>Ga0302314_10013126_pt1 | contig 14259 bp, 12 predicted proteins | sample III_Palsa_N2_3_FD_200533 | JGI IMG/M metagenome (GOLD analysis project Ga0302314, IMG submission 200533) | Peat permafrost microbial communities from Stordalen Mire near Abisko, Sweden - III_Palsa_N2_3 | ecosystem: Environmental > Terrestrial > Soil > Palsa > Peat permafrost | place: Sweden... | reverse complement strand
CGCCTGGTGAACGCCGCGCAGATCGCGCACGATACCGAGGTCCGCCAGTCGCCCAACGGCGTCAGCTTTGCCACCTTCGGCGAAACCGGCCTCGCCGACCTCGACCTCGACCGCATGCTCCAGACCGTTCCCACGGCCATCACTGCCGCGCTCAAGGCCAACACGTACTACTTCGTTCCGCTCGCCCTGCGCGAAGCCATCAGCGATAATCCAGAAGCTAGCAGCGATAATCTAGAAGCCAACGCCGATACTCCTGAGGCAATGCTCAAGAGCGAGATCGCCGCCGAGCCCACCATGGTCGCCAGCGCCTACACCGACGAATTCTCTGACGCCGCCATCTGCCATCGCAATGTCGAGCTCGGCCACGGCAAGCGCGGTGTCTTCATTTCGACGCGCCTCATGGGAGATCGCTTCGCCCTCAGCTTTGAGTTCTTCATCAACGTCGCCCACGCGTTCGTCGATCAGGCCGGCGTTCCCGAAACCTTTGCGGATCTGGTGTGGAAGCAGGCGCTCAGCAACGTGCGCGGCGAGACCAGCATTGATGCATGGGAGACGCGCAATCTCGCCTTCGGCCGCCCCGCCAACGCACAACCTGAGTCCACGCCACCTGCATCCCGTCGCAACCGCGGAGCGACGGTCAGCTTCTCCGCCCGCCAACGCGCCTTTGCGAACGAGAGCGATGGGCCTGCGACAATCTCTCCACTCATCACCGAGCAACAGCAGAATGCACCAGCAGGCATCAACGAGAAAGAGCGCGGTCCTTACCTCGAGGCCGCCTTCTCCGATGCCGTCGCCATCTATCTGCTCTCCCTCGCGCTGGACTTCGACTACAGCGAGCTCCGTGAGCGCGAGTATCCGCTGCTGACACCCGCGGCGCTGGCCGCACGTCTGCGCATCGTTGCAGATCTCTATCCGCCCAATCCCACCTACGAGTTCGCCGTCCGCTACCGCCGCCGCGCTTAGCCTTTAGCGCACCGCCGCCATCGCCGCACGGAAGAGCCGCTCGAAGTCCCCGGCAACCGCCGCATCCTTTGCCGCACTCTCCACTGCCTTCTGCGCGATCGGCCGTGCATAGCCAAGATTGACCAGCGCACTCAGCACATCTTCGGCAGTCGCGCCCAGCGACGGCCGCACCACCACACCCTCCGCCGTAAACCCCGCGAGATCGTCGAGCTTATCCTTCAGCTCCAGCACCACGCGCTCGGCCGTCTTCTTTCCGATGCCGGGAATCTTCGTCAGCGTCGCATGATCGCCGCCGCGAATCGCTCCCACCAACCGCTCAGCGGAGATGCCACTCAGCACCGTGATCGCCAGCTTCGGCCCGATACCCGAGATGGTCAGCAGCTTCTCAAACAGCCGCTTCTCGGTCACATTATGAAACCCGAACAGCAGCAGCGCGTCCTCACGCACATGCGTGTGCACATGCAGCCGCGCCTCAGCGCCCACGTCGCCAATCTCGGTATACGTCGTCACCGAGATCGCCAGCTCATACCCCACGCCGCCGCAGTCGATCACCACCGCGTTAGGGCTCTTGCTCAGAATCTGTCCACGAAGATGCGCAATCACACAGCGAGTTTACCTTGCGCAGCGGAGCAAAATCCCGCACCAATCATCCGTGCCCTGCCACGTCGTGCTCAGCGACATACGTCTCGTGGATGATTGCGCGCAGACGATCGGTCAGCGCCTCCGCATCCTTCGTCGCCATTCCCACCGTCGAAATCGGCTCCCCGACAATCAACTTCACCGGCCTCGGCTTCAACGCGTACACATGGATTGGCAGCATCTCGTATGTCCCCACCAACGTCAGCGGAACCAGCGGCACCTGCGCCTTAATGGCCATCCAAGCCGCGCCCGCCAGCATCGGTTGCAGCTCGCCGTTGAAAGCGCGCCCGCCCTCCGGAAAGATCACCATCGGCATCCCGGCCTCCAGCGTCCGCGCGCCGCGTGCCAGGCTCACAACCCCCGCGCGCGCTGAACTCTGATCGATCGGCACCTGTCCCGACCGCTCCAGATACCACCCAATGAACGGAATCTTCCACAGTGGAGCCTTGGCGAGGATCCGAAATTGAAACGGCAACTTTGCAAACAGCACCGGCGTGTCGTAGTAGCTCAAGTGGTTGCTCGCGTAGACAGCAGCGCCGCCCACAGCAAGCCGCTCCGCATGCACAAGCGTTACTGGCGAGAACGCAACGCGCAACAACACCCGCGCCCAAACACTGGCGATGGCGTGCTGTTGGCGGCCGTTCTTGTCCCAGATGCCGCATACCAGCGAGATCGTGCCGAAGAAGCCGGTCGCCAATCCAACCAGCGGAACAAACACCAAATAATTCACCCACCGCCGCCGCCACGAAATCACCGGCGGCGGTGCTTCCGGTCGCGCGTGCTGCGGCGGCTCTCCTGTCTTCAGGGTTTCGTTGGCTGCAGACATCTCACCCCATGCTAACCCGCTTCGGCGAACGCCAGTGCGCGTATCTCGCCGACCAGGAAAACCGAGCCCGTCGCAACGATCACACCCTCCTTCGGCGTGACCGCTTCAGCCTCCCTCAACGCATCGCGCAGATCGCTCGCCACATATACCGGCACGTCGAGCCTCTCCGCCGAGGCGGCCAGTTCCTCGACAGTAGCGGCGCGCGGATTGTTTACCGGCGCCAGGATCACGTGATCCCGAGCACGCGCCGGATCACCCGAAGTCGCATCAAATAGCGGAAGCAACACCTGCTCCATCTCGTCAATCTGTTTATCAGCGAGGCAGCCGAAGATCAGCGTGCGCGGCAGATCCTCCGGCAACTGCGACAGCGCCGCACGCAGCGTCCACGCGCCCGCAGGATTATGCGCCACATCCAGCAGCAGCGGCGCATGTCCCGCCCGCGACGCAATCCATTCCAGCCGCCCCGGCCACGCTGTCTCGCGAATCCCCTGCTCGATCGCTGCATTCGAGATCGCAATCGTCCGACCGTCGTTGAGCCGATGATTCGTCCGCAGCTCGATCGCCGTCGCAATCGCCAGCGCGATATTGCGCTGCTGATGCTGCCCCGCCAGCGGCGACTCCACATGCAGCGCCACACTATCGATCGAAAGCTCATAGTCGTTTGGCTGTAGTAGAGAGCCCTCCCGCACGCTGAGCCCTGGGCCCTGGGCCCTGAACCCTCGCTCTTCGTCCCTCGCCCCCGGCAGGCACCGCGCCGCATCCACTCCGCGCACCTCCAGCCGCGTCGCCGCTTCACCGATCGCGGCATTGGCCTCAGGATGCTGCGACAGCGTCACGAGCACGCCGTCCTTGCGCAGGATCCCTGCTTTCTCGCCGGCAATCTCGCGAATCGTATTGCCAAGATATTCGGTGTGATCGATGCCGATGTCCGTAATCACGCTCACCATCGGTTCGACGGAGTTCGTCGCATCCAGCCGGCCCCCCAGCCCTACCTCGAGCACCGCCAACTCCACGCCTCGTTCCGCGAACCATGCGAACGCAATCGCCGTCAGCAGCTCGAAGAAGCTCGGATAGTGCGGCAGCTCCCCGTTTGCGATGAGCCGTGCAGCAGCCGCATCCACGCGCTCATACACGCGCCCAAACTCCGCATCGGGGATCTCCTGCAAGCCACTCCCGGACCCACCCGAAACCTTGATCCGCTCATTCACCCGCAGCAGATGCGGCGACGTATACAGTCCCGTCTTCAACTCTGCCGCGTTCGTAATCGAAGCCAGCGTCGCAGCCGTCGAGCCCTTGCCATTCGTGCCCGCAATCAGCACCGAAGCGAAACTCGTCTGCGGCTCGCCGAGCGCCTTCAGCAGCGCACGAATATGGTCCAGTGAAAACTTCCTGCGCGCGGCGCTCGGCTGCGCATCGACCGCGCGCCCAACGCGCAACTCCGGCCCCAGCGCCGCCAACCGTTCCAATGCCTCTTCGTACGTCATCACGTCTATAAGTCTCGCACTTCCCCTGACATGGCATCCACCGACGCCGCCACGCAGATCCTCCCAGCCTTCCCGCGCAGCATCAACCCATCCTTGCGCCCAGCCAGGTATCGCGCCGTCAGCCCAGCGCTGTCCAGGTCTTCGACGACCCTCAGCCCCAGCCATCCCAACTCCTCCGCCAACTGTTCCGGCGTAAAGAAGAGCTGAAACGGCTCTCCCGCCAGCGCCACGCGGGCACTCAGCGAATCCAGCATCAACTGCTCGACCGGCGGCAGCGCCTCGCGTGGTTGCGAGTAATCGAAGACCACCTCGCTGCCCGCCTTGAATCTCGCCAGCAACCGCATGGTCGCACGAAACCCCTCCGTCGTCAGATAGGGAACAACCCCCAGCCAGGCGGTAACGGTAGGAACATGCTCATCAAACCCCGCCGCCTTCAGCCGCGCCCGCAGCGAATCCTTCTCGAAGTCCACCGCAACAAACCGCGCACTCTCCGGAGGAACGATCCCCGCGCGCGCCAGCATCGTCTTCTTCCACGTCTGCGTCGCCGGATGATCCACCTCGAACACCCGCACCTCGGGATAAGGATTCCGGCAGGCAAACGTATCCAGCCCCGCGCCGAGCACCAGGTACTGCCGCACGCCTAGCTCACGAACCCCCTCCGCCAGCGTGTCCTCGGCCAGCCGAGCCCGCACCACCATGAACGCGCGCAACGCCGCAGAAAACGGCCGCTTCACGCTATCCGGCGTCCGCTTCACCTCTTCATAAAACTCTTTGCCAAGAATCCGCACCGCCAACGGATCGTCAAACACCAACGGCTTCGCATCGTGCAACTGATGTGCCGCCCGCCGCAGCGCCACCCGCAACGCCGTCCGCGATGGATTCACCTCATGCATGCTGTCGAGTTACGCGGTGACCGCGCCTTCGGTCATCCACTTCAGCGTCTCTGCGAGGTACGCTTTCAGGTCCTTACGCTCCACCACCGCATCCAGGAACCCATGCTGCAGCAGAAACTCCGAGCGCTGAAAGCCCTCGGGCAGCTTCTGCCGAATCGTCTGCTCAATCACCCTCGGCCCGGCAAACCCGATCAGTGCGCCCGGCTCGGCGATATTCAAGTCGCCCAGCATCGCAAAGCTCGCTGTAACGCCGCCGGTGGTCGGGTCGGTCATCAGGCTGATGAACGGAATCTTCGCCTCGTCCATCTTCGCCAGCGCAGCCGACACCTTCGCCATCTGCATCAGGCTCGCAATCCCCTCCATCATGCGCGCCCCACCACTCGACGACACAATAATCAGCGGGACCTTGCGCTCCAGGGAGCGGTCCACCGCCCGGGCAATCGTCTCGCCCATCACCGGCCCCATGCTGCCACCGATAAACCCATATTCCATCACCGAGAGCACCACCTCCTGCTCCCCGATCTTGCCGATGGCATTCACAATCGCATCATTCAGCCCGGTGCTCTTCTGCGCCGCCGCCAACCGTCCCTTATAGGGCTTCAGGTCGGTAAACTCCAGCGGATCGGTCGAACGCAGTTCCAGATCGACCAATTCATAGCCAGGCTCCAACAGGCTCTCGATCCGATCTCGCGCCGCCAGTTTAAAGTGCTTCCCGCAGTTCGGGCACACCTGCATGTTCGCGTCGAGATCGGCCTTCCACAGCGTCTTGCGGCACTGCTCACACTTGATCCAGAGGCCTTGGGTCCGCACCTCATGCTCAGGCGTCGGGGAAATCTCGTGCGCATCGCGTTTGAACCAGGTCATTGCCGGGGCTCGCTCCTTCCCCGACGAATGGCCGGGGACCTCCGTCATTGTATCGAAACCACGCCCCTTTCGTAGCCAATGCACTATCCTTGTAGCGTGAGCAACCCAATAAAGATCCAGCTTCCTGACGGTTCCATCCGCGAAGTCCCCCAGGGCACCACACCCTTCGACATCGCCAACAGCATCTCCCCGCGCCTCGCCGCCGCTGTCGTCGTAGCCCGCATTCGCCCTCTCACCGTCGTCGCCGCTAACGCCAACGAGACTTCCCTCGAGCAGTCTGAAGAGGCTATGTATTCCGGCGCACCCACTACCACCGAGCGCATCGTCGGCCTCTCCACGCCACTGCACGAAGACGTCGCGCTCGAGCTGCTCAAGGAGAACGATCCCGCCTCCCTCAAGGTCGCCCGCCACTCCGCCGCGCACATCATGGCGACCGCCCTGCTCGAGCTCTTCCCCGAAACCAAGCTCGGCCACGGTCCCGCCACCGACAGCGGCTTCTTCTACGACGTCTATCGCGAGGTCCCGTTCACCGAAGCCGACCTCGCTGCCATTGAAGCCCGCATGGCCGAGGTCGTCGCACGCGATGAGCCCTTCGTCCAGATCTTCGAGTCCCGCGAACAGGGCCTTGCCGACTACGCCGCCAACGGCGAATTCATGAAGGTCCACTTCATCGAGCGCTTCACCAAACCCAGCGACGAGATCTCGCTCTATAAGAACGGCAGCTTCACCGACTTCTGCCGCGGCCCCCACGTCCCCTCCACCGGCCGCGTCAAGGCCTTCAAGGTCGTCTCCATCGCCGGAGCCTACTGGCTCGGCGACGAGAAGAACCAGCAACTCCAGCGCATCTACGGCACCGCCTTCTTCAACGCGAAGGATCTCGACGCCCACTTCAAGCACCTCGAAGAGATCAAGGCGCGCGATCATCGCGTTCTCGGCAAGCAGCTCGACCTCTTCTCAATCCAGGAGGTCGCCGGCGCCGGCCTCATCTTCTGGCATCCCAAAGGCGGCCTCATCCGCAAGACCATGGAAGACTGGATGCGCGACGACTGCATCCGCCGCGGTTATCACATGGTCTTCACGCCGCACATCATGCGCCGTGAGCTTTGGAAGATCAGCGGCCACGAGGAAAACTACGCGGAAAATATGTACCCCCCCATGGAGCTCGATGACGCGGAATATCGCTTGAAGCCCATGAACTGCCCGGGCCATATCCTCATCTATAAGAACTCGCCCAAGAGCTATCGCGACCTGCCACAGCGCTACGCTGAGCTCGGCAACGTCTACCGCTACGAGCGCTCCGGCACCATGCACGGCCTACTCCGCGTGCGCGGCTTCACGCAGGACGACGCCCACATCTTCTGTACCCCCGACCAGATCGAAGCCGAAGTCGAAGCCTGCATCGACTTCGCCGAAGCCGTCCTCAAGACCTTCGGCTTCCAGCAGTTTCAGGTCGAGCTCTCCACCTGGGACCCGAAGGACAAGAAGTTTATCGGCAGCGCTGACAAGTGGGAGAACGCCGTAGGTTCGCTCACTCGCGTGCTCGACCGCAAGAACATCCCCTACAAAACGATCCCCGGCGAAGCCGCATTCTACGGCCCCAAGATCGACATCAAACTGGTCGACGTGCTCGGCCGTCTCTGGCAACTCTCCACCGTGCAATTCGACTGGAACCTTCCCGCGCGTTTCGAGCTCGAGTACATCGGTGAAGACGGCGCAGCCCACCAACCAGTGATGGTGCACCGCGCCCTCTTCGGCTCCGTCGAACGTTTCTTCGGCGTGCTCATCGAGCACTACGCCGGCGCCTTCCCCCTCTGGCTCGCCCCCGTGCAGGTAGGCCTCGTCCCCATCAGCGAGAAGCACCACGGGTATGCGAAGGATGTGCAAACACGCCTGGAAGCCGCCGGCCTGCGCGTCGAAGCCGATCTCAGCAACCAGAAGATGAACGCCAAGATCCGCGACTTCGGACTGCAGAAGATCCCCTTCATCTTGATCCTCGGCGACAAGGAAGCCGCCTCCGATTCCGTCAGCGTCCGCGTCCGCGCCAAGGGTGACGAAGGCAGCGTCACCGTAGATGCCTTCCTCGATCGTGCAAAGAAGCTCGTTGCGGAACACTCCATGGAGCTTTGAGTGCAGTTCCTCCAAATTGAAACGAAGATCGCGGCGCCTCTCGAGCGCTGCTTTCTTTTGTCTCTCAATATCGAGATGAGTCTGCGCAGCTAACGCACACCCTTCCGGCTCAGAGACACACCCTCACACGGCCCCGCGCATCTCACCTCAACAGAGGTGCAGTCATGAAGGCAGTTGTTCTCCACGAATACGGTCCACCATCCAAACTCATCTACGAAGACTTCGCCGACCCCACCCCTGCCCGCGACGAAGTCCTCATTCGCGTGCACGCTGTCAGCGTCAATCCCATCGACTGGAAGATGCGTTCCGGAGCCGCCCAGGAACGCTTCCCGCTAACCCTTCCCGCCATCCTCGGCCGCGACGTCGCCGGCATCGTCACCCAGCTCGGTGAAGGCGTCGAAGGCGTCAAAGTGGGCGACCGCGTCTTCGCTCTGGCCCACGCCACCTACGCTGAGTTTTGCGTCGTCAAGGCAAGCGAAATCGCACACATCCCGGAAGGCCTGGAGATCACCACCGCTGGCGCCGTGCCTCTCGTCTCGCTAACCGGAGATCAACTCATCCGCCGTGGCGCCAAGGTACAAGCCGGCCAGACCATCATTCTCACTGGAGCTCTCGGCTCAGTTGGCCGCTGCGCTCTCTTCGCCGCGCTCGAGATCGGTGCAAAGGTCATCGCCGGCGTGCGCAAGCAGCAGATCGACGAAGCCCTCTCGCTCGGTGCCATCGCCGCCATCGATACCGACGACGAAAAGTCCATTGCCTCGCTCGGCACCGTGGACGCGGTCGCCGACACCGTCAACCACGACGTCGCCGCCAAGCTCATCGGCAAAGTAAAGCCCGGAGGCATCTTCGCCAGCGTCCTCGGTCCTCCCTCCAACGCCGCGCTCCATCCCACGGTTCAGCTGAACCCGATCATGGCCGTTCCCGACCCGAAGACCATTGCTCACTATGGCGAAGCGATTCGCGATGGCAAGCTCAAACTCCCCATCGACCGCCTCATGCCCTTAGCCGAGGCAGCACAAGCACAGACCCTCGCCGAAAAAGGCGGCATCGGCAAGATCGTTCTTACCGCCTAAGAAGAAGCTCACCCATTGCACCGCCAAGTCCCAGCAGCCGGGGGATAATAGGACGTTCCCGGACCACACGACAAGGACCACGCGGCAATGGGCGAACTTCGCATAACTGAACCTCTGACGGCGCCCATCCAGCGGCCGCGACACATCCCCAGCCTCGACGGCCTGCGCGCCCTCGCCGTCTTCCTGGTCATCGTGCTGCACACCCTGCTGCGCAACACGTTGTACAAGTTTGTTCCGTTTCCACTCCGCCTGCTCGGCAACGGAGCGCTCGGCGTCTTCATCTTCTTCGTGATCTCGGGCTACCTGATCACCACGCTGCTGCTGCGCGAACAGGAGAAGACGCACGCCATCAGCCTCCGGAGCTTCTACCTCCGCCGTGCGTTTCGGATCCTCCCACCGCTATATTTCTATATCCTCATCCTCGTCATCCTGGGCGTCACCGGCCATCTGCCGGGGATGAATCATCGCGAGCTGATCACCGCGCTCACCCTCACCCGCAACTACACTCACCACGTCGATCTCTGGGCCATGGAGCACCTCTGGTCGCTGTGCATCGAAGAACAGTTCTATCTCCTCTGGCCGGCCACGCTTGTCCTCTGCCTGCTGCATCGCAACGTCGCTGCCGGCCGCCGCAACGCAACGCGCATCGCCCTCGGTCTCATCCTCGCGGAGCCCTTCATCCGCATTCTCTGCTTCCGCTACCTGCCCTCCTTCCGCAACACCGGCATGTTCCACATGCAGGCCGACGGCCTCATGTTTGGAGCGCTCGGCGCCCTGCAGCAGGGTCACGCGCGCTTTGAACGCATCTACGCTCGCGCAACGCGCTGGCCGTGGCTCTTGCCCGTGCTCATCTTCATCGTCCTGGGCTCGCTCACCGTCCGCTTCCAGAACTACTGGGACCTTCCCCTCGGCATGACGCTCAACGGCTTTCTGATCCTGATGTGGCTGCTCTGGCTGGTGCGCAATCCGGCCAGCCTCCAGGGCCGCATCCTCAATCAGTCCGCCGTGATGTGGATCGGCCGGCTCTCCTACTCGCTCTACATCTGGCAGACCTTCTTCACCCATGGCCTCGACGTGGAGGTCTTCGGACGCAACGGCTGGTGGGACACCTTCCCCACGAGTTGGGTCTGCGTCCTGGCCGTCGCCATCTTCTCGTACTACTGCATCGAGTGCCCCGCCCTGCGTCTGCGCGACGTCTGCCTGCGCCGCATGCACTGGCACGAGATCTAACCGCCGCAAGAGATTCATACGCACCAAAAGCGAAGGCCGCCATCGCTGGCGGCCTTCGTTCATCCCTGAGATCGAACGCTCTACCCCAACGTCTCCATCAACTTGTTCACCGTGCGGTTCAGGTCCTTGTCCGTACGCCGCTGCGCATCGATCTTCGCAATCGAGTGCATCACGGTCGTATGGTGCTTGCCTCCGAACTGCCTGCCAATCTCCGGCAGGCTCGCCTCGGTCAACTGCTTCGCAAGGTACATCGCAATCTGCCGCGGCACCACGATCTGGCGCGAGTTGTTCTTCTGCTTCAACTCCGCAACCCGCATGCCGAAGCTCTCCGCAACCGCGCGCTGAATCGCCTCAATCGTAATCTTGCGCACCTGCGTGTCGATGAACTGCTTCAAGCATTGCTGTGCCGTCGGCAGCGTAATCTCCACGCCATGCAGCGAGCACCAGGCGATCAACCGCACCAGCGCGCCCTCGAGCTCACGCACATTGGTCCGCACATTGCCCGCGATAAACAGCGCGACGTCGGTCGGCAGCGTGGTCTGCTCCAGCTCCGCCTTGCGCTGCAGAATCGCAACCTTGGTCTCCAGATCGGGAGGTTGAATGTCGACCACCAGGCCCCACTCGAAGCGCGAGCGCAGCCGGTCCTCAAAATCGTTCAACTCCTTGGGAGGACGATCGCTCGCCACCACAATCTGCTTGCTCTGCTCATGCAGCGCGTTGAAGGTGTGGAAGAACTCCTCCTGCGTGCGCTCCTTGCCGGCCAGAAACTGGATGTCGTCGATCAGCAGCACATCCACGTTGCGATAGCGATCGCGGAACCCGGTCATCTTGTCGTAGCGCACCGAGTTGATCATCTCGTTGGTGAACTTCTCGCCCGACACATAGCTCACCGCAGCCAGCGGATTGCGCAGCTTCACCAGGTGTCCGATGGCCTGCATCAGGTGGGTCTTGCCCAACCCCACGCCGCCGTAGAGGAACAGCGGATTGTAGGCCTTCGACGGCCGTTCAGCGACCGCCTGCGCTGCTGCCTGCGCGAACTGGTTGCCGCTGCCCACCACGAAAGAATCGAACTGATAGCGCGGATTCAGCTGCGCCGCGGTATTCCAATCGAAGCGTGCCTGCTCAGGACCTGCGGGCATCGGCCCGCCATTGCCGCGGCGCGGAGCATTCTGGCTGTGGCTGGGCTGCGGCGCAAAGCCGCCATCCTCGCGCACCCGTACCGGAGCCTCCTGCGGTGGCACCTGGAACACCACCTGGTCGATCTCGAGGCCCAAATTATCGATGGCCTCGCCGATGAGATCGCCATACCGGTCGCCAATATGCTGAAACTCCTCCGACGGAATTCGCACGTGGAGGGTACGTCCGCTGATGTGTGAGAAGCGCGTCGGCTTCAACCATGTCTCAAAACTCTGGCGGTTGATCTTTTTCTCGAGCGCACCCAGAATCCGAACCCACTGGTTCAGTACTGCAGCCGGGACTGGAACAAATGACATCGTCTAAGTCTTCCTTACTTTCCTAAAGTCGTCCACTGTTGCAAGCTCGGCACGGAGATGTACGTCAAGAGAAGCAAATGGTGTTCGAAAAAAGAGGCAAAAGATGTCCACCCTCGCGATTCATTCGCGAAGCGAGCCCATCTTGGAATGCTGTTGAAACCCAGCACCGTAGTTCGCGCTGGAGCAGTGAAGCAGTACATTGGCCCGTAGGAGAATTTAGCCGCGAGGCATTCACACATCACGGAACGGAATCGATACTAGCATGCCGAATGGCCACCTCTGCTAACCGAAATTAACCAAATTGAGAAACTTTTTTTGAGTTGCACCATCCATTGTGAAGAATTTGTGAACAGCCTTCGGTAACCGGATCCGTCATCTTTCTTGGAAGCCTGTTCGCGATATTTCGTTGCCGGTTTTCCTCAACTCGGATATACTCAAGACTTGCTGTGAGTCGGCCTTTCGGGCCTCTCCAAGGCCTACAGCCGGACACATCGCCGCCATCCAGCGACCGCGATCAGGACCAGCAGACAGGGCCAGCAGACATCTTCAAGATTTGGAAACAGGACAAACATCATGCCCAAGCGCACCTTCCAACCCAACCGCCGTCGTCGCAGCAAGGTCCACGGCTTCCTCGTACGCATGGCCACCAAGGCCGGTGCCGCTGTGCTCAGCCGCCGCCGCGCCAAGGGCCGCCACAAGATTGCCGTCTCTGCAGGCTTCCGCGACTAGTCGCGCTCCTACGCGCAACCTCTACCAGCGCGCTCACGGGAGCACTCCCCTTGAGCGCGTTTCTGTGTTCAGCGCGCGTTTTGAGTTTGCGGTTCCATCCCCATGACCTCCTCAACCGCGCATCGCCTCTGCAAACACGCCGACTACCAGCTCGTCTACAAGGCTGGACGCAAGCAGCTCGGCAAGCAGCTCGCCTACTTCCACACAGCTCGTCCGGTAGAGAGACGTTCGGCCACCACCGGCCCGCGCATCGGCCTCACCGTACCCAAGGCACTCGGTAAGGCGGTCGATCGCAACCGCATCAAGCGCCGCATGCGTGAAGCCGTGCGTGCCGCTCTCCCACAGCTCACCGCGCCGGTCGATGTAGTCCTGCATCCACGCCGCGCCGTCATCGATCTGGACTTCACCCAGCTCAAGCGCGAGGTCACCACCATCTTCCGTAGCGTCCAGGCTGCCTACGAACGCCGAGATGACCGCAGCAACGACCGCAGCGCCCCACGCCAACGCCCGACCCCTGCAACCGTCACCACCCGTTCATGACCGCCCCCAGCCAGCGCCGTGAGCGCCTAGCCGGCCGGCTACTCGCCTTCTACAAGCGCGGCCTCTCGCCCCTGCTACATGTCTTCGCGGTCACCCAGTGCAAGTACCTTCCCACCTGCAGCGAGTACGCGTACGTCGCTGTCGTCCGTCACGGCTGGTGGCGCGGAGGTTGGCTCGCCCTGCGCCGCATCGCTCGCTGCCATCCCTTCGCTCGCGGCGGCCACGACCCAGTCCCCTGAAGCATGTGCTCTAAACCCTGCCCCTAATACCCTCTCCGAATTGGCGCAATCGCCGCTCCCACCATTTACCATTAGAAGTTAGCTGGCCGTGAACCCATACCGGCCTTGGAAAGCGTAGGAATCCTTTTGCCAGAGTTTCGTAATCCCAACCAGGGCGGTGGTGGCGGAAGCCAGGACAATCGCTCCTTTCTCATCATGATGATCGTCATGCTTGGCGTCATCTTTGGCCTGCAGTATTGGCGCGCACAGCGCAATCCGGCCCTCGAATCCCCTGACCATCCAGCTGTCTCGGCGCCCGCCGCCCACTCCTCCAACTCCTCTTCTTCGACGCCCTCCCCGTCGGCCACGGCGCCCACCGCCTCCGCCACGCCCGCGGTCGTTGCAGCCGCGCAGACCTCCACCACCGTCGAGAACGAGCTCTATAAGATCACCTTCTCCAATCGCGGCGGCCAGGTCACCTCCTGGATCCTCAAGAAGTATAAGGACAACGCCGGCCAGCCCCTCGACCTCGTCCACCAGGGAGCCGCCCAGCTCTTCGGCTACCCGCTCTCTCTCTATACCTACGACGACAGCCTGACCAACCAGCTCTCCAGCGCCCTCTACGTAGCCTCGGCCAGCGGAACCCTGCAGGCTCCCGCCACGCTCACCTTCAAGTACGCGCAGGGCAACCTCTCCGTCACCAAGACCTTTACCTTCAGCAACACCTACGTCATCCACGCCGACACGGAAGTCCTCCGCGACGGAGCTCCCATCCGCGCTCTTCTCTCCTGGCCCGCAGGCCTCGGCGACGCGGAGACCGCGACCACCTACGCTGGCGCGCAGATCGACACCGACGCCAGCGGCAAGACCGAACACCTCTCCTTCAAGAAGATCTCTGGAGGCGCCACCCTCAACGGTCCCTTTGACTTCGCCGGCGTAAGCGACCAGTACTTCGGCGCCGTCTTCCTGCCCGATCAGCCCGACGACGCCTCGGTCGTCACCTTCCAGCACAAGATCGACATCGCCAAGGTCAAGGCCACCAGCGACAAGAGTCCCGCTCCCGCAGCCAAGGAGCTCCCCGTCCTGGGCGCTGCCGTCGGCTCGACCTCCGGCCACACTGCGACCAGCCTCTTCGTCGGTCCCAAAGCCGTTGAGGTCCTCAAGAACATCCACACCGCCG
>Ga0302314_10013123_pt1 | contig 14262 bp, 13 predicted proteins | sample III_Palsa_N2_3_FD_200533 | JGI IMG/M metagenome (GOLD analysis project Ga0302314, IMG submission 200533) | Peat permafrost microbial communities from Stordalen Mire near Abisko, Sweden - III_Palsa_N2_3 | ecosystem: Environmental > Terrestrial > Soil > Palsa > Peat permafrost | place: Sweden... | reverse complement strand
CGAGGTACGCGCTGATCAGCTCCGCCGCCTCTCCGCGAGGGAGCGCCTCGACGCCGATAGGACTCGAAAGCGCGATCGCCGCCAGGTCGAGGCCGTCGTCGTGGACGAGTCTCGCGCGGTGAACGGGAGTCTCGGTCGCGGTATCGACGAGGTAGGGACTCTCGCCCGCGCAGTGGACGATGGTCAGGCCGCGCTCACGGCGGACGAACGGGACTGCATCGCGGGCGGCGAGGGCGTCGAGCAGTGGCTGGGTCCAAAGGTGCTGGTGAACGTCGACTTGCATATTCGGTGCCCCCTCCGCCTCCGCGTGACAGTTGATTCGCCTGTGCGATCTCGCGTTAGCGAGCGTACCTGATAAATCCCACTATATCAATCGAAATTGGTTTGTTCGTGGTCGTGGGGGCGGATTACGGTCCGATTGGGGACTCTCGAGGACCCCGGGACGCACGAAGCGCCGGACGCTGGTCGCCGAGTGTCGAGGACCCCGGACGCACGAAGCGCCGGACGCCCCTTTCGAGACGTCCGGCGCCGGGACCGAACTAGGCCTCGGGCTGCTGCTCCGTGTCGCCGTCGGCGAGGATCCGGTAGATCCCGCGCCGCGCCTCGTCGAGCACCGCAACGGCCTGCTTGGCCTGCTCCGCGCTGCCGGAGTGCGCAACCTGGATCACGGCCGCGCCGAGCTGGCGCATCTGGCCGAACAGGAGACGCGTCCCGTCAGGGACGTCTTGGCCGACCGTGTCCCAGGGCGCCGGGGCGTCCTCGGGACGCTCGGCGAGCTGCGCGTGGCCGGCATCGGTGAGCTCGAACACCCGGCCGCCGTCCCCCTCGCGCGAACGGATCAGGCCTTCGTCCTCGAGCTGCGAGAGCGCCGGGTAGACCGACCCGGGGCTCGGCCGCCACAGGCCGCCCGAGCGCTGCTCGAGCTCCTGCATGATCGCGTAGCCGTTTCGCGGCTCCTCGGCGAGGAGCAGGAGCGACGCGAGGCGGATGTCGCCGCGACGGGCGCGGCGTCCGCCGCCTCGGCCGCTGCCGCGACCGAACGGTCCGCGGGGACCGCGGCCGAACGGACCGCCGAAGTCGGGACCTGGTCCGCCGAACTCGGGACCGGGTCCGCCAAAGCGACCGAATTCCGATCGGCCGCCGGATCCGTGCCGTCCGCCGCGGTGATGCGACGTGAGCACGGCCTGAATTGCGCGCGGTCCGCCGGATCGGCGTCGCCGCTTGCGCTCTCCCCGCGGCGCGGACTTGCCGGCGCCCCAGGGCATGTCGTAGGTGGGATTAAGGGCTGTCATACAGTTCTCCTCTTGTGTTCTTGTAGTGCTATCAAGATATATCGTGATCGCTCTTTTGTCAAGGGCTTGCTCCGGTCGCGGAGGATGGGCGCCGCGGCCGTCGAGGCCGTGACGGTCCGGCGGCGCCCTCTCTGCGGCGTGTCAGCAGGCCAGGCTTCGGGCGCGTGCTGAAAAACCAATGAGGGTCAACGGTTTTTCATCACGACCCCGAAAATCCGCCTCGCCCCGCCCGGCAAAACACGCCGCGCGCTATACGTGCTCAAGGATGCTTCTCTACGACTCCCGGATCTCAGGCAACTGCTACAAGGTCAGGCTGCTGCTCGCCCACCTCGGCCTCGACTACGAGCGCCGCGAGGTTGACGTCATCGATCGCTCGCACCGCGCCGAGATCCTCGGCGGCCTGAACCCCGGGCTGCGCGTACCGACCCTGGCGTTCGACGACGGACGCGTGCTCGCCGAGTCGAATGCGATTACCTTCTATCTCGCGCAAGGAACGCCGTACTTGCCCGAGGACAGATTCGAACGCGCGCAGGTGCTGCAGTGGCAGTTCTTCGAGCAGTACAGCCACGAGCCCTACATTGCCGTCCTGCGCTTCTGGGTCCACGCAGACATCACAGCGACGCCGCGTGAGCTCGAGGCCAAGCGCAGCGGCGGAGAGGCAGCGCTCGCGGCGCTCGAGCGCCACCTCGAGGACCGGAGCTTCCTCGTCGCCGATCGGTACACGATCGCCGACATCGCGCTCTACGCGTACACCCACGTCGCGGACGAGGCGGGGTTCGACCTTGGGCGCTTCCCGTCGGTCCTCGCGTGGCTGGCACGCGTCGCCGGCCAGCCCGGCCACATCCCGATAACCGCCTGACCCCGGCCGCTACAGTGCCGCACCGATGCGCGACGCGGTGATCTGCGAGCCGGTGCGGACGCCGGTCGGCCGGTTCGGTGGCGTCTTCCGCGACGTCCCCGCGGCCACCCTTGCGGCGACGGTGATTGCCGAGCTGGTCCGGCGCACCGGGTTGCCGCCGGAGGCGGTCGACGACGTGCTGCTCGGGCAGTGCTATCCCAACGCCGAAGCGCCCGCAATCGGACGGGTCGCTGCGCTCGACGCTGGTCTGCCGGTCGAGGTGCCCGGGCTGCAGATCGACCGTCGCTGTGGCTCCGGGCTGCAGGCCGTGATCGAGGCGAGCATGCAGGTCCAGACCGGGGCCGCCGAGCTGGTGATCGCGGGTGGGGCGGAGAGCATGAGCCAGACCGAGCTCTACTCGATCGCGCTGCGGTGGGGCGCCCGGAGCGGCGGCGCGATGCTCGAGGACCGCCTGGTGCGCTCGCGCTCGACGGCCGGCGGGGTCAACCACCCGGTGCCGGGCGGGATGCTCGAAACCGCGGAGAACCTCCGCCGCGAGTACGGGATCCCGCGCTTGGAGCAGGACGAGCTTTCGCTGCGATCGCACCAGCGCGCCGTCGCCGCACACGGTCGTGGTGCCTTCACCGAGGAGATCGTCCCCATCTCCGTGTCCGACCGCCGCGCCGGCGAGCGCGTCGTCGACCGCGACGAGCATCCCCGGCCCGACGCCAGCCTCGAGCAGCTCGGCGCGCTTCGTCCCCTGATGGCGGCGAGCGACCCGGAGGCGACGGTCACCGCCGGTAACTCAAGCGGCCAGAACGACGGCGCCGCCGCCTGCATCGTCACCCATCCCGACCGGGCCCGCGAGCTCGGGCTCACACCGCTCGCGCGACTGGTGAGCTGGGCCGTCGCCGGGGTTCCGCCGCGCACGATGGGGATCGGCCCGATCCCGGCCACGAAACGAGCCATCGCCCGGGCCGAGCTCACGCTCGCGGACCTCGACCTGATCGAGCTCAACGAGGCGTTCGCGGCTCAGGCGCTCGCAGTGCTGCGCGAGTGGGACCTCCCGGACGGCCTCGATCGCGTCAATGTGAACGGCTCGGGCATCTCGCTCGGCCATCCCCTCGGCGCGACCGGCGCACGGATCCTCGCCACCATGCTGCGCGAGCTCCACCGTCGCGACGGCCGCTATGCGCTCGAGACGATGTGCATCGGCGGCGGGCAGGGCCTCGCCGCGGTCTTCGAGCACGCGCCCCCCGACTGAGCGACTAAGCGACGCCCACCCCCGCCGGCGCCCACCCGACTGGCTACCGCGGCGCGCGGCGCGATCAGCGGGTCAGCGACTCGAGCTCGTGCACGAGGCCGGAAGCGCGCGCGGCGGTACGGCGAAGCTGTCCGTTGGCGACCGCCTCGCAGCCGCCGGTGTCGAGCGTCACGACCTGGTCGGGCGCGCCGCGGTAATGGAAGAAGGCGACGATCAGCGAGTCGAAGTCGGCCGGACAGGAGTAGACCCCGACCATCGGCGGCAGCGCATTCAGCTGCTTGGAGATGTGCAACACCGTCGAGGACTGCTTGATCTTGTCCGAGGTGATCAGCCGGAAGCGCTTCGAGCTCGGATTGAGTCCGCGGTAGCGGCACAGCAAGAGCCCATCCGCCCCGGGCGGCACGAGCTCGCTGGTCCGGGCGCTGACCTCAGTCCCCGGCACCTTGCGATCGCTGCTCGGGCAGGACGAGTACCGGCCCGATGCCCCTGCACTCGCCGCCGCGCCGCTCGCCGCCGCCGAGCCGCTCGCCGCCACCGCGATCAACCCGGCGCCGGCCAGCCCCGCGACCGCCACCAGGCCGGCGAGGATGGTTGCTAATCGGACACGCATCACCGCGAACCGTAGCGCCTCATCAGAACCTCGAGGCGATCGCGAGCCCCTCGAGGGTGACCGTCCCCGAGAGCACGTGGATCGTCAGCCGATGGCGCCGGAAACGAAGCTTTGCGCTGTACAGCGTGACCCGCCGGCGCACCCTCGCAGCGTGCAGGCTGATCGTGCGCGAGCGCCCGTCGAGCGTGATCCGGGCGCGCCCGCCCCGACGCGAGACGTCGCCGACGATCTTCACCGAGCTGCCGTAGTAGGCGAGCCTGAACGTGCACGCCGGGGACGAGCAGCCGATCGTGCGACCGTCGTAGGCGCCCCGGGCCCGGCGGATCCGCCAGGGTCCGCGGTAGTGGCCGCCGGCGACGTGCACGCCGGTCAACGTGATCGTGGTCGCCGTCGCCCATGCGCCGACGCCGCCGGCGCGGTTGGTCGCGCGGACCCGGAACTCGTAGGTCTGGCCGTCGTGGGCCGCGAACCGAAGCGAGCGCCTGGTGGTGGCGCCCAGGCCGCGGAGCGTCCGCCACCGGTACGCAAGCCTGCGGACGCCGCCACCATAGCTCGTCTCCCGCTCCTGAACCGTGTAGGACACGACGTCGGGCTTGGCGTGCCAGCGAACCGTGAACCGCGGGCCCGTGCCCACAGTCGAGTCAACCGCCGGCGCGCTCACCCGGGTGGTCGGCGGAACCTCGGCGTAGACCACGGGACCGTACGAGCTCGGCGACGCGACCGGGAGCTGCAGGACCCCGGGATCCGCGGCCGAGGTGGTGACGGTAACCGGGCCAGGAACGTCGTTGCCGCGGTAGGCCATGTCGCCGCCCGCGATCACCAGCGCGATTCTGTCGCCGGCCGGGAACCGGTGCACGATCCCCGGCAGGTCGACGCTGACCGACTGGGCGCTGCCGGTGACGGGGATCCGCACCGGCGCGATCAGCTTGTCCGGCAGGGTGATGTAGCCGCTCGGCGAGAGGTCGTAGAGCTTGAAGAACAGCACCAGGTCACCGACCGCCCCGAGGGACTGCGCCGCCGACTGCACCGGCGCCGACACGCGCACGTTGACGGTCGGGATCCCGATCACATCGGTGTTCTGCGTGAGCGGCGCGGTCTCGTACTCGGCGTAGGACCCCGCCACGTCGAAGGGCTCCTGGCCCGGCTCCTCGTTGGTCTCCACCGCGGAGATCTCGCTGTAGCTGGTCGGCGCTCCGGCCGCGGTGGTGGCGAACGCGCTCGTCCCACTGCTGACCGGCGCGCCGGGAGAGACGAGGGAGCCGGTGCCCGAGAGGTCGAGGGCCTCGGTGCTCCCCACCGGGTAGGACAGCGCGCGGCCGTACGCCTGATCGGCGTTCCCCGAGTAGCTCACCCAGGGCCGGAAGAACGTGAAGTCGAGCGACGGAGCGGCCGGATCGTCCTTCAGGTAGTGGTTGAACCACTGCAGGACGGTGGTGCCCTCGTAGGTGGGAGCTCCGGCGGAACTGGTCAGCGCGTAGTCGCCGCCGATGTCGCCGAGCTCACCCGTCGCCGGCGTCTCGTGCGAATGCCCCCACGATTGCCAGATCATCTTCACCGGCGTGTGCTGGGCGCGCAGCGCGTCGTAGGTCGCCACCGCCTCGTGGAGCTGGAAAAGAGTGTCGTCCTCCCCCTGCGCGAGCAGGGTGGGGATGCGGATCTGCGACATGTACGACTCGACCGAGGCGTGGCGGAAGATCGCCAGCGCTTGGGCGCTCGGCGCGCCCGTCGCCGCTAGCTGAATCGCCTGCGGGCACACCTCGGTGTTGAAGTTCGGGCACGTCGAGAGCGTGGCCGTCGGATCGTTGGCGAGCTGCTGGAGGCCGTCGACGGCGGAGCCCTCGCCGAAGAAGAACAGCGTCCAGATGATCTTCGCCACCCCGGGCACCGGATTGGTCACGCTGTCGGCCGGCAGGTTGGCGTCGTTCGGCGCCAGCGAGTAGGACAGGTCGTTCCAGGTGATGATCGGGACGATGGTGTCGATCCGTGGGTCCTGCTCGGCGGCGGCGAACTGGACCTCACCGCCGTAGGAACCGCCGATCATCCCGACGCGCGGGTCGTAGGCGTAATGCTTGCCGTCGTGGGCCGTCTGGTCGTGAATCACGTAGTTGACGGTGGTCCCGTCCGTCGCTGCCAGCCCGCCGCCGAGGAAGGTCACGAGTTGGCTCGCCGCGTTGCCGTCCCAGGCGGGATCGTCGAGCTCGATCGGGCACCCCGAGCCTCCGAATCCGAGACCCGAGTAGGAGAGGACCACATAGCCCTGGGAGGCGAACTCCTCGGCCATCGGCGCCTGGTCGTTCTTCGAGCCCCCGAATCCGTTCGTGGTCAGGATCGCCGGATCGGGATGGGCCGCGGTCGCATCGGCGGGGCGATAGAGGTCGCCGACGATGTTGCACGTCGTCGCGTCGTTCGGGCCGACGTGGACGAGGAAGTGCAGCGTCTGCTTGCTGTAGGACTCGGCTGCGGCGGTGGCGGGCAGCATCACCAGCGCTGTGCCCACAACCAGGATCGCGAGCAGCCCTCGCGCGTGCGCCCTCACCATTTTTCTCTCTCCTTGCTTGCCGTCCTGGGCGTGCCACCCCGGGGGCGGTGGCATCTCGAGCGGGAGCTTACATTCTCACTTGGTGCTCACCAGGACTATCGCACCCGACCTAGACTGGCCGCCGTGAGCCCCGAAGCCACAGCCACGCTGCGCGAGGTCGTCGAGGCGCTCGCGCCGCTGCAGCGCCGGGCTGGCTCACCGGCCGAGGAGCAGGCGGCGCGCTGGATCGCGGAACGGCTCTCTGACGCCGGTTGCGTGGTGGCGGTCGAGGAGGAGCAATTCCTCGATGGCTACGCGCGACTGATCGCCGGCCTCCTCGTCGCCGGCGCGCTGACCGGCGTCGCCGGACTGGCGCGCGGGCTGCGCAAACCCGCGGCGGCCGCGGCGGCCGTGGTCGCCACCGCGATCGCCGACGACATCTCGAACGGGCCGCGTCTCGCACGCCGAGCGACGACGCGGCCGAAGACCACCTGGAACGTGGTCGGCCGCTGTGGCGAGGACGAGGCGCCGCGCACGCTGGTCGTGCTCGCCCATCACGACGCCGCACGTACCGGGCGCGTCTTCGACGAGCGCGCGCAGGTGTGGCTGGGCGAGCGCTTTCCGGGGATCCTCGAGCGGATCGACACCTCGTTCCCGATCTGGTGGCCGGTGCTCGGCGCGCCGGCGGCGGTGGCGTTCGGCGCCGCACGCAATGAGCGGGGTCTGCTGCGTGCGGGCATCGCCGGGTGCCTGCTCGCGAGCGCCGTATTCGCCGACATCGCCCGCAGCCCGATCGTTCCGGGTGCGAACGACAACCTCAGCTCCGTCGCCGTGCTCGTGGCCCTCGCCGAGCGCCTGCGGGCGAGCCCCGTCGAGGGACTGCGGGTGCTGCTCGTCTCCTGCGGTGCCGAGGAGGTGATCCAGGGCGGTATCTACGGGTTCGCCAAGCGACACTTTCCCGAGCTCGACCGCGAGCACACCTGGTTCCTGAGCCTCGAGACCGTCGGCTCGCCGAAGCTGGTGCTCGTCGAGGGCGAGGGACCCGTGGTGATGGAGGACTACCACGACCGCGACTTCCGCGACCTCGTGGCACGCGCCGCGGACGGTGCCGGCGCACCGCTACGCCGGGGCATGCGCGCACGCAGTTCCACCGACGCCGTGATCCCCAGCCGCGCCGGCTACCCGACCGCGACGCTCGCGTCGATGGACCGCTACAAGGCGCTGTCGAACTACCACCAGCTCACCGACACCCCCGAGAACCTCGACTACACCACGGTCCGCCACGCGCTCGTCGTGGCCGAGGCGACGGCGCGCGAGCTCGCGGCGTCGCCGTGGATCAGGCGCTGAGCGGCGCGCTTCGCTACAGGTTCCAGCTCGGGTAGTTGCCGTGGGCGATCAGCCGCGTCGGGTGGCCGCCCGAGAAGGGGATCCGCTCGATCTTGGCCGTGCTCGGCGGCGCTTCGAATCCACCCACCGAGATCAGGACCGAGCGCCCGTTGCTCGCAACGCCCCACGCGCTGACCGCCTCGTGGCCCACCTTCAGCTGCGTCGCGCGCCGGGTGAGGATGGAGACGCTGTAACCGACGGAGGTGTCCTCACCCTCGAACTCGGCCGCGAGCCGGGTCCCGTCGGCCGAGAAGGCGAGCGGCACGAGACCCTCGACGAGCGGACCGATTGCGACGTGCGTGATCTGCCTGCGGTGCGTCCCGTTGGCGGCCATCAGCCAGATCTGATCGAGCGGCGCATCCTTGCGGAGCTTCTCGCGGTCGAAGGCGATCCCGCGCGTGCCCCACACCGGGTCGGCGCTGCGGCCGTCGCGGGTGATCTGCCTGCGCCCCGTGCCGTTGGCGGCGACTGTGAAGACGTTCGTCCCGGCCTTTGCGCTCAGCGACGAGGCGCGCGCGTAAACGAGGGTGTCCGAGTATCCGGGCGCGAAGCTCGCGCCGTAGATCACGCCGCTGGCCACCATCTGCTCGGTGCCGGTCTCGGTGTCGATGATCGCGAGCCCGTAGCCGGACAGGCTCGGGAGGTTATCGCCGGTGAGCGAGACGGCGAGGTAGCGCGAGTCGGGCGACCAGGCCAGCGCATCCGCATTCGCTTGGGCGATGTTGAAGTACGCCGTCGCCGCCCCCCCATCCGCCGGATACAGGGTCAGCGCGTGCCCGCTCGCGCCGAAGTCGGTAACCGCGACCGTGAGGCCGTTGGGCGAGAGCAGCGGTCCCGTGCCCTGTCCGAGCCTGCGCGCATGTTTCCCGCTCGCGTCCGCGACCCAGACCACGGGCTCGCCCGTCGCGTTACCCGTGACATAGGCGATCCCGGCGCCGCTCGCCGACGCCCCCGCGCCGGGCACAAGCCAGGCCAGGGCAGCCAAGACACCGACGAGTAATCCGGTCGCTCGCTTCATCGCGGCGCCAACCATAACTCGAAGGGGCGGTCACGAGGCGTCGGCTCGCGTGCACACGTAGAGGCCAAGAGTCGCTGGTGCTCGCGCCGGGGACGGTGACCGTCTGGCAGTGGGACTCGACCCATTGGGTGCGCTCGGCGCTCACGCCCGAGTCGCGGCCACCGCCACCACCGAAGCCGCCACCGCCACCAGCAGCGAACCCACCGCCGCCGCGGCCGCCCACGAGCACGTAGCGGAGCTGACCCGAGCGTACGAGTGACTCGAGCTGCGCGACGGTCGGGGCCGGGTCGGCGCCCATGAAGCCCGCGAGCGCCGCATTCGCCTGATCGCTCTGCGAGCGGGATCCGGCCCCCGCTCCGCCGGCAAACCCTCGCCCGAGCTCGGCGCCGAAGCCCGCGGCGCCGCCGCCGGCGCTCGTGCCAGGCGTACCTGCGAAGCGGCCGGAGCCGCCGTGGCCCCCGCCGGCGAAGCCTCCGCCGAAGCCGGACCCCGCCACGCTCGCGGGACCCGCGGTCGGGTTGCTGCCCGTTTGGCCATGTCCCACGGTGGCGATCGAGTACGCCGCCGGGCCGGCGAGGAGCGCGAGCCCGCTACCCGCGAGCGCCAATGCCAGCACCGCGCGGCGCGGCAAGCGGCCGCGCCGTACGCGTGGAAGGTTCCCTGGGAGAAGCTGAACACCACGTAACCGGCGACCATCCACAGCCCAAAGAGGACGAGCGCGGCCCGGCGGCGATCGGTGCGCGGCGCGCCCGCCGCCACCAAAGACCCGCGATAGCCCGTTGGCGCCGAAGATCAACTGGAACCAGGAGTTGTTCGTCGAGTCGCCCACGTAAGGACGGTTGGCGGCGGGAATGAGCATCATCGTCCCGTACCAGGCGAAGCTGACGAGAACCATCGCCACCCCGCCCGCGACCCGAGCGTCCGGCGTACCAAGTTGTGCAGCAACACCACCGCGGCCACCCCGCACAGGGCCTCGGGGAGGAGCATGCTCAGCGAGCTGAAGCCGAAGATGCGGCCGGAGAGACCCATCATCCAGTCCGACAGCGGCCCCTTGTCGAGGCTGACGAATCCGCTCAGGTCGGCGGCGTTGGTGAAGAACGCCGTCCAGCTCTTGCTCGCCGCGAGCGCCGCGTCGGCGTAAGAGCCGTTGGCGTCGCCGCTGATCGTCAACGCCCACATGACGAGCACGCCCGCGATCACGCTGACGCCGATCAGCCCGGGGCGCGACCACCACGGATCGCTGTCGCGTCCCCGCGCCAGGCGGCGCGCCGCGCCTGCTCGAGACGGTTATGCCCGAGGTCTGTGGCCCCTAGATAAGGTCCGGGACAATGCTTCGTAAATCCCTTTCGGTCAAACGGCGAGCACGTCGACGGGCTCGGCATCCTCCGCGGCGTCGATGGCCGCGTCCAGCGTCTCGCGCGGGGATCGCAGCAGGGCCACGGCCGCGGCGGCGCCCACGAGGCAGAACGTCGCCCCGATCCCGAACGCGAGCTGGTAGCCGTCGCTGAGCGCGGCGAGCGCCGGTACCGCCCGGTGGAGCTGGTGCCTGGTGTAGGAGTCGGCGAGGGTGCCGAGGACCGCGAGCCCCAGGGCTCCGCCCATCAGCCGCGAGGTGTTGAGCAGGCCCGAGGCGAGGCCGCTCTGAGCCGCGGGTACGCCCTGGACCGCGGCGATCGTCGCCGCCACCAGGGCCGTCCCCATCCCGACCGTGGCAAACAGACCGCCGGGAAGGACCTCGAGCAGATAGGCGCCGCCGGGCCGGACGCCGGTCAGCAGCACCAGCCCGGTACTTGCGGAGAGCATCCCGCCGGTCAGGACGACCCGGACGCTCGAGCGAGCGATCGCCCTCGGCGCGAGCGTCGAGCCGGCGACCACGCCGAGGGTCAGGGGCACGAACGCGACGCCGGCCTCGAGCGCGTCGTAGTGCAGGACCTGCTGCATGTAGAGCGTGAGGAAGAACCACATCGAGAACAGCGCCGCATACATCAGCACCACGATCAGGTTCGCCGCGCGTAGCGCGCGCAGCCGGAAGATCGAGATCGGGACGAGCGGGACGCGCGCGAACCGCCCCTCGACGAGCACGAACAGCGCCAGCAACGCGGCGCCGGCGGCGATCGGAACGAGGACCTGAGCCGAGCCCCACCCGAATGCCTCGCTGCGGACGATGCCGAAGGTGACGCCCACCAGTCCCAGGGTCACGAGCAGGGCGCCCGCGACGTCGAAGTGCCGGTCGATGTCCTCGCGGCGGCCTTCGACCAACACCCGGGCGCCGATCATGACCACCGCGGCGCCCAGGGGCACATTGATCAGGAAGATCGCCGGCCAGCCGAACACCTCGGTGAGCAGGCCACCGAGGAGCGCACCGGACGCCGCCCCGAGGCCGCCCATGGCGGCCCAGACCCCGAGGCCGCGATTGCGTTCTGGGCCCTCGGGAATCGAGCTCGTGATGATCGAGAGGCTCGCGGGCGAGATCACCGCGCCGCCGATCCCCTGGAGCCCGCGCGCCGCGATCAGCAGGCCGCGCGAGGACGCGACCGCGCAGGCCAGCGAGGTCAGGGCGAACAGCGCCGTCCCCGCCAGGAACACGCGGCGGCGGCCGAGCAGGTCGGCGGCGCGGCCGCCGAGCATCAGGAAGCCGGCGAAGGTGAGCGTGTACGCGTTCACCACCCACTGCAGACCGGTCGGCGAGAAGTGCAACTCGTTGCGCATCGACGGCAGCGCGACGTTGACGATCGAGACGTCGAGGATGACCATGAATTGCGCCAGGCATACGACCAGCAAGATGACCTTGGGGGACGCCCAGGGGCGGGAGCTCATAAGTTGCTTGATCGCGTTCATGGGTGGTAGTGTGGGGTTCCGGCGATGCAGGTACAAGAGAGGGGTTTATCCTGGTACCAACACTGACACCCACGGTCACTTCGAGCGGCCGCTCGAACAACGGCAACGGGAACGGCAGCCACGGCAACGGCGACCGGCGTCGCTCCGAGCTCGCCGACTTCCTGCGCACGCGGCGCGCTAGCTTGCAGCCCGGCGAGGTCGGCCTGCCCGACGGCGGTCGCCGCCGGACGCCGGGACTCCGCCGCGAAGAGGTCGCGCTGCTCGCGGGCGTGGGTTCGACCTGGTACACGTGGCTCGAGCAGGGCCGCGACGTGAAGGCCTCGCTCGACGTGCTCGAGGCGATCTCGCGCGCGCTGCGGCTGAGCCCCGCCGAGCGGGTCCATTTGATCCTGCTGGGCCGTGGCGAGGAGGCTCCCCCCTGCTCGGCGCCGGCCGAGCGGGTATCGGCGACGCTGCGGCGCGTGATCGAGAACCTGGGCCCGAACCCGGCGTTCGTGCTCGGCCGTCGCTGGGATTACCTCGCCTGGAACCGCGCCACCAGCGTGCTGTTCGGCGACCTCGGCAGCATTCCTCGCGCGGCCCGCAACCACGTCTGGCTGACCTTCATGGATCCGTCCCGCCGCGAGATGTTCACCGATTGGGAGAAAAACGCGCGCCTGTGCGTGGCCAAGTTCCGCGCCGACAGCGCCCGTCACCTCGGCGACCCGGCGTTCGAGGAGATGATCCAGGCGCTGCGCAAATCGAGTCCCGAGTTCTGCACGAGCTGGAAGCGCCACGAGGTGGCTCATGGCGGCGGCGGGCGCAAGGAGCTTCGCCATCCGGTCGCGGGCACGCTGGTCTTCGAGCACGCGGTCTTCGGCCCCCAGGAGGCTCCGGACCAGCGGCTGATCCTCTACACGCCGCTGCCCGAGGCCGACACGCCGGCAAAGCTGGCTGCGCTACTCAGCGAGCCCGCGGCGCGGTAGGCTGACGGCGTCAAATCCAGGTTCGGCGCCGGGCCGGACGGTTTCTGAGAAGGAGAGGCCCATGGGGAGGTTCAGCTTCAACCGGTCGACCGCAGCGCTCGTCGTCGCCTCGGCGGCGCTTTTCGTCGCCCTGGGCGGGCCGGCGTGGGCCGGGAGCCTGATCGGCACAAGCCAGATTCGCAACGGCGCGGTCACGAGCAAGAAGATCGGCCGCCACCAGGTCAAGAACGTCAATATCGCCAACGGCGCCGTGAAGGCGGCCGACATCGCCAAGGGCGCCGTGACCTCGGCCGCGGTCAAGCGCGGCTCGCTTACCGCCGCGGATGTCGCATCCGGCGCATTCCTCCCGGCTGACGCCCGGGCTCAGGACTCCAAGGAGCTGGGTGGCAAGCCGGCGACCGATTATCTGACGGGCGCGGGCGGTATCTCGGGCTCGGGCGGGATGGTGTACGGCCGCATCAGCGTGGCCGCCGGTCAGACGGCGCAGCTGCTGAACCTGGGAATCGCCCTGATCGAGGGGAGCTGCAGCGCGAGCGCCGTCCCGACGCTCAGCTACGTCTCCGAGGTGCCGAGCGTCAACCTGGTCGATTGGGGCGTCGCGCCACCGCTCAGCGGCGCGAGCGCGACGAACGACCTGACCAGCGGCGAGACCTTAACCTTGCCGAACCCGTCCGGCAGCACCCAGGCGGTCACGTTCCAGGCCGCGTTCGTCAACAACGGCATCAACCGCGTCGCCACCGCATGGACCACGGGACAGCCGGCCGGGCCCAGCGACTGCCTGTTCATCGGCCAGGCGATGACCACGGGGTAGCGCTCACCGCTCACCGCTCACCGCTCAGCCGACCGCCGCTTCGAGCCGCTCGAGCAACGGGAGCTGCCCGGGATTGATGCGCTCGCGCGCCTGCGCGAGCGGGAACCACTGTGCCCGGTCGACCTCGGGAAACTCGCGCATGCGGCCCGAGCGCGGCGGCCACTCGAGCGTGAACGTATTGCTGCGGATCGTGCTCGCGTCGAGATCCCCGGCGGCTCCCCAGGCGCGGACCACCTTGCCGGCGCGCTGACGCACCTCGCCAAGGTCGAGCGCAAGCTCCGCGGGGGCCGGCGAGCCGAGCTCCTCCTCGAACTCGCGCCGCGCGGCGGCCGCGGGATCCTCGTCCTCGTCGTACTCGCCCTTAGGGATCGACCATGCGCCCGCGTCGCGGCGCGCCCACAGCGGACCGCCGGGATGGACGAGCAGGACCTCGAGCCCGGATGTCCGACTGCGGTACAGGAGAATGCCGGCGCTACGGGCGGCCATCACCGATCGGGCGCGGCGCGCGGAAGGTTTCGCGCCCGCACGACGTCTTCACGGTTTGCAGACCGAGCAATTCACGTTCGGAGACCAAGCCATTCAAAGGAGACCCGTCTTGCACCTCAAGCATTCAATCGTTGCCGCCGCCGTTGTGAGCGCCGCCGTCCCCGCCGGTTTGCTCAGCGCCGGGGCCGGCGCCTCGATCGCCCGCACCGCGGACGACGCTATCGCCCATGCGGCGA
>Ga0302314_10013121_pt1 | contig 14262 bp, 18 predicted proteins | sample III_Palsa_N2_3_FD_200533 | JGI IMG/M metagenome (GOLD analysis project Ga0302314, IMG submission 200533) | Peat permafrost microbial communities from Stordalen Mire near Abisko, Sweden - III_Palsa_N2_3 | ecosystem: Environmental > Terrestrial > Soil > Palsa > Peat permafrost | place: Sweden... | reverse complement strand
CCCAGGGATAGGCATCGAGCGAAGGATCCGGCGCCATCACCAGCTCGGCCGGAAGATTATTGTCGGCCAGGTACTTGGCGACCGCCGCCGGCACCTCCTCCGGGCCGGCGACGCGGGACATCGTGGTCTGGACCAGCGCCGCCATACGCTGGAACAGCGCCACGCGACCGGGCGCATCCAAGGCCGAGCGGGCCGGGATCAAGTTGCGCTGCGGGTCGCTGAGGCGACTGGCCAATGCCGCGTCGTCGACCGCCTCGCGTTTCAAGGCGGCGCGGATGCCGCCCAGGATCTGGCTGCGTGCATCCATGGCTCAAGCGCCCCGCTGCTTTTCGGCCCAGAGGCTCTGGAAGGTCCGGCCTTCCGGCGCCGGAAAATCGCGGCCCGCGGTCCAGCCGCCGGCGAGCGGCAGGCTGGAAGCCCGGCCCCTGCCGCCGCTCCACAGCCGCAGCAGCCGTGCCGCCAGCCCGGCGCCGAGACGATAGAGCGCCGGGCGCTTGGCGAAGAACGCCCAGAATTTCAGCCCCGCCCGGAACATCGGCGGGTTCAGCCGGCGGTCCCATTCGCGCTCGCGCCAATGCCGCATCATCTTGGGCAGCGGGATCTTCATCGGGCAGACGCTTTCGCATTTGCCGCAGAATGTGGAGGCATTGGGCAAATGCCCGGCCTCCTCGACCCCGACCAGGGTGGGGGTCAGCACGGCACCCATCGGCCCCGGGTAGACCCAGCCATAGGCATGGCCGCCGACCGTGGCATAGACCGGGCAATGGTTCATGCAGGCCGAGCAGCGGATGCAGCGCAGCATGTCCTGGAACTCGGTGCCGAGCATGGCCGAGCGGCCATTGTCGAGCAGCACGACATGATATTGCTCCGGCCCGTCGAGATCATTAGGCCGGCGCGGTCCGGTCGAGACGGTCGTATAGGTCGAGAATTCTTGTCCCGTGGCCGAGCGCGCCAGCAGCCGCAGGATGGTCGAGGCATCCTCCAGATTGGGCACGACCTTCTCCAGGCTGGCCAGGACGATATGGATCCTGGGCAGGATCTGGGTCAGGTCGCCATTGCCCTCATTGGTGACGATAATTGACGACCCGGTCTCGGCGATGAGGAAATTGGCGCCGGTGATGCCGACATCGGCGGCGAGGAAGCGCTTGCGCAGCACCGCCCGCGCCTCGTCCGTGAGCTCGCCGACTTCGTCGAGCTTGCGGTCGGGCGGCAGGTCGGTGTGGCTGGCCCGGAACGTCGCCTCGACCTGGGATTTCACCAGATGGATCGCCGGCGCGATGATGTGGCTGGGCGGTTCCTTGCGCAGCTGGATGATGTATTCGCCGAGATCGGTCTCGACCGGCTCGATGCCATGGGCTTCCAGGTAGTCGTTGAGTGCCACCTCCTCGGCGATCATGCTCTTGCCCTTGGTCACCATCCTGGCATCGACCGAGCGGCAGATGCCGAGAATGGTTTCGCAGGCCTCCTGCGGCGTGCGCGCCCAATGGACCTGGCCGCCGGCGGCGATCACCTGTTTTTCATAGGCTTCCAGGTAATAGTCGAGATGGGCCAGCGTGTGGTCCTTGATCGCCTTGCCCTGGTCGCGCAGCGCCTCGAATTCCGGCAGATGCCGGATCGCGGCCAGCCGCTTGGCCGGAAACCCGGTGCGCATATTGCCCAGCGCCTGCTGCAGCGTGGCATTGCCGAGTGCCTCATGGGCATTGGCCTTGAAGGCGTGGCTGGTCGCTTCCATCGGCCTACTCCGCCAGCGCCAGCGGTGGCACCGCCGCCGTCATGTCGGCCAGCACCTCGGCGACATGGCGGACCCGGATGGTGTCGCCGCGCCGGGCGAGCCGCCCCGCCATGTTCATCAGGCAGCCGAGATCGCCGGCCAGCAACGTATCGGCGCCGGTCGCGACCACGTCACCGGCCTTGTCGTCGACCATGCGGGTCGAGATCTCGGGATATTTGATGCAGAAGGTGCCGCCGAAGCCGCAGCAAATCTCGGCCCCGGGCAGCTCGGTGAGGCTCAAGCCCGCGACCGAGCCGAGCAGCAGCCGCGGCTGGGCCTTGACACCGAGCTCGCGCAGGCCCGAACAGCTGTCGTGATATGTGGCGACCCCGTCATAGTGTGCGGCGACTTGCGTCATGCCGCGGATATCGACCAGGAAGGACACCAGCTCATAGGTCCGTTTGGCCAAGTGCTGGGCACGGGCATAGAGCTCGGGCGTCTCGACGAAGAGCGAAGGATAATGCTCGCGGATCATGCCGGCACAGGAGCCCGAGGGTGCTACGACATAATCATAGCCCTCGAAAGCCTCTATCACGCCGCGGGCGATGGCGCGGGTATCGGCCTGGTCGCCGGAATTATAGGCGGGCTGGCCGCAGCAGGCCTGGGCCGCCGGCACCTCGACAACGCAGCCGGCCTGCTCCAGCAGCTTGACCGCGGCGAAGCCGATGCTGGGCCGGATCAGGTCGACAAGGCAGGTGACGAACAGAGCGACGCGCGGCGCCATGGGCAGATCTCCGCTGGTTCCGGCGCCCAGAGTCGGCCGAGCCCGCGGGGAATGCAACGGCAGACTGAGCAGAGCTCAAATCTCCAAGGTCAAGGTGGGTCGCTGCGAGCGTCAGCCACCAATCAGCTGCCGCACCCCTTCGGCCAGAAGTCCGGACCTCGTAGCGCCGCGGGCCGATGCGGCATGGTCGACCCGCGCCAGGAGCGCCTCGTCCATGGTAATCGTAACCCGAACGGAACGGCTGCGCTGCGGCACAATCCAGATCTTGCCGATCAGCTTGCCATTCGGATCCGTCTCGGCCCGATCGACCGGCAGGGTCGGGCTCGGCAGTTCGTCGCCATCCGCTGCCATGGTCTCCAGATGCAGACTGAGCGCTTCCTCGGCTCGGAGCACGGCATCTTTGGTGTCGCGGCCGACCGTCACGCAGCCCGGCAGATCCGGAAACACCACACCGACGCTACCGCCTTGATCGTAGAAGACGGCTGGATATCCCACGTCATTCATTTTTGGCTCTCCGGGCATAGAGAAGTGGGCGGATCTCAGCTGAGCTTGATGCCAGCCTGCTTCTCGATCGACTTTACCAGCACGATGCCGATGTCCTTGGTCGGGTGGGGAATGGTGACCCTCCCCTTCTTGATCGCATGCTTCATCTGATAGTGGTCGCCCTTGGTCGCGACGTGGAACCATCCATCTGCGTTCAGCTTCTTGATGATCTCCGCGCTCGTCTTTAGGCGTTTCCGCATTCGATATGTATAAAATACGCATTGGTCGTCGCTTCATCAAGGAGAAAGTGCGTATAAAGTACGTATCTTGTCAGAATCTGGCGCGCCGCAAAGACGGGCGAGAAATTCGAGGATAGGGCCGGACTGCACCCCATCGGGTGTCGAGGACCGCGCCAACGGCGTCTCGAGCGACCGGGTATTTCTCCCTCGGAGTCATTGAATTAGTCCGGCCAAAGGACTAGCTATCTGACTAGTCATTTCCCGGTAAACGGACATGCTCATGGCAAGTTGGCCGGTTCAGGACGCGAAGGCTCGCTTCAGCGAGATGCTGGAAACCTGCTTGAGGGAGGGGGCCCAGATCGTCACCAAGCGCGGTGCCGATGCTGCCGTTCTCGTGCCCATGCCGGAATGGCAAAGGCTGAAGCATGCGGCCAAGCCGACATTGAAGGAGTTGCTGCTGGCCGGTGGTGCGCGCGGCGACCTGAACATTCCCGAGCGCGGCGGCAGACGCCGTCGCGCGCCTCCGGATCTCGTCTGACGCCGATGTTCCTCCTCGATACGAATGTCGTGTCGGAGCTGCGTCGGATTCGGCCGCATGGTGCGGTTCTCGCCTGGCTCCGGAGCGTCGGCGACGAAAACCTGCATCTCTCTGCCGTAACGATCGGCGAGATTCAGGCAGGCATCGAGATCACCCGTGAACAAGACCCCGACAAGGCCGCCGAGATCGAGGCGTGGCTCGATCAAATTGCCGAGACCTACAATATATTGAATATGGACGCGCGAGTTTTCCGTCTCTGGGCTCGCCTCATGCATCGCAGATCAGACCATCTGATTGAAGATACAATGATCGCCGCCACCGCGGCGGCCCATAATCTGACGATCGTCACCCGCAATGTGCGCGATTTCGCGGGGCTCGGCGTTCCCACCCTGAATCCTTTTGAGACGAGAGATGGTTAGAGCGCCATAGCATAAGTATAGTATTCACCTTCGCCGGGCGTGGCGCGCCAAGGCCCGACCCGTCGATCCACCCGGCGCCGCAACAGGATGGGGCAAACCATGGCACCGACACCGCAACTGCTCGTCGACGGAATCTATTTCGGCGAAGGCCCGCGCTGGCATGGCGGCAGGCTGTGGTTCAGCGATTTCCACGCCCATGCGGTGAAGTCGGTGTCGCTCGCCGGCGATCTGCGCACGGAGCTGACGCTGGATGACCGCCCCTCCGGCCTGGGCTGGCTGCCCGACGGCTCGATGCTGATCGTGTCGATGGCGAAACGGCAGGTGCTGCGGCGCACGCCCGATGGCGAGATCAGCCTCCATGCCGATCTCTCGGCGATCGCCAGCTTCGATTGCAACGACATGGTCGTCGATGCCGCCGGCCGGGCCTATGTCGGCAATTTCGGCTTCGATCTCGATGCGGCCCTGGCGGCACGCGGCGTCGAGTCGGTCATCGCCGATCATGTCACCGCGACGCTCGCCTGCATCGCGCCGGACGGCACGGTGCGGGCCGCGGCGAGCGGGCTGCATTTCCCCAATGGCGCGGTGATCACACAAGACGGCAAGACCTTGATCATCGGCGAGACCCTGGCCGGGTGTCTGACCGCTTTCGACCTCGACGCCGAGGGCGGGCTCGGCAACCGCCGGATCTGGGCGCCGACCTGGCCGCGCGTGCCCGATGGCATCGCCCTCGACGCCGCCGGCAATATCTGGATTGCCAACCCGATCGCCCCGGAATGCGCGCTCATTGCCCAAGGCGGCGCGGTGCTCGAAATCATCGATACCGGCCAACCCTGCTTTGCCTGCATGCTCGGCGGCGAGGATGGCCGGACGCTGTTCATGCTGACGGCCAAGACATCGATCGCCCATGAAGCCGCGGCGGCGCCCACCGGCAAGCTGCTGATCGCCACGGTCGCCGTGCCGCATGCCGGGCGGCCTTAGCCGCCGTCGGGCCGGAGCGGCGACCTGGGCACCAATAGGAGCAAAGGATGGAGATTCGAAAGGCCGTCGCTTCCGATGCGCCCGAGATCTGCAGCGTGGTTCGGGCTTCGATAATCGAACTCTGTTTCGCCGACCACAAGGGCGACCCGCAATTCCTGGCCCCGTGGCTGGCCAACAAGACGCCGGACCATGTCGCGCACTGGCTCGCCAATCCCATGAACATCATTCTCGTCGCCGAGAACGGCGGCGCCGTCCTCGCGGCGGGCTGCGTCACCCTCTCTGGCGAAATCAGATTGAACTACGTGGCGCCGGCAGCGCGCTTTCAGGGTGTCAGCAGCGCACTGCTTGCCGAGATGGAGGCCACCGCGGCGCGTCATGGCAATTGCATCTGTACCCTCGAGAGTACGGGCACTGCCCACCGCTTCTACGAGAGGCGCGGATTTCACGATGCCGCCGCTGCTGCTGTCGGGAAGTTCGGTTTGACGACCTACCCCATGAGCAAGGCACTCTAGCAGCTCAAAGGGTCGGAAGACACGGGGACGGAAGATACGGGGACACAATACTTATCTTCTGAATTATGTATTGTGTCCCCGAAACTAACGCCCTTGCCGCGCCGCCGCGGCCTTGGGCAGCAGCAGCCACAGCGAGCCCCGGCCCTTCAGCACCCCGGCATGATTGGCGGCCTCGGCGCCATAGCCGAAGAACAGATCGGCGCGCACCGGGCCGCGGATGGCGCCGCCGGTGTCCTGGGCGACGAACAGGCGCTGCATGCGGCCCGAGGCCTCGACCGGGTCGCCGGCATCGACCCAGAGTGGCAGCCCGAGCGCCAGGAAGTTGCGGTCGATAGCGGCGCTGCGCCCGGGGGTGAGTGCTACGCCCTCGGCACCCAGCGGGCCGTCGCCGTCGAGCGGCTTGAAGAAGACGTAGGATGGGTTGGCCTCCATCAGCGCCTGGCCTTCCGCACCATGCTCGGCGATCCAGCTTCGCAGGAACGGCATGGTGATCTCGTCCTTGGGCACGCCGCGCTCGGCCAGGACATGGCCGATGGCGACATAGGGCTGGCCGTTCTCGCCGTCATAGCCGATCCGCTCGGTGCTGCCGTCGGGCAGGATGACCCGGCCCGAGCCCTGGATCGCCAGGAAGAAGGCATCGACCGGGTCGTCGACCCAGAGCAGCTCCAGCCCCCTTCCGGCGAGCGCCCCGGCCTCGATCTCGGTGCGGCTGGCATAGGGCCGAAGATGGCCGGCGACGACACGGCCGGCGATGCGCTCGCCCTTGAGGCTGGGGCGGAACTGGCCGAGATCGACCTGGACCAGATCGGCCGGGCGGCGATAGAGCGGCGTCGCGTAATGGGCATCGGGCACGTGCGCGCCATGCAGCTCGGCCTCGTAATAGCCGGTGAACAACCCCTCGGCAGCACCATGATTGCTCGCCCGGAACGGCACGAAGTTCTGTTCGAAATAGGCGCGCGCCGCGGCACTGTCGCCCGGTGGCAGGGCTGAAGCCGCGGCACAGGGCGCCTGGAAATCCGCCGGCACCAGCTCCAGGCCGAGCTTGCGGTCGGCCGGCAGGGCCAGGAGTGCCCGACAGGATTTGAGCAGGGCCGGCAGGGAAGCCGCCGGATCGTCCTCAGCCCAGCCCGGCAGGGCGGCGAAATCGGCCCGCTCCAGCACCAGCCGATCCGGTTCGGGCGCCGGCTTGGTGCAGCCCAAAGGCAGCAGCGCCGCGATGCCGGCGGCGAGCCGTGCCAGCCGGCGCCCGATCACTCGGGTGCGCCGGTTCCGCTGAGGATCCAGTTGGGGTTACTCGACCTGGTATTGCGCGAGAAGGTCCAGTGATCGGTATGTTCGACCGCGCGCTCGGGATCGCCGTCGAGGATCTTGCCCTCGGCGTCGCGGGTGACGCTGACCTGGCCCGAGACGAACTTGATGGTGATGATGGCGGTACGGCCGTCGATCCGGGCCTCGATGATCTCGGGTTCCTGCAGCCTTTCGATCCGGGTCTCGACCGATTCCTTGACGCTCAGGCGATGGCGGATGACCTCGGAAAAGGCGTCATAGACCTCGTCGCTGACCAGCGGGCGCAGGGTCGCGGTATCGCTTTCGGCAAAGCTCTTGACGATGATCTCGAAGGCGTGGCGGGCGCCGTCGATGAAATGCTCCGCGGTGAAATTCGGATCCTCGGCCCGGATCTCGTCGAGCCCGGCCTGGAGCGGCGAGGCGGGGCGCGACGGCGGCGGGGTCGGGCGCAGCCGGTCGGCGATGCTGACCACGGTCGCGGGGGGCGCATTCATCGGGCGCATCGTCGGCTGCTGAATCGGCGGCGGCGGCTCGGCGCCGGTACGACGGCCAAGCACGCCCCACAGCCGATAGACCAGGAACAGGGCCAGGGCCGCGAAGACGATCAACTCTAAAAACTGGTCACCCATGGAATCTTCCCGACCGAGGGGCTATCTGCGTGTTGTGACATCCGGCTTGTGTCGCACCGGCGCGGCAAATCTGGAAAATCCTTCGACGCGCGGCGGATGTTTGCACGCCAGGATGGGACCGCCATCTGCACAGATAGGCGGTAGCCGGGAAAAGGACAAGCTTTGCCATGCCAGTCATGATCGTGCTGCTGCTCTGGCCCCTGATCGAAATCGCGGGATTCGCCTGGATCGGCGGCGCCATCGGCGTCGGACCGACCCTGGCTTTCGTGCTGGTCAGCGGTTTGCTGGGCATGGGTTTGCTGCGCCGGGCCGGGATCGCGACGCTGATGCGGCTGCGCGCCAGCGTCGAAGCCGGCGAAACCCCGGTGCCGGCGGCACTGGAGGGTGCCTGGCGCATCCTCGCCGGCATCCTGCTGGTCGTGCCCGGGTTCTTCTCGAGCGCGCTGGCCCTGCTCCTGCTGCTGCCGCCGGTCCGGGCCTTGCTGACGATGCTGGCGGCGCGCTGGGTCCGCTCGGGTGGCCGCGGCGGGTGGACCGTCGTCACCAGCTCGGCGATCCGGCGCGAGAGCAGTGCCACCGTCATCGACGGCGAGTTCCACGAGCTGACCCCGAAGCCACCGGAACTCCCGCCGCAGCGCTGACGCGCGCCGCAGGCATTGTTTTTATCCGCAGATTACGCCGATCAGCGCAGATTTCGACGCTGCCGGTGTGCGGGCTTCTGCCGCCGCGGGGCGGCCCAGGGCAGCGTCCAGGGTCTTAACCCTTCTAATCTGCGCTAATCTGCGCAATCTGTGGATAAACCTTGGTTGCCCGAAACGCCGCTGGGCGCTCGACGGCAAGCGGCGGCCGGACCACGACGTGGTTGTGGCCGGGTCGCGTTCCGTGCTAGCCCACCGCCTTCCATGCCATCCGGAGCAAATCTCATGTCCGATATCGCCGCCAACGGCCAAGACGGCGCTGCAGCACCCCAGGGCCCCGTGCTGATCATCAATGCCCAGTATCTGCGGGATTTGAGCTTCGAGAATCCGCGGGCGCCGGAAAGCCTGATCGGACAGAATGCCGCCCCGGAAGTCGCGGTCCAGATCGACGTCAAGGCGCGCCAGCTCAATCCGGAACTCTTCGAGGTCGTGCTGTCGCTGCAGGTCGAGGCACGCACCGGCAACGACGTCGCCTTCCTGGTCGAGCTCGACTACGGCGCGGTCGTGACCATCCGCAACGCCTCGCCCGAGGTGACCGCCGCCCTGATCCTGGTCGAAGCGCCGCGGCTGCTCTTCCCCTTCGCCCGCGCCGTGGTCGCCGACGCCACCCGCGATGGCGGCTTCCCGCCACTGCTGATCAGCCCGGTCGATTTCGCCGATCTGCAGCGCCGCAAGGCCCAGCAGGCGGAACAGGCCGGCGAGACGGCAGAGGTCTGAGAGCGCCACAACGGATCGCTACAGCCCCGTAACCCTTCTCCCTCTCTGCCCCATTGGGAGCGCCGCGCTTTCGCGCGCGCTCCCAATGGGGCAGAGAGGGAGAAGATCACGGTGCGGATCAGGCCTTCAGCCAGAGCGCGTCTTTCAGCCCGGCGATCAGCGTGTTGTGGGCGGCGAGTTCGCTGGCCAGCGCGGCATGCGGGCGGGCGGGCCGCACGGTGCGGCGCGATGTCCCGGCGGCGTCGAAGCGATTGCCGCCCGATTCGGCGGCGAGGCCCAGATCCGGCTGCTGGCCGCCCATCAGTTCCAGATAGACCTTGGCCAGCAGGCGGGTATCGATCAGTGCACCATGCTTGGTCCGCTCCGAGAGATCGATGGCGAAGCGGCGGCACAGCGCGTCCAGGCTGGCCGGCGAGCCCGGGAATTTGCGGCGCGCCAGCTGCAGCGTATCGATCACCTCGCAGCCGAGCCGGGCGCGGCCGCTGCGCTTCAGTTCGGCCTGCAGGAAACGGACGTCGAAATCGGCATTGTGCGCGATCAGCCGCGCGCCGCTCATGAAGGCGACGAAGGCGTCGGCCTGGTCGGCGAAGAGCGGCTTGTCGCTGAGAAATTCGCTCGACAGCCCGTGCACCGCCTGCGCCTCCTCGGGCATGTCGCGCTCGGGATTGCAGTAGAAATGCAGCTCGCGGCCGGTCGGCAGCAAATTGACCAGCTCGACGCAGGCGACCTCGACAACCCGGTCGCCATTCGCCGGATCGAGGCCGGTGGTTTCAGTGTCGAGGCAGATCTCGCGCATTGCAATAGGCCGATCCGGAGCCGTGGCGGGAGCGGATCAGTTTGACGAAAGCGAGCAGCAATTTCAAGCTATGGCGTTTGCCAAGGCCGGTTTCTACAATATACGGCGTGCGGCGGCGCTTCTCGCGATCCGGCATCTGCTTGGCCAGGATGTCGCGCAGCCGTGCTGGCGTCATGCCTTTGCGGCCCAGCACGCGCTGCCGTTGCAGGAAGGCCGGGGCGGAGACGACCAGCACGGCATCGCAGCGCCGCTCGCCGCCGGTCTCGTAGAGCAGCGGCACGTCGCGCACGACCATCGGCACGCGGCGGCGCGCGCAGGCGGCAAGGAAACGCTGCTCTTCCGCCCCGACCTTGGGGTGCAGGATGCGCTCCAGCCGCTTCAACGCGGCGGCATCGCCGAAGACCAGGCGGCCGAGTGCTGCGCGATCGATGCCGCTTGCGAACGACCCCGTGCCGGGGAAACCGGCCAGGACCTCGCGCACCGCACCGCCCTGTGGCCCGAGCAGCGCATGTACCGTGGCGTCGGCGTCATGGACCGGGATCCCTTGTCGCCGCAACGCCACCGCCGCGGTCGACTTGCCCATGCCGATCGACCCGGTGAGGCCCACCACGATCATCGCGGCAAATTCTCCAGCACGGCCTGGCGCAAGCTGTCATCGACTGCCGGATCGGTGCCGAACCAGCTGGCAAAGGCCGGCCGCGCCTGGTGCAGCAGCATACCCAGCCCATCGACTACGGTGTTGCCGCGCGCGTGCGCCGCCACCAGCATTGGTGTTTGCAGCGGCACATAGACGATATCCGCGACGATGGCGTCGCTCGGCAGCAGCGCCAGATCGAGCGGCAGTGCGGCCTGCCCGTCCATGCCGAGCACCGTGGTATTGATCAGCAGGCAACAGCCGGCCAGGGCCTCGGCACGCCGCGCCCAGGGCCAGATCTCGAGCCCGGCGCCCAGTTCCTGCGCCAGGGCGGCGGCGCGGGCATCGGTGCGGTTGACCAGGCGAATGCCGGTCTTGCCGGCATCGATGAGCGCGGCGGCAATGGCCCGGGCGGCCCCGCCGGCGCCAAGCAACACCACCGGCCCGCGCCCGGACGACCAGTGCGGCGCCGCCTGGCGCAGGTTCTGGATGAAGCCGTAGCCATCGGTCGAGCGGCCTTCGAGCGTGCCGTCCGGCCGCACGATCACCAGATTGACCGAACCGGTGCGCCGGGCCGCCGCATCGGTATGATCGACCAGCCGGAACACGGCCTCCTTATGCGGCACCGTGACATTGCAGCCGACGAAGCCCAGCGCCGGCAGCGCGCGCAGCGCCTGTTCCAGCCGCTCCGGCGGCACCGCCAGCGGCACATAGGCGCCGGCGATGCCGTAGCGCTTGAGCCAATAGGAATGCAGCACCGGTGAGCGAGAATGGCCGATCGGCCAGCCCATTACCCCGGCGAGCTTGAAATCGCTCATGCCCCGATCACCCCCTGCCCGCGCAGGAAACTGAGCAGCGGCAGCAGCGGCAGGCCCAGCACGGTGAAGAAATCGCCCTCGACCCGCTCGAACAATTGCGCGCCCAGCCCCTCGAGCTGATAGGCCCCGACCGAACTCAGCGCCGCCGGCCCGATCCGCTGGAGATAATCGTCGATGAAGCCGTCGGAAAGGCGGCGCATGGTCAGCTTGGCCGCCATGATCGTGTGCCAGAGCCGCTCGCTGTCGCGCACCGCGACCGCCGCCGTCACCAGCCGGTGGCTCTTGCCGCTGAGCGCCTGGAGATGCGCGCGGGCCAGGTCGAGATCGGGCGGCTTGTCGAACCAGGTGCCGTTGCAGTCGAGCATCTGGTCGGCGCCGATCACCAGCGCCGTCGGATGGCGAGCGGAAATCCGCATGGCCTTGAGTTCGGCCAGGGCCTCGGCGCAGGCTTCGGCCGAGGCGCCTTCGGCCTGGAAGGCAACCTTCAGCTCAGTTTCGTCGACCGCGGCCGGCTCGGCTGTGACCGCCACGCCGGCACGTTCGAGCAATTCCAGGCGAGTGCGGCTGGCCGAGGCCAGGATGAGGGGCGGCGCCATCGTGTCACGCCTCCAGGCCCTGGCGCTTGGCCAGCAGCTTGAGGATCGCCGCCGCGGTCTCCTCGATCGAGCGCCGGGTGACGTCGATGACCGGCCATTTGTGCTCGTGGCACAGGCGCCGCGCCGCCGTTACCTCGGCGCGGACCGCTTCGAGATCGACATAGGGCGTGGTCGGGTCCGATTGCAGCGCGTTCATGCGGTTGCGGCGCACGGCGATGAGCCGCTCCGGATCATTGGTCAACCCGATGACCAGCGGCCTGGTCGCGGCAAAGAGTTCCGGCGGCAGCGGCACACCCGGGACCAGCGGCACATTGGCCGCCTTGACGCCGCGATTGGCCAGATAGATGCAGGTCGGCGTCTTCGAGGTGCGCGAGACGCCGGTCAGGATGACATCGGCCTCGTTCAGCCCCCAGGGCGCCTGGCCGTCATCATGGGTCATGGCATAGGTCATGGCGTCGATGCGCTGGAAATACTCGTGGTTCATCATGTGCTGCTGGCCGGGCAGATTGCGCGCCGAGCGGCCGAGATAGGCGCCGAGCGCGTTGATCGCCGGGTCGAGCACCGGTATCGACGGCACATTGAGCCGCCGGCAGCATTCCTGCAGCGGTTGGCGCAATATGTCGTTGACCAGCGTGTAGAGCACCACACCGGGATTGGCGTCGATGCCGGCGATGACCCGCTCGATCTGGCTGCGCGTGCGCACCATCGACCAGATATGCTCGATCGCCTCGGCATCCTCGAATTGCGCGAGCGCGGCGCGGGCCAGCGAATGCACGGTTTCACCGGTGGAATCGGAGACAAGGTGCAGGTGGAAGCGGGTTTCGGTCACATTCTCCCCACAAATCTGTGGAAAACCTGGGGACTAGTGGGGATAACTGCCCCGTTTGTCACAAATGCCAGGAACGCTCCCGGGTGACAAGGAATCTGCCCCGCACTCGGTCCCGGCCGGGATAAATGCGCCGACAGCTCCGAAGTATGGGGAATAGTCGGGCACCGGCGGCAATCTTTCACGTTATCCCCATGTTGCATGTTGGCCGAAGACTCGCCACCTTTCGGGGGCTACCGTGGGTTTCGCCGCGGATCATCCCCAGAATCCCGCGCGCCTTCCCGGCTGCGACGGTAGCCTGTGGATGGTTTTTGCGACAGCGGTAATCCCCAGAGATCACAGCCATCCACTACCCCTACCCCCTTAATCCAACAAAACACTTCCTGGAGAGAGTGAGTCCGTCGGACAAATCGAACCAGACCCAAAGGACCAGCGCCCGCCCATGAAAACCGAAGACAAGCTCCTGCTTCGCGCGCTCCGCGGAGTCCATGTCGAGCGGCATCCGTTCTGGCTCATGCGGCAGGCGGGCCGTTACCTGCCGGAATATCGCGAGCTGCGCGCCAAGGCCGGCAGTTTCCTCGATTTGTGCTTCAACCCGGATCTCGCCACCGAGGTCACGCTGCAGCCGGTCCACCGCTATGGCATGGACGCGGCGATCCTGTTCTCCGATATCCTGGTCGTGCCGCTCGGCCTCGGCCAGCAAGTCAGCTTCCAGGAGGGAGAAGGCCCCAAGCTCGAGCCCATCCGCGATGCCGCCGGCCTCGCCCGGCTCTCGGCAACGCTCGATCTGGCCAAGCTCGAGCCGATCTACGAAACCGTGCGGCGGGTCCGCCGTGAACTCCCGCCCGAGACCGCGCTGATCGGTTTCGCCGGGGCACCCTGGACAGTCGCGACTTATGTCGTCGAGGGCGGTTCGAACCGCGACTTTCTGGCGGTCAAGGGCTGGGCGGCCGCCGACAAGCCCGGTTTCGCCCGGCTGATCGACACACTGACCGAGGCGACCATCGCGCATCTGACGGCGCAGGTGGCGGCCGGCGCCGAGCTGGTCCAGCTGTTCGACAGCTGGGCCGGGGCACTCGATGGCGAGGCCTTCCACAATTGGGTGGTCGAGCCGACCCGCAAGATCGTGGCGGCCTTGAAGGCGGTCAAACCCAATCTCCCGATCATCGGCTTTCCCAAGGGCGCCGGCGCCAAATATCTGGGCTATGCACGCGAGACCGGGCTCGATGTCCTGGCGCTCGACCAGGATGTCCCGTTGGCCTTCGCCCGCGAGGTGCTGCAGCCGGTGGCAGCCCTCCAAGGCAATCTCGATCCCAAGCTGCTGATGGCGGGCGGGCCGGCCATGGAGACCCGCATCCGCGAGATCCTGACCACGCTCGGCCGCGGCAAATTCGTCTTCAATCTGGGCCATGGCATCCTGCCGGCAACGCCGCTCGACCATGTCGAAAGGCTGTCGGAAATCCTGCGCACGACCCCGGCGCGCGGGTGATCGCGGCGTATGGGTGACGTGATCTGTCGTGCTGGAAACCAAGTGGGGCGGGCATCCTGCCCGCCAGCGGGAGCGCGCGCGAAAGCGCGGCGCTCCGTCTGCGAAGCA
>Ga0302314_10013119_pt1 | contig 14263 bp, 8 predicted proteins | sample III_Palsa_N2_3_FD_200533 | JGI IMG/M metagenome (GOLD analysis project Ga0302314, IMG submission 200533) | Peat permafrost microbial communities from Stordalen Mire near Abisko, Sweden - III_Palsa_N2_3 | ecosystem: Environmental > Terrestrial > Soil > Palsa > Peat permafrost | place: Sweden... | reverse complement strand
TGCGCCTGGCCGCTGTGGGGTTGGCCGCCGGCGCGCCCACGACGCCGCCACCCCCGCCGACGCCCACCGTGACGGTCGCGACTCCATTGGCGATGGATGTGGTGGACTGGGACGACTTTCTCGGCCAGTTCGTGGCGGTCGATTCGGTGGACATACGTCCCCGCGTGTCCGGCTATCTGCAGCAGGTCGCGTTCAAGGACGGCGACACGGTCCGCGCGGGCCAACTGCTCTTCGTCATCGATCCCCGCCCCTATCAGGCCATACTCGACCAGGCCAAGGGCCAGCAGGCGCATGCTGAAGCAGCATTGATCAACGCGCAGGCCGAGGCCGCGCGCGGCCAGGTACTTCTTGCCGCCCACGCGATCAGCCAGCAGGCCTACGACCTGTTGCTGGCCACGTCGCGAACAGCCGCCGCCGACGTGGTTTCGGCCAAGGCGACCGTCGCCGCGGCCGCCCTCAACCTGACCTTCACCCGCATCGCCGCGCCGCTGCCGGGCCGGATATCGGACCGCCGTGTCGCGCCGGGCAACCTGGTCACCGCCGACACCACCGTGCTGACCAATATCGTCAACCTCGATCCGATCCGTTTCGCCTTCACCGGTTCGGAGGCGCTGTATCTGAAATACCAGCGTGAGAACGCCGCCGGCACGCGCGAATCCTCGCGGCGCGCCGCCAACCCGGTGGAGATCCGCCTGCAGGACGAACCAACCTACCGCTGGAAAGGCAGGATGGAATTCGTCGACAACTCGCTCGATCCGGGCTCGGGCACCATCCGCGGCCGCGCACTTGTCGCCAATCCCGGCAATTTCCTAACGCCGGGCATGTTCGGACATATGCGGCTGCTGGGGTCGGGTTCATACAGCGCCCTGCTGATCCCCGATCAGGCGGTGGTGACCGATCAGGAGCGGCAGGTGGTGAACGTGGTGGGCAAGGATAACGTCGCCCACGCGGTTCCGGTCGAACTGGGTCCGATCAGCCGCGGCCTGAGGGTCGTGCGCAGCGGAATTGGCGCGGACGATCTGATCGTGATCGACGGTCTCCAGCGGGTGCAGAGCGGTCACAAGGTCGATCCCCGGCGCGGCCGGATCGCAGCCCAGGAGCCGGACGTCGGACAGGCGCTGCTGAACACCGCACCACAGTCGTCGTCGGCCGAGCCCGCCGGCGGCGGTCGCTGACGGCGATCGCGGGATGCCGCTTTCGCACTTCTTCATCGAACGGCCGGTGTTCGCCGCCGTGCTCGCGATCCTGATCACCCTGATCGGAGCGATCGCGTTTCCCAACCTGCCCGTTGCACAATATCCCGAAATCGCGCCCCCCACGGTGAACGTCACGGCCACCTACCCGGGCGCGTCGGCGGAGGTGCTGGCCGACACCGTGGCCGCGCCGATCGAGGAGTCGATCAACGGCGTCGAGGACATGATCTACATGTCCTCCCAATCCACCGGCGATGGCAAGCTCACCATCACCGTCACCTTCAAGCTCGGCACCGATCCCAACCAGGCGCAGGTGCTGGTGGAGAATCGGGTGTCGACGGCGACGCCGCTGCTGCCCGCGGAGGTGGTCGCGACCGGGGTCACGGTCAGGAAGTCGTCGCCGGACTTCCTGATGGCGGTCCACAACTATTCGCCCGACGGCTCTCTCGATCAGCGCTACATCGCCAACTATGTCGGGCTGCATATCCGCGATGCGCTGCTGCGCGTCCCGGGCGTAGGCGACATCGGCAGCCGCGCGGCCCGTGACTACGCCATGCGCATCTGGATCGACCCGGACCTGGCCGCCGCCCGCGGCCTGACGGTCGACGACATCACCGGCGCTCTGCAGAGCCACAACGTGCAGGTCGCCGCCGGTTCCGTCGGCCAGCCGCCATTGCCAGGCAACGGACAGGCCTATCAGCTGAACATTCAGGCCCTGGGGCGGCTGACAACGCCGGCCGAGTTCGCCGACATCATCATCAAGTCCGATGCGCAAGGACGCGTGACGCGCGTCGGCGACGTCGCGCGGGTGGAGCTGGGCGCCCAGGACTACACCACCAACGCCTACATGAACGAGAAGAACGCGGTCGCCCTGGGCATTCTTCAGCAACCCGGCTCCAACGCGTTGCAGACGGTCGAGGCGGTCAAGGCCACCATGGTCAACCTGAAGAAGAGCTTCCCGCCCGGCCTCGACTACAAGATCATCTACAACCCAACGGAATTCGTCAACGACTCCATCAACGAAGTCTACAAGACGCTGCTCATCGCCATCGTCCTGGTCGTGGTGGTGGTGATCGTCTTCCTGCAGTCTTGGCGCGCCGCCCTGATTCCGGTGATCGCCATCCCGGTGTCGCTGGTGGGCACGTTCGGGATCATGGCCGCGGCGGGGTTCTCACTCAACAACCTGTCGCTGTTCGGACTGGTGCTCGCCATCGGCATCGTCGTCGACGATGCGATCGTGGTCGTGGAGAATATCGACCGCCATCTGCGCGAAGGGGTAGATCCGCGCGAGGCGGCGCACAGGACCATGGACGAGGTCGGCGGCGCCCTGGTGGCGATCGCCCTGGTGCTGATGGCGGTGTTCGTGCCGACGGCGTTCATCAGCGGCATCTCGGGGCAGTTCTACAAGCAGTTCGCCCTGACGATCGCCGCTTCCACGCTGATCTCGCTGGTCGTCTCCCTGACGTTGTCTCCGGCGCTCGGCGCCCTGATCATGCGCCCCCATCACCAGGACGATCGTCCCAGGCGTGGCCTGGCCCGTCTCTCGGTCTTCGGTGACAAATTCAACCAGGGCTTCACCAACGTCGAGCATCGCTATTCGAAGATCACGCACCGGCTGGTGCGGATGGCGGCGCTGATGCTGCTGATCTACGTCGCCCTGCTGGCGACCACCGCATGGCGGCTGAGCGCAACGCCCAAGGGGTTCATCCCCGTCCAGGACCAGGGCAATGTGCTGATCGCCATCAGCCTGCCGCCGGGCGCGGATCTGAACCGCACCGACGCAGTCGTTCGCGAGGTGGGGCGACGCATGCTGGCGGCGCCGGGGATGGTGGCGGCCTCGATGTACGCTGGCGTCGACGCCACCACCAACACGACGTCGTCGAACAGCGGTCAGATCTACCTGATCTTCGAATCCTTCGCCGAACGCGCCAAGCATCACCTGACGATGAACAAGATCATCGACAATCTCAAAAAGCGCGTCGCGGACATCACCGACGCCGACATCAAGATCATCCAGCCGCCCTCCGTGCGAGGCATCGGTTCGACCGGCGGCTTCAAGCTGATCGTCGAGGATCAAGGTGGCCACGGCCCACAGGAACTGGAATCTCAGGCAAAGGCCCTGGCGGCCGCGGCAAACAAGTCAGGCGTCATTTCCGGCGCTTTCGTCACGTTCAACACCCGGACGCCGCGGATCTTCGCCGATATCGATCGTGGCAAGGCCGAGATCCTGGGCGTGCCTGACAGTTCGGTGTTCAGCACGTTGCAGACCTATCTCGGCTCTACCTTCATCAACGACTTCAACCTGTTCGGCCACACTTTCCAGGTCGTGGCGCAGGCCGACGCCCCGTTCCGCCGCGACGAGTCGCGGGTGACGGAGCTGCAGACGCGCTCCACCAACGGGACCATGGTGCCGTTGGGGTCGCTGGTGACCTTGCGACACGTCACCGGCCCCTATCGGGTTCTTCGCTACAATCTGTTCCCTGCCGCGGAAATCCAGGGCGACACCGCCCCCGGGCATTCCAGCGGGGAAGCGCTCGACACTTTGGAGAAGCTGGCCCGCGCCAACCTGCCGCCCGGCTACGGTTTCGACTGGACGGAGCTCTCCTATGAGGAGCGGCTGGCCGGCAACACCGGTCTGCTGGTGTTCGGAGCGGCGGTCGTATTCGTGTTCCTGCTGCTGGCCGCGCTCTATGAGAGCGTCACATTGCCTTTCGCCGTGATCCTGATCGTGCCGATGTGCCTTCTGGCGGCGATGCTGGGGGTCAACCTGCGAGGTCTCGACAACAACATCCTGACCCAGATCGGGCTGGTAGTGCTGATCGGGTTGGCGGCGAAGAACGCCATCCTGATCGTCGAGTTTGCGCGGCAAGGCGAACTGGAGCACGGCCTCGAACGACATGAAGCCGCGTCGGAGGCGGCGCGGACCCGATTGCGGCCGATCCTGATGACGTCCTTCGCCTTCATCTTCGGCGTTGCGCCGCTTGCCTTCGCCAGCGGCGCGGGCGCGGAACTGCGCCAGGCGCTGGGCGTCGCCGTCTTCTTCGGCATGATCGGCGTCACCGCCTTCGGCCTGCTGTTCACGCCGGTGTTCTATGTCGTCTTCCGGGCGGTTTCGGAGCGGCTGCCCAAGGCGCCGACACGCCGCGTGGAGCAGAAGACGTGAGACCAGGGACGAGATCTTCCTCCCTCCCCTTCTGGGGAGGGACAGACGGCGGAGCCGTCAGGGTGGGGAAGTTTTGATGAAATCCCACACGGTTCTTGGATCCGCTGGACTTCCCTACCCTGGACGCTGCGCGTCCTGTCCCTCCCCAGGAGGGGAGGGAGGCAAAGCATGGGCGCTCGCGTTTATCCTGATGCTCAGCGCCTGCGCCGTCGGGCCCCGCTACGTGCCGCCGAACACCCCAACGCCCGCCCAGGGCGCGTTCGTATCGACCAGCCCCGCCGGCGCCGACCAGCCCCTGCCGCCGTTGTGGTGGCGCCTGTATCAGGATCCGGTGCTCGACCGCCTGGTGCGGCAGGCGCTGACGGAGAACCAGAGCCTGAAGGTCGCCGCCGCGAACCTCGCCTATGCCCAGGCCCTGCTCGACGAGGCCAGAGCCGGGCGCTATCCGTCGACGAGCCTCACGGCCGGACCCCAATATGGCCGGTCATCGACGTCCCTTCTGACCAGCGCGCCGGCCGCCTGGGCCTATACGGCGGGGTTCACGGCGTCTTATCAGGTCGATCTGTTCGGCCGCATTCGACGGACGATCGAGCAGGCTTCGGCCAACGTCGAGGCCACTCGCGCCGCTGAGGACGTGGCCCGTGTGACCGTCGCCGCCGCGACCGCCGGCGCCTATGCCAACATCTGCGGTCTGGGCGAACAGCTCGACGTCGCCAACCAGTCGCTGGCGGTGGTCCAGCAGACCTATGACATCACCGTACGTCAACGCGACGCTGGCGGCCTTTCCGATTTCGACGTCGCGCGCCAGGGTGTGCTGCTGGAGCAGGCCCGCGCCACCATCGCGCCGCTCGAGGGTCAGCGCCGCTCCGCCCTGTTCGCGCTCGCCGCTCTGATCGGCAGGACTCCGGCCGAAGTCCCCGCCGATGCAAGCTCCTGTCGCGTCCCGCCGCGCCTGATCCGCCCCCTGCCGGTGGGTGACGGCGCGACTTTGCTGCGCCGCCGCCCCGATATCCGCCAGGCCGAACGGACGATCGCGGCGGATACGGCGGGAATCGGGGTCGCGACGGCCAACCTCTACCCGACGGTCACCCTCGGAGGATCGGTGGCGACCGCCGCCGGGCAGCTTGGCCAGCTGTTCGCGTCCTCCAACACCAGCTACGGCGTCGGCCCGCTGATCAGCTGGACCTTCCCAAATATCAGCGTCTCGCTGGCCCAGGTCGCCCAGACACGCGCCCAGACGTCTGCCGCCATCGCCACTTTCGACGGCACGGTCCTGCAGGCGCTGCAGGAAACCGAACAGGCGCTGGCCACCCTGGCGACCGAGCTCGACCACAACCGCGCCCTTGTGGCGGCGCGCACCAACGCCGATGAGGCCCTGCGCCTGGCCCAGATCCAGTACCAGGCCGGAACCGCCAGCGGCCTCGACCAGCTGACCGCCGAACAGACCAAGATCGCCGCCGACCAGGCCGTCGCCGCCTCCGACCAGTCGATCGCCGCCGACCAGATCGCCGTCTTCCAGGCTCTCGGCGGCGGCTGGGAAGACGCGCCCCCGGTCACGGCGCCCAAGGTTGGGCAGTAACTGGCTTTGGGGCGTCTCTTTCTCAGCAATTTGGTGTCAGCGAGGTTCGAGATGCGACTCACCGCACTGTTTTGGGCCTTCGCCGTCGCGACAGCGGGCGGAGCGGTCCGAGGCCAGACCATGCCTCAACCCGCGCCGCCGGCCCCAGAGATCGAGGCGCCGCGCGATATCCCCTATCCGGGGACGATCCGCCTATCGGTCGATGCAACGGACTTGCCACATGGCATCTTCAGCGTGCGGGAAACCATCCCGGTCGCCGGGCCGGGACCGATCACCTTGTTGTATCCCAAGTGGCTGCCGGGGAATCATTCTCCGACAGGCCCCATCGACAAGCTGGCAGGCCTCACGATCACCGCCAATGGCGCGCCGGTGACCTGGCGGCGCGATCCGGCCGACGTCTACGCGTTTCATGTCGACACGCCGGCCGGCGCTTCCGGCCTGGATGTGGCGTTCCAGTTCCTGTCGGCGGTCTCGATGCGCGAAGGCCGGGTGATGATGACGCCCGACATGCTGAGCCTGCAATGGAACACGGTGGCGTTCTATCCGGCCGGCTACTTTTCGCGACAGGTGATGTTCGAGCCCAGGGTCACGATCCCCGACGGTTTCTCGCTTGCCAGCGCACTCGAAACGGCGTCGACAATGGGAAACGCGACGATCTTCAAGCCGACGCCCTTCAACACCCTGGTAGACTCGCCGCTGATCGCCGGCCGCTATTTCCACCGCTTCGATCTCGACCCAGGCGCACCGACCCGGGTCAGCCTCGACGTCGTCGCCGACCGCCCCGAACTGCTGGCCGCCAGCGACCCCGAACTGGCCACTCATCGGGCGCTGGTCCAGCAGGCCCGCAAACTCTACGCGTCGCACCACTACGACCACTACGACTTCCTGCTTTCCATCAGCGACAGGATGGGCGGCATCGGGCTCGAACATCACCAATCGAGCGAAGACGGTGTCGCCCCGAAATACTTCACCGACTGGGACAAGATGGCGCCGGAGCGCGACCTGCTGCCGCACGAACACACCCACTCCTGGAACGGCAAGTTCCGGCGGGCGGCCGACCTGTGGACGCCGAATTTCAACGTGCCGATGCGCGACAGCCTGTTGTGGGTCTATGAGGGGCAGACCCAGTACTGGGGCTACGTGCTGGCGGCGCGCGCCGGATTACTGACCAGACAGGAGGCGCTCGATGCGATTGCCGGTGTCGCGGCGACCTATGACCATCGCGTCGGCCGCGAATGGCGCGACCTGGAAGACACCACCAACGATCCGATCATCGGCATGCGCCGGCCGCTGTCCTGGCGCAGCTGGCAGCGCAGCGAGGACTATTATTCGGAAGGCCAGCTGGTCTGGCTCGACGCCGACACCCTGATCCGCCAGCTCTCCGGCGGCAAGCGATCGCTCGACGACTTCGCCAAGACCTTCTTCGGCGTCGACGACGGCAGCTTCGTCACCCGCACCTACACTTTCGAAGATGTGGTGGCGGCGTTGAACGGCGTTCAGTCCTACGACTGGGCGTCATTCCTGCATGCGCGGTTGAAGGGACACGGACCCGGCGCGCCGCTCGACGGCCTGGCGCGCGGCGGCTATCGGCTGGTCTATTCCGATACCCAGAGCCCGTACCTCAAGAACACCGAAACGATCCGCAAGATCACAGATCTGTCGTATTCGATCGGCGTGATCATCGGCAAGGACGGTATCCTCAGCGATGTCGCCTGGGACGGGCCCGCGTTCAAGGCGGGTCTGACGGCGGACACACAGATCATCGCGGTGAACGGTAACACCTACGACGCGGACGGCCTCAAAGACGCGATCACCGCCGCGCATCGGGCGGCGGCGCCACTGCAGCTGCTGGTCAAGGACAACGACACGTACCGAACCGTGAGCATCGATTATCACGATGGCTTGCGCTATCCGTATCTTGAGCGAGTCGGGAGCGTGGCGCCGAGTCTCGACGCGATTTTGCAGCCGCGCCCCTGATTGACCCTATTCCATGTCCGGATACGGCCCCTTGCCGCCGTCTGCTATGAACTTGTCGATGCGGGCGGTCAGGATCGGCAGGGGAACCGACCCGAGCTGGAGGATCGTGTCGTGGAAGGCGCGGATGTTGAACTTCGGTCCCAGGGCGGCTTCGGCCTTGGCCCGGGCGTCCTCGATCGCCATGGCGCCCAGATAGTAGGATAGCGCCTGGCCGGGCCAGCCAATGTAGCGGTCGACTTCGGTCTCGATCTCGTGGTTGGAAAGCGCGGTGTTGTCGCGCAGGTAGGCCTGCGCCTGTTCGCGGGTCCAGCCCTGGGTATGGATGCCGGTGTCGACCACCAGCCGGGCGGCGCGCCACATCTGATAGGTCAGCATGCCGAACCGCTCGTACGGCGTCTTGTACATGCCCATTTCCAGGCCGAGCTTCTCGCAATAGACCGCCCAGCCCTCTCCGAAGGCGGAGATGTAGACCTTTTGCCGGAAGTCCGGCTCGTCCTTGTGTTCGAGGGCGATCGCCATCTGCCAGGCGTGTCCGGGCGCCGACTCGTGCAGCGTGAGCGCGGTCAGGTTGTACAGCGCTCGTGACGGCAGATCGTAGGTATTGACGAGATAAAGACCAGGCCCGCCGCGGCCTGAGGTGTAGAACGGGGCCATGTCGTCCGGCACCGGCTCGATGCGGAAGCGCCCACGCGGCAGGTAGCCGAAGTATTGGCCGGCCTTGCCATCGAACATCTTGGCTATCCAGGCGGACCGCATCAGCAGCTCGTCCGGCGTCTTGGCGTAGAATTGCGGGTCGGTGCGCAGGAAATGCAGGAAGGCGGGGAAATCACCTTGGAAGCCTGTTTCCTTCATCACCGCGACCATCTGATCGTGGATCTTGGCCACCTCGCTCAGGCCGATGGCGTGGATCTGCTCCGGGGTGAGGTCGAGGGTGGTGAACTCCTTGATCTTGCTCTGGTAGTAGGCCCGACCGTCAGGCATGTCGTCGGCCGCCAGCGTGGGGCGGGCGCCGGGCAGATATTCCTCGCGCATGAACTTCAGCACGGCGAGGTGGGCGGGGATCACCGACTCGCGGATCGCCTTGGCCGCGTCGGCCCTCAAGCTGGCCTGTTCGTTGGCCGGAACGCTCGGGGGCAGGTTACGGAACGGCGTGTAGAACAGGTTGGCTTCGATGCTCGGCGCCTGAGTGATCGCGGTCAAGGATGCGTCGCGCCCGGTGAGAGTGACCTTTGGCGGGGTGAAGCCACGCCTGAGCCCGCCCCGCATGTTGTCGATCTGCTCGGCGAAATAGCGGGGGAAGTCGTTCAGCTGCGAGATGTAGCGGCGGTAGTCGCCGGGATTGCGGAACGGGCGGCGGGCGGTGAACCCCAGGTCGGTCCAGAAGGTCGAATCCGAGTTCACCGGCGCCTGGTAGTCGCGGAAGCGTTGGCTGGCGATCAGAACGCCGATCTGGGCATGGTAGATGTCGAAGTCGATCTGGCCCTCGGGCGACAGCGCCGCGCGGTTGAGGCCATCGAGCTGCTGCAGGACGTGAGTCCAGTAAGCGAGCCGCGCCTGCTGCGTCGCCTCGTCCGTCTTGGGCAGATGATCGACGACCGGGCCGTTGTCGTCATCGTTCTCGCCCGGGAACTGGGTGTCTCGCCACGTCCATTCGGCGGTGTAGATGGCCTTGAACCTGGCGTCCTCGCCAAGATCGGCAGCATGCAGGGGCGCCACCGCGCAGATGATCAGCGCCGCTGCGCCAAGGGCCACGAAAAAAGCGTGCATTGGGTTCCTCAGCTCGACTCGCCGCGACCTTCGATCGGCGTCGGCGCCGGGGCAAGCCGATATTGCGCCAGTTTCTCGTAGTAGGGCCGGGCGGCCTCGGCGATGGTCGCGAGGCGTTCGTCCAGGACCGGCTCCGAGGTCGGCGGCCCCGCGAAGCCGGTGGATTGTTCCACCGCGCCGTACCAGACGGGGGCCCACGCTCCATCACTCGCCCGCGGGCCGGCAGGCCATTTCAGCATCGAAGTCTTGAACGGAATGCCGAGCGCGCCGCAGAGGTCGGCGAGGACGCGGCGCGGGTCGGCCAGCACGTCGTCGGCGTCGATCACCGGCGGCGCCACCCCCAGGCGCTGGGCTTCGATTTCGAACAGTTCCGCCTGTCGCACGAAGCCGATGTCGTCCAGGGTGACGTCCGGGCGCTTGGCGGCGTAGGACGCCAGCACTCGCTCCGGCGAGCGGATCAGGAAGGCGTTGCGGCATTGCGCCATCCAGTCCAGGCCAACCCCCTCCACCATGTGGTGGGTCATATGTTTCTGATAGAAGACCGCGTATTCGTCGGGGAGAGGACTGAGCAGTTCCGCGACCACCAGCCGCCAGTTTGTCGACTGCGAGGCGAGGCTTTCCTCGCGCATCGGATGATCGGCGCCGGTTCGATCGAGGTAGACCGAATAGAACGGCTCGTCGATCACACAGGTGTCCGGCCTGTTCTCGAACGAGCGCATCATGGCCGTCGAGATGTTGCGCGGGCCCGACCACATGGCGACCCGGACGAGTTCGAAATCCTCGTTCACCACTCCCTCATGCGATCTGCTTCGGCGTCCTGGAGGGACCTATAGAGCGCCTGCAGCTGAAGGGTGAGCGGTCCTGGCCTCGCGCTCATCACATGGCCGTCGATCTCATGGACCGGCGTCAGGCCGGCGGTCGTGCCGGTGACGAAGGCCTCATCGGCCGCCCGGGCCGCCTCGATCGGGAAGTCGCCGAGTTCGATCGGTATGCCATTGTCACGACACAGCTCGACGACATGGCCGCGCGTGATGCCGTTGAAGCAGTAGGCGCCGGCCGAGGTGAACACCCGCCCGTCTCGAACGAAGAAGAAATTCGTCGCGTTGCAGCTGGATACGAAGTCGTGGGGATCGAGCATCAGCGCCTCGTCGGCTCCGGCTTCGATCGCCTCGAGAAGGGCGGTGATGAAGTTCAGCCGGCTGTGGGTGTTCAGGCGCATGTCGAACATCGACGCCGGCGTACAGCGCACGGAAACGGTGGCCAGCCGCAGCCCCTGTTGAACCGTGGTGGTCGGTGGGATCTTGAATTCGGCCACGATGGCTATGGTGGCGCGTCCGAGCGCATTGCGGGGGTCCTGGCTGACGGTCGCCTTGAGGCCGCGTGTCACCATCAGGCGCACGTGGACGCCGTCGGTCATATCGTTGGCCTCCAGCGTCCGGCGCAGCGCGCCCTTCAGGCCCGCACGGTCGAGGCCGATGTCGATCGCCAGCGCCTTCGCCCCGTCGAACAGCCGGTCGAGATGCGCGTCGAGGAACAGCAGCGTTCCCTTGTGCAGGCGCAGCCCTTCCCACACGCCATCGCCCATCGAAAAGCCGGCGTCGAAGATCGACACCCTCGCCTGGTCGCGAGGCGTGAGCGCGCCGTTCAGATAGACCAGGACGGTCTCATTACGCGGGTCGGCTTGGTAGTCCTGGCTGCCGGCCATATCGTCTCCCTGCGCGGATAGCGCGCTTTCTTAAAGGCGGCCGATGATCGAATCCATCGAGACCCTCGACCGTGCGACGCTTGTCAGGTTTGCTGACATCATCGATGTGCGCAGTCCCGGCGAGTTCGCGCTGGACCACGTCCCCGGCGCCGTCAACCTCCCGGTGTTGAGCGATGCCGAGCGAGCGGAGGTGGGCACGATCTATGTCCAACGGTCTCGGTTCCTGGCGCGGCGCGTCGGCGCCGCCCATGTCGCACGCAATATCGCCGGTCATCTCGAAGGGCCATTGGCGGACAAGCTCGGCTCCTACGCCCCCCTCGTCTACTGCTGGCGCGGCGGGCAGCGCTCGAACGCCATGGCCACCGTGCTCGATCAGGTCGGCTGGCGCGTCACGCTGCTCAAAGGCGGCTACAAGACGTGGCGAAGAGGTGTCACGGCGGCGCTCTACGACGCCGAACCGGATTTCCGCGTCGTCCTGCTCGACGGTGATACGGGGTCCGGCAAGACTGAGATCCTGGCGAGGCTGAAAGCCCTGGGGATACAGACCCTCGATCTGGAAGGCCTGGCCGGTCATCGTGGCTCCCTGTTCGGCGGGTTTCGCGAAACCGAACAGCCGAGCCAGAAGATGTTCGAGTCGCGCCTGATGCAGGCGCTCGCGGATCTCGACCGGGCCAGACCGATCGTCGTGGAGGCCGAGTCCAGCAAGATCGGGGAACGCATGGCGCCGCCGATGTTGTGGAAGGCGATGCTCGCCGCGCCCTGCATCGAACTGCGGGTCCCCCTGGCGGCCCGCGCGCGGTACCTTGTCGGCGCCTATTGCGACATCGTCGAGGACCGGGCGGCTCTTGAAGAGACACTCGTCCGCCTGCCCGGCCGGCACGGTCGAAAACGCCTGGCCGAATGGCTCGACCTGGCCAGGTCCGGGCAGTTTGAAATGCTGGCGCAAGCCCTCGTGCAAGACCACTACGACCCCGCCTACCAACGATCCCGCCGCGAAGACCAGCGCCGGCGGCTGGGCGTTATCGAGGTCGAGGATCTGGATCCGGCCAGCCAGGAGGCGGCCGCCGTGCAGATCGCCGAGCTCGTAGCGGGTGATCAGACACCGCCAGTGTGATACGCGATCCTTCTCCCCTCCGCGGGAGAAGGTGGCCCGCAGGGCCGGATGAGGGGGCCGCGCCGGCCCATCCGTAGCCGTCCCTCCGATGAGGCGATGGGGTGGAAGAGCCCTCATCCGTCTGCTTCCTAGCCACCTTCTCTCGCAAGAGGAGAAGGATTTTCGGAGCTAAATCAGCTACATGACCAATTCCCCAGTCCGCCTCACGTCCCTCGCCCACGGCGGGGGCTGTGGGTGCAAGCTGTCGCCGGCGGTTCTTCGCGAGATCCTGGCGGGCATGCCGCTGGCCGGCGCGTTTCCGGATCTGCTGGTCGGCACGGAAACCTCGGACGATGCGGCGGTGTGGCGGCTGAACGAGCGGCAGGCGCTGGTGGCGACCACCGACTTCTTCATGCCGATCGTCGACGATCCGTTCGACTTCGGGCGTATCGCCGCGACCAACGCCCTCTCGGACGTCTACGCCATGGGCGGCAAGCCGATCATGGCCCTGGCCATCGTAGGTATGCCGATCGCCAGAATGTCCAGCGAGCAGATCCGCGGGATCCTGGCTGGCGGCGCCTCGGTCTGCGCGGCCGCCGGCATTCCCGTGGCCGGAGGTCACTCCATCGACAGCGCCGAGCCGATCTACGGGCTGGTGGCCCTGGGTCTCGTCGACCCTAATCACCTGCGCAAGAACAGCGGCGCGCGGGCGGGCGATGCGCTGATCCTGACCAAGGCGCTCGGCGTCGGCGTGCTCAGCGCGGCGCTCAAGCAGGAGCGCCTGCCGCCGGGAGGCTATGAGACGCTGATCGCCACCACCACGCAGCTCAACAGCGTCGGCGCCGAGCTGGCGGGAATGCAAGCGGTTCATGCCATCACCGACGTCACCGGCTTCGGACTGCTCGGCCACGCACTCGAGATGGCGCGTGGGGCCGGGCTCACGATCGAGATTGGGGCGGACGCGCCGATGCTTGCCGGCGTCGAGGTTCTCGCGCGGGCGGGTGTGCGCACGGGCGCGTCGGGGCGCAACTGGGAGAGCTACGGCGAAGCGGTGCGTCTGCCGGAAGGGTTTCCGGATTGGCGGCGCGGCCTTCTCTGCGATCCTCAAACCAGTGGGGGATTGCTGATCGCCGTGGACGCGGCGGCCGCGCCGGAGGTCCTGTCGCTTATCCGCGGGCGGGGGTTTGGTTCGGCGGCTGTGGTTGGCAGGACCCGCGCCGGTGTCCCCGGAATTGTGGTCGCCGCCTAGACCAGCACGTCCAGGCGCTGCAGGCCGCGGAAGAACGGCAGGGTACGCCAGGCGGGTGCTTTGTCCGGCTCGGCGAGGCGAATGTTTGGGAAGCGCTCGAATAGTCGCGTCAGGGCGACCTGAGCTTCCAGGCGGGCCAGCGGGGCGCCGATGCAGATGTGGGCGCCGCCGCCGAAGGCGACATGAGGGATCTTCTTGCGGGTTATGTCGAACCGATGGGGATCCTCGAACACGTCCGGATCGCGGTTGGCGCCGCGCAGAGACAAGACCATCGATTGGCGAGAATGTATGGGGCAGCCGCCGACCTCCATCTCGCGCGAAGCGACCCGGGCGGTGATGTCCACGGGGGGCTCGAAGCGCAGCACCTCCTCGACGGCGGCTCCGATCAGGCTGGGGTCGGTTTGCAGCTTGGCCAGTTCACCGGGGTTCAGCATGAACAGGCGCACCGCGTTGCCGATCAGGTCGGTGGTGGTCAGGTTGCCGCCGACCAGCAGGGCCATCAGGTTGATCGCCACCTCCATGTCGTCGAGGTCGGCC
>Ga0302314_10013118_pt1 | contig 14264 bp, 15 predicted proteins | sample III_Palsa_N2_3_FD_200533 | JGI IMG/M metagenome (GOLD analysis project Ga0302314, IMG submission 200533) | Peat permafrost microbial communities from Stordalen Mire near Abisko, Sweden - III_Palsa_N2_3 | ecosystem: Environmental > Terrestrial > Soil > Palsa > Peat permafrost | place: Sweden... | reverse complement strand
TGTCGCCGAAAAACCTTTTCGGATCCTAACAGTCGTCAACATCGCGCAGCCACGACTGCTACCTCGACGACCCCGTCTAGGGTGACACCATGCGGGTAGCGGTGCTGGGATCGAAGGGCAAGGTCGGCGCGACGATGGTGCAGGCGGTGGCGGCCGCCGAGGATCTGAGCTTGTCCGCAGAAGTCGACGCCGGTGATCCGCTGAACCTGTTGACCGACAGCAACACCGAAGTTGTCATCGACTTCACGCACCCCGACGTCGTCATGGCGAACCTCGAGTTTCTCATCGACAACGGCATTCACGCCGTCGTGGGGACCACCGGCTTCACCGACGAACGGCTGCAGCAAGTTCGGTCATGGCTGGCCGCCAAACCCGGCGTATCGGTGCTCATCGCGCCGAACTTCGCCATCGGGGCGGTGTTGTCGATGCATTTCGCCAAGCAAGCCGCGCCGTTTTTCGAGTCGGTCGAAGTGATCGAATTGCATCATCCGCAAAAGGCTGATGCGCCTTCGGGGACCGCCGCCCGGACCGCCGCGCTGATCGCCGAGGCGCGAAAAGGCTTGCCGCCCAACCCAGATGCCACCAGCACCAGCCTTCCCGGCGCCCGCGGCGCGGACGTCGATGGCGTGCCGGTGCATTCGGTGCGACTGGCCGGGCTGGTGGCGCACCAGGAAGTGCTGTTCGGCACCCTGGGGGAGACGTTGACTATCCGGCACGACAGCATCGACCGCACATCGTTCATACCCGGTGTGCTGCTGGCGGTTCGGCGGGTCACCGAACATCCGGGCCTGACAATAGGAATTGAATCGCTACTCAACCTGCAATGACCGGAACATCGCGAGGTGTGCGAATCCAACTGACGATCGCGTTCATGTGCGCGGCGTTGGTGGTGTACCTCGTGCTGCTCGGCCGGGCCGCCGTGCTGATGATCAGCTCCGGGCGTGCCGTCGCGATCGCGTTGGGCGGCGCGTTGTTGATCCTGCCCGGCATCGGCTTGTGGGCGATGATCGCCACGTTGCGCGCCGGTCTCGCCCATCAGAAGCTGGCCCGCCTGGCTGCTGAAGACGGCATGGAACTCGACGTGAGGGCGCTGCCGCGACGGCCGTCGGGGCGCATCGAACGCGACGCGGCCGACGCACTTTTCGAGATCGTCCGCACCGAACTGGACAGCGATCCGCACGACTGGCGTCGGTGGTACCGGCTGGCCCGTGCCTACGACTACGCGGGAGATCGAAGCCGTGCACGAGAAGCCATGAAGAAAGCCGTCGAGCTACAAGGTCGCGAATGAGTAAAACGCTGTTGATCGTTCACCACACTCCGTCGCCGGCCACCCGTGAGCTGCTCGAAGCGGTGCTGGCCGGGGCCAACGACCCCGACATCGAGGGCGTGGAAGTGGTAGCGCGGCCAGCTCTGGCGGCCACCGTTCCCGATGTGCTCGACGCGGACGGCTATCTGTTCGGTACCCCAGCCAACCTCGGATACATGTCCGGGGCGCTCAAGCATTTCTTCGACACCGTGTACTACCCGACGCTGGATCACGTAGCGGGTCGGCCATACGGGCTTTGGGTGCACGGCAATAACGACACCGTCGGTGCGGCGTCGTCGGTGGAGAAGGTCGCCACCGGACTATCACTAGCCAAGGTCGCTGATGCCTTGGAGATCACCGGCGCGATCGACGCCGGTGCCCGAGAGCAGGCTTACCAACTGGGCGGCACTCTCGCCGCGACGCTGATGGAGTGATTCGTCAGTGCGATCGCAGGATGGTGATCGCGTTGTCGAATTTCTTGAACTTGTCGAATGTCTCAGCGGGAACGCCGAAGACGGCGGACAACGTGTCGGGCGGAAGCTGACTCAACGACTCGGCGATGCCGATGTTGTCTTTGTCTTCTGCTGCGCTGGAGTTCTGGATGATCAGCACGTCCAGATCTTCGGTACCGAGGTTCTCGAAGTAGTGCAAGGATCCCTGGGGTGCGAACACGAGGTCGTCGACGTGGGCCTCGAAACTCTCGTGGTTGCCGTTTCCGTCGATGAGGACCCAGAATGCGACGCCTTTGGTGACCAGATTGATCTCCCACGCGCTGGGATGCCAGTGCGGTTCGCGAATACCGCCGGGCTGCAACGTGATCAGCTGGATGCTGGCCTGTTGACCGATGAGTATCGGAAAGTTCTGCTCGTGTGCCTGCTGCTGTGTGCCACCGTCATACGTGGCCGGAGGCAGGGCGCCCAGCTGGAACAGGTGCGATTTCGAGGTGATCGTCTCATCGGGTACGCGGGGATCACCGAAGCGCTCGGCGTCATCAGTCATCGAATCTTCCTAATGCTTCCGCAGGACGACGATCGCTTCGTCGATCTTCTTGAAGGAGTTGAAGGTCTTTTCCGGAACGCCGAAGATGGCGGACAAAACCCGAGGTGGAAGTCTGCTGATCGACTCGCCGATGCCGATGTTGTCTTTGGCTTCGGGCGCACTGGTGTTTTGCACGATGACTATCTTCATGTCACCCGGGCCCCGGTTTTCGAAGTAGTGGAAGGAACCCTGGGGTGCGAACACCACGTCTCCGACCTTCTGGTCGAAGCTCTCGTGGTTGCCGTTCCCGTCGACGAGAGCCCAACTGGCGACGCCCTTGGTGACGATGTTGATCTCCCATGCGCTGGGATGCCAGTGCGGTTCGCGAATGCCGCCGGGCTGCAACGTGAGCGACACGATGCTGGCTTCTTGACCCTTGAGGATCGGGAAGTTCTCTTCATCCGCCTGCTGAAATGAGCCCCCGTCGAAACGGTTGAAGGGCTGAGCGCCGAGATGGAACAGATGCGAGTTCGAGGTGATCGTTTCATCGGGTATGCGGGGATCACCGAATCGTGCCGCATCATCGGTCAGCGACACATCCTTGTCGGCGCGGTAGCCGGAGACCAAACGATCGACGCCCACGCCGGTCGCGGCTGCCGCACCGGCCAGGCCCGCTCCACCCAAGACCTTGCGACGGTTGATTGACACCCTGCCGAAATTACTCCGGCGAACAGGTTCGGTCCACGGATAATCTCGCTTTGGTTTTTCCGGCGACGCTCAGCCGAGAGCGGCTCGCTACGGGTCGATGTGTGTTGGGGGCGTGGTCAATACGGGATCACCCGGAGAGTTCCCGATTCTGGACGCCTTGTTCGGGACTCTGTATCTGCCCGCCGACCGCTGGCCGGCACAGTACGGCATCGACGAATCCGAGCCGGCCGGTTATCTCCGTCAGATCGCGTGGCCGCTGCGTACCCGATGCGCGGCGGACTCCAACGCGGCGCGCACAAAGTCAGTTGAATACGGGGTCGCGGCTCCGCACGTAGCCTGAGCCGCCCGCTACGGGTCGATGTGCGTCGGCGGCGTCTGCAGGATGGGGTCGCCCTCCTTCGGAGGATCACCCGCGCTCATCGTGTAGCACTGGGTTTCGGTGGGGCTGTAAGGCCCGGCGTCGTGATAGGAAAGACAGCGCTCCCACAGTCCGTCCTGGTCGACGGGACTGTCGCACATCTGCGCAAATGGGTGCGCTCCCCATCCCGGGTCCACGCACCCTGCGCTCGCGGGGGGCGCCGTGGCAGTCAGCCCGGCGGTCACCAGAGCGGCCCCCAGGGCTGCGGTCATGTATCGCTTCGTCATCTTGATCCTTTACCGAAGGGTTAGTAGCTCAATCATCGATGTGCGTCGGTGGGTCGTTGAAGGCGAGACCCCACGGGTGTAGGTCAGGCCCCCATCTGGTCGCAGCGTTTGTCAGGCATGAGGTACCTGGATGAGCCGCTGTTTACCGAGTTGAATATCACGCAACGATGCCAGGTGCCGTCGGGCTGGATGGGTCCATCGCACCTGCTGACAGCGATTCCTCCGCACTGGCATCCCGCGCTGGCCTGCGGCGCGGAACCAATCAGCTCTCCGGCGATCAGCACAGCCGCCAGCCCCCGCGAAGATGTAGTGCTTCATGGCCCTTTTCCTTCACATCGCCGCTGCAAAGAAACTACTAGTTCTCCTGCGATCTGGGGGCCAATAATCAGGTAATCGCGGTAGCGGCATGATGGGATCGGGATCGACGCTGAATCCCACAGGGGTTGACCTCAAGAAGGACCGGACGTGACGCGCCTGCTGATCGCTAACCGCGGTGAGATCGCGCTCCGAATCATCCGCACGGCAACCGAGTTGGAGCTCGACACGGTCGCCGTCTACGCCGAGGACGATGCCGACAGCCCGCACGTGCACGCGGCCGACGAAGCGATCGCTCTGCCCGGCGCCGGCCCGGCCGCATACCTCGAGCACGCAGCGATCCTGGCGGCGGCCAAGGACTCCGGCGCCGAGCTGATCCATCCCGGCTACGGGTTCCTCAGCGAACACCCCGGTTTCGCGCAGGCGTGTGCGGATGCGGGATACACGTTCGTCGGACCCGACGCCGCCGCGCTCGAACTGTTCGGCAACAAGTCGGCGGCCCGGCACGCGGCGACAGCGGCCGGCGTGCCGGTGTTGCCAGGCACCGACGGACCCAGCAGCGTCGAGGACATCCGCGCCTTCGCCACCGCCCACGATGGCGCGATCGTGATCAAAGCGCTTGCCGGCGGCGGCGGCCGCGGCATGCGAATAGTCCACAGCGCCGACCAGATTGACGACGCCTACCGGCAGTGCGCCGCAGAGGCGCAACTCGGCTTCGGCGATCCGGCGCTCTTTGCCGAAGCGCATCTGGCCGACGCGCGGCATATCGAGGTGCAGATCGTCGCAACGCCGTCACGCGCGCTCGCGCTGGGCGACCGAGACTGCAGCATTCAGCGCCGTCACCAGAAGTTAGTCGAAATCGCGCCGGCACAGGGTATTTCGTCAGCACAGCGTCGTGAGCTGCACCGGGCAGCGGCTCGGCTGTGCGCGCAGGCGGATTACCGTGGAATCGCCACGGTCGAGTTCCTGGTGACCGGGGAGCAGTTCGTCTTCCTCGAGGTCAACCCCCGGATCCAGGTGGAGCACACGGTGACCGAAGAGGTCACCGGCGTCGACCTGGTCGCCGTGCAGTTGAGAATCGCCCAGGGCGCGTCGTTTCACCAGCTGAGGCTGCCGGCCGGGATCGTCGCCGACGGCGACGAAGTCGTCGGTGCGCTCGCCGCGGTGCGCGGTATCGCGATCCAGACGCGGGTCAACATGGAGACCATGGAGGCCGACGGGTCAGTCCTGCCCACCGCGGGCACCCTTACGGTGTTCTCGCCGCCCAGCGGACCCGGCGTGCGGGTCGACACCTTCGGGCGCCCCGGACTCACACCGAGCCCACGTTATGACTCGTTGCTGGCCAAAGTGATCACCCGGGTACGCGGATCGTCGTTTTCCGCCGCGGTGCGCAAGGCTCAGACGGCCTTGGACGAATTCGGTATCGAAGGAATCCGCACCAACGCCGGATTCCTGCGGGAAGTGCTGTCGCACAGCCGCGTTCACACTGGCCTAGTCACCACCGACTTTATCGACGACAACCTTTCCGACTTAGTCGTCGCCGCCCAGGCTCGCCGCCACGAGCCCCGACTCGCGCCGCCGGAACTGTATCCGGGTGAGGAAGTGCTGCGTGCGCAGCTGGCCGGCACCGTGATCGAAGTTGCCGCCGAAGGAGCCGACTTCCCCGCAGGTGCGCCACTGGCGGTGCTCGAGGCCATGAAAATGCAACATGTGCTGACCGCGCCGGACGCGGTGCACACGGTCCGGGCTTTGGTGACGGCCGGGCAGGTGATCGGAACCGGCGACCCCGTGGTGGTGTTCATCCGCACCGGCGACAGCGCCGGCGCCGAAGACGTCGCCGCACTCGACCTGGACCGGGGCCGCGCCGACCTCGAGGAAGTCCGTCGTCGGCATCTGCTCACCCTCGACGAGGGTCGAACGGCCGCAATTACTAAGCGGCACAACCAGAATCGTCGCACCGCCCGCGAGAACATCGCCGACCTGGTCGACCCGGGAAGCTTCGTGGAGTACGGCGCGCTGGCGGTGGCCGCGCAGCGCAGCCGACGCTCGGAGGAGGATCTGATCGCCAACACCCCGGCCGACGGGTTGGTCGCCGGGGTAGCGAGAATCGGCGGCGCCGAGGCGGCCGTGCTGTCGTATGACTACACCGTGCTCGCCGGCACGCAAGGCATGCGTAACCACGCCAAAACCGATCGGGTCTTCGAGTTGGCCGCCCGCAGAAAGCTGCCGGTGGTGTTGTTCGCCGAGGGCGGCGGTGGCCGGCCGGGCGACACCGACGTGGCCAGCGTGGCCGGCCTCGACGTGCCGACATTCCGTACGCTCGGTGCGCTCAGTGGGCAGGTGCCGCTGGTGTCGATCGTGTCCGGACGCTGCTTTGCCGGTAACGCCGCGCTGGCCGGCACCTGTGACGTCATCATCGCGACTCCCGAGGCCAACATCGGTATGGGTGGTCCGGCGATGATCGAAGGCGGCGGGCTCGGTCAATACCGGCCGGAGGATATCGGGCCCATCGACGTACAGCGGCGCAACGGGGTCGTCGGGTTGGCCGCCCGCGACGAGGCGCATGCGGTGTCGCTGGCCAAGCAGTACCTGTCCTATTTCCAGGGCAGGCTGGCCGACTGGGAGGCCCCCGATCCGAGCACGGCACGACATGTCGTGCCGGAGAACCGATTACGGGCTTACGACGTCCACCACGCGATCGACTCGGTCGCCGACGCCGGATCCGTCTTGGAGCTGCGGGCCGACTACGGAGTCGGCGTGATCACCGCGCTCGTCCGCGTCGAAGGCGTGGCGTTCGGGCTGGTGGCCAACAGCAGTCATCATCTCGGCGGAGCCATCGACGCCGAGGCCGCGGACAAGATGGCCGACTTTTTGACGCTCTGCGAATCGGCCGGGCTGCCGATCATCTCGCTGTGCGATACGCCCGGCTTCATGGTCGGACCGGACGCCGAAGTCGACGCCGCTGTTCGGCGGTTCAGTCGGCTGTTCATCGTCGGCGCGCGACTGACGGTGCCGTTCGGGATGATCATCCTGCGCAAGGGTTACGGGCTGGGCGCGATGGCGATGGCCGGGGGATCCTTTCACGCCCCGGAGTTCACCGTGGCCTGGCCGACCGGGGAGATCGGCGGGATGGGCCTCGAGGGCGCCGTTCGGCTGGGGTTCAGCAAGGAATTGGCCGCGGTCGCCGACCCGGTCGAGAGGCAGAATCTGTTCGACAAACTGGTCGAGGCCGCCTATCAGCACGGCAAGGCACTCACCTCGGCTACCACCTTCGAGCTCGACGACGTGATCGACCCGGCCGACACCCGGGAATGGATTATCCGGTTGCTGTTCAAAGAAGAGAGGAATCGGTCGTGAAGGTTGCCGACAAAGTCGCTATCGTCACCGGCGGCGGTAACGGTATCGGCGCGGCGCTAGCCGCCAAGCTGGCGCACCAGGATGCCAGAGTCGTTGTCGCCGATATAAATTCGCGGGCTGCCGATGCCGTGGCAAGCGGAATCAACGCCGACCGGCCCGGCACGGCCGTCGCTTCCGCCGGCGATGTCTCCGACACCGAGCACATCAAGCAGTTGATCGCGCTGGCAGAGAACGAGTTCGGACCCGTCGACCTGTATTTCGCGAATGCGGGCATCACCGGCGTGGCCGGCTTGGACGTCACCGAAGGTGAGTGGGATCAGTCCATCGACGTCAACCTGCGGGCCCACATCCGCGCAGCGCAGTTGCTGGTGCCCGGATGGGTCGAACGCGGCGAAGGCTATTTCGTCAGCACCGCGTCGGCGGCCGGGCTACTCACTCAGCTCGGGTCGGCGACCTATTCGGTGACCAAGCACGCCGCGGTCGGATTCGCGGAGTGGTTGAACATCACCTTCGGCGACCAGGGCGTGCGGGTCAGCTGTCTGTGTCCGATGGGGGTCAACACCAACCTGTTGTATTCGCCGGGGGAGTCCGAGGATCCCTTGGCCCGCCTGGCAACCCGTGCGGTCACCAGCGCGGGCGACGTGATCGAGCCGGCCGACGTCGCGGAGATCGTGCTGGCGGCCGTCGACGAGGAGCGGTTCCTGATCCTCCCGCACCCGGCGGTTCTCGAGATGTACCGGCACAAAGGCACCGACTACGACCGTTGGCTGCGCGGCATGCGCCGTTACCAACACAGCCTGATGGAGGCACTATGACCACACCAAACCTGAACGGCCGCACCGCGATCGTCACCGGAGGTTCCCGGGGGATCGGGCTGGCCATCGCACAACGGCTGGCGCTCGCCGGGGCGAACATCGTGCTCACCTCCCGCAAGCAGGAGAGCGCGGACGAGGCGGCCGAGCAGGTCGGCGGCAACGCGATCGGAGTGGCCGCCCACGCGGTGGACGAGGACGCCGCACGGCACTGCGTCGATCTGACACTCGACCGCTTCGGCAGCATCGACATTCTGGTCAACAATGCGGGCACCAATCCGGCGTACGGTCCGCTGATCGATCAGGACCACGCCCGCTTCGCGAAGACCTTTGAAGTCAATCTCTGGGCGCCACTGCTGTGGACCTCACTGGCGGCCAAGGCGTGGATGGTCGAACATGGTGGCGCGATCGTTCACACCGCATCGATCGGCGGCATGCACCAGTCGCCGAACATGGGCATGTACAACGCCACGAAGGCTGCGTTGATCCACGTCACCAAGCAACTGGCACTGGAACTTTCGCCGCGGGTCCGGGTGAATGCCATCTGCCCGGGGGTGGTTCGGACTAAGCTTGCCGAAGCGCTGTGGAAGGACAACGAAGGGCTTGTCTCGCAGCGAACGGCGTTGGGACGCATCGGTGAAACCCCTGACGTCGCAGCTGCGGTCGCCTTCCTGGTGTCGGACGAGGCGAGCTGGATCACCGGTGACACCTTGGTGATCGACGGCGGTCAGGTGCTCGGCAACGCGGGGGAATTCCGATGAGCGTCGACGAGCAGGCGATCGCCGAGGACTTGCGTGCCCGGGTTCGGGCGCTGCTGGACGAACACGATCCAGCCGGCGATTCACGTGAATTCCTTGGTGCTCGGTTCGATGCGGGACTGGCCTGGGTGCACTTCCCTAGTGGCTCTGGTGGGCTCGACCTCCCACGCGGCTTTCAGGCGCAGGTCGAAGCCGACCTGGCCGCGGCAGGCGCGCCGCCGGGAGGCGGACCACACAACGGCATCGGGATGGGCATGGCGGCGCCGACAATTGCCGCCTGCGGCACCGCGGAGCAACAGCGAAAGTTCCTGCGGCCGTTATTCACCGGCGAGCACTTCTACTGCCAGTTGTTCAGCGAGCCGGGAGCTGGATCCGACCTGGCCGGGGTTTCCACCCGCGCGGTGCGCGACGGCGACGACTGGATCGTCAACGGGCAGAAGGTCTGGACGTCGAGCGCGCAGAAAGCCCAGCGGGCGATCCTGGTCGCACGAACCGATCCCACGGTTCCCAAGCATCAGGGCTTGACCTACTTCGTCTGCGACATGACCGATCCCGGTGTCGACGTCCGTCCGCTACGCCAGATCACCGGCGAAGCCGAATTCAACGAGGTGTTCCTCACCGACGTCCGGGTACCCGACGCCAACCGCCTCGGCGCCGAGGGCGGCGGCTGGAAGGTCGCCACCACGACGCTCAACAACGAACGCCTTGCCATCGGGTCGATGGCCGGCATCGGCCGCGAAACCGGGATGATCGGCAAGGTCGCCGACGCCTGGCGGGCGCAACCGCAGCTGCGTAATCCCGCGATGCACGACCAGCTGATGCGGCTGTGGGTGGACGCCGAGGTCGCCCGGCTGACCGCCCTGCGACTACGCCAGCGGCTCACCGCCGGACAGCCCGGCCCGGAGGGCGCCGGAATGAAGGTGACGTTCGCCCGTCTGGCCCAGGCGATTTCGGGCTTCGAAATCGAACTTCACCCGGAAGAGGGACTGCAATACGACGACTGGACCATGCGTCAACCCGAAGGGGTCGACTTCACCGGGCGCGAACCCGGGTACCGCTACCTGCGGGCCAAGGGCAACTCGATCGAGGGCGGGACGTCGGAGATCCTGCGCAACACCATCGCCGAACGCATCCTCGGCCTGCCGCCCGAGCACCGGGTCGACAAGGACATCGCATTTAAGGATCTGGACAAATGAGCGATCTGCTGTACTCCGACACCGAAGAAGCCTTGCGGGACAGTGTGCGTCGCCTCTTCGCCGACCGGTGCCCACCGGAAGCGGTGACAGGCATCTACGATGCTGCGTCGCAAGACTTTTCCGGTGTCTGGCATACGCTGGCGGCTGAGCTGGGGATGGCCGGCCTGTTGGTCCCCGAGCAGCTCGGCGGCGCGGGTGCTAGCGCCCGCGAGGCAGCCATCGTCATGGAGGAGATCGGCCGCGCCATCGCGCCGGTGCCGTTTCTGTCCAGCGCCGTACTGGCCACCGTCGCGCTGCTTCACGCCGGAGACACCGAAACGGTCAAAGGGTTGGCGGCGGGGTCGGTGACTGCTGCGCTGGCGGTGCCGCTGTCCACCGGCCCCAGTGACTCGATTACCGGCGTCAGCGCCGCCGGTAGCGGCTTGGCCGGACGGATCACCAGCGTCGCCGGTGCGGGCGAGGCCGACGTGTTGGTGGTGCCGGTGGCCGGTGCCGATGGGCTGGAATTGCACACCGTCGCACGCGACGCCGCAGGCGTCACCGTGTCGCCGATACTCGCTCTGGATATGACGAGGCCCCTGGCAAATGTCGACTTTTCCGGTGCCCCGTCATCACGTGTCGGTACCGCTGCCGCCGATGCCGCAATCGCGGCGGCCCTGGTGACGGGTGCGGCGCTACTCGCGTCCGAGCAATTAGGCATCGCACAGTGGTGTTTCGAGACGACCCTTGCTTATACCAAGCAGCGCAAGCAATTCGGCCGAGCCATCGGTTCCTACCAGGCCATCAAGCATCGGCTCGCGGATCTGTGGGTCGAACTCAATTCGGCTGCGGCGGCGGCCCGTTACGCCGCCGACACCTGCGCCCGACAAGACAAGGACGCGGCGATCGCGGCGGCCGTCGCGCAGGCCTACTGCAGCGGCGCCGCAGTGCACGCCGCGGAGGAATGCGTCCAGTTGCATGGTGGCATCGGGATGACGTGGGAGTACCCGGCGCATCTCTACCTGAAGCGGGCCAAAAGCGACCAGTTGGCGTTCGGCACCGCCTACCGCCACCGCGCCCGGTTGGCCGAACTGGTCGACCTACCACCGTCTCGAGGGGAGTAAGACATGGACAAGCGCATCCTCGGCGACAACCTCGAGGTCTCGGCAATCGGCTTGGGCTGCATGGGCATGAGCCGAGGCTTCGGACCTTCAGGGTCTAAAGCCGACATGATCGCGGTGATCCAGGCCGCCGTCGAGCGTGGAGTGACCTTCTTCGACACCGCGGAAGCTTACGGAGACAACGAAGAACTGGTCGGCGAAGCACTCGCGCCGTTCACCGGACAGGTCGTGATCGCAACCAAATTCGGTTTCGCCTTCGGCGCCGACGGCAACGTCGCGGGGCTGAACAGCCGGCCCGAACACATCAAAGAGGTCGCCGACAATTCGTTGCGCCGACTGGGCGTTGACAGCATCGACCTGCTGTACCAGCACCGCGTCGACCCCGAGGTTCCCATCGAGGACGTCGCCGGAACCGTCAAGGAACTGCTCGACGGTGGGAAAGTGAAGCACTTCGGGATGTCGGAGGCGTCGGCGCAGACGATTCGCCGTGCCCACGCCGTGCAACCGGTGACGGCGGTGCAAAGCGAGTACTCGCTATGGTGGCGCGAACCGGAGAGCCCGGAGACTGGGGTGCTGTCCACGCTGGCCGAACTCGGCATCGGTTTCGTGCCCTACAGCCCGCTGGGCAAGGGCTTTCTCACCGGAAGCATCGGCGAGAACACGCAATTCGACAAATCCGACATCCGCAACAGCATCCCGCGGTTCGGCGCCGACGTCCGCGAGGCCAACCGCGCCGTGGTCGATCTGCTTGAGAGGATCGCGGCCCGCAAAGGCGCGACGCCCGGCCAGATCGCGCTGGCGTGGCTGCTGGCTCAGCGGCCGTGGATCGTCCCGATTCCCGGCACCCGGCGTCTGGACCGGTTGGAGGAGAACCTAGCAGCGGCTGACGTCGAGCTGAGCGACGACGACCTCCGTGAAATCGGTGACGCCGCAGCGGGTATCGAGGTGCAGGGCGCGCGCTATCCCGACTTCATGCAGCGGTTGATCGGGCGCTGACCCGGCGCGCCACTTCGCCGTATCGCTCGAAGCGCTCCGGATCGCCGACCGCGTTGTACAGCACCAGGCGCGTCGCCGTGCCCGCGTATTTGGCGGTCAACGCGTCAGCCAACGTGTCCCACGTCGACTCGGTGGCGAAGACCGCGATGTGCTCGTCGGTGATTTGGGCTGCCATGCCGGCGAAGTCGCCGGCCTTCTGCTTCTCGCGAATCCGGGCGGTCGTGCCCTCGAATCCAGCCTCATCCCAGATGAACGCGTAGTTCGGTGTGCTCCCGTAGAAGCTCATGCTGGCGCGCACGGCCTCTCGTTCCTTGGCGCGTTCTTCATCGGTGTCGCCGACGATCGTCATCACCGGCACGATGACCGCGACGTCCGACGGCGAGCGACCCGCCTTCGCCGCGCCCTCGGCGAGGTTCGGCAGCGCGTGCCGATTGATATAGCCGGGCTCGCCAAGCGGATGAATGTGCACCCCATCGGCGACCTCGCCGGCCATCCGCAGCATCCACGGATTCACCGCGGCGATATCGACTTTGGGATCGGGCTGTTCGATCTGCCCCGGACTCCATTGCGGCGTAATGAAATCCAGGTCATAGAACTCGCCGTGGTGGTCCAGCGTTCCGGATCGGAACCCCGAGAAGCACGCTTTGACCGCGAGCAGGTAGTCGCGCAGTCGTGGGCCGGGCCGCTCGAACGCCACGCCGTAACGCCGTACGACGTGAGTGCGTACCTGCGTACCCAAGCCGAGCCGAAAATTCCCGCCGGTCGCTTCCTGCAACTCCCACGCCGTTGCCGCGGTGACGAAGGGACTCCGCGGAAAAGCCACCGCGACGCCCGTGGACAACTCGAGACCCGGCGCCGCCTGCGAGGCCACCGCAGCGTTGAGATACGCCGTGCGACCCGTCTCGGTGAACAGCAGACCCGAGAATCCGGCGGACTGCGTTCGGCGGGCCAAGTCGCCGATCCGGCCCAACGGCTGCGGAATCGTCATCGCATCGACGTGCATGAGTCAGCAGCTACCCGCCGAGGTTTGCTCCGAAAACCTCCCGCGTCGCCGTCCAGTGCCGCTCGGCGGCATCGGCGTCATAGGACCGGTTGTCCGGCACGGCGTACCCGTGCCCGGCGGCATAGGTTTCGATCTTGTGCTCGACGCCGGCCGCGGTCAGGGCCTTCTCGAGCTGCTCGGCGTGGTCGTCGGTGAACGACGCATCGTTCTCCGCCCCGCCCACATAGACGACGGCCTGAATCTGGTCGGCGCGCAGATGCGGGCTGTCATTGCCGTCGGTGACCAACCCACCGCCGTGGAATGACGCCGCGGCCGCCACCCGGTCCGGAACAAGCCCGGCAACGGTCAGTGCCGCGCGACCGCCCATGCAGTAACCGGTGATGCCGAACCTGGTGCCGCTGACCTCGGGCCGGGCACTCAGGTAGTCGAAGTACGCGTTCGCATCGGATGCCCAGTCGTCGGGGCTGATGCTGCCGATGAACGACATCAGGCGCTTGCGCTCGTTGTCGTCGGTGAACGCGGTCTTCATGTCGAACGGCGCCCAGTCGCCCTGGCGGTAGTAAACGTCCGGCAGCAGCACCGCGTAGCCGGAATCGGCCAGCGTGGCGGCCATATCAAAGAAGGTCTGTCGGGCCCCGCCGGCGTCGGGAATCATGACTACGCCCGGCCAGGGTCCTTGTCCCTCGGGCGTGAAGAGGCGGACGGGGCATGAGCCATCGGGGGTGGTGACGGTGTCACTGATGTTCGGCATGCCATCCGTTCTACTCGCTGGGTCTGGACGTAAGCTAGCCGCGTGCCGATCGTGACGCCGTACGAGGATCTACTGCGTCTGGTGCTCGAGCAGGGCACAGCGAAAGGCGACCGCACCGGCACGGGTACCCGCAGCCTGTTCGGCCATCAGATGCGGTTCGACCTGTCGGCGGGCTTCCCGTTGATCACCACTAAAAAGGTGCATCTGAAGTCGGTGGTGTACGAGCTGCTGTGGTTTTTGCGCGGTGACTCCAACGTCGGCTGGCTGCGGGAGCACGGGGTCACAATCTGGGACGAATGGGCCAGCGACACAGGCGATCTCGGTCCGGTGTACGGGGTG
>Ga0302314_10013116_pt1 | contig 14265 bp, 14 predicted proteins | sample III_Palsa_N2_3_FD_200533 | JGI IMG/M metagenome (GOLD analysis project Ga0302314, IMG submission 200533) | Peat permafrost microbial communities from Stordalen Mire near Abisko, Sweden - III_Palsa_N2_3 | ecosystem: Environmental > Terrestrial > Soil > Palsa > Peat permafrost | place: Sweden... | reverse complement strand
GTCCGTGCGTCCGCATCGTGCGTGCCCCCGGCTCGCTGCTGTGCACCCCCGGCACCGTTCCCGGCCTGACTCGCACAGATGCGGAGTCGGGCCAGGCGAACCACACCGTCCGTGTGGCGGGTCGCCTGGTCGAACTGCGACGGCTGGAGCATCTAGTCGCCGCGATGCTGGAACTGGGGGCCGGGTGCACCCAACCCTCCTGGCAAGCCACCATCGGTGTTGAGACCTGGATTCAGACGCACCTGGCCGCCGTACAGCCACTCGCGGTACTGGTCAGCAACGACATCAGTCCGCTGGGAGCGCTGGCCGTGCACACGGCGGAGCGCTTCGGCGCGGTGACGGTGAATGTGCAGCACGGCGCCTGGACCGCTGACGCGGTCTCGCGTCCCGCTCTGTACGCCCGGCACCAGGTGGTCATGGGCGAGCGCGATGCCGACCTGGCCCGGATCTGGGTGAAGCACCCCCGTGCGGAAGTTCATGTGCTCGGTCAGCCGCGCTTCGACACCCTGGTCACCCTCAGCCGAACCGCGCAGCGCCGCTACCTGTTGAGGTTGCTCAACGCCGGGGCCCGGTGCGATGTGCAGCGGGTGGTCGTGGTCGCCTGTCAGCCCTTCGGGCCACTACGCCTCGCCCAGCAGTTCTCCCTCCTGGTCGAAGGGTTACAGGCTGCCAAGGAGCGCTGGGGGCTCGTGCTCGCCCCGCACCCTGCGCAGGACCCGAATGTGCTGACGGCCCTGGTGGAGCCGGAAAACCTGCCGGTGGCAGTTGCCGATCCGCGAGTGGGGGCGCGCGGCTGCCTGGCCGGTGCGGACGCGGTGGCCAGCGTCTCCTCCACCTGCGGACTGGAGGCGGTGCTCCTGGACGTGCCGGTCCTGGAGCTGGCCGCACCCGGCGAGTCCACCCTGGGCCTGGCCGAGCAGGGCGCCGCCTACGCCTGCACCACGGCGCAGCACATCACGGCGGCCCTGGACACCCTCACCGGCCCGACTGCCGGGATCGCTGCTCAGGCCAAGGACGCGGTTTGCCGCTGGCGCGGCACCTCGGCCAGGGACATCGCCGATCTGATCATCTCCTGCTCGACCACCGGCTCCGCGCTCGCTGAGCCGCCCGACCATCCCGACCGGGGCGGCCTTCTGGGCGCGTCCGAGGAAGAAGGAGCAGTCATCCGATGACGAACCTGACCGCCGAGACTGTCGCCGACCTGTTCGCCCAGGCCCTCGCCGTAGCCCGAAACGGGGAGCAGGCCAGCCCCAGGGGCATGGCCACCCGCGAGGTCCTTGACGTGAACCTTCGCCTCACCAACCCACGCGCCCGCCTGCTGCTCACCACCATCGGGTCAGGGAGCGGACGGGTGCTGAACCCGGCGTTCGCCGCAGCGGAGTGCGTATGGATCCTTTCGGGCTCCGATGACCCGTGGATCTTCGACTACAACGGCCGCCTGCGGAAGTACGCCGACGCCGGTGTGCTGCGGGGCGCGTACGGGCCGCGCATGCGCCGCTGGTCCGGCCGGACTGACCAGTTGGCGCGAGTGGTGGAGATTCTGCGCGCGGACCCGGACTCCCGTCGAGCCGTCATTCAGCTCTACGACCCGAGCAAGGACAGCGCCGGCCACAAGGACGTTCCGTGCACCCTCTCGTTCCGTTTCCACCTGCGCCGGGGCCGACTCGACATGGCCACCACCATGCGCAGCCAGGACGTCTGGACGGGGATGCCGTACGACCTTTTCACCTTCACCGTGCTGCACGAACTGGTCACCGGATGGCTGGGCGCCGAGCTCGGGGAGTACCACCACCACGTCGATTCGCTGCACATCTACGACCGGGATCTCGATGCTGCCGACGCCATGACCGGCACGCTCGCCAGCCCGCAGATGGAGCCCTTGTCCACGCCGTGGATCGGCTTCGACCAACTCCTGCGCCAGGTCAAGGCCGGGGAGAGGAGCGGGCATCCGGGCTGGGACACGGTGGGCGCGGTCATGCGCAGTTACCGGCTGTGGAGGCAGGACGAGCAGGAGTCGGCGCGCGAGGTCGCGGTACAGGTGGGCGGTCCCCTGGGGCGGGGCCTGCGCTCCTGGTACCAGGAGCTGGACCGCCGCCGTTCCTTCGAGAACGCCACAACGACAGGGACGAGGTGATGACGGTGAAGCGGACCGCCTCCGTTGTCCTGGGCCTGTGTTCGTTCACTCACGACTCCTCGGCTGCGCTGCTGATCGACGGGAAGCTGGTGGGCTTCGTGGAGGAGGAGCGGCTCGCCCAGATCAAGCACACCCGGGCTTTCCCGCAGCGGGCCGTCGACTGGCTGCTGGAGGAGGCCGGTCTGAGTGCGGGCGATGTCGAGGCGGTCGGCTACAACTTCCAGCCCGCCCGCTACCTCGCTGAGGTGCCCCGCGCGCTCGCGATGGTGACCAGCGCTGACCGCCGACCCCGGGCAGTGGTGCGCGCGGCCGGGTTCGCGAAGGTCGCCTGGCGGACCCAGCGGCGACTCGGCTCCATCCAGGACCAGTTCCCCCACGCCCGGGTGGTCCCGGTGCTGCACCATCGCGCGCACCAGCTGGCGGCGTTCACCGCTTCGGGCTGGGCGCAGTCCGCAGTGCTGGTGGTCGACAGCCTCGGTGAGCGGCAGTCCACGACGGTGGCCCACGCCCGGCACGCCGAGCGTCCCGACGTTCGTGTCCTGCAGCGGATCAACGACCCGGCGTCGCTCGGCTACGTCTACGGAGCGGTCACCGAACATCTGGGCTGGCGGCGCGGCGACGAGGAGGGCACCGTGATGGCGCTGGCCGCGCTCGGCGACCCGGCCCGCTTCCGCGGCCTCTTCACCCGCGCGGTGCCACTGACCGACACCGGCTTCGCCGTCGACCCCGCTCAGTTCCCGGTGCGGGTGCTGACCTCCGGCTACCCCCGCACCTCACCGCTGTTCAGCACGACCACCTGCCCGCCGCGCCAGGCAGGTGAGCCGGTGGAGCAGGTCCACCGCGACCTGGCCGCCGCTCTCCAGGAGCGCACCGAGACGGTCATGCTGCACCTCGCCCGACGTGCCAGGACGCTGACCGGGTCGAACCGGCTGTGCGTGGGTGGCGGGGTCGCCACCAACTGCGTCGCCGTCGGCCGAATCATCGACGCCGGGATCTTCGAGGAAGTCTTCGTCCCTCCGGCCCCTGGCGACGCCGGCACCGCCATCGGCGCCGCAGTGGCCGTGCACATCGACTTCGGCAACCCGCACGCGCTGACCGGCATCACCGGCGCGTGCTACCTCGGCCCCGCCTACCCCGAGCCGCAACTCAACCTCGACGCCTGGCCCACCCTGCACATCAAGGCCGTCGATGTGGACCGGGCGGAGTTCCTGGCCGAACAACTCGCCCAGGGCAGCATCGTCGGACTGTTCCAAGGCCGGGTGGAGGCCGGCCCCCGAGCCTTGGGCAACCGGTCGATCCTCGCCTCGCCGTTGCTGCCCGGTGTGGTGGAGCGGCTCAATGCCACGGTGAAGTTCCGGGAGTCCTTCCGGCCGTTCGCCCCGATGGTGACCGCCGAGCGGGCCGCCGAGTTCTTCGCCCTGGGCCAGGCGGCCCCGTTCATGTCCATGGCCTCCCATGTCACCGCAGCCACCCGCGAGCGCATCCCGTCCATCGTGCATGCCAACAACACCGCCCGGCTGCAGACGGTCACTTGCGAGCAGAACCCGTTCATGCACGCGGTGCTGGAGGCATTCGCCCGCCGTACCGGCGTCCCGATCCTGATCAATACCTCGCTGAACATCAAGGGCAAACCGATCTGCGGCACCCCGCAGATGGCACTGGATTGTCTGGCCGAGTCCGGCCTGGACGCTCTGCTGCTGGAAGGCTGGTGGATCACCGCATGAGGATCGGCTACAGCTTCTGGGGCTTCCTGGGCAACGGCGTCACCGACACCCCCGACGGCGGACGCAGCCACCGCCGACCCCTGATCGAAGCCCTGCGCCGACGAGGGCACGAGCTGGTGTTCCTCCAAGCCGACCGCGACCGCCTCGAAGCCGGCGACGACATCGCCAGCGACTACACCTTCGACCCCCACGGCTTCCCGGCAGTGGAGGCCCTGTTCGTGGAATGGCGGTGGCCGATCTCGGGTCGCAACACCACCCGGTGCGGCAGCCGCGGGCACACCTGCGACCTGCACCGGCAACGCGAACTCCTCAAGCACTACTCGCTGTTCCACCGTCTCCCGACGATCATCTGGGACAAGGACCGCAAACTGGCAGCCACCAGCGAATGGCGCCGCACCCGGGGCGTCAGGATCGCCGAGGCCGCGCTCAGCCCCTCCCCCAGGGCCCACCGTCTACTCTTCCCCCTCGACGACGCCCTCCTGGACGTCGCCGACCCGGTGGCCTTGGCCGCTCTGCCTCGTCCGCTCACCCTCGCCTACGTCGGGAACCAGTACGACCGCGACACCGCCTTCGACCGCTACTTCGCCCCGGCCGCCGCCCGGGTCGAGCACCAGGTCGCCGGCAAGTGGCCCCAGAGCGCCCGCTGGCCCGACCTGCGATTCTCCGGCCGGATCGCCTTCCAGGAGGTGGAACCTCTCTACCGGCGCGCCTTGACCACCGTGCTGCTCCTGCCCGAGCGGTACGCGGCTGTTGGCCAGATGACTCAGCGGGTCTTCGAAGCGGTACTCGCCGGATGCCTCCCCCTGGCTCCGGCCACCATCGCCCACGTCCACGACTTCGTTCCGGACCAGCTGATCGTCCACGACGGCGAGCAGGTCCTGGAGCGGCTGCACTGGCTGCGCGGAATCGCCGGCGGCGACCAGCACGCCGAACTGATCACTGCTTGTCTCCGGCACCTGGAGCAGTTCCGGCTGACTACCCAGGTCGACGCCCTCGAACGGCTTCTCGCCGACACGGCTGCAGCCTCCCCGCGACCAGTCGCGAAGGTGGTGACATGACCACCCGCCCGGTTCACGAGCACACCTCATCCGACCGCGCCGAGGCATACCGCCCGCCGGCGCTCCTCACCCCCGTTACGGTGGAGAACCATGGACAGAGTCGCGATCGTCGGCTGCTCGGGCAGCGGCAAGTCCCACCTGGCCCGCCGACTGGGCCAGGCGATCGGTGCGCCGGTCACGCACCTGGACGCCGTGTTCTACGACGACGAGTGGAACGAGCTGCCCAAGGAGAAGTTCGCCCAGGCGCAACAGGACCTGGTCGCCGAACCCCGATGGGTGATCGACGGCAACTACAACTCCACCCTGCCGATCCGGCTGAACGCCTGCGACACCGTGGTGCTGATGGACACCGCCACCCTGGTCTGCCTGTGGGGGATGTTCTCCCGACAGCTTCGCCACGGCAGCGGACACAAGGGCAACGGCATCCACAACCGCATCCACTGGGGCGTGATCAAGTACGTGGCGACCTACCGCCGCTCCATGCGCCCGCGCGTCCTGGCCAAGATCCACGAGCACGCCGTCCACGCCGACGTGGTCCTACTCAGCAGCCGACGCAGCGTGCGCCGATGGCTCGCGCAGGCCGCCCGCGGCTGACCCAACGCTTGCGCCGTCATGCCACTGCTTCCCTGCGGGCCGAGGGGAAGGGCGGGGCCCGATGACGGCAGAGCTGTTCACCAAGCACTACTCGGACCCGCAGCGCTGCGCGGCGGCCGTCCGCCACTACGCCTGGCTCGCCGCCCACGCTCGACCGCTCCGCCAGCCCGGACTCCGAGTCATCGGCCCCCGCCACCTGGCCTTCGACGAGATCGACGGCCGCCACGCCCAGCCCCGCGACCTGCCCCTGCTGGCCGCGATAATGGGTGACGCCCACGGCGCGGCCTGGACCAGGGAACTGCACCGCGCCCGGCTGGACCAGACCCACCCACTGCCGGGTGGCTTCCGGCTGCACGACTACGTCGCCAGCAGAACCCTCGTCCTCCAACGCCGTTGGGAACAGGGCTTCCTCGCGAGCTACCAAGCCATGCGCGACATGACCGCGCTCCTGCGCCGCTCGGCCACCGGACCGGTCGCCTTCTACAAGGACAGCAACCCGCGCAACTTCCTGATCACCCAGGCTGGCGAGGTCTACACCGTCGATGTCGACGACCTCACCCTCGCTCCCTTCGGCTACGACCTGGCCAAGCTCATCCACACCCTCGCCCTGGCCCATGGCCCGCTCGAACCCAATCAAGTCCGCGCGGCCCTCGGCCGCTACAACGAGGCCGCTATGGACCACCACCCCAGCCTGGGAACCACCCGCAGCAAACGCCTGGCCGACTTCCTCCAGCTGCACCGCGTGCTCACCGCCCCCTACGAGGACCGCCCCCACTACCCCTACGCCCACCTGCAACCTGACCAACCACACGCCCAGGAGCGGGCATGATCCGAAGCGAACTCGTATTCCTGCGGCACGGCCAGGCCCAGTGCAACCTCGACGGACTCGTCGGCGGCCCGCGTACCTGCACCGGCCTGACCGACCGGGGCCGCGCACAGGTCATGCAGGCTGCCCACCGGCTGGCGGTCGAACACTCCGCCGCGCCGTTCACCGCTCTGTACGCCGGACCACGCCTGCGCCTGAAGCAGACCGGCGCGATCCTCGCTGAGACCCTCGACCTTCCTCTGCACATCAAGCCCGGCCTCGACGGCCCGATCCACGGCGAAGCCGACGGTCGGCCCTGGCAGGAGGTCAAAGCCGGTCACGGCGGTGGCCCCCACATCCGACCTGACAGCCCATGGGCCATCGGGTCCGACACCTGGAACGCATACCTGCGCCGCGCCGGCCAACACCTGCAGGAACTGATCACTCGTCACAGCAGCGATCGCATTCTTGTCGCCGCCCATGGCGAAATCGTCCTCGCCGCCCACACCCTCCTCCTCCGCCTGCCCGAAGGCACGGCCGCCGGATTCACGGTCGACCACGCCTCGCTCACCCGCTGGCAGCACCACCAGAACCGACGCGGACAGCAGCGCTGGATGCTCGACCGCCACAACGACACCGCCCACCTCGTCCCGGAGGCAGCATCGTGATCACCGCCTTCGACGACCCGCGCCTCGGCCTCGCACGTCTTGTGGTCGGCGCCGTCACGGTCCTCCCCGACCCCGCGCTCCCCTCACGCATCCTGCACCTGACCGACAGCCAGGGCACCGACTACTACGCCAAGCAGCACCAACACGCCGCCCGCTTCGTCCAGGAACTCCGCGCCTACCAGCTGTGGACCCGCCACCTGGCCGCCGCCACGCCCCGACTCATCGCCCACCACGAGCAGACGCTCACCCTCCTGCTCAGCGCGGTCCCCGGCCTGCGTGGCGACACCCTTGCGCCGGGATCCGACGCCGAGGGACAGGCATACCGCGACGCCGGGGCCGCGCTCCGAGCCCTGCACGACGCCACCGCAACCCCCGCCCACCAGGACCTCGGCCGCAAGGTGGCCAGCCGCCTCCGACACTGGGCAGACCGAGCCCACCAGGCTGCACTGACCACCCCAGCCGCCCGCGCCTACCTCCTCGCCGCAGCCGACGACCTCGCCGACGCCGCCCTCCAAGGCGCCGTCTGTCACCTCGACTACCAACCCCGGAACTGGTGCGTCGGAACCGACTTCGCCGTCCTGGACTTCGAACACATGCGCCCCGACGCCAGACTGCGTGATCTCGCCCGCCTCCACCACCGCATCTGGCCCTCAGCCCCGCACCTGGAAGCCGCGTTCCACGACGGCTACGGACGCCCGACCGAACAGGACTTCGACATCCTGCGCGGACTGGGCGCCTACGAGGCCGCCACCGCTCTCGTCCGAGGCCACGAATGCGGCGACGCCGAACTCACCGGCCGCGGCCGCACCCTCCTCGACCAACTGATGTGACCCGCAACCCTACGGAGAACCCTGTGCCCACCGACCCGCTCCAGGCCCCCGCCCTCGCCCGCGCCGTCGTCACCGGTGCTGCCGGCTTCATCGGCTCTCATCTCGTCCACGCCCTGCTCCAAGCCGGCACCACCGTCATCGCCGTCGACAATCGCGACCACACCGACCCTGCGGCTGCCGCCAACCTCGCCCCGCTCCAAGGCCGCGCCGGTTACCACCCCATCGTCGCCGACCTGCGGACCTGCGCCATCCAACCGCTGCTGCTCGACGCCGACGCCGTCTTCCACCTCGCTGGCATCCCTGGAGTCCGTCCCTCCTGGGGCGCGCAGTTCAGCGAGTACGTCGACTCCAACATCCTGGCGACCCAGCGCCTGATGGACGCCGCCACCGCCACCAAGGCCCCCCGCGTGGTCGTCGCCTCCTCCTCCAGCGTCTACGGCGTGACCACCGGAACTCCCAGCGTCGAGAGCGACCACCCCCGCCCGGCCTCCCCGTACGCGGTCACAAAACTCGCCGAGGAACAACTCTGCCTCGCCCACGCTGCCCGCTTCGGCAGCCCCACCTCCGTCGTCGCGCTGCGCTACTTCACCGTCTACGGACCCCGGCAGCGGGCCGACATGTTCATCCACCGCGCTCTGGCCGCCGCCCTCACCGGAGCACCGCTGAAGCTCTACGGAGACGGCAACCAGCGCCGCGACTTCACCTTCATCGACGACGTCGTCTCCGCCACCATCGCCGCCGGCACCGCTCTCGGGCCCAGCGGCCCCGTCAACGTCGGCGGTGGCACCAATGCCTCCCTCCACGACGTCATCGCCCTGGCGGAAAAGCTCACCGGGCTCCCTGTCGACCTCCACGCCGCCACCACCCGCGACGGCGACATCCCTACCACCCGGGCCGACCGACTGCGCGCCCGCACCCTCCTCGGCTGGCGGCCGACCGTCGACCTCGAAACCGGCATGAGCCACCAGCTCCAGGCCCTCGCCGGACACGGCCGCTTCGTCGCGGCCTGATTGTGCGCCATCCACCGACCTGGAGGCCGAAGTGAACCAGTCACCCGCAGATCCCGACGACCCGGTCGTGCCGAACCATCTCGCAGTCATCCCCTGCCGCTGGAGCTCCACCCGCTTCCCCGGCAAACCACTCGCCCCGCTCGGCGGCAGACCCCTGCTGTGGCACGTCCACCAGCGCTGCCTGGAAGCGAAGCTCATCGTCGGCGCGGTAGTCGCCACCGACGACGAGCGCATCGCTCGGACGTGCGAGGAGCTCGACATCCCCTTCGCTCTCACCGGACCGCAGGCCACCGGCACCGACCGCGTCGCCGAGTGCGCCCAGCAGCTCGCCGCCGACGGCTACATCAACGTTCAAGGCGACGAGCCCTTCATCGACCCGGCCGCCATCGACGCCGTCTCCCAGGCTCTGGCCCGCCTCTCGGCCGGCGTCGCCGCGGTCAACGCCTGCGCCCGCCTCGACGACCCCCTCGCCGTCACCGACCACAACGTCGTCAAAGCCGTGCAGGGCCACGACGGCCGCGCCCTGATGTTCTCCCGCCAGCCCATCCCCTACCCACGCGGTGACCACCCCGGCTACCTGCGCCAACTCGGCCTGTACGGCATGAGCGCAGCCGCCCTGCGTACCTTCGCGGCCCTGCCACCGGGGCCCCTCGAACGCGCTGAGTCCGTCGAGATGCTCCGCCTGCTCGAACACGGCCACCAGGTCCAGCTGATCCTGACCCACGACAGCGGAGTCGCCGTCGACACCCCAAACGACCTTCGCCGAGCCCAACAACTGCTGCTCGCCGCAAGGGGCATGCCGTCCTGAAAGCTGTCGCCTCCGGACTTATACACAACGTGACATCGTACGACTGGTCACCCTCCGGCCCGCCCGAGCATCCGCTACAGCCCTGGCTCACACAGTCGGCCTGGCCGCTCCGGAGCCGGCGGGTGCCCTGGTCGATCGCCGCGGGAGGGCGGTGAGGGCTTCTTCGGCGCGGTGACGCTGGAGCCACTTGCGTGCGGCCTCGTGGCCGAAGCCGTTGGCGACAAGCACCTCCATGGCTGCCTTCCGTAGTTCCCGCTCGCGATCGAGTTGATTGAGGTGGGAACGCATGCGCGCGACTACCTCATCGTGGTCGTAGTCGTAGCGGCCACTGACCTTCTGCGCGAAGAGCGGCAGCAGCTTGTAGTACCTGCGCTCACTGATCCCGACCTGTGTCCAGGGGTAGCGGTCTGGCGTCTCGCGCTTCCGGTGCTGCATCACCGCGATGCTCGCCTTGCGCCGTACGTACCGGCGGGTCGCCTCGGCGCCCTGGGCCGGGTTGAAACCCGGCCGGACCAGTCCTTCCAACAGCGTCGCGGCAGCGGACTGCCGACTGGGGGCGTGTGTGCCGCGCTCAATGCGCTCGACGGCCTGCGGATATGCCGCAGCGACGGCGTTCGCCAACGCAGGCTCGTCGCCCGCGATGTAGCCGTGCCAGTAGGCCTTGAGGACGAACTGGCAGGCGATCTCCTCCGGAGTCGAGACGGGGTCGAGCGTGATCGTCGGGATGCCGTGGCCATGGATCGCGGAGGCGATCCGGCTCCACGGCCGGTCCTTCGGCACCTTGACCTTCTCGGTCCACAATCGCGCGGTGAAGACCCATCGGACCGGCTGGTGCGTTATCGGAGCCATGATCAGGACAGGTTCGACGGCCAGCAGCGGAATCGGGGAGTCGGCCGAATCATCCAGCAACTCTGCCATCCGACCTTCGTCGTCAGCATTCTCCCGGACCAGGCGGCGAGTGATCTGGATCAGCCAGCCGTCGAAGGTGGTTGCGCCGATTGGGATATTCAGCCGCACAGCAGGGTCCATCGCCCGGCGCAGCAGTTCGGTGTACGCCCCAGCAGGCATGCCTCCGAGCTGGAGCCGGATGAACTCCCTCGACATTCTGCCCTCCCGGTAAACCTGGGCCACTCTGCGACCCGCCTCCCACAAGGCGTCGGCTTCACGTGCAGCCCGCGGAACCAGGTCCACATCTTGGAAGGCGGCCAACTGCAGGACAGCTGCGTGAGTCGGGTCGACTGGGTCCGGGATCGCCCAGGGCCCCTCCATCGGCGCGGTCGCGCCGATCAGCAGGTCCGGCACATCCGCGAAGGGCAGTCCATTGGGTTCGAAGATCGAGCGCTTCTGCTGGACAGGGTTGAAGGTACGCCCGGCCAGCACGTCGATCTCGTGTCCGGCGCGGGAGAGCAGATCCGCCAGCACCTCGCGGTCGACAGTGCCGCCGAACTGCCGATCCATCTCGTCGAGCAGAATGTCCGACCAATGTCCCATCTGGGCAGTATACGGGGGTGAGACTACACCTCGAAGAGCTGAAGGCGCCGCCGGGCGGCATGGGATCGGGAGACGGTTCGATGGGCAAGAACGACAAGAAGGAGCCGCGCAAGCGGCACCGGCCGGAACTGAGTATCCGCACCGGCGGAGTCCGGCTTGAACTCGACCGCCTACCCCGGTTCCCGAAGCGGCTGGGATGGATCCTCGGATTGCTGATCCCCGGCGTGATCGCCGCCGCGAAGCTGATCTTTCACCTGCACCTGACAGGCTGACCGCTCGTGTTAGTCGATGTGAGTCCTATGCTGCGTGGGTGAACGCTCAAGACGTGGGCTGGGATCCGCTGATGGCCCGTCCCGAGGGTGAGCCAGGCCGCAATGCTTTGCGCATGCTCATAGCCCACCACGCTCGCGGCGGAACGGTCCGAGGGCCATCACGGTCGGCAATTCGTACCCTCCTCGCCCACATTCAGCGAGGCAGCGCCCACGTGGTGCTGGAGCACCTCGAAGAGGGCCGGGATGGCAACTGGTACATCCAAGTCCGGCTAAGGGACAACAACGTCTACGAGCTGGAGTACCGCGACGGCACCCCAACCGAGCACTACCAGACCCTGACCGTGTCGCTGGAGAAGGTCACAGACGCCTTCATCGCCTGGGCCGACGGCCGCACCGAGTGGAAGGACGGCTTCATGTGGACTGACATCGGCCACATGTTCGTGGAGCAGGCCGACACCAACAGCTGATCTAGTCGTCCGGCAGCGAGTCCAGACGTGCAGCGAGTCCCAAGAGGTCGGCGAAGTCCAGCTCCCGGCCGCCGGATCCCGGCAGGAGGACGTGAAGCGGGCGCATCCACGACGTGGGTATCGCGTCGAGTCCGTAGACCGCACCGGCAAGGCCGCCGGTGACGGCGGCGACGGTGTCGGTGTCGCCACCGAGGTCGACGGCGGTGCGGAGGGCGGCATCGAAGGAGGTGGTGGTGCGTAGGGCCCAGACGGCGGAGCCGAGGCAGGGCCAGACGGCGCCGTTGAACTCGGTGGCCCGGTCGGGGTGCCAGTCGGGGGCGAGGACGACGGCGTAGCGTTCGCGCTGGTCCGGATCGATCAGGGGCAGGATGTCGGGCAGGGCGGCGAGGGGGTCGCCGCCGTCCAGGGCGATGCGGATGAGTTCGTGGAAGATCGCTGTGCCTTCCCAGGCGGCGGGGTCGCCGTGGGTGAGGGCGGCGATGCGGCGGGCGGCGTCCATGGTGGTCTGCTGTCCGGCGCGGGCGAAGTAGACAGCGGAGGTGGTGGCACGCATCAGGGAGCCGTTGCCCGCGGCGCGGTGGTTGCTCTGGAAGTGGCTGGCGGCGGCCAGGTCCCAGGGGTCGCCGCTGGTCAGCACGGCTTCGGTCTGCAGGCCGATGTCCATGGGGTCGTCGGTGGCCCAGCGCTGGAAGCGCTCGAAGATGTCCGGCAGGTCCAGGCCGCCGCGTTCCAGCAGGGACTCGGCGAGGTGGACAGCCATCTGGGTGTCGTCGGTGGCCTCACCGGGCTCCCAACTCCCGCCGCCGCACATCTCCTTGTCGGGATCCGGTTGCGGGAAGCGCGTGGAGAACGTGCGCTCCCTACTGAACTCGAAGGGCGCACCCAGCGCGTCACCGACCGCCGAGCCGACAACGGCACCTGTCACCCGCTGCTCACGATCCATGGCGGCAGCCTAAATGCGGTGGGCAGGCGAAGGCACGGGGGTTTCGGACGCGTGCCGGAGTTCAGCGCGGGACGAGCGCGGCGGCCCAAGCGCTGAGCGTGGTGAAGTCGTCCGGCTGCAGGCCGATACTCGAATCAATGTGCCAGAGCAGGCAGGGGCCGGTGCGGTGGGAAGCTGCCCAGGCACGGTCCGCGTCGGTGATCTCGTCGTCCACCCAGGCGAACGGCCGGTCGGCGGCCCAGGCCAGCAGCGGGCGCGTCTTCCAATGCAGTCCGCCGGCCTCGTCGTCCGGCTCGTCCGGCTCGTCCGGCCAGTCCAGGACCGGTAGTTGCGGCAGTCCGAGGCGGGGTGCGATGCACTCGTTGGCGTCGGCCATCCAGGTTGTAGCCCACACCAGGTCGTACGGCAGGGCCGCCAGGCGGGGACCGAGCGCGGGGTTGATCCTGGCCAGGAGCGGATTTGTGTCGGCTTCGCGCAGGTCGGAGCCGGTCCGGTAGATCGGGTATCCCCCTGGGAGTTGCTCCGGGGTCGCCCCGAACGGGATGAGCGGTCCGTCGACGTCGAGAAAGAGCAGCGGGCGCAGTACTGGACTGATCACGGCTGCACCGTAGCTGTTCCTTGGCTCAAAGGTCACGGGCAGGATCGTGCACCAGCGACAAGCCATACGGGCGGTCTGATCTGGCGGCTGGGCCAGGTCAGCAAACTGGGTCCGAAGGCACGTCCGTTCGACCGAGTCAGCGTAGTGGGAGTCCTCCGCGCACACTGCGCCACCACCTCACAGAACACTTGTCGTCCGCGTAGGGCAGGGCTGTGTCAGAGCTGGGTCCGACCTGGGCATCTGCCTCTGCGCCACGTGGCTGTGCTCTTTTAGTGAACGAAGTGAGGTGATAGAACCTCACTGCACACCAAGACGCGTCGGTTCCGGGGGGTGGGATGCAGCAGAACCCGTACGGGGAGGCGCTCTTAGCAGACCTTGCTCCGGTGATCTCGCAGTACACCGTGCCGGCGGAGACGCTGGCACCTAACCCCTTCGACACGCGCACCCCGCTGCAGCAGGTGTACTTCTGGACACCCGACCAGTGGGAGCAGTTCACCTTCGAGTGGGTGAGCATGCGGGCGCCTCACGAAGGCTATGCCGGCGTCGAGCTGATCGGCGGCAGCAACGACCGCGGCGCGGACGTGGTGGCGTTCCGCACCGACCGGAAGCTCAACGGTGACTGGCACTGCTACCAGTGCAAGCACTACCGAGACGAACTCACGCTGACCCATGCACTCCCGGAGATGCTCAAACCGTTCGTCGCCGCGGTGGAAACGACACGCCGCCTGCCCTCTCGCTACACCTTCGTGGCACCTCAGCTGGCGCCGCGGCTGGTCGACACGGTGTTGACGCCCGATGAGCTCAAGAAGCAGTTCCTGAACTACCTCAGCCGCAGCCCCAAGCCGGTACGGGAGCTCGACCCC
>Ga0302314_10013115_pt1 | contig 14265 bp, 12 predicted proteins | sample III_Palsa_N2_3_FD_200533 | JGI IMG/M metagenome (GOLD analysis project Ga0302314, IMG submission 200533) | Peat permafrost microbial communities from Stordalen Mire near Abisko, Sweden - III_Palsa_N2_3 | ecosystem: Environmental > Terrestrial > Soil > Palsa > Peat permafrost | place: Sweden... | reverse complement strand
CCCGGCACTGCGCACCGATGCCGAGCGTGTCGCCGAACGGAGCCGCGTGCAGCGTATGGCCGCGGACGGCAATGATTTCGGCCGGGATGTCGCGGCGATCGCGGGACTGCAGCATCAAGCGGTCACCGACGGCAAGATGCGCGGACAAGCCCGTAATTTCGGCCGCAAGCGCCGACACGGCGGTGACGTGCCCGGTTAGGCTGGCCGCCTGACGGCACGCGATACTGGCGCGCAAGGCGGAGAGCGACGGCATACGGCGCACGATGCAACGGCGTGTTTAATAAAGAGATAATTTCTCGCTTTTGCACCAGAAGAATACGCCTACGCGTTTATTTGTGAGATTTCATCGCCTAACGTAAAAAAACTGTGGCGATATGCACGCCTAGGTGGTAACAAAACCTTGTTCAACACCTGGAGGTAGCGATGCGAGTGCTTCTTGTAGAGGATGACATAACAGCGTCGCGCGGGATTGCCCTGATGCTGCGCAGCCAAGGTGCGATCGTCGATGAAACCGATACCGGCGAGGAAGCCCTCGAGCTGGTGCGCCATTACGACTACGACATCATGGTGCTAGACCTGCTGCTGCCGGACATGGAGGGATATGAGGTGGTGCGGCGCATGCGCAGCAGCCGGCAGGAAACCCCGGTGCTCATCCTGTCCGGGCTCACCCGCCCGCAAGCCAAGGTAAAGGGTTTCGGTATGGGTGCGGACGATTACATCACCAAACCGTTCGACCAGGCCGAGCTCACCGCCCGTATCCATGCCGTCGTCAGGCGCAGCAAGGGATACAGCCAGCCGCTGCTGAAAATAGGCGGCCTGCAGCTCAACCTGGATAGCCGCGATGTTCTGGTGGATGGCAAGCAGGTTCATCTCACCGGCAAGGAATATGCGATCCTGGAATTGCTCGTGCTGCGCAAGGGCATGGTGCTGACGAAGGAAGCCTTCCTCAATCACCTCTATGGCGGCATCGATGAGCCTGAAATGAAAATCATCGACGTCTTCATCTGCAAGCTGCGCAAGAAGTTGGCACAGGCCGGGGCCGGCAACCTGATCGGCACGGTATGGGGGCGCGGCTACATGATGCGCGATCCAAACAGTCAGGCGGCGCTGGCAGCCGCAACCTTGAGTACCCCCGAAAGCCTGGACAGGGCAGCCTGAAGCAAGGCAGTGGGGGGCATTTCAGCCCCCTCACCGCGCTGCTCAGACGATTTTGTATTTCGGAAAAAACGAAAAACCGTAGGGGTGGGCTGTTGTATTGATCTCCTGCTCGCCCGGCAGTTCGAACGGTCCGGTAAACCCGTCACCGCCCTCCAAAAACGGAGTAAGCGGTCCTATCGCGCCCATGACACTGCTCAAGAGCGCCGTTTCGACAATGCGGCCATTAGGGGGATTGATGTTGGCGGCAACGCCCAGCAACGCCCGATGTTCGCACTCCACGCCCAGAACCTGCACCGCAAAGCCCAGCGCGAATGGGTTCGCGGTCGTGATGCCACTCGAAACCGCGCCTGAAAAATCCATCGCGGCGGCCAGATATGCCGAAATGAAGTATTCTTCCAGCAGCAGCGCCGTTGGGAAAAACACCGATTCGTCGGTAAACATGTTTGTCGGGAAGTAGAAATGCCGTTTCAGCGTTTTGGCGCCGAGTTTCCCTAAATATAGCAGGTGCTCATACTCTTGCGTTACAGCGGCCTGAAAGTAATTGCGGTTGGCCGCGCTGTTCACATCCGGCAGTGCCGTCTGATTTTGCAGCGCCTGGTAATAGAATGTACTGGCCAGCGCCTCGGCGGTGGCCGCGATGTTGAGCACTTCCTGCGTTGTATCGCTGTTGCCGCTGGTGGTGCGCGCGGCCGCGGCCGCGGCGATTGGCTGCAGGAAGCCGGCGCCCGCGGCTCCCAGCGCGGTCGCACCCGCCAATGTTGCGGTACGCGTAAAGAAATCGCGCCGCGACGTGCCGGCGCGTACCGCCTCGCGCGCCTTCACCGTCAGTTCTGTCATTACGTCCGTGGATTGGCGCAGCATATCGTCGATTTGGTCTGACATTGGCGTGATCTCTCCCGGTCCGGACATTGGATGCGGCAGGGCACGACCGAAACGGATACGCACCTGCCGCAATGTCTACGGCGGGGCCGCCAACGATGGATGCAGGCGCAAAGATTATTTCCGCAGCGCACACGGCATTGTCAGACGAATGCCGCGGCGTGGGTGCGGGCCTGGGCGTGGAAAACGCTGGAACGCACCCGCGCCTATACGACGATACCGGATGAACGCATTAGCTTCAGCCGCTCAGCAGGGGCGCGCCAAGGCTCCCATCAGATCAGCCCCGTTAGCCGGCTGTCCACCGATGGTCTGATAGGCCGAGTTGCTGCAATTGGTGGGCGGTGCCACCGGCAGATCCCACGGCGTTGCCGCATCCGAGTAGCCTGCCTCGTCGCCGTCGATCCGGCGGCCCGCGCCAAGTTCGGGCGCCTTCTTATGGGCGTAGACCGTCACGTAGGTCTCGTCCTCGCGCGCCGCCAAATCCATCTGCCGGTCGCTCGGCTCCCGGATCAAGGATGGGCCCTGCGACAAAGAAACCCAGGGCTGCACCGCAAACCCGCTGGGCGACGGCACGCGGGGACCGCCCGCGGCCGGCGTTGCCGCCGGCGGCTGCGCGGCCGCTGGAATTGCCAAGCCGGTGAAGGCCACGAGAATAAACAGGCAACCGGCACGCGGGATGATGCGCATTGCCGCTATACCGTGAACTGTTCGGCGACGATGCGCTCGGACAGGCCTTGGTCGGGATCAAACAGGATAGTGGTTTGCACGCTGCGATCCTCACTGACGGCGACACTGGCAACATCGCGCACTTCGGTGAAATCCGCCACTGCGGCCACCGGGCGCTTATCGCCCTCCAAAACTTCAAACAAAATATCGGCGGTAGAAGGCAGCAGCGCACCGCGCCACCGTCGCGGCCGGAACGCCGAAATCGGCGTCAGCGGCAGCAGATTGGCGGAAAGCGGCACGATGGGCCCATGTGCCGACAAATTGTAGGCCGTCGAGCCAGCGGGCGTCGCCACCAGCACACCATCGCAAACCAGCTCATGCAGCCGCACCCGCCCGTCGATCGTAATGCGGATCTTGGCCGTCTGACGCAATTGGCGCAGCAGCGACACCTCGTTCAACGCAAGCCCCTCTTCCACCACACCGGCGCGGGTCACGGCATGCATGCGCAGCGGATGCAGCACCACCTCCTGCGCCAAGGCCAGGCGGGCGGGCAGATCCTCCTCCTGATACGGATTCATCAGGAAGCCCACGGAGCCGCAATTCATACCATACACTGGTACGTTGCGCGACAGCGTACGGTGCAAGGTTTCCAGCATGAACCCGTCACCGCCAAGGCAGACGATCAGCTCGGCTTCCTCGAATGGCACGTCACCATGCAAGGCTACCAGCCGGCCGCAGCTTTCCTGCGCCAACAGCGTCGGCGCGGCCAGAAAACAGAGGCGGGCGCAAGGCCGGTTGGTGTCGCTCTGCGCCACGGGTTGGGAATGGTCCATGCGCTCAGACAAGCCGCCGGTGCTGCAGCAAAGGCATCGCGCCGCGGATCCGCGCCAGCTGCGCCATGTCGATCTCGGCCGTGGCGAAACCGGCTTCGGCGCCAAGCGCCGCGCGCGGCATGCCCCACGGATCGATGATCATTGAATGGCCCCAGGTTTCGCGGGCGCGGCCCTGCGCGTCGTAATGGCGCCCGGTGGTGGCGGCGGCGATGATCCAGCTTTGGGTTTCGATGGCGCGGGCGCGTAGCAGCACCTCCCAATGGTCGCGGCCGGTTTCGGCGGTGAAGGCGGATGGCACGAATATCAACTCCGCGCCCTGCCGGCGCAGGGTCAGGTACAGCTCCGGGAAGCGCAGATCGTAGCAGATCGACAACCCCAAGCGAAATTCGGCGCATTGCACTGTCACCGTGGTGCTGCCGGCGCCGAAGAGCCGGCTTTCACGGTAGCCCTCGCCGCTGGGGGTCGTCACATCAAACATGTGGATCTTGCGGTAGCGCGCCAGCTCGGCGCCGTCCGGACCGAACACCAGCGAGGTGTTGAACAACTGGCCGTCTTCCACCTCGCCGATGGAGCCGCCATGCAGCGTGATGGCGTGGCGGCGGGCGGTGTCGCGCAAAAACGCGGCGGCCGGCCCCAAAGCCTGTCGTGGGGTCAATGTTTCAGCGGCCACCAGCTTGGTAGCGCGATCGCCCCCGAGGCATGTCCACATTTCCGGCAGGCTGATCAGGCCAGGCTGGTCCCGCGCCACGGCCTGATCGATCAGGGTGGCCGCGGTGGCGATGTTGGCCGCCTTGTCCACGCCGGCTTCGAACTGGATGACGGTGGCGCGCATGCGCGGATCAAGCACTGGCTGGCGGTGCTGGGCAAGCTGCGGCCCAAGACAGGGCAAGAAAGCGCTTCTTTTTGGAAAAAGAAGCAAAAACTTTTGCCCGTTTAGGCGCGCGTTGAATGCAACGCGCGCCTAAAGGATCAAAGTTTTTTGGTTCTTTTTTTCAAAAAAGAACTGCTTGCTTCCGTCCGATCAACCCTCGGCGGCGATCTTCGTGGCGGCGGCCGGCGCCCGCGTGTCTGACAGCATTTCAATGTGGCCGGTGATTTGCCCGCCGTCCTCCACTTGCAGCCGGCGGCAGCGGGCCGTGCCCAGTACCACGCCGGTGTTGCGCACGATCAGGTTGCCGCGGGCCGTCACCGTGCCATCGATCGTGCCGGCCACCTCGGCGTCCTCGACCTCAATCTCACCCTTGAAAATACCGCCGGGCGACACGCACAGCTCGTGGGCGTGGATCATGCTGGCTTCTACCTGGCCTTCCACCACCAGGCGCTCGGCATCCTGCACCATGCCTTGCAGGCTGATGCCACGGCCAACGACCAGCGTGCGGCGGTCGGGCGCCATGTCGCGGCCAACGGGACGGGCGATTTGCGTCACCGCCGGGCGGGGCGGCGTGGGTGATGTGGGCATAGGCGGGTTGGCGGTGGGGGCGGCGAACGGCGGACGGGCCATGGGTTGCTCCTTGGAGTTCAAGGCAGAAGCGTTGAGGGCGGAAATTGGCGCCGTTTGCGCGGGACGGAAGGGGGGAACGCCCAGACCGTTATCCTGCATTTCGGCACGGGCTGCGGCTTGCGGAGTTTCTGCCATGGCCGGCTCCTCGTCCTGTCTGAAGAATTTGAACACTGGTTTTCCTTCCGGAAGGGTGGTCGGAAGTCTGCCGCCCGGCCCCGGGGAAAAGCGGTTGCGCGAGACTCGGGGCCGAATGCGCATTGGAGCCAGTTGGGCTAACATGCGGGCTTCTCGGGAAACAACCCGCCAAGCCGGGTTATCCCCAGCTTTCATCTTTTCGAAAGTTTGCCACGACCAGGTGCACCATCGCCGCCGGACCTATGATGGGTACAAGGAAATTCAGCAGCGGCACGGCACTTACCAATGTCAGCGCCGCCCCTTGCGCCAGCACGGCCAAGCGCTGGTCACGATAGCGTGCAACAGCCTCACGCCGCCCCATCCGCCGCAAGGCCACGCTGCGAAACATCGCCTTCCCCAGCGCCCAGGCGGTAATCAGGTAAGCCAGGATAAAGCCGGGGCCGGGAATCAGGGCCACCACCAAGCTCAGCAGCGACAACCCCAGCACCTGCAGGCCAATAATCAAGCCGTCCCATATCTGCTCGGCGAAACCGGCGCCCGCCGGCGGCGGCAAATCGGGATACCACCGGCGCTCCACCGCGGCACATACCTGGCCCAGAAACAGCCCCGCGATCACCACGGCCAGCGGCAGGAACAGCCACAGCGCGCTTATCAGGCCCAGTGCGCCACCTAACGCCGAAGCGATGTCGGCCAGCGTGCCGTGACCGGCCAGCCAATGATGCACCAAGGCCGCACTGCCGGCGACCAGACCGGCGAAACACAAAACCGACACCAGCAGCGCCTGCACCAGGATGCGCAGGATGGCCGGGTCGTCGAGTTGGCCGATGGCGCGCAGAATGGGGGTGAACAAGGCCAATATCCTCCGTGCGGATAACCCCTGTTAGGGCACACAAGCCAGGTGCGACAGGGGATCGCGATCGCGAAACCTTTCCTTTCCGGGGAACGTCCCTTATTCAGCGCCGCCTATGACCCTCACGCTCTCCGATGCCCGCGCCCGCGAAGAGGCAGGCGACGTCGCCGCCGCCGACGCCATTTACCGTGACCTCTATGATGCCAAGGCGCCCGACCCGGCAGTGCTGCTGGCGTGGTCGAAATTGCGCCGGCGCGTGAACGATTTGGATAACGCCAACCATATGCTGCACCTGGCCGGCCGCGCCGGTGGCGGTGTGCCGGTGATGATTGAAATGGCCAGCCTGTGCCTGGACCAGGGCAACACCAAGGAGGCGATCCCGCTGTTGCAGCGCGCGGCGCAGTCGGGCCGCACGCCGGCCTTGGACTACCAGGTGGCACGCTGCGAATTCGCCAGTGGCCGCGCGCAGCACGCAGCCACGCTGTTCCGCGATGTGGTGCGCGCCGAGCCCCGCAACATCAACGCCCGCATGGGCTATGCGCGCTGCCTGACCCACACCGGCCGCCCGGCCGAAGCGGTAGCCGCCTACCAGGCGCTGCTGCAACGCGCCCCCACGCACGCCGAAGCGCTGTCGGACCTGGCGTATTTGCTTGGCAGCTTGCGCCGCTTCCCCGAAGCACTGGCGCTGTACGACCGGCTTGAACAGATCGGCTTCGATATCACGCGCGAATTGTCGCAAGTGGCGCTGGGCATGATGCATATGTGCGACTGGTCGCGCCGCGATGCATTGCGGGCCCGCCTGGCGGCGCGCGTGGCGCAGCCGGCACCGTGCATCACCGAGGCTTACGCGTTTTTCGCCGGCGAGGACGATCCGGTGCTGCACCGCCAGGTGGCGGAACGTTTTGCCGGCACGATCCGGAATTTCAGCGCCAAGCGCGAAAGCCCGCCCGCCCGCGGCGTTGGCCCCGCGGATCGGCGGCTGCGCGTGGGCTATCTGTGCGGCGACTTCAACCAGCACGCCACGTCGCTGTTGCTGGCGGGCGTTCTGGAAGCGCATGATCGCACCCGTTTTGAAATCACCGCCTATGATTACAGTGCCGAGGATGGCAGCCCGATGCGCGCCCGCATGCGCGGTGCTTTCGAACATTTTGTCTCGCTGACCGCCGAAGGGCCGGCGTCCAGCGCCGCCCGCATCGCGGCCGACGAAATCGATGTGCTGGTGGACCTGAAAGGCTACACGGAGCGCACGCGCACCGAAATCATGGCGCTGCGGCCGGCACCGGTGCAGGCGAACTTCCTGGGCTATGTGGGCACGCAGGCCGGCGAGTGGATCGATTACGTGATCGCCGACGCGCATGTTCTGCCGGTGGAAGAACAGGTCAATTGGACCGAGGCCGCGGTTTACATGCCGCATAGCTACTACCCCAACGACCGCAGCAGGCCCACGCCGGAGCCTGCCACCGACCGCGCCGCCGAGGGCCTGCCGGCCGAGGGCATCGTATTCGCCTGCTTCAACAACCCCTTCAAGATTTCACCGCAGATCTTCGCCACCTGGATGGAAATCCTGGCGGCACTTCCGGACAGCGTGCTGTGGCTCTATGCCGGCAACGAGTTCGTGCCGGGCAATTTGCGCCAGGCGGCCGAAGCCGCCGGTATCGATCCGGCCAGGCTGGTGTTCGCCAAGCCGGCGCCGCTGGAACAGCATCTGGCGCGGCAAGGCTGCGCCGACGTGTTTCTGGACACCCTTCCCTACGGTGCCCACACCACAGGTGCCGATGCGCTCTGGATGGGTCTGCCGATGATAACCGTGACAGGCCGCAGTTGGGCCAGCCGCGTCGGCTCCAGCCTGCTGCACGCGGTAGGGCTGCCCGAACTGATCACGTCCACGCTGGAAGAATACAAGGCGCTGGCCTTGTCGCTGGCCGCCGATCCCAAGCGCCGCCGCACCTTGCGTGATTTGTTGATCGCGGCCCGTCAGACAGCACCGCTTTTCGATGCGGTAGCGTTCGCCCGCGCGCTGGAGAGCGCCTACACCACAATGGCCGCGCGCAGCCGCACCGGCGAGGCCCCTGCCCCGTTCACGGTCGTGCCGAACGACTAAACAGACAAAAGTTTTTTGTTTCTTTTTTTCAAAAAAGAAAGCGCTTTCTTTTTTGAAAAAAAGAAACAAAAAACTTTTGATTATTAAGGATACGTTTCATGAGTTCGGTGCGCTTTGATATTCTTGGGATTGGTAATGCCATTGTCGATGTGGTGGCGCCTAGTGATCATGGGTTCCTGAGCAAGCATGACATGCATCCGGGCAGCATGGCACTGATCGATGCGGATCGCGCGGAAATGCTGTACCGGGAGATGCCGAAAGGTGCCGAAACCAGCGGCGGCTCGGTGGCCAATACATGCGCTGTCGCGGCCAATCTGGGCGCGCGCGTGGCCTTCCTGGGCAAGGTGGCACAGGACCGGCTGGGCGACGCTTTCCGCCGCGATATCACCGAGGCCGGCGTGCATTTCCCATCGGCACCGCTCACCGAAGGCGCGCCCACCGCGCGGTGCCTGATCCTGGTGACACCGGATGGGCAACGCACGATGAACACGTTCCTGGGCGCCTGCGTGGCATTCGGTGCGCATGACGTGGATACCGATCTGGTGGCGCAATCGGCCGTTACTTATCTGGAGGGTTACCTGTTCGATCCGCCGGCGGCGCAGGCTGCATTCCGGCTGGCCGCGCGCGCGGCGCGCCAGGCCGGGCGGCAGGTGGCATTGTCGCTATCCGACGCGTTCTGCGTGAACCGCCACCGCGCGGCGTTCCGGGCATTGCTGGCCGACGTCGATGTGCTGTTCGCCAACGAGGCGGAGATCTGCGCGCTCTACGAAGCCAACGAGTTCGATACGGCGGCGGAAGCCGTGCGCGCCGAGGTGCCGTTGGTGGCGCTAACCCGCAGCGAAGCCGGCAGCATCGTCATCCGGGTCGCGGAAACAGTCACCGTGCCGGCCGAGCCCACCACGCTGGTGGACAGCACCGGTGCGGGCGACGCCTACGCCGCAGGGTTCCTCGCCGCCTACACGGCAGGCCGTGACCTGGCGGCTTGCGGAAGGCTCGGCAGCATGGCCGCGGCCGAGATCATTTCATACTACGGCGCACGGCCAAAAGGCGACCTGAAGGCGCGCGCGGGTCTGTAGAGCCTCGCACCAACCGCATTGAGCCTGATCCATAGGAAGCAAAGGAAGCACTTCTTTTTGAAAAAAAGAAGCAAAAACTTTTGCAAGCTGGTGTACGCGTTGAATCCAACGCGTACCTAAACAGTCAAAAGTTTTTTGGTTCTTTTTTTCAAAAAAGAACTGCTTTCCTTGACCTTACGTGAGGCATCCTCAGCGCCGCATACTGCGTTGGGTCATCGGTTGCGCTCAACCCTGCCGGCGCGTGCTCCGGCAGCAGGCTGATCGCGGCCGGTCCATGATGCACGGGTGCAGTCGGCTCACATGCTGCAGATTTTCCAACTACCGGGCCAAGGACTGCTGCAGCTCGAAGAGCTGACGTTGGCCTTTGTGCTGTCCGCCCTGGTGGGGCTGGAGCGGGAGGTTCGCCAGAAGAGCGCCGGCGTTCGAACCTACACGCTGGTAGGCGTCTCCGCCGCGTTGTTCATGCTGGTGTCGAAATACGGCTTCATGGACGTGCTTTCGAAGGATCGCGTCGTGGTCGATCCATCGCGGGTCGCGGCGCAGATCGTTTCCGGCATTGGCTTCATCGGCGGCGGCGTGATCTTCATGCGCCGCGACGTCGTGCGCGGCCTCACCACCGCGGCATCGGTGTGGCTGACGGCGGCACTGGGCATGGCGTGCGGCGCCGGGCTGCCGGTGCTGGCCGTGGCCACCACGGCCGGCCATTTCGTGATCATGCTTGGGTTTCCCACCATCATCCGCGCATTACCGAAGGGCCGCCGCTCCGCCACGCGCATCCGCGTTGCCTACACGGACGGGCGTGGGCTGTTGCGCACCATCCTTCTCGCCTGCACGCAATTGCGTTTCGCGGTTGAAAACGTCGAAATCGAGCGTGACAGCCATTTCGACATGGGGCGCGAGGCCGAAGCTGACCTGGCGGATGACGAACGGACCTACCTGGAGTTGGGGCTGGAATCGGGGCCGCGGAAAAGCGCCGTGGTTTTATGTCTGCAGGTAAAGGGCAAGCGGCCGGTTTCACACCTGATCGCCAAACTGAGCGACATCGACGGGGTCATCAGCGCCGGCTTGGCCGAGGCCGCCGACCCGCTCGAATAGGTCAGCACCGCAGCTTCACCCATCCGGCGGAAGCACGCGCTTGTCTCAGGCACCGGCCCCGTCTCTCAGGCACCGGCCCCGTCTCTCAGGTATCGGCCCCGTCTCTCAGGTATCGGCCCCGTCTCTCAGGTATCGGCCCCGTCGCGAATCGCTCCTCCACGCAACGGCCACCCCCCAATGCGTGAATGCGGCGGCCAACAACGCCAGGAGCGGTGCACGGGTGGCAGCGGCGCCGCACGCGGGCGCAGCAAGAATTTATACAAAATAATTTGTGGTAATATTTGCCGCTCCGCATACGCCAATCCACATGATGACGCGAGTTGTACTTTTTTCTACGTAATCATCGGATTCAACTTGCCGACCGGTATCATACTGGATAGGTAGGCTTACCGTATTGGGCGGAAGCTTCGAGGAGTAATATAATGTCGCGTGCACATCTGTTGCGGACCTTGTCCGCCGCGGCCCTGGCGGCTACGGCCGCTTCGGCCGCCTATGCCACCACCACACCGGCCATCATTAATGGCGGTGGTGCCACGTCGCCGCAGGGTGATTATGCCGGTCCGAATAATTCCAGCGGCGCGCCCACCAGCGAGTTGTCCACCTTCAATGCCGGCGAAACGGCCGTGCAATTCGGCACCTACTGGGGATCGGGCTCAACCGGCCAGACCGCATTCCTGAACAACGATCTTACCTGCGACATCAACAAGGTGAACAACCTTAACGGCAAGAACTGCTCCAACACGCCTGGCGGCGCCGATACGGTGCATTATGCATTCTCCGACGGTGCGCTGACCTCGGCTGGCCCCGCGCAATGGGCCACTTCCAGCTGGGGGCAATCGGCCGCCGGTAACCTGATCCAGATCCCCACGACGGGCACTGGCGAGGCTATCGTCATCGTCGATACCAATGTGACCGCGAACGGCCAGGTTGAGCTCAGCAACACCGATCTGTGCGAAATCTTCTCGGGCGGCTACACCGATTTCAGCCAGATCAAGGACAGCAAAACGCTGAAACCGGCCGCCGGCGCGTTCAAACTGGTATATCGTAGCGACTCTGCTGGTGCCACGTTCATTCTTACCGAGCATCTCGCCAAGGTCTGCACGGCCGCCGATACCAACGCTGGTGTCACGTTCACCGCCACCACCACGTTCGCTAATATCTTCGGCGGCAAGATCGCCACGGTGATCCCGAACTCGGTTGGCGAAAGCGGCAGCTCGGCTTTGGCGAGTTACCTGTCCTCCGTTGGCACCAGCACCCCCACCACGCAGGCCATCGGCTATGTTTCGCCGGATTGGACATCCATTCCACCGGACTCAGACTCCCTGTTGCCAAACGGCCAGCAGAGCGCGTTGCTGGTAGCGGCGCTGTTCAACGGCACGAGAGCCTACACACCGACACAAGCCAACATCGAACTTGCGCTTGAGCACATCACGGCGGTGGACGCGGGTTCGCCCACCACGCCGCCCAGCACCGCGACCCAGGGCGCCAATCCGCTGAATTGGGTGCCGGTTGTGCAGACAGTATCCGCCGGCTATCCGGTGGTTGGTTACGGTTCGGTCGATCTCGCGCAGTGCTATGCCACAAAGGCAATTACCACAGGGATTCTCGCCTTCCTGACGGACCATTACACAAACGCGACTTACTTGGCGATCCAGAAGAACAACGGGCTGGCGGGCATCGCCAACACATCCGGCTCGAAATTCCTGGCGCAGATCAAGGGGCATATTCTTAAAAATAATGCCACCGGCGGTATCTGGAACGTCAACATCGGCAACACGACGGTCTGCAAGGGTTTGGCAGGACGCTAACACGAAACGCCCGCGCTGGAGTCAGTCCCGCGCGGGCGAAAGTTGGACGGAAGAAAGCACTTCTTTTTGGAAAAAGAAGCAAAAACTTTTGCTCATTAAGGCGCGCGTTGAATTCAACACGCACCTTAATGAGCAAAAGTTTTTTGGTTCTTTTTTTCAAAAAAGAACTGCTTGGCCTTACCTTGAGTGACTTCTCTCCATCTCTATACGCGCCGCAGCAAAAACAGCGCCTGCTCGCCAAAGATGTTGGCCAACCATAGCGACCGCCGCCACGGCGATTTGCGCCCCGCTTCATCGATCGCCAGCCAGCGTTCCACGACATAGCCTTCCTGGGCGCAGAGTTCGCAAAAATCGAGCACTGTGCAGGGATGAATATTAGGCGTCTCGTACCAGGGGCGGCCCCAGGTGCGTGTATTGGGCATGCGACCGGTGCTCAGCAGTCCCCAGCGCACTTGCCAATGACCAAAATTCGGAAAGCTCACCAGCGCGCGTGTGCCGATGCGCAGCATTTGCCGCAGCACTTCGCGCGGGCGTTCCACGGCTTGAAGCGTGCGGCTGAGTACCACGTAATCGAACGCATTGTCAGGGTATTGCGACAGATCGTTGTCGGCGTCGCCGTGCATCACCGGCAGGCCGTGAGCGACGGCGCGGGTTACTTCGGCCATGTCGATTTCGATACCGCGCGCGTCGCAGCCGCTGGTGCGGAACAGATGCTCGATCAGGGAGCCGTCACCGCTGCCGATATCGAGCACGCGGGTGCCGGGGGTGATCATTTCGGCGATTAGACGAAGGTCTACGCGCATTAGGAAAAAAGGCCAGGGGCGTCACGCGAAGCGTGCGTTCGCACGACGCCCTTGGCCTTATTCATTTCCAAGCCCCGCATGCTCCGCACACCCCGCCAAAAACCCCGCCAGCGTCCGTGTAAAATCCGGCTCGTCCAGCAAAAACGCGTCATGCCCCTTATCGCTCGCGATCTCCACAAAACTCACATTCGCCGCGGCCCGGTTCAGAGCCCGCGCCACCGCGCGCGACTGCGCGGTCGGAAACAACCAATCTGACGTAAACGACACCAGGCAAAACCGCGTGCGCGAGCCCGTGAACGCCGCCGATAAATCGCCTTCATGGTCCGCCGCCAAATCGAACCAATCCATCGCGCGTGTAATCGTCAGATACGAATTAGCGTCGAATCGCCGCACGAAGCTGTTGCCCTGGTGGCGCAGATACGTCTCCACCTCGAACACATCGTCGAACAGCGTGGGCCCAGCCTCACCACCACGCATGCGGCGGCCGAATTTGCGCGTCAGCGCCGCCTCGGACAGGTAGGTGATGTGCGCCATCATGCGCGCCACCGCCAGCCCCCGCGCTGGCACTACGCCGCGCTCCCAGTAATGGCCGGCCAGGAAATCGGGGTCCGCTGCAATCGCCTGGCGGCTCACTTCGTTGAACGCAATGTTCTGCGCGGAATGATGCGCGGCGGTCGCCACCGGCACGGCGGCGAACACGCGATCAGGGAAGGCTGCCGCCCATTGCAGCACCTGCATGCCGCCCATGGAGCCGCCGATCACGCAGAACAGCCGGGAAATGCCAAGCGCCTCTACCAGCATGGCCTGCGCACGCACCATGTCCGCCATCGTCACGGGCGGAAACTCCGTGCCCCACAGCCCGCCCTCAGGCCGCGAGCTCAATGGCCCGGTGGTTCCCATGCAGCCGCCGAGCACGTTGCTGCAAATGACGAAGAACCGGTCCGTGTCGATCGGCTTACCCGGCCCCACCAGACTGGCCCACCAGCCCGGGCGGCCGGTAACAGGATTGGGTTCCGCGACATACTGGTCGCCGGTCAACGCGTGGCAGACCAGGACCGCATTGCTGGCCGCGGCGTTAAGCGTGCCATAGGTGCGGTACGCGATTTCCACCGGCGCCAGCGTCTGGCCACACTCCAGCAGCAGACCATCCGCAAAGCCGATGCTGGTATGGGTTGTGTCTGTTGCCACAGGCGGGGGCACCACTGGCGGGGGCGCTACAGGCGGGGGCGATGCAGGCGGCTGGTCCATGGCGGGGGTGTCTAGCAGGATGGGGCGAATCGCCAACCGGCTTTCGGGGAAAAACGCGAATGCTTGAATTGCTGACGCCCAAACAGATGGGTGAAGCGGATCGGATGACGAT
>Ga0302314_10013113_pt1 | contig 14265 bp, 10 predicted proteins | sample III_Palsa_N2_3_FD_200533 | JGI IMG/M metagenome (GOLD analysis project Ga0302314, IMG submission 200533) | Peat permafrost microbial communities from Stordalen Mire near Abisko, Sweden - III_Palsa_N2_3 | ecosystem: Environmental > Terrestrial > Soil > Palsa > Peat permafrost | place: Sweden... | reverse complement strand
CGTCAGTGACGTGAGAGACCTCGCCGAGCGGATTCGGCAGGAGATCGGCAAGGCGGTGATCGGCCAGGCCGACACCGTGGAGCTGATGCTGACCGCGCTGCTGGCCGGCGGCCACGTGCTGCTGGAGGGTCCGCCGGGCACGGCCAAGACCTTCCTGGCGCAGTGCTTCGCCCGCACGCTCGACCTGCAATACGGCCGCATCCAGTTCACGCCGGACCTGATGCCGGGCGACATCATCGGCTCCAACCTGTTCAACTTCCAGACCTCGGCCTTCACCCTGACGCGGGGCCCGATCTTCTGCGAGCTGCTGCTGGCCGACGAGATCAACCGCACCCCGCCGAAGACCCAGGCCGCGCTGCTGGAGGCGATGCAGGAGCGCAACGTCACCATCGACGGCCACGCCCATCCGCTCAGCGAGATGTTCATGGTGGTCGCGACGCAGAACCCGATCGAGCAGCAGGGCACCTATCCACTGCCCGAGGCCCAGCTCGACCGGTTCCTGTTCAAGCAGACGCTGAAATACCCCTCCGCCGAGGAAGAGCGGGCCATCGTCGCCGCGCACGGCCTGCGCGCCGGCAGCCCCGATCCGGCCGAGATGGGGGTCGGCAAGGCGGCCGACCGCGCCGCGCTCACCGCCGCCCAGCAGGCCATCGCCGAGATCCGCCTGGTGCCGGAGATCATCACCTATGTGGTCGGGCTGGTCCGGGCGACGCGGGAGACGCCGGACATCGAGACCGGCGCCAGCCCGCGCAGCGCCGCCATGCTGGCCACCGCCGCCCGCGCCCGCGCCGCATTGCAGGGCCGCGACTATGTGATCCCAGACGACGTCAAGGCGCTGGCGTTGCCGGCGCTGCGCCACCGGGTGATCCTGTCGCCGTCGGCCGAGATCGAGGGCCGGCAGGTCGACCAGATCATCCAGGGCCTGATCGAGCGGGTGGAAGCGCCGCGATGAGGGCGACCCACCGGTGATCTATCCCACCTCCCGTGCGGTGGCGATGATGGCGATCGGCGCGCCGCTGGCGCTGACGATCGGCCTGATCCAGCCCGGATTCTGGGTGGCCGGCGCCGCGTGGGTGGTGCTGATCGGCGGACTGTGCCTGGCCGACGCCGTGCTTGGCGCGCCGCGCGATCAGGTGACCCTGGCGCTGGAGGCGCCGGGCGCCCTGCCGACCGCCGGCTCGGCGCCGATGAGCCTCAAGGTCGCGTTCGAGCGTCGCCCGCCTCGGGTGATGGAGGCGGCCGCGCAGGTGAATGCCCGCCTGAACCTGGACGCCGCTCGCGTCTCCGCGCCGGTCCGTGGCGGCGAGGCCGAGGCGCTGTTCGAGCTGACCCCCGCGCGGCGCGGCGAGGGCGAGATCGAGCGCATCTGGGCGCGCTGGCGCGGTCCGTTCGGCCTGGTCTGGAAACAAGTGAGCGAGGCGCCGAAGCGGATCATCGCCATCACCCCCAACGTCGGCGCGGTGAAGGACGAGGCGATCCGGCTCTTCGCCCGCGACGCCGCCTTCGGCCTGAAGGCGCAGCTGGAGACGGGCGAGGGCTCCGAATTCCACGCCCTGCGCGAAATGGCCCGGGGCATGGACAAGCGGGCGATCGACTGGAAGCAGTCGGCCCGCCACGGCAAGCTGCTGGTCAAGGAGTTCCGCACCGAGCGCAACCACCCGGTGATCTTCGCCATCGATACCGGCCGGCTGATGTGCGAGCCGCTGCTGGGGGTGCCCAGGATCGACCGCGCGATCAACGCCTCGCTGCTGATGGCGTTCGTCTCGTTGAAGCTGGGCGACCGGGTCGGCTTCTTCGGCTTCGACGTGAAGCCGCGGGTGTTCTCCGGTGCGATCTCCGGCGCGCACGCCTTCCCGCTGCTGCAGCGCATCGCCGCGCGGCTCGACTATTCGTCCGAGGAGACCAATTACACCCTGGCGCTGACCCAGCTCGGCGCGGCGCTGGAGCGGCGCTCGCTGATCGTGGTCTTCACCGACTTCGCCGACACCACCAGCGCCGAGCTGATGCTCGAAAACGTCGGCCGGCTGATCAAGCGCCATTTGGTGCTGTTCGTGATCTTCCGCGACGAGGAACTCGAGGTGATCGAGCGCCGCGAACCGGTCGATCCCGAGGCGGTGTCGCGCGCGGTGACGGCGGGCGTGCTGCTGCGCGAGCGCGACGTGGTGATCGCGCGCCTGGCGCGGCTGGGGGCGCATATCGTCGACGCGCCGGCGGCGAGCGTCGGGCCGGCGCTGCTGTCGGCCTATATCGATCTCAAGCGGCGGGATTTGATGTGATGGGTTTGTTGCTGAGAGATGCCCCCTCCGTCACGGCGCTTCGCGCCGCTACACCTCCCCCGTTTCGCTGCGCTTCACGGGTGAGGAGCGAGTTCGCGCAGCTTCGCTCCTGCCCCGCGGAGCGGGGGAGGGGGACCGCCGCGCGCAGCGCGGTGGTGGAGGGGGCGCGATGCAGCGCTCTGACCCAATGAAAGATCTCCAGCTCAAAAGCCGCCGGTTCCGGGCCGAGCGGGAGGGGGACTGGCGGCGGCTGGAGACGTTGCTTGGCCGGGTCGAGGGGCGGTCGGCGGCGAAGCTGAGCGACCAGGAACTGCTGGCGATTCCAGTGCTTTATCGCGCGACGCTGTCGTCGCTCTCGGTGGCGCGGGCGACCTCGCTCGACCACAGCCTGATCGACTATCTGGAGAGCCTTTCCACCCGCGCCTACTTCTTCGTCTACGGCACCCGCGCCGGGATCGGCACGCGGCTCGGCCGGTTCTTCGGCGAGACCTGGCCGGCCGCCGTTCGGGGGCTGTGGCGCGAGACGCTGGTGTCGCTGGCGATCACCGTCGCGGCGGCGCTGGTCGGCTACCTGCTGGTGATGCAGGACCCGAGCTGGTTCGGCGGCCTGGTCGGCGAGGGGATGTCGAGCGGCCGTGACCCCACCGCCACCACGGCGTTCCTGCGCCACACCCTCTATGACGACGGCGGCAAGCAGGCGCCGCTGGCGCTGCTGGCGACCTACCTCTTCAGCCACAACGCCCAGATCGCCATCATGGCTTTCGCGCTCGGCTTCGCCTTTTGCCTGCCGACCGCGTTCCTGCTGGCGCAGAACGGCCTGATGCTGGGCGCCTTCTTCGCCCTGTTCGTCTCGCACGGACTGGGCTTCGAACTTGGCGGTTGGATATTCATCCACGGCGTCACGGAGTTGTTCGCCATCATCCTGGGCGGGGCCGCGGGTTTCCGGGTTGGCTGGCGGGTGGCCTTTCCGGGCGACCGTTCGCGGCTCGACGCGGCGGCGGAGGCCGGCAAATCGGCCGCGCCGGTGGTGGCGGGCGTGGTGCTGATGCTGGTGGTGGCGGGGCTGTTGGAGGGCTTCGCGCGGCAACTGATCCAGCTCGACTGGGCCCGCTACGCCATCGCCTTCTCCACCCTCATCATCTGGACCGGCTACTTCTACCTGCCCCGCCGCGCGAGGAGGGCCGCATGACCGCCGCCGGCACGCCGCCCGCGCCTGGCGCGAAGCAGTACCGCGAGTTCGTCACGCCCGAGGGCGTCGACCTGCGCCTGCGCGTCGGCGCGGCGGGCGAGCGCGCCGCCGCTTTCCTGCTGGACGCGGTGTTCATCGTCATCACCTTGATCGGGTTCGTCCTGCTGGTTGGTTTTGCAGCCACGGCGCTGGCGTCGCTTGGGGTGGAGGAGCTGAAGAACGGCCTCGGCAGCGCGGTGTTCATCCTCTGGCTGCTGGGCTTTTTCATCCTGCGCAACTTCTACTTTGTGATTTTCGAGCTGGGCGCGCGGGCGGCCACGCCGGGCAAGCGGATCATGGGCCTGCGCGTCGCCGCGCGTGACGGCGGGCGGCTGACATCGGAGTCGGTGTTCGCCCGCAACGCCATGCGCGAGATCGAGATCTTCCTGCCGTTGACCTTTTTGCTGGCTTCGAGCCAGGCCGGCGGCGATCCGATCGCCGGCTGGGTGGTGCTGCTGGGCATCCTCTGGACCGGCGGCTTCGTGCTGTTTCCGCTGTTCAACCGCGACCGGCTGCGCATTGGCGACTTCGTGGCTGGCACCTGGGTGGTGAAATCGCCGCGCGAACGGCTGAGCATCGACCTGCTGGACGCGCTTGAGGCCGCGCAGGGCGAGTTCAGCTTCACGCCCGATCAGGCCGGCGCCTACGGGATCAAGGAACTTCACGTCCTGGAGGATGTGCTGCGGCGCAAGGACGCCAAGACCATGGGCGCGGTCGCCGACCGCATCCGCGCCAAGATCGCCTGGCGCCAGTTGCCGGGCGAGACCGACGTGACGTTCCTGTCAGCCTACTATGCGGCGCTGCGCGGCCGGCTGGAGACGCGGCTGCTGTTCGGCCACCGTCGCATGGACAAGTTCGACAAGGCCTGAGAGCCGGGCGCCCTATTCCGCCGGCTCGGCCACCTTGGTTCCGATCAGGAAGTCGGCGGGATTGGGGGCGAGGGTTGCGGTCCAGTAGTCGACCAAGGGGAACGGCCAGTTCTGGGAGACGCGGCCGAGGTCGTTCTTGTACCAGCTGGTCACGTGCGGCGAGCCCCAGGCCATGCCGGCGTTGGCGACGTCGACCTTAATGTTGAAGGCGTCGTGCACGTCGCCGCGCACCTCCAGGGTTTCGGCGCCCTGTTCGGCCATCAGCTTCAGGCAGCCGACGATGTATCGCACCGAGCACTCCGAGAAGAAGATGATCGAGCCGTTGACGACGATGTTGGTGTTGGGGCCGTAGATCATGAAGAAGTTGGGGAAGCCCGGCGTGGTCATGCCGAGGTAGGCGCGCGCGTCGCCGGCCCAGACCTCGTGCAGTTCGCGCCCGCCGCGGCCCTTGATTTTGAAGGTTTTGAGGAACTGGCTGGCCGTGAAGCCGGTGCCGTAGACGATCACGTCGAAGCCACGTTCCTCGCCGTCCTTGGTGACGATGCCGGTCTCAGTGATGGCGGTGATCGGCTCGGTGACCAGCTCGACGTTCGACCGTTTCAGCGCTTCGATCCAGACGCCGTTGTCGCGCAGCATCCGCTTGCCGCCGACCGGGTAGGCGGGGATCAGGTTGGCGAGCAGGCCGGGCGCGTCCTGGGTTTGCTCGGCGATGGCGTAGGAGATCGCCTCGCGCAGCATGGCGTTGGCGCCGCTGACCGCACCGGGGCCGCCGGTCCATTCGGGGTCGGACTTGATCGCTTCGTAGATGCCGTCGGTCAGCATCCAGAACAGCCAGAACCGGTACCATTTTCCGTAAAACGGCACGTGCTCGAACAGCCAACGCTCGGCCGCGGTGGTCGGGTGGTGGTAGTCGGGGGTCGGCGCGAGCCAGGGCGGGGTGCGCTGGAACACGGTGAGGCGCTCGGCGTCCTTGGCCACCTCCGGCACGAACTGGAAGGCGCTGGCGCCCGTGCCGATCACCCCGACGCGCTTGCCCTTGAAGTCGATGTCGGACCGCCAGCGGGCGGAGTGGAAGGCGGGGCCGGCGAAGCTGTCGCGGCCAGGGATGTCGGGCAGTCGCGGCTGGTTCAGCTGGCCGACGGCGGAGATCACCGCCTTGGCGGTCAGGGTCTCGACCTTGCCGGCCTTGTCCCTGATCCGCACCTTCCAGACCGCGCCGGCTTCGTCGAACGCGGCCTCCTCAACCTCGGTCTCGAAGCGGATGTGGGCGCGCAGGCCGTGCTTGTCGGCCACCTTCCGGAAGTAGGCCAGCAGCACCGGCTGGGTGGAGAAGTGGGCGGGCCACTCGTGATTGGGCTCGAACGAGTAGGAATAAAGGTGGCTGGGGTTGTCGACCCGGCACTGCGGATAGCGGTTCTCGTACCAGGTGCCCCCGACATCGGCGTTTTTCTCGACGATGGTGAAGGGCACGCCCGCTTCCTTCAGCCGGATGCCGGCCAGCAGGCCGGACATGCCGGCGCCGACGATCACCACCGGCATGTGCGGCGCGGCGGCCCTCAGCTTCGGCGACGACCAGTCCGGACGTTTGGCGTCCACCCCGGACATCTGCAGTTCCTCGATCAGGAACGGCGCGTAGCGCTCGGGGATCTCGGCGCCCGCGACGAAGTCCATCATCTGGCGCAGGGTGGTTTCGCTGGGCTGCGGCGGCAGCGGCTCGCCGGCGGCGCGGGCCTCCATCGCCGCCTTGGTCTTGGCGCGCAGCTCGGCCTGGACCTCCTCCGAGAAGCCGCCGGTGCGCGCGTCGCCGAACGGGTCGTAGGCCGGCCAGCGGCTTCGGGCGACCAGGCTCGCATCGCCCGTGAGGTGCACCAGCGCCGTCGCCAGCGCCGGCAGATGCGCGGCCGCGAGGGCCTCGTCGAGGGTCACGGTGTCGTCGGTCATGGGCGCACTCCAGCAGAGCCGGGCGAGACTGAGAGCGTTACGCGACGGATGTCTAGCATCCCTCCCTTTCACGGGGAGGGTGGACGACGCGGAGCGTCGGACGGGGGGGGAATCTGAAGCTACAACGATATTCTCGAGGGCGGGGGTTGCCCCTGACTCCCCCACCCTGATCGCTTCGCGATCTTTCCCTCCCCATGAAGGGGAGGGAGGGAAATCGGGAGGCTCCTTAGGCCGACCTACCCCGCGCGCTGACCGGCCAGATCGCTTCCAGCGTGTCGCCGCGCACCACGTGGTAGGCCTCGTAGAGATTCACCGTCGGGTCGCAGTGGGGGGCGGCGAGGGTGAGGCGTTCGCCGAGTTTCGGTGGAGCGACGCCGCGCGGCGGGACGATGGCCCCCTGCTCGTCGCCCATGAAGGCGTAGACGCTGCCCTCGGGCGCGCCGGCCAGGATCGGCGGCGGGCCGGCTTCGGTGGCGAAGGCCTTCAGGCCGGCGTCGACGGTGACCAGCATCGGGTGATTGGCGCTGATCACCCGCGCATCGACCATCAACGAGGTCTCGAACGGTTGCGGGGCGTCCTCGCGCAGGGCGCAGTCGCCGTACTGGCGGTCCATGAAGATGTAGGAGCCGACCTGCAGTTCGGTGAACACGCCCAGCTCGGCGTCGATGGCGTGGCTGCCGGTGCCGCCGCCGGTGACGATGGGCGGGGCGAGACCAGCGGCCTTCAGCGCCTCGATGGTCTCGGTGAGCTTGACGGTCCTGGCGACGATCGCCTCTCGGCGGTCGGCGAAAGCCTCGATGTGCTGCTCTGCGCCGCAGTAGAACTGCAGACCGCCGAACCGCAACGCCGGGTGGCCGGCAATCAGGCGGGCCAGGGCGACGGCGGCGACCGCGTCGGCGACGCCGGTGCGGTGCAGGCCGGGATCGAGGTCGACCAGCAAGGTTACGGTCACGCCCGCCGCCTTGGCCGCTGCGCCGATGGCGGTGACCGCGTCGGGGTGATCGCAGGAATGCATCAAGGTCGTGCTCCTGGCCGCCAGCGCGATCAGCCGCTGGGTCGCCGCGTCGCCGACGATGGGAGACGTGATCAGCATCCCCTCGATCCCGCCCTCGGCCAGCGCCTCGGCTTCGCCCAGTTTGGCGCAGCAGACTCCGAGTGCGCCGGCCTCGATCTGGCGGCGCGCTATGTCGACGCTCTTATGGGTCTTGGCGTGTGGACGGAGTTTCAGCCCGCCCGCGGCGGCGAACGTCGCCATGACGGCGATGTTGCGATCCAGCGCCTCGATGTCGAGCACCAGCGCGGGGGTGTTGAGCGACCGCCGCGAGCCTTGGCGGCCGATCAGATGGGCGTGGAGGGTTGCGGCGTAGGTCATGGGCGCCTTCCTCCCCTCCCCCTTGCGGGCAGGGGGCAGGGGGTGGGGGTGTAAGCTCGGTGTCGGGCGAAAGGGCAGTCGAGCGCCGAACCGTCGGACGCACAGCTTATACCCCCACCCCCGGCCCCTCCACGCAAGGGGGAGGGGGGAACAATCTCGTGCTCGCTCATCGCGAAAACGCGAACAGTTCGGTCAGGTGGGCGTTGAGGAACTTGCCGGCTGGATCATATCGCTTCCGCACCAAACCCCATCGTTCCGCCTGCGGATAGAGCTGCACCACGTCGTCGCTGGTCAAGGTGTGGCGCTTCGCCCAGTGCGGGCGGCCGCCGGCTTCCTGGAACAGCTTCTCGACCGCATCGAACGGCCCCTGCCACGGCAGTTTGGCGTACTGGTGGAAGCTGATCGAGACGCAATCGCGGCCGTTCATCGGCGAGAGCCAGATATCGTCGGCGGCGACGGTCCGGAATTCGAGCGGGAAGATGATCGGCCAGCGTTTTTCGCGCACCAGGGCGACAGCGCGGGCGAACGTCTCAAGCCCGTTCTTGGCCGGGATTTCGTATTCCATTTCCTCGAATACGACGCCGCGCTCGGACGGGAAGATGCGTCCGGCCGGGCCCGCGCGGGCGGACGAACCCATGGCGCTCATGAGCAGGCGCTGCAGTGTCGGCGTCGCGGATGGCCAGGCGGTGGCGAGATCGCAGACCAGCCGCAACACCGTGTCTTCGAGTTTTCCAGGGGGCGGGCTGTCGCCCGACTCCACCACGTCGAGCGTCTTGATCAGCACGTCATCGGCGTAGGGGAACTGGAAGAACTCGGCGTGGCGATGCGCGCCGGCGATATTGTCCCATTCGGACCGGGTGCGGACGAACGAGGCGCGCCGCACGCGCTCCTCCAGGCGGTAGGCGGGCAGCAGCCTGATCCGGATACGGACGATCACTCCCAGCATGCCGAGCGATAGTCGTGCGGCTTCGAACAGCTCCGGCTCGCGCTCGCGATCGCACTCGACCACCGAGCCGTCCGCCAGCACCATTCGGAAGGCTTCCGCGGCGGTGGCGAGGCTGCCCAGCGCGCGGCCGGTGCCGTGCGTGGCCGTCGAGACGGCGCCGGCGATGGCCTGCTTATCGATATCGCCTTGGTTGATCAGCGAGAAGCCGAGGTCCCAGAGCGCCGCGGTCAGCTTACCGATCGCCATGCCGGCCGGAACCCAGGCCGACTGACGGTCGGCGGCGATCTCGATCTCGCCATCGAGCCGAGCCAGCGACAGCAGCAGGCCGTCAGTGGCGCAGAGCGGCATGAAGGAGTGCCCGGTCCCGACGACGCGCACCTTGGCGGCGGTGGCGACCAGTTGCTGCAACTCGGGCTCGGTGGCGGGGTGCGCCTGTGCGCTGGGCGCGGCGACGACGCTGCCGGACCAGTTTCGCCACTCACTCAAAGCTACCGCTCCCGCTATCGTTGACGCCGACCCCGCCCTAAGTTGGCAGAACCGCGGGGAGAGGAACAGTATGGATAACTATTCCAGCTACGATGGCGTCGGCCTCGCCGAATTAGTGCGCAAGGGCGAGGTGTCGCCGGCCGAGCTGGTCGATGCGTCCGTCGCCCGGATCGAGCGCCACAACCCGACCCTGAACGCGGTGGTCTACCAGGCGCTCGACGAGGCGCGGGCCACGGCCGCCGACTTGCCGGACGGGCCGCTGAAGGGCGCGCCGTTCCTGGTCAAGGACCTGCTGATCCAGGTCGCCGGCTGGCCGCGCACCAGCGGCAGCCGGTTCTGCAAGGACGTGGTCGACGCCGAGGACAGCGGCCTGATGCGGCGCTACCGCTCGAGCGGCGTCTCGACCATCGGCAAGACCAACCTTTCCGAGTTCGGCATCGCCGGCACCACCGAGGGCCAGCTCTACGGCCCCTGCCGCAACCCGTGGAACACCGAGCACATCGTCGGCGGCTCGTCGGGCGGTGCGGCGGCGGCGGTGGCGGCCGGGATTGTGCCGATGGCGCACGGCGGCGACGGGCGCGGCTCGATCCGGATTCCGGCCTCGTGCTGCGGCCTGGTCGGGATGAAGCCCACCCGCGACCGCAGCCCGCACCTGCCGGACGGCTACGACTTCGCGCAGGGCTTCGTGGTCGAGCATGTGATCACCCGCACGGTGCGCGACTCGGCGGTGATGCTCGACGTCACCGGCGTGCCCGAGCCCGGCTCGCCCTACGCCATTCCGGCCAAGCAGCGCCCCTACGCCGAAGAGATTTTGCGCTCGCCGGGGCGCCTGAAGATCGCGTTCTCGTCCGAGACCGCCAACGGGCGGCCGTGCCACGCCGAAGTGCGGGCCGCGCTTGAGGCGACCGCGACGCTGCTGGAGCAGCTTGGCCACGAGGTGGTCCCGCACGGCCTCGGCGTCGATCAGCGTGAACTGTGGGGCTCGCAAGGCGCCTTCTCCGGCGCCAACTTCGCCGCCGGCATGCGCAAGATGATCGAAGGGATGGGCCGCGAGCCGGAGGGCGACGAGTTCGAACCGCTGACCTGGGCCAGCTGGAAAGGCGGCCAGCGCCAGACCGGCATGGACGCGATGGCCGACATGCAGAAGCTGCGGATGATGGGCCGCCAGGCGCTGCAGCTCTACGAGACCTTCGACGTCTTTCTGACCCCCACCCTGGCCGCGCCGCCGCCGCCGATCGGCTATCTGTCGCCGGTGCTGAACACGCCGCGCGACGTCGGCCGCCGCAACGGCGAGTTCTTCGGCTATCCCGGCGTCGCCAACATGACCGGCGCGCCGTCGATCTCCCTGCCGCTGGCCTGGTCGTCCGCCGGCCTGCCGATGGGCATGATGTTCAGCGCCGGCTACGCCAACGAGGCGGTGCTGTTCCGGCTCGCGGCGCAGCTGGAGAAGGAAGCGCCGTGGAAAGATCGGCGGCCGGGAGTGTGGGGATGAGCGGAGGTTAGGATGATCGAGTTTTTCTTCGACTGCTCCAGTCCGTGGACCTATCTCGCCTTCCACAACATCCAGCCGCTGGCGGCGGAGTTTGGCGCGGAGATCACGTGGCGGCCGATCCTGGTGGGCGGCATCTTCAACACCATCAATCCCAGCGTCTACGAGGGCCGCGCGCACCCGGTGCCGGCCAAGGCGCGCTATTCGGGCAAGGATCTGCAGGACTGGGCCCGCCTCGCCGGCCTGAAGATCAAGATGCCGCCCAGCGTGTTCCCGGTGAACAGCGTCAAGGCGATGCGCATCTGCCTGGTGCTCGGCGATGCGCTGGTCCCGTTCGCGACCGCCGTGTTCGAGGCCTATTGGGGCGCCGATCAGGACATCTCGCAGGAGCCGGTGCTGCGCGAAATCTGCGGGCGCGTCGGCCTGGACGCCGACGCCCTGCTCGGCGCCCAGGCCGCGGACGAGATCAAGGCCCAGCTGCGCGCGAACACCGACGAGGTAATGACTCGCGGCGGCTTCGGCTCGCCCACGATCTTCGTCGGTGGTGACGATATGTACTTCGGCAACGACCGCCTGCCCCTGGTGCGCGCGGCGCTGCAGCGGGCGACCGTCTAGATCCTTCGAGCCCGTCGGCGGCGGGATATTGCCGGGCGCACCAAAGTATAACCGCGGAGGTCGCAGAGGACGCTGAGGAGAGATTGAACGCCTCTGCGACCTCCGCGCCTCCTCTGCGATCTCTGCGGCAAAATGGAGCGCCTGCGGTGCGCACTGGCCCAGCCAGGCGCGGGCTACTTGGTCAGGTTGATCGTGACCTCGGCCGACAGCCCCGCGCGCAGGCGTTCCAGGCCGGGTTGGCCGGGGTCCAGCGCGATCCGCACCGGGACGCGTTGGACGATCTTGGTGAAGTTGCCGCTGCCGGGTTCGAACGGGATCAGGGCGAACTGGGAGCCGGAGCCGGGGGCGATGCTGTCGACGTGGCCGGTGAAGGTGAGGCCTGAGAGGGCGTCGATCTTCACCGTCGCGGCCTGGCCCTGATGCATGCGGCCGATCTGGGTTTCCTTGAAATTGGCGGTGATCACCGGCTGGGCCTGACCGACGATGGTCATCAGCGTCACCCCCGGCTGCACCATCGAGCCCACCGTGGCCTGAACGTCGGCCACCGTGCCGCCGGCGGGCGCGATCACCGAGGTTTCGGACTTCTGCAACTGGGCGGCGTCGAGTTCGGTCTTGGCGCGGTATTCGGCGGCGACAGCCTCGGCCATCGCGGCCTCGATCTCGCCGCGGGTGCGGGCGGCGACCAGGGCCTGGCCGTGCGCGGTCTCGAACGCCTGACGCAGGATCGGATCAGAGGGGCCCTTCGGGCCGGCGAGCTGTTCGGCGGAGTTGACCGCGCCCTCGGTCATCTTCTCCTCGGCGTCGAGCCGAGCGATGCCGGCCTTGGCGGCCTGCTCGGAGGCCCGCGCGGCCATCAGGTCGCCCTGGGCCTGGGAGACCTTGAGGTCGTATTCCTCGGGGTCGATCCTCACCAGCACGGCGCCGGCGGCGACCGGCCGGTTCTCCTTGGCGACGATCTCGGTGACCATGCCGCGCACCTTCGGCGAGACGACGGTCTTGTCGGCCTGGACGTAGGCGTCGTCGGTCGAGGTGGTCGGCTTGTCGGAGAAGATGAAGACCAGCCCGGCGGCGATCACCACCAGCGCGATCACGGCCACGATCAGCGCGCGCCACATCGTCCGGGCCGCGGCGGCCTGCCCCCCTGAACCGCCGTCAACCATGCTGGGTCTGGATCACGCCTTGCGCGCTTTTGCGCCTCATCGCGGCGATGATGCTAGCATGACGCCCCGCGTCGCAAGGAGTTTGCGGTTTGGCCATCGCCGAGATCACCGCCGACCTTGAGGCAGCACCGGCGTTCGCGCTGCCCGAGTGGCGCAAGCTGGCGATCTTCCTGGTGATGGCGGTCGGCCAGTTCATGGCCCTCTTGGACATCCAGATCGTGGTCGCGTCGATGAGTTCGATCCAAGGCGGGCTCTCGGCCAGTCTCGACGAGATCGACTGGATCCAGACCGCCTATCTGATGGCCGAGATCGTGATGATCCCGCTCTCGGCCTACCTGGCGCAGGCGCTCTCGACCCGATGGGTGTTCGTGGCGTCGGCGGCGCTGTTCACCCTGACCAGCCTGTTCTGCGGCGCGGCCTGGGACTTGCCGTCGATGATGATGTTCCGGGCGATCCAGGGCTTCGTCGGCGGGGCGATGATCCCGCTGGCGTTCTCGACCGGCTTCACCTTCTTCGACGGCCCGAAGGCGGCGGTGGCGACCGCGATCCTGGGCGTGATCTCGACGCTGGCGCCGACGCTGGGTCCGGCGATCGGCGGGGTGATCACCGACACGCTTGGCTGGCGCTGGCTGTTCTTCGTCAACATCATCCCCGGCCTGCTGGTGGCCGGCTCGCTGATCGCGCTCGGCAAGTTCGAGAAGGCCGAACCCAGGCTGCTCTTGAAGATCGATTGGCTCCACGCCGCCAGCCTGGCGGCCTTTCTCGGCGGCCTGCAGTACGTGCTGGAAGAAGGACCGCGGCGGCAGTGGTTCGCCGACCGGACCGTCGCGGCCATGGCCTGGACCGCGGCGGTGGCCGGGGTGGTGTTCCTGGAGCGCTGTTTCTTCTCGCCGCGGCCGCTGGTGAACATCGCGCCGTTCCGCGAGCGGGGGTTCTCGGCGGCGAGCGTGCTGTCGTTCTTCATCGGCTTCGGCATCTTCACCAGCGTCTATTTGACGCCGGTGTTCCTGGCCGGGGTGCGCAACTTCTCCAGCATCGAGATCGGCGAGACCGTGTTCATCGCCGGCGTGTTCATGACGCTTTCGGCCGGGCCGGCGGCGTGGCTGGCCTCGCGGATCGACCTCAGGCTGCTGATGACGATCGGGCTGATCTGCTACGTGATCTCGTTCTGGATGATGTCGGCGCTGGGGCCCGACTGGGGGTTCTGGCAGCTGTTCTGGCCGCAGGCGGTGAGGGGCGTGGCGGTGCTGTTCACCATGGTGCCGGTGGTGGGGATGGCGCTGCGCGACATGCCGGACGAGGAGCTGAAGGACGCCTCGGGCTTCAACAACCTGATGCGCAATCTCGGCGGCGCGGTCGGCATCGCGGCGGTGAACACCTGGCTGCTCAACTTTTCGCGGCTGCACGCCGCCAGCCTGGTCGCCGGTATCGGCCGAAGTTCGGACACGGCGACGACAATGCTGACCGGCCTCGCCACCCGCTTCGGCCAGGACGGCATCGAGCCCTCGCGCGGCGGCGGCATCGCCGCCCAGACGCTGATGAACAGCCTCTCCACCCAGGCGCTGACGCTGGCGTTCGACGACGTGTTCCGCATCACCGCCTGGATCTTCCTGGCGTGCCTGATCCTGGTGCCGTTCTGCCGCGGCGGCCCGATGTCGCAACGGGTGCGGGGGCACGGCCACCACTAGCGTCTCACCCTCACCGTCGGTCATGGCCGCCCATCGTGCCGGCCAGCCAAGCACGCGGACCGCTGGGTGGCCGCGCCCGGCGCGGCCACGACTCTGACGGTGTGCATGGGCAGCCGGGACTTACGCCCGGCTGTGACCGGTTGGGGAGGAAACGAACCGCTACCGGCTTTGCTTTGACGCATGCCGTCATCGCCA
>Ga0302314_10013111_pt1 | contig 14267 bp, 15 predicted proteins | sample III_Palsa_N2_3_FD_200533 | JGI IMG/M metagenome (GOLD analysis project Ga0302314, IMG submission 200533) | Peat permafrost microbial communities from Stordalen Mire near Abisko, Sweden - III_Palsa_N2_3 | ecosystem: Environmental > Terrestrial > Soil > Palsa > Peat permafrost | place: Sweden... | reverse complement strand
AGGGTCCTTGCCCTTCATGAAGATGCTGTACCCGCGGAAGATCGACGACGTGCTGTGGCACTCGGCGACCCGCTTGGCCTTGAAGTCGATCTTGGTGTAGATGCCCAGGCTGCCCACGATCCTCGTGATGGGGTCCCAGTTCATCTCGGTGAGTTCGTTGTTGCCAGCAGTTGTCGACATCGAGTTCACCACGTCTTCTGGTAGCCGGTGAGCAGATCGGGGCCCTTCGCGCGCCACTTCGGTTCCTTGTCCGCGGTGCGCGCGGTGAAGCCCCGCAGGGTGCGGATGACCGTGCCGTACATGCCGCTGGCGGCGGATGAAACACGCGCTCCCGGCGGCTCGTCCATGAACGGCATGAACTTGTCCGGGAACCCGGGCATCGTGCAGGCGATGCAGATGCCGCCCACGTTCGGGCAGCCGCCGACGCCGTTGATCCAGCCGCGCTTGGGCACGTTGCACTTGACCACCGGACCCCAGCAGCCCAGCTTGACCAGGCACTGCGGCGACCCGTACTCGCCCGCGAACTGGCCCTGCTCGTAGTAGCCGGCCCGGTCGCAGCCCTCGTGCACGGTGGCCTCGAACAGCCACCGCGGCCGCAGCGCGTCGTCCAGCGGGATCATCGGCGCTGCCCCGGCCACCTGGTAGAGCAGGTACAGGATCGTCTCGGACAGGTTGTCGGGGTGAGTGGGACAGCCCGGCACGCAGACGATCGGCAGCCCCGCCTTGGACGTCCAGTCCCAGCCCAGGTAGTCGGGCACGCCCATGGCCCCGGTCGGGTTGCCCGCCATCGCGTGGATACCGCCGTAGGTGGCGCAGGTGCCGACGGCCAGGATCGCGGTGGCCTTCGGCGCCAGCCGGTCGAGCCACTCGCTGGTGGTCATCGGCTGCCCCGTCGCCGGGTTGTTGCCGAAGCCGCACCAGTAGCCCTCTGACTTGATCGCCTCGTTCGGGATGGACCCCTCGACCACCAGGACGAACGGGTCGAGCTCGCCGCGATCGGCCTTGTGCCACCACTCGATGAAGTTGTCCGCGCCCTGCTCCGGGCCGCACTCGAAGTCGATCAGCGGCCAGTGGACCGCCACCTTAGGGAGTCCCGGCAGGGCCCCCAGCACGATCTCCTCGATGCTCGGCTGCGTCGCGGCGGTCAGCGCCACCGAATCCCCGTCACAGCCGAGGCCTCCGTTCATCCAGAGGATGTGAACGACTGTCTCCTCCGACATGGCACGACACCTTTCGGGAGTTCCTCACTCACCCAAGCGGTTCACAGACACAGTAATCCTGTCGTTGGGAGACCACAAGACAAAACAGTCGGGTCGCCGGACAACTATGTCTACCTGCGCCGAGTCGCGCACCGAGTCGTCTGATGTGCTGATTTGCACGTACTCTCATATCACGACGCCCAGCCCCTGCGCCGGGGTCGCACGATCAGCCCCCGACCGGACGGCGGAGATGGACAGGCCAGACCAGTCGATTAGCTCGAGCATCGAGGTCGTTCCCGTCGTCGTCGTGTCGCAGACCTTTCCCGCCCGGCCGTCTTCGATCCCCGACATCCGTGACTTCGTCCGCCAATGCCTGGCCCAGTCGCCGCTGTCGGAGGAGGACAACCGCGAAGTGGGCGAGACCGTGTCGCAGGCGCTGCTCGACGCGGCCGGCCCTACCGGCGCGATCAACGTCTCGTTTCGGATCTTCCCCGATCACGTCGAGGTTGACGTGCTTCGCTCCGGCCCTGCCCTGTGGGGCCCGACCGGCCTGAACTCGCTGACGTCCTTCCTGCGGGCGGACGAGCCGGCCGCCGTCCGCGCCGGGGGCGGCAACGGGTCCAGTGACGACGCGTCGTTCGCGGACTGGATGGCCGGCGTGCTTCGCCGGGAGGGCATGACCATGGAGGCGGCCGCCCGGCAGCTCGGCGTCTCGGTGAAGACGGTCAGCCGCTGGGTCGGCGGCGCCACCGAGCCGCGGCTGCGGGACCTGCGGCGCATCCGCGAGCTTTTCGGCGACATCCCGTTCCCGTGATCCCGGCGGGCGAGCCCAGGGCACGGCGAGCCGTTAGCAGACCGTAGCTAGACCGCTGGGCTGCGCAGCGCTTACGGTGGGGCGATGGCTGATGTCAGCGGTACCTACCGGCTCGGGCCGGACGCGGGGCGGGTGGTCGTCAAGACGAGCAGGGCCGGCCTGGCGGCCAAGGTCGGCCACGATCTGGAACTCGAGGTCACCCGATGGTCGGCCGACATTACTGTCCCGGGCGAGGACGGTGGCGGCCTGGCGGCGGCCACGATCACGGCCGAGCTTGATCTCAGCTCCCTCACCGTCCGTGGCGGGAGCGGCGGCGCCCGCCCGCTCACCGACTCCGACCGCCGGGACATCGAGTCGACCATGCGCAAGATCCTCCCCGGCGGCGGGTCGGCCACGGCTGCCTTCCGCTCGGGGAGGATCATCCCGTCCGCCGTCGGCGGCGCGATTGAGGGGACGCTCACGCTCAATGGCAGGTCCCAGCCCGCCCGGCTGCAGGTGACCAATCCGGCGCCCGGCCGCTACCGGGGGACCGTCCCGGTTGTCCAGTCGGCCTTCGGGATCAAGCCCTACACCGGCTTCTTCGGCGCGCTGAAGCTGCGGGACGAGGTGGCGGCCGAGTTCGAGGTGGACCTCAACCGGTCATAACTGTCCGCTTGGCGCTGGACGTCCTCCCATAATTGTCCTACGGTGCTGATATGTGTCCCGTCCACGACGATGGGGTTGCCACGTCTACCGCACCGGAGTGCCATGACGAGGTGTGCGTCACCTGCTCCGACCAGGCGGTCGCCGTCACGGTGCTGCGCCTGCTCGACGATGACCTGGCGGTCGTGGACACCGGGGCGGGCGAGGAAGAGGTCAGCGTCGCCCTCGTGACCGCCGGGGTCGGGGACACGATCCTCGTGCACGCCCGGGAAGCGATCGCCGTCATCGGAGGCGACTCCCAGTGACCGCTGACGCGGGCAGTTCCAGACGGGAATGGTGATCCTATGTGCCTGGGTATCCCCGGTGAGCTGATCGAGTACCTGCCCGACCGGCCCGACCTGGCCAAGGTGGACGTCAGCGGGGTGAAGCGGGTGATCAACATCGGCCTGCTGGCCGACGACCTGCCGCAGCCGGGGGAGTGGGTGCTGATCCACGTCGGGTTCGCGCTGTCCAAGATCGACGAGGCCGAGGCCGCCGCCGCGCTTGCGTTCCTCGAGGGAATCGGCCAGGCGTACGACGACGAGCTGGCCGCCCTGCAGGAATCCCGGATCGAATAGGAGCGTGGCGCATGCGTTTTGTCGATGAGTTCCGCGACGCTGACAAGGCCCGCGCGCTAAGCGCCAAGATCGCGGCGCTGTGCGAGCCGGGACGCCAGTACAAGCTGATGGAGGTGTGCGGCGGGCACACCCACACGATCTACAAGCACGGGCTCGAGGACTACCTGCCCGAGTCGATCACGCTGGTGCACGGCCCCGGGTGCCCGGTGTGCGTGATCCCGATGGGCCGGGTCGATGACGCGATGCACCTCGCGAGCGCCGATGACGTCATCATGACCTCGTTCGGCGACATGATGCGGGTCCCCGGCAGCCACGGGTCCTTCTTCGACGCGAAGGCGGCGGGGACCGACATCCGGATGGTGTACTCGCCGCTCGACTCGCTCAAGATCGCCCGCCAGAACCCGGGCAAGCGGGTCGTCTTCATGGCCATCGGCTTCGAGACCACCGCGCCGTCCACCGCCATGACGGTCCTGCGGGCCGCCGCCGAGGGGCTGGAGAACTTCTCGGTCTTCTGCAACCACGTCACGATCATCCCCGCCATCAAGGCGATACTCGACTCGCCCGACCTGCGGCTCGACGGCTTCATCGGACCGGGCCACGTGTCCACCGTGATCGGCTGCCAGCCGTATGAGTTCATCGCCAGGGACTACGGCAAACCGGTGGTCACGGCCGGCTTCGAGCCGCTCGACATCCTGCAGTCGATCTACATGCTGATGCTGCAGGTGTCGCAGGGCCGGTCGGTGGTGGAGAACCAGTACGCGCGGGTGGTCCCGTGGGACGGGAACCCGGTGGCGCTGCGGGTCATCGGCCAGACGATGGAACTGCGGCCCTTCTTCGAGTGGCGCGGGCTCGGCTTCATCTCCCAGTCCGCCCTGCGGATCAAGCCCGAGTACCAGCGATTCGACGCCGAGGTGCTGTTCGAGGTGCCCGGCGTGCGGGTCGCCGACCCCAAGGCGTGCCAGTGCGGCGAGGTGCTCAAGGGCGTGCTCAAGCCGTGGGAGTGCAAGGTGTTCGGCACCGCGTGCACGCCGGAGACGCCGATCGGCACGTGCATGGTGTCACCGGAAGGGGCCTGCGCCGCCTACTACAACTACGGCCGGATGAACCGGCATCGGGTGCCCGAGGCGCTGAAGGTGATCAGCCGGTGACCGTCAACCGCGAGCAGCGGGTGACCGTTGACCGTGAGCAGCAGGTGCTCGACCGGATCGATCGCGCCCGCCGCCGTCGGCCGAAGGTGCTCGAAGAGCGCATCACGATGTCCCACGGCGCGGGCGGCAAGGCGACCCAGACCCTGATCGAGGCCGTGTTCCTCGACGCGTTCCGCAATCCGCAGCTTGAGCAGCTCGAGGACGCCGCCCGGCTCAACGTCGGCGGTGCCCGGCTCGCCCTCACCACCGATTCCTACGTGGTATCGCCATTGTTCTTCCCCGGCGGGAGCATCGGCGACCTCGCCGTCAACGGCACCGTCAACGACCTGTCGGTGTCCGGCGCCATCCCGCTGTACCTGTCGGCCGGGTTCATCCTCGAGGAGGGCTTTCCCGTCGCCGACCTGATCCGGATCACCGGGGACATGCGGGAGGCCGCGGCGGCGGCCGGGGTCCGGATCGTCACCGGCGACACCAAGGTCGTGGAGCGGGGCAAGGCCGACGGCTGCTACATCAACACGGCCGGAGTGGGCCTGATCACCCACGATGCGGCCGAGCTTGGGGTGGCCAACGCGAGGCCGGGGGACGCGATCATCGTGTCGGGCCCGATCGGCGACCACGGCATCACGATCATGCTCGCCCGCGGCGAGCTGGACATCGAGGCGGACGTGGAGTCGGATACCGCCCCGCTGAACGGCCTCGTCGCCAGCCTGCTGGCCGCGACCGACGGGGTCCGCGCGCTGCGCGACGCGACCCGGGGCGGGGTGGCCACGATACTCAACGAGATCGCCAAGTCGGCCGGCGTCGGCGTGCTCGCCAACGAGGACGACATCCCGGTCCGCACCGAGGTCCGGGGCGCCTCCGAGCTGCTCGGCATCGACCCCATGTACGTCGCCTGCGAGGGCCGCCTCGTCGCCGTCGTCGCAGCCGAGGCAGCGGATAAGGCGCTCGCCGCGATGCGCGCCCACCCGCTCGGCCAACAGGCAGCGATCATCGGCCACGTAACGCCCGAGCCCCCCGGCCTAGTCCAGCTGAAGACCGGTTTCGGCGGCACCAGAATCGTCGACATCCTCGTCGGCGACCCGCTCCCTCGCATCTGCTGACCCCGAGGCGGTGCCCCGGGCCGGTTGGCCGGACGGGGCGACGCATAGTCAAAGGCAAGGTCTTTCGCCCGAACGCACGCGTGGCTTCGCCCATAAGGCCCGCCGGGACGGAACCACGAGAAAGAGCGCTCGCCAGGGACTCCGGGTCCGACCGGAAGCTCAAGGCCGGGATCCGCGCCCGGCGGCCGGCCGGGCAGCCGCGTGCCCAGCGGCAACGTGCATGCCCAACCGCCCCGAGCGGCGCTGGGCGCGTATCTGAACCCAGGTCCTCTCCGACTGTGTAACGCGGGTCGGCGCTGGCGCCAAGTACAGGTGTAATTGGTCGCAGCGAAGGGAGCCCAGGGTGGGCGCAGAGGATCTATCGCAGGTTGTCGGCGATCCCGCGGCGTTCGAGGCCTTCTACCGGCGGCACGTCGCGGTGGTCAGCAGGTTCCTGGCTCGCCGGGTCACCGACCCGTACCTGGTCGCCGACCTCACCGCCGAGGTGTTCCACGAGGTCATCCGGTCTGCGCATACCTACCGTCCGGGCCGGGGGAGCGAACTCGCGTGGCTGTACGGAATCGCGCGGAACGTCCTGGCGAACGACCGGCGCCGCGAGGGCCTCCGGTTGCGCGCGGAACAGGGCGCAGCCGGGCAGCGGCTGCTCGATGATGACGACATCATCCGTCTTGAGGAGCGCATCGACGCGGAAAGCGAGGCCCGCCGCCTGCGCCAGGCGCTTTCCCTGCTGCCGGAAAACGAGCGCGCGGTCGTGGAGCTTGTCGCCGTCGACGGGCTATCTCTGAAGGACGCGGCCATCGCCCTCGGCATCAGGCCCGGAACCGCCAGGGTGCGTATGTACCGGGCGCGGCGCGTCGCCCGCGACGCCCTCGCGCCGACCGAGAACTTGCCGCAGTCGCGGCCCCCCGTCCGCGCAATGCCCAGCGATATCAGGGAGAGCAGATGATGGCCAGGACAAGCGAACCTCTCGCCCACTTCGAAGAGTGCCTCCTCGCGGAACTCAAACAGGAGGTGATGGCCAGACAACCGGATGCCCGCCAGGCCAGGTCCCGCTCGCCGCGGCCCCGTCGCATCATGATGGCCGCCGCCATCGGCGTCAGCGCGGCCGTCGCCGCCGGTCTCACGGTCGCGACCGTGAGACCGGGTCTAACGGTCGCCACCGCCCCCGCCGGGACGCCTGCGGCCAGCTACAAGCTGGCGGCGGACTTCCTGAACCGCGCCGCCGCCGCCGCCCGAGCCCAGAACTCCCCGCTTCCCCAGCCTGACCAGGTCTCCTACCTTGAGCAGCTCGTCGTCTCGCCCGGACCGCACGGCGGAATCCGGGAGTGTCTGGTCACATGGTCCCCGTCGCCGCTGACCGGGCTGGCAGGAGAGATTGGGGGTGGTCGGTGCGGTCCTGGTGTTCCCGCGCTGCCGCCCGGGATGGCGGAGATGAGATCGACATCGGAGCCCAGCTACCTGTATCCCGCGCTGAACACGCTCCCCACCAGCCCGGCGGCGCTGCGTGCCGCGCTGTACGCCGCGGCCGCCCGTGGCGGGGCCGCGTGGGGCCTGCCTTCCGTCCATTCAGCGAACGTGATCGTCGCCGCCCTGCTCGAGCAGCTGCTGGGGGTGCCGTTGTCCGGCCCGCTGCGCGCGGCCCTGTATGAACTGCTAGCCCAGATGCCGGGAGTGACCCTCGTCCCGAACGCTGTTGACGTAGCCGGCCGGCACGGGACCGGCATCGTCATGAAGTGGGACTACCCTGGGTACGGGCTGGGGACCATGGAGACGATCTTCGCGGCCGGCACCTACGCCGTGCTCGGCGGGAACAACATCATGCCCGGGCAGCGCGTTTATTTCGCCACCCTAGGTTCCGGCCTCGTCACCCTGCCAGGGCCGAAGCGTGGCTAGAGCGTATGTCGAGACTCGGCCCAGCGGCGGGGCCGCTGGGCCGGTCACCCGACCAGACTGCCACAAATGCGGTCGTACGATACCGGCATGGACGGTGACCGCCTGTGGACCGCTCCCGCGGAGTACGTCGTTGTCGGGCGAAGGTGGACGTACGCTCCGCCTCCCCGGGTCATGTACGAAGCGATCGTGAATGACGTGGACCAGTGGCTGTCTCCTCAGACCGGTGAGAGCGCGCCCCGGGTGGCGGCATCACGACGACCGGATGCAGTGCTGCTGAAACCATGGGTCGACGCTGCCGTGACGGCCGTCGAGCTCCGAATCGAGCAGCACGGCAACGGCGCGGCGATCACCGTGCTCGCCTACGGCGACGTTCCGCAACTCCCCGACGAGACCCGGCGCAGGGTCAGGCACCGGCTGGGCACAATCTTCGGCGCGGCCCTGCGTTACTGGGTGGATGAACCGCGCTGACCGGGATTTCACTAGCGCTGGGAGTTATCCCGCTCACAGCGGGATAACTCCCAGCGCTAACGATGATCCAAGCGATCTTGGTGCTTTTATGGTGATAAATCCGGCAGGAGGCAGGCGGCGGCCACGGCCACCTGGCCGAGGCTGATCCCGCCGTCGTTGGGCGGCACCTGGCGGTGCACGAGGACGCGGAAACCGTCGGCTTCGAGGCGGCTCGCGGTCCGGTCGAGCAGCAGCAGGTTCTGGAAAACGCCGCCGGACAGCGCCACCACCTCGAGCCCGCTGCGCGCGCGCAGCAGCGCGCACGTCCGCGCGATCGCGTCCGCCACCCCGTTATGGAACCGGGCCGCGACGATCTCCGGCAAGACGCCGCCGCGCACGTCGTCGACGACCGCGCGGATCAGGTCCGCGCCGAGCACCCGCAGCTGCTCTCCCTCCGCAATGCCGGCCGAGTACCCGGTCGGCTCCAACGGGTCGGCTAGCTGCTCGAGCTCGACCGCCGCCTGCCCCTCGTAGTTGATCGCGTCGCGGACGCCGAGTACCGCCGCCGCCGCGTCGAACAGCCTGCCCGCGCTCGAGGTCAGCGGCGAGTTGACCCCGCTTCGCGCCACCGCGAGGACGTCCCCCCAGCGGTCGGCGTTGCGCCGCATAACCTCCAGCGAACCCGGCGGCCCCTCCGGGTAAGCCGCGGCAAGGTAGACGGCCGCCATCCGCCACGGCTGCCTGATCGCGGCGGCCGATCCGGGCAGCGGCACCGGGGCGAGGAACCCGGCCCGCGAGAACCCGGCCAGGTCGGCGATGAGGAACTCGCCGCCCCAGATCGTGCCGTCAGGCCCGTAGCCGGCGCCGTCGAAGGCCACCCCGATGACGGGCCCCTCCTCGCCGTTGTCGGCCAGGCAGGACGCGATGTGCGCGTGATGGTGCTGCACGGCGACGAGCTCGACGTCCTCGCACTCAAGCGCGTACTTGGTCGACAGGTACTCCGGATGCAGGTCATGCGCCACGACCTGCGGGGTCACGTCGAACAGGCGCCGGAAATGCGCGATGCCCTCGGTGAACGAGCGGAACGTCTCGTAGTTCTCCAGGTCGCCGATGTGATGCGAGACGAACGCGCGGTCGTCTTTGGCCAGGCAGAACGTGTTCTTCAGCTCCGCCCCGCAGCCGAGCACGGGCCGCGTCAAAGGCGCGCGCAGCCGGACCGGCTCCGGCACGTACCCCCGGGACCTGCGCAGGATCATCTCCCGACCGCGGAACGCGCGGACCACCGAGTCGTCGGCGCGCAGGTGGATCGGCCGGTCATGGGCGAGGAAGCCGTCGGCGAGGCCGGCCAGCCGCGCCAGCGCGTCCTTGTCGTCGTAGGCGATCGGCTCATCCGAGGTATTGCCGCTGGTCAGCACCATTGGGCGGCCCAGCGCGCGGAGCAGCAGGTGGTGCAGCGGCGTGTACGGCAGCATCACCCCGAGCTGACGGGTGCCCGGCGCCACCGACTCCGCCACCGGCGTTCCGCCAGGCCCGCGCAGCCGGGGGAGCAGCACGATCGGCCGCATGCGGCTGGTCAAGAGCGACGCGGCGATCTCGTCAATCGAGCACAACCCGCGGGCCGCCTCGAGGGAAGCCGCCATCAGCGCGAACGGCTTGTCCTCGCGGTGCTTGCGCGCCCGCAGGGCGGCGGCGGCGGGTTCGCTCCCCGCGTCGACCGCCAGATGGTAGCCGCCCAGCCCCTTGACCGCGAGCACCTCGCCCGCGGCCAGCCGCGCCGCCGCCGCGACAACAACATCGGGAACCGGAACCTCGCCCCCGCCCGCGTCGAGCAGCCGCAGCCGGGGGCCGCAGGCGGGGCAGCACACCGGCTGGGCGTGGAACCGGCGATCGGCCGGGTCGTGGTACTCCGCTGCGCACGCCGCGCACAGGGCGAAGCCCGCCATCGTGGTCAGCGGGCGGTCGTAGGGAACGTCGAGCACGATCGTGAACCGAGGCCCGCAGTTGGTGCAGTTGATGAACGGGTAGCCGAACCTGCGGTCGCCCGGGTCGGCCAGCTCGGCCAGGCAGTCAGCGCAGGTGGCGCTGTCGGCCGAGATCAGCGCCTGGCGGTGCCCGCCGGGCGCGCTCGCCGCAATGCAGAACCCGGCGCCGCCGCGAGGCTCGATGACGAACGTCCGCACCGCGTCGATCCGCGCCAGCGGCGGCGCGTCCTGCTCGAGCAGGACGAGGAAATCGCGGACGCGCGGCGCCGGCCCCTCGATCTCGATGAAGACGCCGGCCGAGTCGTTGCCCACCAGCCCGGCCAGCCCCAGCCTGGTCGCCAGCGCGTAGACGAACGGGCGGAAGCCCACCCCCTGGACCACGCCCGCCACCTGGACCAGCGTCCGGATGTTCGTTGCCACCAGACGATTGTCCGCTAAGAGGCGACCGCCACGGAAGCAGCGCGGCCGGCCCGTCGCCGTGCCCTCACCACAGGTCGTTGCCGGTCAGCACGTAGACGAACGGCACCAGCGGGATGATCGAGAACAACGCCCAGGCCAGCTTGGCGCCGAACCCGATATCGGTCCGGATCGCCAGGTTAATCCAGATGAGGATCACCGCGACGGGGTGGAGGAAGCAGAGCAGGAGCTCGATAATCTTCTTCAGCATGCCCTGCATCTACCCAGGCGGCGTTAAGCAACCCATCCGCTCTCAACCAATCACTCAGGCAATACAGTGGCCTCGTGCCGAGCACGGCCCCTGAGCCTCGAACCACCGGACTGCTCCTGCATCGCTGGACCGACCGAGCCGTCGTTGCGGTGGCCATCGCCGCCTTCGCCTCGGGGTTCGCGCAGTTCGGCGTCGTCGCCGCGCTCGGCAGCGTGGCCCAGGGGTTCGGCCAGGTGACGCACGGCGCCACGTTCGCCGACCAGGCCGGGCTGTCCGGTACCGACCTGGGCGTGGGGCTGGCCATCATCCGCCTGGCCGCGGTGGGCGGCCTGCTCGTGACCGGCCTAGCCGACCGCTTCGGCCGCCGCCGGATGCTGCTGATCACCGTGGGCGTGGGGCTGACGCTGACCGCGCTGGCGGCGGCCAGCCCCAGCTACTGGTGGTTCGTGGTTATCTTCGCCGCCGGGCGCCCCTGGCTCAGCGCGACCAACGGCCTGGCCCAGGTCGACGTGACCGAGCAGACCGCGTCGTCCGACCGGACCAAGGCGGTGGCGCTGGTCGCCGCCGGGTACGGCCTCGGCGCCGGGGCCATCGCGATCGCGCACAGCCTGGCCGCGAGCGCGCTCGGCTTCCGCGGCGTATTCGCGCTGGCGCTGGTGCCGCTGGCGCTGCTGCCGCTGCTCCGGCGCTGGCTGACCGAGCCCGACCGGTACGCGGTGGAAGCGGCCCGGGCCGACCACCCGACTCCGGTCCTCGGCGCCGTCGCCCGGCCGTTCCGGGCCCGGCTGGCGGTGATCGTGGTGCTGGCCTTCGCCGTCAACGTGATCACCGGGCCAGCCAACAGCTTCGTCTTCCTGTTCGCGCAGAACTTCCTGCACCAGCGCGGCTACGTGACCGCCGCCATGGTGCTCGGGGCCGGCGTGTCCGGGTTCGCCGGGCTGCTGCTCGGCCGGTGGCTGGCCGACCGGGTGGGCCGGCGGCTGACCGGCACGGTGGCGATGGTGGCGATGGCCGGCTTCGCCGTCCTCGCCTACAGCGGCGCCGCGCCCGCGCTGGTGGTCGGCTACATCCTGGAGGTGCTCGCCGCCTCGGTCTTCGGGCCGGCCATGGGCGCCCTGACCAGCGAGCTCTTCCCCACCTCGGTCCGGGCGTCGGTGGTCGGCTGGTCGCTCGCGGCCGGGGTGCTCGGCGCGGTGATTGGCCTGGTCGTGTTCGGCCTGGTGGCCCGCTCCGGCCACCCGTTCACGACCGCCGGGCTGCTCACCTTCCTGCCGGCGGCGCCGGCGGTGGGACTGTTCTGGCTGCTGCCCGAGACCCGGGGGCGCGAGCCGGAAGATCTCTGGCCCGCAACGTGAGGCGCGCCGCACAGACCCGCGGCCGTAATCTTGGTCCGCTGCGCCTACCGCCCGGCGCCCCGTCGCGGGTACCGTGCCGGTAGCCAAGGCTCGCTGCACTGGGTCGGGAGACGGACATGATCGTGAAGGATGAGCTCCAGCTGACCGAGGCTGTGCTGGCCGAGACCGAGCGGGCCGACGACCCGCGAGTAAAGGAGATCGCGCAGGCGCTGGTGCGCCATCTGCATGATTTCGCGCGCGAGGTCCGGCTGACCGAGGCCGAATTCGACGCCAGCATCAACCTGGTCGCCAAGCTGGGGCAGCTCACCACGCCCAGCCACAATGAGGTCCGGCTGATGGCCGGCACCCTGGGCCTGTCCACGCTGGTGTGCCTGATGAACAACGGCACCGAGGAGCAGCCGACCTCCGCCAACCTGCTCGGCCCGTTCTGGCGCCAGGGCGCCCCGGTGATGGCCAACGGCGAGTCGATCGTCCGCTCGCCCACCGAAGGTCCGCCGCTCTTCTTCACCGGCACGGTCCTCGGCACCGACGGCAGGCCGGTGGCCGGGGCCGAGGTGGACGTCTGGCACGCCTCGCCGGTCGGCCTGTACGAGAACCAGGACCCCGAGCAGGCCGAATGGAACCTGCGGGGCACGTTCCTGACCGACGACGACGGCGTGTTCTCCTTCCGCAGCATCAAGCCGTCGGGCTACCCGATCCCGATCACCGGGCCGGTCGGAGACCTGCTGACCGCGCTCAAGCGGCACCCCTTCCGCCCCGCCCACGTGCACGCGATGGTCTACAAGCCCGGCTACAAGACGATCACGTCGCAGATCTACAGCCACGACGACCCCATGCTCGACACCGACGCCCAGTTCGGGGTGACCGGCCCGCTCATCTCCGAGTACGTGCGCCATGAGAACGAGCAGGCACCGGACCCGGACGTGACCGAGCCCTGGTACAGCCTCGACTACACGTTCATCGTCGAGCCGGGCGAGGCCTGGCTGCCCACCCCGCCCGTCTCGGCCAAGGCCGAGGGCAACGGGCCGTGAGGGTGAAAACACGCGTGCGTTCAGCAGAATTAAAATCTTTTTCTTCTTGAACGTGCGCGTGCTTCGCGTCACCGGCGCCAGGGTTCGCCGGTCCCGCGCTCAGCGTCGAGCCGACGCTCGCCGTGATCACGGTGGCGACGGCGGCGATGGCGACGGGGGAACTGTGCTGGCCGAGCAGCAGCCAGCCGGCCAGCGTGGCGAGGGCGGGGTCGAGGCTGAGCAGGATGCCGAAGACCCGCCGCGGTGTTCGCCGCATCGCCGCGAACTCCAGCGTGTAGGGCACGACCGAGGCCAGCAGGGCGACGCCGAGGGCAAGCAGCATCGGCTGCGGCCGGCCGACGACGTGCCAGGCGCCGAGCGCGCCGAAGGGCAGCAGGACCACGGCGCCCGCGGTCATCGCGACGGCCACGCCGCCGCGGCCGGGGACGGCGGCGCTGGCGCGAGAGCCCGCCACGATGTAGAGCGCCCAGAAAGCGGCCGAGACCAGCGCGAATAGGACGCCGACGGGATCGAGCCCGGGGCCGGCTCCGCTCCCGTGGTGGTCGGCCAGGCCCAGCGTGAGCACGCCGAGCAGGGCGAGGACGATCCAGCCGGCGTCGCGCCAGCGGCGGGAGAGCGCGGCCGCGAGGGTGAGCGGGCCGAGGAACTGGATGGTCACCGCCGCGCTGAGCGGGAGCCGGGCCAGCGCGGCGTAATAGAACCCGTTCATCCCGGCCAGGCTGACGCCGTAGAGCAGGACCGGCCGCCACTGCGCCCGCCGCCAGTCGCGGACGTTGGGCCTGGTCACCGCAAGCAGGACGATCGCGGCGAGCCCGAGGCGGAGCAGCGTCGCGCCGGGTGCGCCGGTGATCGGGAACAGATGCGTCGCCAGCGCCGCGCCGAACTGGAACGACGTGCACGAGCCGAGCACCAACAGCACCGCCGTCCCCGGGCGTCCCGCTGCTCTTGCCTCGGTGCGGTGGGGCGAGCGCCCGGCGCTCCCGGCCGCAAACTGCGGGGGTGCTGCGGGAGTGGCTGAGGTGGTCATCGGGACAGCCGGCTGATTTGCATACCTCTACCGTCACCGATCATCGATCGGTTCGTCCAGCGATTGTTTTCGAGCAATAATGGTAAGTAGAACTGACTGATCGTTGATGGGGGTGCGTCAGCGTGCTCGACGTGCATCGCCTGCGGCTGCTGCGCGAACTGGACCGCCGCGGCACCCTCGCCGCCGTCGCGCGGGCGCTATCCTACAGCCCGTCCGCGATCTCGCAGCAGCTCAGCCAGCTTGAGGCGGAGGCGGGGGTGACCCTGCTGGAGCCGGCCGGGCGCGGCGTCCGGCTCACCCCGCTGGCGCGCATCCTGGTCACGCACACCGAGGCGATCCTGGAGC
>Ga0302314_10013110_pt1 | contig 14268 bp, 14 predicted proteins | sample III_Palsa_N2_3_FD_200533 | JGI IMG/M metagenome (GOLD analysis project Ga0302314, IMG submission 200533) | Peat permafrost microbial communities from Stordalen Mire near Abisko, Sweden - III_Palsa_N2_3 | ecosystem: Environmental > Terrestrial > Soil > Palsa > Peat permafrost | place: Sweden... | reverse complement strand
CGCCCCTGGTCGCCGCGACGCTGAAGGCCATCTCCAAACGTCCGGCGGCCTTCCCCCGCGTGCTGGCGACCTCGTCCGAGAAGGGCGCGGGGATGCCGGAGCTGCGCGCGGAGATCCTCGCGGCGACATCGGTCTAGCCACCCGATTCAAGAGCCTATCCGGCCCTGATGACATGAGCATATAGACACGATAATATCCCCATATCCGCACGGGATATATCATGCCCCTCTATGTCAAAGACAGAGACGTCGATCGCCTTGCCGAGCGTCTCGCCACCCTTCAACGGACCAGTAAGACAGAGGCCGTGCGCCAAGCGCTAGCGCATGAGCTGGAGCGGCTTGAGGGCGTCCCGTCCCTGGTCGAACAAGGGGTCGCGTTCGTCCGGGCGCTGCGAGCAAGCGCTGCGCCGGAGAAGGGCCAGCCAGCCGACAAGGCTTTCATCGACGACTTGTACGGTCAGCCCTGATGTTCGCAGATGCGTCCGCGCTGACCGCCATGCTGGTCGACGAGCAGGACGCCAGCGAGCTGCTTGCGCGCGTGCAGAACTACAGCGTGCGCATAACCTCGCCGCTCGCCGTATGGGAAACCGTGCTGGCCGTCGCGCGCGTGCTTGGTCTTGAGATCAAGGCGGCGGAGGCTGCGGTGGAGGAATTCCTGGCGCTGACCAAGATTGTCGTGGCGCCGGTTCCGGCCGAGACGCGCCGCATGGCCATCGACGCCTTCGAACGCTTTGGCAAAGGTCGCCATCCCGCCGCGCTAAATTTTGGCGATTGCTTCGCCTACGCCTGCGCCAAGCAGGCTGGCCTTCCCCTACTCTATAAGGGCGACGACTTTCCGCGGACGGACGTCGAAACGGCATAGCCAACCGGCGCTGCCGCGTGACAACGCCGCCAGCCTGCTCTATCCGGGGCCGCCTCTGATCAGCCGCTCCGGACCAGCCATGACCGCCGCCGATACCGAAGAGCCCGGCTGGGCCACCGCCCGGACCCTGGCCGAGGCGCTGCCCTATATCCAGATCTATGACCGCACCACCGTAGTCATCAAATACGGCGGCCACGCCATGGGCGAGGAAGCCGTCGCGGCCCTGTTCGCCGCCGACGCGGTGCTGCTGAAGCTGCTGGGCGTCCACCCGGTCGTGGTGCACGGCGGCGGCCCGCAGATCAGCCGCATGCTGGAAAAGGCTGGCGTGAAGTCCACCTTCGTCGACGGCCTGCGGGTCACCGACGCCGCCACCATGGAAGTGGCCGAGATGGTCCTGTCCGGCGCCATCAACAAGGAGATCGTTCACCTGATCAATCGCGCCGGCAAGGCGGCCGACGTGCGCGGGGTGGGCCTGTCCGGCAAGGATGCGCGGCTGATCACCGTCGAACGCACCCAGAAGACCAAGATCGACCCGGACTCCAACACCGAGATCGTCGTCGACCTGGGCTTCGTTGGGGAGCCGAAAATGGTCGACCCCAAGATCGTCCAGGCGCTGATCTTCGCTGACGAAGACTATGTGCCCGTGATCGCCCCGATCGGCGTCTCCGAGGAAGGCGACACCTACAACATCAACGCCGACACCGTGGCCGGCGCCGTCGCCGGGGCGCTGAAGGCCAAGCGCATGCTGCTGCTTACCGATGTGGCCGGGGTGCTGGACAAGAACGGCGAACTTATCCGCCAGCTGACCGTGGCCCAGGCGAGGGCCGCCATGGCCGACGGCGTCGCCACCGGCGGCATGATCCCCAAGCTGGAGACCGCCATTGCGGCGGTGGAAGCCGGGGTCGAGGCCGTGGTCATCCTCGATGGCCGCCGCCCGCACGCCATGCTGACAGAACTCTTCACCGAGCACGGGGCCGGCACCCTGGTGTGTCCGTGAGGGAGACGCCAATAGCTCCCTTCCCCCTGGAGGGGGGAAGGGTCGGGGATGGGGGTGGTGCAACCCGCCGGCTCGGCAGCAGCTGCGTCGAATCGTCTGCAAGACCTCGGGGGAGCTGCACCAACGCGGCCAGTCTGAATCGGAACGCGGCGGATAGGCTGTCACCCCCATCCCTGCCCTTCCCCCCTCAAAGGGGGAAGGATTCTAGGCGGCGTGTCCGCTCATGACTACCCCCGACCTGCGCCACGTCGACGTCTGGCTGTTCGATCTCGACAACACCCTCTATCCCGTAGAAGCCGCCTTCATGGGGCTGATCGAGAAGAAGATGACCACCTATGTGGCGCGGGAGCTAGGGCTGCCGCACGACGAGGCTTTCGCGCTGCAAAAGCGCTACCTGCGTGAACACGGCACCACCCTGGGCGGATTGATGGCCAACCATGGCATCGATCCAGAGGCCTATCTGGACGAGGTGCACGACGTCTCGCTGGACAGCCTCACCCCCGATCCGGACCTGCGCGAGGCGCTGGCGCGGCTACCCGGCCGGCGGCTGGTGTTCACCAATGGCGATGCGCCCCACGCCGCTCGCGTGCTGGACAAGCTGAACCTGGCCGACCGGTTCGAGGCGGTGTTCCACATCGCCTCCGCCGACTATCTGCCCAAGCCCAACCCCAAGACTTTCGACAAGATCGTCGCCGACCACGCCATCGATCCGCGCGCGGCCTGCTTCTTCGAGGACAGCGAAAAGAACCTCGCCCCCGCCGCCGCCTTAGGGATGACCACCGTGCTGGTCGGTCCGCATGCGGCGGTGTCGGCCGCGCCCTTCGTCCAACACCGCACAGACAATCTCGCGGCCTTCCTCAATGAGGCGCGGGTCAAGGAGACCGTCCGATGACCGAGATCACCCTTTCCGACCTGGAGACCGAGATCGAAGCCGGCTGGGCGAACATCGCTTCGCTCAACCCCGAGACCAAGGGCCCGATCCGCACCGCCGTGCAGGAGACCCTGTCGCTGCTGGACTCAGGCAAGGCGCGGGTGGCCGAGAAGGTCGACGGCGAATGGATCGTCCGCCAATGGCTGAAGAAGGCGGTGCTGCTGTCCTTTCGCCTGAACCCCAACCGCATCATGCGCGCCGGCGAGCTGGGCGGCGCTGTCGGTCCCTGGTGGGACAAGGTCGACAACAAGTTCGACGGCTGGGACGCGGCGCAATATGGCGAGGCCGGTTTTCGGTCCGTGCCCGGCGCCATCGTCCGGCGCGGCGCCTATGTGGCCAAGAACGCGGTGCTGATGCCGTCCTTCGTCAACATCGGCGCCTATGTCGATGAGGGGACCATGGTCGACACCTGGACCACGGTCGGCTCCTGCGCCCAGATCGGCAAGAACTGTCACCTGTCCGGCGGCGTCGGCATCGGCGGCGTGCTGGAGCCGTTGCAGGCCAACCCGACCATCATCGAGGACAACTGCTTCATCGGCGCCCGCTCCGAAGTCGCCGAGGGCGTGATCGTCGGCGAGGGGGCGGTGCTGTCGATGGGCGTCTTCCTGTCCGGCTCGACCAAGATCATCGACCGCAAGACCGGCGAAGTGCATCGCGGCCGCGTACCGCCCTATTCGGTGGTGGTGCCAGGCGCCTTGCCGGACCCGCATGGCGTCGGCCCGAGCACGGCCTGCGCGGTGATCGTCAAGATCGTAGATGCGCAGACGCGGTCGAAGACCTCGCCGAACGAGTTATTGCGAGATTAGATTTCAGCGCTCATCCCCGCGAAGGCGGGGACCCAGGGTCACCAGACTCGATATTTCCACCGGTTGCCTGGAGGCGTAGCGGGACCAGCGGCGCCCAGTCTCCTGGGTCCCCGCCTTCGCGGGGATGAGCGCTTTATTTGGCGTGCTCCGCCGCCAGCTGATTGTGGGCGATCTGCTGCAGGGTCGTGGCCTGCGCCGGTGAAATCCCCAGTTCCTGGGCCGCCGTCTCCTTCGGGCCGAGCGATAGTGGGTCCTTGCCGGTGATGGCGCCGAACTCGACCAGGGCCTCCAGGTAATAGCCGAAGGTGCTGGCGTGGTAGTTGTCGAAGGCCCAGAGGTCGACCTGGCCAGGACCCTCGCCCTTGTAGGGGTTGGGCGTCGCAAAGCCGGTGGCGATGGCGCGGCTGAAGGCCTGGCCCACCGGCAGCACGCCGTGGACGCCCGGCGTCGCCATCCAGGCCTTGTCGTAGCCGGCGCGCATGTCGAGCGCCATCGCGGTGATCGGCTTGCCGTACCAGTGGCCGGCCGGCTGATACGTCAGGTCCGCCCGCGACCAGGTGGAATCCAGCCAGATATCGACCTTGGGGTTGCGCGCATGGAACATGGCCGCCAGCACGCCGGTGGATCTGATCAGCCCCGTCGGATCACCCGGCGTCTTAGCGTCCAGAGTCGAGTAGCTCTGCAGGACGACATGGTCGAAAGCCCGGTCGATCACCGGGGTCTTATGATCGATGTGCCACTGCAGGTCCTTGCCCGGCGACGTCTCCAGGCTGACGTCGTAGGTCAGGCCCGCTTCCTGGGTGAACAGCTTGAACAGAGCGGGCACGCCGCCGATGCCTTCGTTGTTCAAATCGGTGACCGACCCCGGCCGGTAATGCCAGGCGGGCGAATAGGCGGCGAAGGTAAAGCTGTTGCCGACGAACAGGATGGTGTCGGCCCGCGCGGCCGCGGCGCTCAGAACGGTCATGAACGCGGCGGCGATCGTCGCCAGCCTCGTCGGAGTTATGCCAGCAGCCATCTCGTCTTCCTCGTCGGTCGCCTTGGTTAGCGCCAACCATGGCAGTTTGAAATTCGACTGGCGACCCGTTTTCAGCCCCTCCGACATGCAGAGAGGTTTTGGAGGGCCGCCGCACACGAAAAACGAGAATGATCGACTGTAACAGTCGATCCATTTGCGGAGAACACAACCCATATTAGCTGCAACTTCCGTATCCTCCACTGTATTGGCGAATATGATTGCCGGCAATTAAGGTTTAATTCCCTTTACCTCGCCGTTTAAGCACAGGGAAACACCTTACACCGCAACCTTGTCCTTGGGGTCGCGGCGTTAGTCTGCCCGGCCATTGCGAGCATGGGGGCGACATGCGGCTCGGAGTGATCATCAGCCTAGGTGCGTCCACGGTCCTTGGACTGGGCGCTCTGCTCGTCGCCAAGGTCTGGATGCCGGCCCACGCCGCCCATGCCGCAACGGCGCCGGCGATCATTACGGGCGTGCCGGTCGTGGCCGCCGCCCAGCCCATTCCCTACGGCGCCAAGCTGGAAGCCCACTATCTGAAGGTGATCCGCGTGCCCGCCGGCGAGGCGCCGGCCGGAGCGTTCGCTTCCATCGACCAGATCCTGGGCGGCCCCAACGGCCCGCCTGTCGCGCTGGCGCCGATGACGGTGCTGGAGCCCATCCTGCCCGCCGACATCAGCGGCCCGGGCGAGCGGCTGACCCTGGCGGCGCTGATCGCCGATGGGCGGCGCGCCTATACCATCGCCGTCAGCGACGTCACCGGCGACGGCGGTCACGTCATGCCGGGCGACCGGGTGGACGTGATGCTGACCCGCGAACTGACCCAGGCCCAGGGCGCCACCAGCCGTCGCTTCGCCTCCGAGATCATCGTCCAGGACCTGAAGGTGCTGGGCATGGACCAGAACGCCAACCCCAGCTCGACCCAGGCGGCGGTGGCCCGCACCGCGACGCTGGAGGTTTCCGTTCAGGACGCTTTGAAGCTCGCCACAGCGTCTCAGACCGGCACCCTCTCGTTGGCCTTGCGCAAGCCGGGGGCGACCGACATCGAACAGGCCAAGGCCATGCCCATCGATCTGGGGCCGGACACGCCGCCGATGGGCCATAGGGCGCCGCCGCCCGGAACCGCGGTCCACGCGGCCACGGCCGGCCGGCTGCCGCATGACTCCGAAGGCCCCTCCATCGTCGTCGTCCAGGGCGACGCCCGCGCCAGCGTCCCCGTTCCGAGCGAAAGCGCCGCCTTGTGATCAAACCCTTGATGATCGTCCGCCGGATGGCCTTCGCCGTCGCCGCGCTCGCCAGCGCCCTGGCCATCGCCGGCTCGGTCGCAGCCCAGGACCCGGATACGGCCACGCGCACCATCACCGTTTCCAAGGACAAGTCCGCCGCCTTCCACCTCGACGAGCCGGTGGGCGAGATCGTCGTCGCCCAGCCGGAGATGGTGCAGCTGGTGGCCACCACCGACCACGGCTTCTACATTCGCGGCAAGGCGATCGGCACGACCAACCTGCTGATCTACGACCGTAGCCATCACCTGGCCGAGGTGGTGGACGTGCAGGTGGGCCGTGACCTGGCCTCGTTGCAATCGGACCTGGCCAACGCTCTGCCGCGCGAGCGCATTGTCGCCAGCAACTTCGCCGGCGGCGTGCTGCTGACGGGCGAGGCCTCCACCAGCGCCGCCGCGGCCCGGGCCGCCGACATCGCGGAGCACTATGCGCCCAAGGAGGTCACCTCCCAGATCACCTTGCGCGCGGCCCAACAGATCATGGTCGAGGTCCGCATCCTCGAGGCCAATCGCACCGCCCTGCACGACATGGGCTTCAACCTGAGCGCCCAGAACGCCTCCGGCCTGAACATTTCCACCGGCACCGGCCTGATTACCGGCGACGCCCCGGCGGGAGCCATCAGCATCGGCGGCAAGATCGGCTCGGCCACGGTCGACCTGACGCTGCAGGCGCTGGAGACCAAGGGTTTGGTGCGCACCCTGGCCAAGCCGAACCTGACCGCCATGTCCGGCGAAGAGGCGAGCTTTCTGGCCGGCGGGGAGTTTCCCTATCCTGTTCCCAACGGCCTCGGCCAGGTGACGATCGAGTTCCGCCAATACGGCGTGAAGCTGAAGGTCACCCCGACCATCGAGCCGTCCGGCGAGATCAAGCTGAAGGTCGCGCCCGAGGTCAGCCAGCTGGACTCCGCCCACTCGATCCGGATCGACGGCTTCCTGTTGCCCAGCCTGGATATCAGCAACGCCTCCACCACCGTGGAGCTGAAGGATGGCCAGAGCTTCGCCATCGCCGGTCTGTTCCAGCAAGGCTACAACAACTCGGTCAGTCAGGTGCCGGGGTTGGGCAATCTGCCGGTGCTGGGGACCCTGTTCCGCTCCGAGAGCTGGCAGAAGCAGGAGACGGAGCTGGCGATCATCGTCACGCCGCGCCTGGCGACGCCAACCGATGACATTTCCACCCTGCCCAATCCTCTGCCGGACGGCGTCGTGCCCAGCGCCATCGATCTGATCCTCGAAGGCGTGACCGAAAAGCCCGCGCCCGCCGGCGCCCATTCGACCGCCTCCTAGAGCCCGCATCATGAGTTCTCCACACTTGATAGATCGCAGGGTGGTGGTGGTGGGCGCGGGCCTGTTGGCCTGCGCAAATCAAGCCCTGCCGGAGGCGACCATCGACGCCGCGCCGCTCGATGAGCTTGAGCGGCTGGGCGCCCTTTCACCGCCCGCCGATCTGGTTCTGATCGACGCCGACGACCTGGAGCCGCAAAAGCTGGCTGCGGCGATCCGAGGGCTGGCGCAGGCCGCCGCGCCGCCGGCGGTGGTGGTGTTCGCCGCCCATCTGCCGGCAAGCCTGGCGCGAGACCTGTTCCGGCTGAAGCGCGTCGACGTGCTTGAGCCGCCCTATTCCCCGCCCGACCTCGCCCGCGCGGCGGCGCACCTTCTGGCGCCCGCCGGCGCCGAGGGCGGCGCCCACAAATCCCAGGTCTGGAGCGTCATGGGCGCGGTCGGCGGCTCGGGCGGCACGACCTTGACCATTGAGTTGGCCGCGACCCTGGCCGGACGCACCCTGGGCGAGCGGGTGGCGCTGATCGACCTGAACCTGGCCGACGGCGCGGCCTGCGCCTACCTGGGCGCCATGGCCGGCATGTCGCTGGCCGAGGCCGCGGAAGCGCCGGAGCGGATCGATGCCGATCTTCTGGACGCCTTTTCCGTGCGCGCCGCCGGCGGCTTCGACCTGTTCGCCAGCCCGCGCGACCCAGGCGCTTTCGCCAAGGTCACCCCGGCGGTAATCTGCCGGCTGCTCGACGTCGCCTGCCAGGTCTACGACTGGGTGCTGATCGACCTGCCGCGCGGTCGCCAGCCCTGGAGCGTGGATGTCCTGAGCGGCTCCGACGAAGTCCTGGTGATTTCAGAGCTCACCGTGCCGGCCCTGCTGGCCGCCCGCGCCCTGGTGGGCGAGATCGAGGCCGAGCTGCCCGACGGCCATCGCCCGCGCCTTATCCTCAACCGCTTGGCCAGCCGTGTGTTCGGCCCCGCGCCCTCGCGGGGCGAGGCGGAAAAGGCCCTGGGCCGCAAGGTCGACGGCGCCATCACCTCCGACTGGGAAGCCGCCGCCTGCTCGGTCAACCTGGGCGGCCCCATCAGCCAGCACCGGCCAAAATCCAAGATCGTCAAGGACGTGGCCGGCCTGGTCGAAAGCCTGACGGCGCCGCACGCTGCTCAGGCTCACAGGGCAAAGGTCGCTTGATGCCAAGCCTTCACCCCACCCCCTCCTCCGTCATGGCCGGGCTTGTCCCGGCCACCCATTGTGAGTCGGGGCGCAGATCTTCGAAGTACGAAGCACGAGGGCTCGTCGCAGCTGAGCCATGGATGGCCGGGACAAGCCCGGCCATGACGGCGGGTATTGACGCCATGACGACGGAAATTGAGGTGCGCAGATGAGCCGTTTCGGCGCCCTTCGCCTCAAGCCCGCCGAACCCGCCGCCGCGCCGGCGCCGATCGCGGTCGCCGCGCCCGAACCCGCGCCCAAGCCGAAGCCGGCCGAGCCAAAGCCGGCACAGGTCGCCGACCCCATGCTCGACATCCGCCTGCGGCTGCACGGGCGGATGATCGACGAGCTGGACCTGTCCAAGCTGGACTCGCTGGACGAGACCCAGATGCGCAAACAGGTGCGCAAGCTGGTGGGCGACTTCGCTCGCGAGGAGCGGATGGCGTTGAACGGCGCCGAGATCGATCAGCTGGGCGACCAGGTCTATGACGAGATGGTGGGCCTGGGTCCGATCGAGCCGCTGCTCAAGGACGACACCATCGCCGACATCCTGATCAACGGCCCGTTCCAGGTCTATATCGAGCGGTTCGGCGAACTGTCGCTGAGCCCCGTCCGGTTCCGCGACAACGACCATCTGCTGCGCATCGTTGGCCGGATCGTCGCGGGCGTCGGGCGACGGATCGACGAGTCCTCGCCCATGGTCGACGCCCGCCTGCCCGACGGCAGCCGCGTCAACGCCGCCATCGCCCCCATCACCCTTGACGGGGCCGTGGTCTCGATCCGGAAATTCTCCAAGAAGCCCTATGACCTCGACCGGCTTGTGGCGATCGGCGCCATGCCGGCCTGCGTCGCCGAATTCCTGTTCGGCGCGGTGCGCTCGCGGGTCACCACGGTGATCTCCGGCGGCACCGGCTCGGGCAAGACCACCCTGCTCAACGCCCTGTCCGGCGCCATCGGCCACAAGGAGCGGCTGATCACCATCGAGGACGCCGCCGAACTGCAGCTGCAGCAGCCGCACGTGGTGCGGATGGAAACCCGGCCGCCGAACATCGAGGGCAAGGGGGAGATCCGCCAGCGCGAGCTGGTCAAGAACGCCCTGCGGATGCGGCCTGACCGGGTGATCCTGGGCGAAGTGCGTGGCGAAGAAGCCTTCGACATGCTGCAGGCCATGAACACCGGCCACGAAGGCTCCATGGCCACCATCCACGCCAACAATCCCAGAGACGCCATCACCCGGCTTGAGCAGATGGTCGCCATGTCGGGGATGAAGCTGCCGGCGGAATCGATGCGCGGCCAGATCGCCTCGGCGGTCAATCTGATCGTCCAGGTCAGCCGCCTGTCGGACGGCAAGCGGCGGCTGATGAGCGTCGCCGAGATCACCGGCATGGAAGGCCAGGTGATCCAGATGCAGGAGATCTTCGTCTTCAAACGCACCCATACCGACGCGGACGGAGCCGTCCACGGCGAGTTCCGCGCCACCGGCATCCGGCCCAAATGCATGGAGGACATGCAGCGGCGCGGCGTCGTCTACGACGCTATCAACTTCGACCCCAACCGGGTGCTCGGGTAGCCATGCCCCGCATCGATCTCGACGCCAACTTCGCCTTCGAAATCCTGGTGTTCGCGGCGGTCTTCTCGGCGGCGCAGGCCATCTGGGGACTGGTCCGCGTGGGACGGGCCAAACAGACGGTGAACCGGCGGCTGCTGCTGACCGAACAGGGCCTGGCCCTGGGCGATATGGTGATCGAGCTGCGCAAGCAGCGCGGCTTCACCGCCAGCGGCGAGCGCATCCTGAAATGGAATTGGCTCGCCGACCTGGTGGTGCGCTCCGGCATTGTGTTTCGTCCCCGAACCTGGGCGCTGACGGCCCTGGGGATCGCGGTCGTCGTCGGCCTTGGGGTCATGACCCTGTCTCACAAGCCGCTGATCGGTCTGCCCGCCGGGCTGGTCGCGGGCGTGATCGGACCGATCGTCTATCTGAAGTTCAAGGCCGGCGGCCGCGCCAAGGCGCTGAGCCGGCAGCTGCCCGACGCCCTGGACGTGATCGTCCGCAGCCTGGAAGCCGGCCACCCGGTGCCGACGGCGGTGGCCCTGGTCGGCAAGGAAATGCCCGATCCGATTGGCACGGAATTCGGCATGGCCGCCGACGAAATCGCCTATGGCGCGCCCCTGGAGCAGGCTGTGGGCTCGATGGCCGCCCGCTGCCGCCATCCGGACGTCGACCTGTTCGCCGCCACGGTGCGGCTGCAGGACCGCTCCGGCGGCAACCTCACCGGCTTGCTCAAGATGAACGCCCATACGGTGCGCGAGCGGGCCAAGCTGCGGATGAAGATCAAGTCGGCGTCGTCGGAAGGCCGCGCCTCGGCGATGATCCTCACTGGCGCGCCGTTGTGCGTGCTCGGCATCCTTCAGCTGGTCACACCGCACTTCTATGGCGACGTCATCGGCGAGCCCGCGACCCAGATCGGCCTGACGATCATGGGGTTCTGGATGCTGATGGGCAATCTGGTCATGCGCCGCATGATCGATATGCGGATCTGAAGCGATGGACGGCGGCGCGCAAAACCTGATCGTCTATGCGGCCATGGCCCTGCTGGGGGTGGGCTTGCTGGGGTTCGCCGCTATTGGCGGCCGCCACGCGCTGACCACCTTGCGGCGCCGCGCGCGGCTGTCGGCGGGCGACGCGCATGCCGCGCCGACCACCTCATCCTTGGTGGGCGAGGCCGTGGCGCGAATGTCCCGGGGCGTGCGCGAGCTGGGCGGCCGCATGGACGACAAGGACCCCGACAACCAGTCGGAGCTGCGCCGCAAACTTGGCCAGGCCGGGTTCAATGGCCGAGACGCGGTGGCGCTCTATCTTGGCGCCCGGGCGCTGGCCCTCGGCGGCGCGATCGCCGCGACCCTGGTGTTGCTGCCCTGGGCGGCGGCCGGCGGCGGCGGACCCCTGGCGATCATGGTGGCGGCGGTGTTGGCCGTGGCGGCCATCCTCGGTCCCGACCAGGTGTTGAAGTCTCGCAAGGGCAAGCGCGAACGGGAATATCGCGAAGGCTTTCCGGACATGCTGGATCTGATGGTCGCCTCGGTGGAGGCCGGCCTCAGCCTCGACGCCGCCATCGGCCGGATCATGGGCGAGCTGGTGTCGCGCTATCCCAACCTGGCCGAGCACATGCGAGCCATGACCCTGGAACTGCGCGCCGGGCGATCGCGGAAAGACGCCTGGACCCGGTTCGCCGACCGGCTGGGCCTCGACGAGGCCCGCTCCTTCGCCACCATGCTGCGTCAGGCCGAAGAGATGGGCGTCAGCCTGGGCGAGACCCTCACCGCCTTCTCCGACGACATGCGCACCAAGCGGATGCTGCGCGCCGAAGAGAAGGCCATGGCCCTGCCGGCCAAGCTGATGCTGCCGCTGATCCTGTTCATCTTCCCCTGCCTGCTCGGGGTGCTGATCCTGCCGGCCGCCGTCCATGTCGCCCAGGCGCTGAAGCCTCACTGACGGGCGTTGACGCAAGCGGCGCGTTGACATCGCCGGGGCGGCCAACCTTTAGTGCGGCCAACGATAAGCACGCCCGAAGGAAGCGCCATGGCCATCGCCTATCCCGATATCCTCGAGCTCAAGAACGAAGGCCAGACCTTCTCCTGGACCTCAAAGGACACGCTGATCTACGCCCTGGGCGTGGGCATGGGCGCGGACCCGATGAACCTGGATGAGCTGCCCTTCGTCTATGAGAAGGACCTGAAGGCTGTCCCGACCCAGGCCGGCGTCGTGGCCTGGGGCGCCAACGCCGGCCCCATGGGCATCAACTTCCTGATGGTGGTCGACGGCGAGCGGAAGATCGAATTCCACAAGCCCATGGCCGTCCAGGGGGACGTCGTCGCCTCCAGCCGCGTCATCGGCGCCTGGGACAAGGGACCCGGCAAGGGGGCTGTGATCAGCACCGAGACTCAGCTGAAGGACGCCGCCTCGGGCGACCTGCTTCTCACCATCACTGGCTCGACCTTCGCCCGCGGCGATGGCGGTTTCGGCGGCCCGTCGGATGGCCAGCCCGAGGCGCACGTCGTGCCGACCCGCGCGCCGGACATGTCGGTCGACATCCCCACCAGCCCGGACCAGGCGCTGATCTATCGCCTGTCCGGCGACCGCAACCCGCTGCACTGCGACCCGGACGTGGCCAAGATGGCCGGCTTCCCGCGTCCGATCCTGCACGGGATGTGCACCTATGGCCTGACTTGCCGGGCGGTGTTGCAGACCTACGCCGGCTACGACCCGGCCAAGTTCAAGAGCCACCAGGCGCGGTTCTCCTCGCCCGTGTTCCCGGGCGAGACCATCACGGTGGACCTGTGGCGCGACGGCGACGTGGTCTCCTTCGAAGCCCGCATCAAGGAGCGCGGCGTGACGGTGATCAAGAATGGCAAGTCGGTGCTGGCGAGCTGAGCCCGACGTCGCAAACGACCTTGCCAAGCCTGCAATACTAAAGCCCCGCTTGCGCCATTTTTAGAGCGTTTGTCGCGCACGGTCCGATTGGCCCAAGGGCGCGGCGGGACTATCTTCGCCGTTCAGGGAGAATGAGATGAGCCTTTCACGGCGCATGTTCGGCCTAAGCCTCGCCGGCCTGTTCGCGGCCAGCGCCGTTCCAGCGCTCGCCCGCGATCCCGACGATTGGCCGAATGTCTTCATCGCCCCCATGGGCAAGCCGTTCCGCGCCAAGCTGGGCGCCGCCTATCCGGTCGGGGATTGGTTTAAGGCGGCGGACAAGAACGCCGACGGCAAGGTCGACCACGCCGAATTCATGGCCGACGCCGACGCCTTCTTCGACAACCTCGACCTCAATCACGACGGCGCCTTGAGCAGCTATGAAGTCGCCATCTACGAACACAATATCGCGCCGGAGATCCTCGGCTACAATGTGGCGATGAGCGATCTGCGGGGCGCGCGCGCCTTGCCTGGCCACGATGGCGGTCGCCTGTGGCTGGCGCAAATGGCCTCGCCACAGGTGGGTTTGGACCAGCCCAACGAAGCCACCGCCCACGTGGAAGCTGTCCCCGAAGGCGCGGCGCCCTTCAGCTTCCTCGAAGTGCCGGAGCCGCTCTCCGGCGCGGATGTGGACTTCAGCGGCATCATCCTGAAGGAAAACTATCTGAAGCTGGCCAATCGGCGCTTCGACAAGCTTGATCACGATCAGGACGGCTATCTGGTGCTGGCCAAGCTGCCGAAAACCTATGTGCAGAAGAAGCTCGAACGCGCGAGCCACAAGGGCTTCCACTTTTAGTCGACGGCGACAGATCGCGAGCGCTTGCCGCCGCGGGACCGGCTTCGCCGTTCAAGGAGATGAGTATGAGCCTTTCAAGGCGAGCGTTCGGTTGGAGTCTTGCGGGCCTGTTGGCGGCCGGCGCCGCTCCGGCCATGGCCTTCGGGCCGGACAATTGGCCCAATCTCTTCATCGCACCCATGGGCCAGCCGTTTCGCGCCAAGGCGGACGCGCCCTATCCGGTGGTGGATTGGTTCAAGGCGGCGGACAAGAACGCCGACGGCAAGATCGATCATGCCGAGTTCATGGCCGATGCGGGCGCCTTCTTCGAAACGCTCGATCTCAACCACGACGGCGTCCTCAACAGCAATGAGGTCGTCGTCTACGAACGGGTCGTCGCGCCTGAGGTTCTCGGCATAAGGGTGATTGGCGACCTGCGCGGAGGCAGCAGTGTTGCGAGGCATGATGGTGGGCGGCTGTGGCGCGCGCAGTTCACCCCCGGCCAACCGGGCTCCGATGTCCCGGTATATGACGGTCCGGAGCATACCGCGGCCGTTGGTGCGACCGAAGAGGTCCCAGAAGGCGCCGCGCTGTTCAGCTTCCTCAACGTCCCAGAACCCCTGGCGGCCGCCGACGTCAATTTCAGCG
>Ga0302314_10013106_pt1 | contig 14271 bp, 14 predicted proteins | sample III_Palsa_N2_3_FD_200533 | JGI IMG/M metagenome (GOLD analysis project Ga0302314, IMG submission 200533) | Peat permafrost microbial communities from Stordalen Mire near Abisko, Sweden - III_Palsa_N2_3 | ecosystem: Environmental > Terrestrial > Soil > Palsa > Peat permafrost | place: Sweden... | reverse complement strand
GGGCGACGGCGATCCCGGCATGGATCTTCTCGGCGTTAAAGCCCGGCGGTAGCATGGGATCGGCGAAATCCACCGTCTCGGGTTGCTGGCCCACAAACAACACACGCGTCATCCGAATCTCCTTCGAGCGCCGCTGCGCCCTTCCCTAAACCGCCGCTGCGACGGGCGGTTCCGACGGCCGCCCCGCCTACGGTTCACCGATCGTCGAGACCGGCATGTCAATCGACGCGTTCGCCCGCCCCGTCCCGCGGCGCCGGCCGCGCACTGAAGCAGGCTACTTCTTCATCCAGGGTTTGGAGGCGCCGGCCGCGATGCCGGCGGCGCGCCCATGCTGACCCTTGCCGCCGCCCGGCGGCTTCGGCTTGGCCTGCATCGCCGCCTTCTTCAGGCGCAGAGCCCGCGCCATCGGCGTCTCATCGGCGTCGCTCTTGGGACGATCATCCATGCGGGTAGACTACCATAGAGCGGCCCAGGAACCAGCGGGCGACCGTTGGCAGGGTCGCGGCGAGGACGACCGCCGGGGGTTCGATTGCGGGCGCGAGTCACTGAACGCGTGGTTTCAGCACAACGCCTGGCGCAATCAGCTCGCAATGCTGCACTCAGGCCGAAGCGCCGCTTTCGAACATCGCGTCGATTTCGCCTGGGCTGTAGCCCAGCTCGCCCAGCACCTCGCGGGTGTGCTCGCCCAGGCGCGGCGCGCGCGGCCGGACCTCGGCGTCGGCGCCCGGGAAGCGGGCCGGCGCGGCGGGCGAGCGGAACGGCTCGCCGCCGTCGCCCGGATCGATGCGCAGGAACGCCCCCGCGGCCTCGATCTGCGGATCGGCGGCGGCCTGGGCCGGCGTCTGCATCGGCGCCCACACCAGGTCGGCGGCGTCGAGGCGGCGGGCCGCTTCCTCGAACGACAGGGCGGCGAAGGCGGCGTCCAGCTCCGCCGTGAGCTCGCGCGCGTTCCGGCGACGGGCCTTGCCGGTGGCGAACCTCTCGTCGGTGACGAGGTCCGGCCGCCCGAGCGCCGCGGCCAGCTTCTCCCAGTCCTTGCTGCCGCCACGGGGGTTGTTCACCAGCCAGCGGTCGTCGGCGGTGCGGAAGTAGTTGGAGAGGGCGCTGACGGGATTGTCGCGGGGCCGCACGGAGGCCACGCGGCCGAACTTGAGCTGCACGGCCATGTCGGAACTCATCAGATAGACGCCCGTCGCCAGCAGCGAGGTCTGCACGAGGCGCCCTTCGCCGGTGCGCTCGCGCTCGTAGAGCGCCGCCAGGATCGCCGAGACCGTGGCGAGCGAGGTCGTGTGGTCGCCCATGCCCGACGTGCGGTTGAACGGCTCGGCGCCCTTCGGCGCGGTCATGTAGGCGATGCCGGAGCGCGCCCAGAAGGCGGTGACGTCGAAGCCCGGCAGATGAGCGTCGGGGCCTTCGAGGCCGTAGCCGGTGATGACGGCGTAGACCAGCCGAGGGTTGGCGGCGCGCAGGGTGGCGTCGTCCAGTCCATAGCGCCGCAGCGACACCGGCCGCACGTTGGTGAGGAACACGTCCGCGCCGGCCGCGAGCCTGGCCAACGCGTCGCGTCCCTCCGGCTTGGTGATGTCGAGCACCACCGCCCGCTTGCCGCGATTGTCGACCTCGAAGGTCGGGTTGGAGTCCACCGCGTTCGCCAGGTCCGCGAAGACATGGCGCATGCTGTCGCCGCCGGGTCGCTCCACCTTGATGACGTCGGCGCCCCAGTCGCAGAGCATGCCGGCCGCGCCCGGCCCGGCGATGTAGGCGGAGAAGTCGACGACCTTCAGTCCCTGGAGCAGCACGCCTTACCTCCCTGGCCCGATCCCCTGCCGGCCATATTGGTCGTGTGGGCGCCCCCGAACAAGGAGGTGCGCTGCACTGTCGAGTTCCGCGATGACGCTGACGGGTCGGCGATGAAGAGCACTTTTCTCTGTCAGTCCAAGGAAATGCGCGACACCGCGCCCGCCACTGGCATGGCCAGAAACCGTGACGCCTCCTTAAGGCTCTTTTGGCGATCAGCGGACTTCGACGAGCCGATCGCCTGCCGCCAAACGGACCTCCACGGCCTCGACCACGGGCGTCAGACTGTTGATCAGCCGCTGAGTCGTCCCGTTGCCGGCGCGCCCAGACGACGGCTGGCCCCGGTCGGCCGGCGCTTACCCAATTGGCGAAGTCCTCGTCCTTGGTGACGATGATGGCTCCGGCGGCGACCGCGCGGGACCAGATCTGTCCATCGGAGCTTTGGCCCATCCCCAGATCGAGCACGTGCTCGCACTCATGACCCCGTGCGATCAGCCACGCCGTCAATCGGCGGGGCAGGTTTGTGTCAACGAGGAATCCCACGGCCTCCTCAGGCCGCGCTGATCAGCACCGGGTGATCGATCTGTTCGGAGGCGTATTGGAGACACGCGCGAATATCGGCCGCCTCCAGGAACTCGTAGTCGGCGAGGATCTCATCCGGGGTCGCGCCGCTGGCCAGCATGTCCAGCACGTCAGTCACGCGCAGACGGTAGTGGCGAATGCAGGGGCGCCACCCAGGGATGGCGTCGGGCGCCATAGACCGAGACGGTCGGCGGCGGAAAGCCGGGGTCGGCGAAGGCGCCGACCGCCACCGCCACCACCCCCTCGCCCCCGGAATTGTCCCAATAGACGGTCGAGCCGCATTCCGGGCAGAAGCGGAACCGCGCCTGCCCGCCTTCGTCGCCGACCCGGACGTATTCGGCCGCTCGCCCGGCGATCATCAGCTGCTCCTGCCGGAACCGCGCCTGGACGCCAAACGCGCTGCCGGTCCGTTGCTGGCAAGCAAGGCAATGGCACATCGAAATCCTGACCGGATCGCCCGTGCAGTCGACCGTAAGCTGGCCGCAGCAGCAGGAGGCGCGTCGGGTGGTCATCGGCAGGCTCCTCCGGATGGTTGCCACCGCACCCTACCCCACTGCCGGTAGGGTGACGCCAGGCGGAGCATTACAGCGCCCTGGGCTTCGCCCGTCCGCGCCGAACGGGCTTGGCGGCCTTGATCGCCCGGGCGGCGGCGAGCGAACGCAGACCCCAGGCGCAGGCCTCTTCCGGATCGTCCAGGGCCGGCTCCGGCACGGACCAGTATGAGGTTTCCTGCGGGATGCCCGCCTTGGGACCCCTTCGTTGAGTATAGATCCACGGACGGGAGCCGGCGCCGGCCAGGTCCGGCTTCAACGCCTCATCCATCTTCAGATAAATGACCTCGTCGACGATCAGGCCGAACATCACGCCGTCGGCGTAGAGCCCGGCGCCGCCGAACATCCGTCGCGCCTCCACCGGCCCCATGCCGGAGAACAGATCGACGGCAAAAGCCAGGAGACCGAGTTTGCTTGACTTTGAACTATGCATAATGCAAACTATCCGTCCGTCGCGCTCTTTCTCATCGTCCAATCATGAAAGGCCGCCGCCCTGCGGGCGCGCCGATGACTGCGAGCGCGCGGAGGCGGCGATTCCGGCCGAAAAGGCCTTAGTTCAGAGCGGGCGGACACCCTTTGGGCCCGTCAAACCTCTTCTCAACTCGCCCACGGCGCGCCCGGAACCGCCAAAAACCGCCCGAAACCGCCCTGAATCCCGGCCCGCGCCAGCGAATCCGCCGACGCCGGCGCCGGGCGCCGTCAATACGGGTGTTTGCGGTAGTCGACGTCGTCCCAGGTGATCTCCGAGAGCTCCTTCTTGCGCGGCCCGAGGTAGCCGAACAGGAACGCCGCCACCTTGCGCATCTGGATCTCTTCCGAACCTTCGGTGATCCGGTAGCGGCGGTGGTGGCGGTAGATGTGCTCGAAGGCCTTGTGGCGGGAATAGCCGATGCCGCCGTGCACCTGCATGGCCCGGTCGGCGGCCTCGCAGCACAGGCGGTTGGCCCAGTAGTTGCACATCGAGACCTTGTCGGAGATGCGTTTCTCAACCTCCGGATGGGGCATCTGGTCCATCTCCCAGGCGGTCTTGCGGATCAGCAGGCGCAGCATCTCGCACTGGGTGGCCAGTTCGACCAGCGGCCACTGGATCGCCTGGTTCTTGGCCAGCTCCTCGCCGAACGGCTTGCGGGCGCGGGCGTACTTGACGCTCTCCTCGATGCAGTAGAGCGCCGAGCCGAGCGAGCCGGCCGCCTGGCGGATGCGGTTCTCGTGCACGAACGATTGCGCCAGCGGCAGGCCGCCCCCAGGAGGGCCGAACATCGACGTCTCGGGCACCCAGACGTCGGTGAACGAGACGCGGGGGTGATCGGTGGGCATGTTGAAGGTCCACAGATACTGCTCGACCTTCACCCCTTCGTCGCTGGTCGGGACCAGCAGGCAGGTGATCCCCTTGGCGTCACCGTCCGCCCCGCCGGTGCGGGCGAAGAGGCCGCAGTGGGTGGCGTGGTGCATGCCGCTCGTCCACATCTTCTCGCCGTTGATCAGGAAGCCCGGCATGCCGTTGCGGGTCTCCGGGACGGCCCGCGTCTCCATGTGGGTGGCGTCGGAGCCGTGGTACGGCTCGGTGAGGCCGAAGGTCACCCGCCGGGTCCCCTCCAGCATCCCGAAGATGAACTCTTCCTTCTGCTCCTGGGTGCCGAAGTCGCGGAACATGACGATGAACGGGTGGTTGCCGACGATGGCGTGCTCGGTCTGCTGGTCATAGTGCAGCCCGAGGCCCTTGCTGGCGAGATGCTCCCGGATGACGGTCATCCAGAGGTTGCCGCCGTCCTTGCCGCCGAACTCCTTGGGCAGGGAGAAGCGGAAGTGGCCGGCGGCGTCGGCCCGCCGCTTGGCCTCGCGCAACAGCGCCTCCCACTCCGGCCGCGGCAGGCCGTCGTTGTCGAAATCGGTCCGCGCCCATTCGCGGCGGTGATCGAAGAAGCGGATGTTGTCGTTCTCCCGCTCCAGCGGCTTGATCTCCGCCTCGATGAACGCATCGAGCTCCACGAGGTAGGCGGCGAGGTCCGGGGGAATGTTGAAATCCATGGCGTTTCTCCTTGTTCCATTACGGCGGACGATGACTCACGCCACGCCCGGTCCGCCCCCTTCCCCCCCTTCGGGGGTACTTCCCCCAGAGGGGGAAGAGAGGCGAATCTCTCCTCCCCCTGTGGGGGAGGGGGACCCCGAAGGGGTGGAGGGGGCCGTCTCGGCCGCGGCGCGGCGGTAGGTGGCGTAGCCCGGTTGGTCGACGGCCAGGGTGTCGAGCGTCGTGGTCCACAGATGGTCGATGAGGGCCGGATCGTCGGGGTCGAGCTTGTCGCCGGCAATGGCCTCGCAGAAGGCCGCCTCGAGGTCCGCAACGGAACCGTCGCGTCCGAGCAGCGCCTTCAGCCGCGCCGCCTCGCCCTCGACGGCCGCTGGGCCGAGCGCCAGTTCCCGGCGCACCATCTCCAGCACGTTCACCGCCACCCGGGCGTGGAACGCCAGGCGGCCGGTGAGGGTCGGCGAGACCTCGTCGCGCAGGAAGCCGGCGACCGCGCCGAGCAGCTCCGAGGCGGTGGGCTGGTCATACAAGGGGCTGGTCTCCGCGCGGCGCCAGCATGGCCAGAAGGTCGATCTCGGTCTCGCTGGCGCGGCGGCCGATGGCGGCCTTCTCGACATTGCGCTCGCCGTTCTGGAACTCGCGGCCCATCATCGCGCAGGAGAGTCCCCAGCGCAGGGTCCCCATCACCTCCCACCACCGCGCCCGCTCGCGATCGACCGGGCGCCCGGAGACGGACTCATAGCCGGCCCATAGCTCTTCGCGGGGCCCAAAACCGCCTGTCGGCTTGTCCATGGCGCCGAACCGCCAGGACGGCACGCAGATCCAGCCCAGGTCCTCCATCGGATCGCCGATGTGGACCGCCTCCCAGTCGAGCACGGCCCGCAGCCCATCCGACCCCACCATGACGTTGCCGTTGCGCATGTCGCCGTGCACGACAACCGGCGTCGCCGGCGCGCTGGGCCGATGCGCCCACAGCCAGCGGAACGCCCACTCCACGACCGGCCGCTGGGCGCCGTTGAGTTTGTGCAGCGCATAGCTGCCCTCCAGGCTCATCTCGACGCTGGTCTGGCGCAGGGCGCCGGCGCGCGCCGGATCGATGGTGTGGATGCGCGCCGCCGCCGCGCCCAGCTGAAACGGCAGCCGCCGTCGCGCGTCCTCATATTCGGCATCCCGCACCAACCGCCGGCCCAGAGTCTCGCCGGGGACGCGGGCCATGACGTAGCCGGACCCCAGGCCCTCGTCCGCTGTGAACACGTGCGCCACCGCCGGGGCGGGCGCGCCCGCCTCGCGGGCCAGCTCGATCAGGCGGGCCTCCGTCTCCATGCCGGCGGCGTTCTCGCGCTTGAGCGTGCCGCCGGGATTGCGGCGCAGGATCAGCTCCCGCCGCGCTTCGCCCGGCGTCTCCCCATCCGATGTCTCCCCATCCGGCGTTTCGACGTCGAATGCCCATAGCTCCTGGCTGGCCCCGCCCGAGAGGCGCTCCAGGCCAACGACACGCGCCTCGGCGCCGAAGCGTCGCCGCATCGACGCGGTCAGGGCGTCCATCATCGTATCGGGGGTCGCCGCCGCCATTCAGAGATCGTCCAGCGCCAGTTCGCCGGCGGCGATCCGGTCGCGCAGCTCGCGCTTGAGCACCTTGCCGGAAGCGTTCTTCGGCAGGGCCTCGATGAAGATCACGTGCTTGGGTTTCTTGTAGCTGGCGATCTCCTCGCGGCAGAAGGCGACGATGTCGGCGCCGCTCACCGCGTGCCCGTCGCGCACGCAGACCACCGCCACCACCTTTTCCCCCCACTTGGGATCGGGGGCGCCGAGCACCGCCGCCTCCACGACGGCGGGGTGGCGATAGAGCACCTCCTCGACCTCGCGCGGGTAGACGTTCTCGCCGCCGGTGAGGATCATGTCCTTCTTGCGGTCGACGATGTAGAGATAGCCGTCCTCGTCCCAGCGCCCCACGTCGCCGCTGTGGAACCAGCCGTCGGTGAACGAGGCCGCGGTGGCCTCCGGATTTCGCCAGTAGCCGCTCAGCACCTGGTCGCCCTTGACGATGATCTCGCCGGCCGTTCCGGGCGGGACATCGACGCCGGCGTCGTCGACGACCCTCACGCGCGCCAGCGGCATCTGCTTGCCCACCGACCTCAGGATTTCCAGCCCCTGCTCGGCGGCGCGCACATGGTCGGCGGCGCCCATGGTCATCACGTTGCCCGACAGCTCGGTCATGCCGAAACCCGTCCCGAAATTGACCTGCGGCCATCGGTCCCGCGCCCGGCGGAGCACGTCGCCCGGCATGGCCGCGGCCCCGTAGCCGATCCGCGTCAGCGACGAGAGGTCGTGGCGATCGGTGTCGGGGTTCTCCAGCAGCATGGCCACCATCGTGGGGGCCATGGACGTGTTGGTGATCCGGTACTTCTCGACATTGGCCAGCAAGGTCGACGGGTCGAAGCTGCGCATGAGCACGATGGGGAAGCACCGCAGGTGCCACATCGGCATGACGTAGCCCGCCACGTGGAACATCGGAAAGGTGTACATCGACACCTCCGCCGGGCTGACCTCCCATCCCGCCATGCTGTTGAGGATGCCCGCCATCAGGTTGCGGTGGCTGAGCATGGCGCCCTTCGGGAGACCGGTGGTCCCGGAGGTGTAGAGCAGCCAACAGAGGTCGGTCTCCGCGGCGCGCCGGGTCGGTTCGACCGCGGCGCCGGCGTCGCGGAATTCGGCGTAGGATTCGCAGTCCTCCGCCGTCCCGTCGATCAGCAGGATGCGTTCCACCGACGGAATCTGGTCGCGGATCTGGCGGATGGCCGGCAGGTATTTCGCCTCGACGACCAGGATACGCGGCTCGCTGTTGCCGATGATGTAGGCCAGCTCGCGCGGCGCGAGGCGATAGTTGAGCAGGGTGAGGGCCAGCGACGCGCCCGGCACGCCGTAGTAGCAATCCGCATACTCCGGGCAGTTCTCGGCCAGGATCGCCACCCGGTCGCCCGGCTCGGTCACCGGGATCAGCGCGTTGGAGAGCCGCCAGCAGCGGTCCCGCAGCTGGGCGTAGGTGATCGTCTCGCCTTGGAAGATGATCGCCGGCGTTTGCGGCGCGTGGTGCGCGGCCAGCACGGGGACATCGCTGAGCAACATGGATCGTGTCCTCCCGGCGCGCCGGGGTCTCGCGTCCGGCGTCACCGCTCGCAATCTATAACGCGCTCTAAGGAGTTGGGAAGGGCGGCTAGAAATACCCGGTCCGCAGCTCGCGCTTGAGGATCTTGCCCGTGGCCGTGCGCGGCAGCTCGCCGGTGATGAGTTTGATGCTGGTGGGGATCTTGAAGCGGGCCAGGCGTTCGGCGAGGGCGGCGCGCAGGGCGTCGGCGGTTGACGGGAGATCGTCGAGGGGGTCGACCTGGATCACCGCCGCCACCTCCTCGCCGAGTTCGGGGTGGGGGAGGCCGACGACGGCGGCGTCGCGCACCTTGGGCTGCTCCAGCAGGGCGGCCTCGACCTCGGCGCAATAGACGTTCTCGCCGCCACGGATGATCACATCCTTCTTGCGGTCGACCACGTGGTGAAAGCCCTCCGCGTCGACGTAGCCGAGGTCGCCGGAGCGGAACCAGCCGCCGCCGAACGCTGCCTCGGTGGCCTCGGGGTTCTTCCAGTAGCCGGGGATGACGTTGGGCCCTCGGATCCACAGCTCGCCGATATCGCCGCGCGGCACATCGACGCCGTTGTCGTCGACGATCCGCACTTCGGCGGTGACCACGGGGCGGCCGATGCTGTCAGGCCGGGCAAGGTAGTCGGCGCCGCCGTTGGTGACGATGGCGCTCGTCGTCTCGGTCAAGCCATAGCCGTTGCCGGGCGCCGCCCTCGCCTGGAACTGATCGCCGATGCGGCGGATAAGGTCCGGGGGCACCGGCGCGCCGCCGGACGTGACGCCGATCAGCGAACTCATGTCGGCGCCCATCGCCTCGGCGGTCTCCAGCAGTTGGCGCACCACGATCGGCACGCCCGATACGGCCGACAGCTTGTGGGTCTCGATCAGCTGCACCGCGTCGGCGGGCGCCCACTTGTACATCATCGCCATCTTCATCCCCGTGGCGAGGCCGAGATAGAGACCGGTGAGGCCGCCGATATGGAAGAACGGAAAGGTCTGCAGCACGCCCGCCTGCGGCGCGTTCGGATCGGCCGCCGCCGGCATCCCGGCCATCACCCTCGCCACCGTGCCGCCCAGCAGGGTGTTCATCAGGTTGGTCATGTGGTTGCGCTGGGTGGCCATCGCCCCCTTGGGGTTCCCGGTGGTGCCGGAGGTGTAGAGGATGGTGGCGAGGTCCTGCGGCCCGACCTCGGCATCGGGCAGCTCGGCTGGGCCGCCGCCGACGACCTCGGCGAAGTCGACGCCGCCTTCCCCGGCGTGGCCGCGCCGCGTCACCACCACGGTCCTCATCTCCGGCCGGTCGAGGGCCCGGCGCACACGCTCCAGCCGCTCGCCGTCGATGATCAGGGCGGCGGGGGCGGAATCGTCCAGGGCGTAGGCCAGCTCGGCGGCCGTCCACCAGGCGTTGAGCGCCACCACGATCGCCCCGACCGCCTGGCAGGCCCAGAAGGCGATGCTCCACTCGGGATAGTTGCGCATGCCGACGGCGACGCGGTCGCCCTTCGTGACGCCGCGCTCCAGCAGATGGCGGGCCAGGGCGGCGACCTTGGCGTAGTGTTCGTCGTAGGTGAGGGTCTCGTCGCCGTAGATCGAGAAGATGCGGGGGCCGAACGCCCGCGTTCCTTCGAGCACCTGCCGGAACGAGGCCGGCGCGTTCTTGTAGACGCGGATCGGATAGCCGGCCGATCGATCCTCGGCGAGCTCGAAGGGGCCGGCGGCGGTGAGCTGGGCGAGAACCTCTTCACGCGTGGCCATGGTCGCTTCCTCCGGATCTCTCACGGGGGTCGAGCCCCGTATAACGTGTTCTAAAAGACTAGTCCGGAGGAAGGGGGCCGATCAATGGCCGCGAACGCCTCTTTCTGGAGAGGAGTCTAAACCCGACCAGCCGCCTTTCCGGCGCCCAAGGCCAGCAGGATCGCCGGCGCGACCACCAGTGCGCCCAGGAAATACGGCCCGTCGACGCTGATCGTCGAGAACACGAACGCCGCTCCCGACGGTCCGGCGAAGCGGGCGAAGGCGCCGCAGGCGTTGTTGAGGCCCATGATCTGGCCCTGGTTGTGCTCGTCGATGGCCCGAGACATCAGGGCGCCTGCATTGGGAAACGCCACTGACGAGCAGAGCGCCATGACGGCCATCAGGGCGTAGGTGACCCACCGGCCGTCGCCGAACGGGATCAGGGCCATGGTGATCGCCGTGCCGACCATGCCGACCGCCAGCATCCGCGCCTCGCCGAACCGCCGCGACAGTGTGCCGGTGATGAAGAACTGGGTGGGGCTGGAGACGAGGCCCGAGATCGCGAAACAGAGGCCGACGTCCCTGGGTTGCCAGGCGAAGCGATGGTGGGCCCACAAGCCGAACACCGACTCGATCCCCGTAAATGCGAAGCCGACCATGAACGTCAGCAGCATCAGCCGTCCCACCACCGGGTTCCGCGCCGCCAGGCCGATCACCGCCCAGCGGCTCGCCTGCTGAACGCCGGCGGGGCGCACGCGCCGGCTCTCGCGCACCAGCAACAGGATGCCCAGCGAGGAGACGCCGGCCAGGACGGAGGCCGCAAGCAGCGGGATCTGGAAACCGATGGTGCCGGCCGACGGCTTGGCAAGGAACCCACCGACCACCGGCCCCAGGATGAAGCCGATGTTGTAGGCGGCGCCCAGGTTCGCCATACGCCCGGCCCGGTCCTCCGGGGCGGTGACGTCGGCGATATAGCCCTGGATCACCGAGCCGTTGCCGGCCGCCATGCCTCCGAAGAAGCGGATCACGAAGGCGAACCAGATGCTCGGGGCGAAGGCCAGGGCGCCGAAACAGACGCAGTTGGCGAAAGTCGTGGAGACCAGGATCGGCTTGCGCCCGATGCGATCGCTCAGGCGCCCCCAGAACGGCTCGCCGAAGAACGAGCCCATGGAATAGGCCGAAAAGATCAGGCCGATCTGCCAGGGCTTGGCGTGGAACGACTGGCCGTAGAACGGCAACAGCGGCACGACGATGCCGAACCCCAGGATGTTGATGAAGGTCACCGACAGCAGGGTATAGAGAGCCCAGGCGGAACGCCTGCGCGTGGGCGCTTCGGCCTGGGGGGTCATGCCGGGGCTTTAGGCCCGGCAGGCCCCGATCACAAGTTTCAGAGGCGCGCCCGCCGCGCGGGGCGGCCAGGCCTCACCCCGCCGGGAGCGGGAACTTCGAATAGGTCTCGGCGGCCGACAGGATGATGTGGTCTTCGACGCCGTTCACCCGATGGCGGTTGGCGAGCGCGTAGTCGGGCGAGGTCAGCACATCGAGGAAGACGCGGCGCGACGGATATCGCACCAGGACGACGTAGTCCCACGGCCTCCCGGCGAGGTCGCCCAAGGCGGCCCCCTCCACCTTGCCGGCCCACAGGATGGTCGCGCCAGCCGCCTTCATCAGAGTGGCGAAGCCCTTGCTGTAGCGGAGGTAGGCGTCCCACCCCGACCCGTCGCCGTCGGTCGACGACGCTTTGAACCGCACCAGGTTGACCATCACCACTGGGCCGGTGTCCGGCAAGCCGGCGACAAAATCTTCGTTCAGGCCGTGGGGTCCGGTGGTCATCAGGTGGCGGGCCTCTTCCGCAGATGCTCGACAATAAGGGCGGAGACGCTGTCCGGGAACTGGTCGACCAGGAAATGCCCCGCGCCCGCCATGGCGACGAACCGATAGGGGCCGGTGACGTAGTCCGCCGTCAACTCGGCCGCCCGTCGGCCCACCGTCGCGTCGTCCTCGCCCCAGACGTAGAGGGTCGGGGCGGCGACCGCCGACGTATCGGCCGCCGCCACGCCGCTGGCCCGGTACCAGGCCATCGCCCCCTCGATTCCCCCCGGCTGCATCAGCGTCTCCAGGTAGATCCGGGCCTGCGCCGCCGCAACGCCCTGGGCGAGGATCGCCTCCCGCAGCGGCTTCAGCTCCGCGCCCCGCATGCGCGCTACCGCGTCCTGTTCGCGGAAGGCGCGATGGTGGCGGGAACGTTCGGCCTGGGCGCTGTCCTCGGCCATCGCCCGGGCGAACGCGGCAGGGTGGGGGCGGGACAGCGCACTGAGCGACCGGACGCGCTCGGCGTGGCCGGCGGCGATCAGCCAGGCCAGCTGACCTCCCCAATCATGGCCGACAAGATCGAAGCGAGCCACGCCCAGCGAATCCATCAGGCCAAGGGCGTCGGCGACCAGATGTCCGGTGGCGTAGGCTTCCGTCCCGTCCGGCCGGGCCCCGGCGGAATAGCCGCGCTGGTCCGGCGCGATCGCGAGAAAGCCTTCTCGCCCCAGAGCGTCGAGCTGATGACGCCACATGTGGCGCGTCTCTGGGAAACCGTGAAGGAGCAGCACCGGCGCCCCGTCCGCCGGCCCCGCCACGTCCACGGTGAAGGTGAGCCCCCCGACCGCAATCTCCCGCGTTTCCCCCATGGCCATCCCTCCGGCGTCAGCGCCCCCGATCCGGGAGACTCATTGCCGCTTGCCGCGGCGCGCTATCTCCCTAATCTCCACCTAAAATGGGGGAAGGTCGATCATGACTCCGTACGTTCGCTTGGCTGCCGCCGCCGCGGCGGCGGCGTTGATCGCCGCACCCTACGCGGCGCCGGCGAAGACCGCTCGCGCCGATCCTGCTGCGGCGCTGGCTCCTGCGGCGACACCCGAATCCGTCGGGTTCGACTCCGCGCGGTTGAAGCGCCTGGACGACTACATGGCCCAGGTGGTGGCGGAGGGCCGGGTGGCGGGGGCGACGACCTTTCTCGCCCGCCATGGCAAGGTGGTCGAGTTCAACACCTACGGGAAGCCAAGCCTGGCGAGCAGCCAGCCGATGAGCCGCGACGAGATCTTCCGCCTCTATTCGATGACCAAGCCGGTCACCGGCGTCGCGATGATGATCCTCTTCGAGGAGGGCAAGTGGCGCCTGGACGATCCGGTCACCCGCTACGTCCCCGAGTTCAAGGACCTGAAGGTGATGACCGGCGTTGGACCCGACGGCAAGATGACGGTGGAGGATATGAAGCGGCCGCCGACCATGCGTGAACTGATGAGTCATACGGCCGGCTTCGGCTACGGTCTGGGCGACACCAATCCGGTGGACAAGCTCTATCGGGAGAAGCATGTCCTGGGGTCCCACGGGCTCAAGGAGATGATCGACCGGACCGCCGAGATTCCCCTGAAGTTTCAGCCTGGAACCAGCTGGGAATATTCCAGCGCCGTCGATATCCAGGGCTACATCGTCGAGAAGCTGTCCGGGGAAACCCTCGGCCAGTTCATGGAAGAGCATATCTTCCGTCCTCTGAAGATGCCCGACACCGCATTCACGACGCCCGCCGACAAGGTCGGACGCCTCGCCGCCGTCTACTATTTCGACAAGGACGCCGGAAAGATCGCCGAGGCCAAGGCCTTGTTCGGGTCCGGCGTGCAGGACTTCACCAAGCCGCCATCCATGGAGTCCGGCGGAGGCGGCCTCGTCTCGACAACCCGCGACTACGCCCGCTTCTGCCAGATGCTCCTGAACAAGGGGGAACTGGACGGCGTGCGAATCCTCGCGCCCGCCACCGTCGCCCTGATGGACACCAACGTCATTCCCGACAGTGTCCTTGTCACCTCCAACGGGACGAACGGGCTGCGGTTCAACGAGGCGGTGGGGTTCGGGCTCGACTTCATGGTGGTCAAGGATCCGCGCAAGGCCGGCCAGCTGGTGGGTCCTGGGACGATGAGTTGGGGTGGCGCCGCCGGCACCTGGTTCTGGATCGATCCGGCCAATGACGTGATCTTCGTCGGGATGATCCAGCGGTTCGGCGGAACCGGCGGCGACGACCTTGGCAGCCAGACCCGAACTCTCACCTACCAGGCCCTGACCGACCCGGAGCGCTAGCCTATCGCCACCCCCGGGTTGACCGGGTCCGGATTACGCCAGCCTCTGGCCGGGCCGTGTGACAGTCTGGGCCTCCAAACAGGAGACATCAGGCCATGGCCTCGGTTCGCAAGGAAATATCGTTGCCGACCTCACCGGAGGCCGTCTGGGACGTGGTCCGCGACGTGAGCGCGGTGCACACCCGCTTCGCGCCCGGATTCGTCGTCGATACCGTGATGGAAGGGGACGGCGCGCGCATCGTGACCTTCGCCAACGGCTTTGTCGCGCGCGAGGTCATCGTCGATGTCGACGATCGAAGCTGGCGCCTGGCCTATTGGGTGCGCAGC
>Ga0302314_10013105_pt1 | contig 14271 bp, 10 predicted proteins | sample III_Palsa_N2_3_FD_200533 | JGI IMG/M metagenome (GOLD analysis project Ga0302314, IMG submission 200533) | Peat permafrost microbial communities from Stordalen Mire near Abisko, Sweden - III_Palsa_N2_3 | ecosystem: Environmental > Terrestrial > Soil > Palsa > Peat permafrost | place: Sweden... | reverse complement strand
GGTGCGGACAGCGATCCCTCCGATGAGGACGGTCATCAGCGCGAGTGCCACGAATGACTCGGTGCGCCATCCGCTCGGTTGCGGGGCGGACGGCCGCGGTGATAGCCAGGCAGTGTCGCGGGTGATCGGTGATGAGCAGCGGCGTCCAGCAGCACGGGTTCCATGGAACCCTCGCATCGTGGGTTGATGACGTGCTGCTATCTGACACCAACAGGCTGCGCGACGCGACCGTTCAGCCGCAACCGACCGCAGCGCCGTGCGACCCGCGCGATGCAGGTCCCCGGCCTGCGCAACAACGGGCGCGGCCCGACATAAAGGCGGGTGCGGGCGGACGATCCTTCTCGGCGAAGCGGATCGCACGGAACCGATAGTTTGAACCGTGAAAGCGATCACCCAGTACACCGGTTTCGGTGGTTGCCCTGCAGCCTCGTGCTTTCTGCACGTCATGTAAGGGCCGCTTCCCGTCTTAGCTCACGGGCTTGGCGTGATTCGAAGGCGTACGACAACGCGCGAAAGGGAAGCCGGCTCTCCGCGCCTTGCGGCTCGTTGTTTTGTAGCTCAGCGACTATCCCTTCGAGCGTGTCGTGGGCACCCTTAGACACTGAATCGAAGGCATCCTTAGTGGCGCGCAGCGCTTGGGCAAGTTCCCGAGAGATCTTGGGCGTACCAACACACTCCCGCCACGGCACTCCTGCCTGTGCACCGCCGAGCACAGCGGATGCATGCTCGGGCGCGGAAGCGACGGCTTCAGCCACCGCTTGTGTCCATGAGGTGAGAACGCTCAGATCCTCTGGGCTAAGAGTTGCGCCTATCCCAGCTGTAGGTCGGTCAGTCAGCGGGCCGCCACCGGTGACAGCGGCGCGCACTTGGTTCACGCTGACGTCGTACAGGTGGCTGACGGTGGCGACCGGACGCCGGCCGTCAATCGTGCGGCGGTTCGTGCGGTCTGCGCACGCGGTGAGCAGCACGCCGTGAGATCCGGGCTCCAACGGGATTTCGCGTGTGCCGCGTGTTGGGTCTTTCCACATCGCGACGACGGGTGATATCGCTCGGCCGTGGGGTCGCGAGCGCTCGACCATTCCGAAGGAGGTCAGGGTGAGTACGGCCGAACCAGGATCGTCGGCGAGGACGCTGGCATAGCGGGCGGCCCACCGCATCGAAAGCTGGGGTCCGTCAAGAAGGGGGGCGAAGACGGCGGTCGGACCGACCGAGCGGACGATGTCGGTGACGTCGTCGCCTTGGGCGAGGTCCTCACAGACCAGGAACACACAGGTGAATTCACGGAACTCCATGAATTGCACCGCTTGGCGTGGAACCTCCATCGCTTCCCACCATCGGTACTTCGGATGAAGCGAGCCGCCTAGGTGGTATTGGAAGACCTGGGATTCGTCCAATGACCAGCGATGGTGCTTGTTTTGACGAATGTGAAGCCAGGGCTCAGTGGCTTGGACTGGCGTACCGTCGTCTGCAACGTTTGGGTTGATCCCGGTGTGAACCCAGTTGTGCGGGAGGCCCGAGGGCGGAGAGGACGTCTGGCGGACTCCAGCGAAGAGCACCGACACCCCGTGGCGGTCGAGCATGGCCTCGACGTTCGCCAGCTCATCTTCACGCACCGAGCTTTCGGGCAGACAGACAGCGTCGACGCTTTCGACTTCGTCCTTTGCCGCCAGCAGCACGCGATCGAGGAGATCGAGATCAATCCGCTCGACGGGATCAAACTCAAAGAGGCCGGTCGGCTCGCTGGCATTTCTCTGCAGCGAACCGTCCACGGGTCGAAAGTCCGATTCCCTGATCCGCATCGGCCAGGGCAGCAAGAGAAAGTTCACGTGATCAGACCGCGGCTCGGACGCCGCTGGACGACTCGGGAATCTGTGCCAGCGAACATGTGCCCCCGGCGGTTGGAGGCAGGCGTAACGAGACAGCGTCTCCGCAGAAGAACCCGTAGGCGGCGTTCGGAGTTTCGGTAGGACCCGCAGCAGGTGGCTGCCAACCCGAGCGAGTGATCCTGTCGTCGACAAGAGCTCACGACCCTGGGCCCGATAGACGCATCCCAGGCCGCTCGAAACATCAAGGGCGTTACCGAGTCCAGCACACGCCTCGTCGGCGATCGCGTGCAGCGTCAGTACCGCTCGGCATAGCGGCCAATCGCTCCCGTGAGCCATTGCGGACAAGGGCGTATCTGCACCCTCCGCCAGCACCTTCCACGCGTCAGCGAGATACCTCGGGGGCGGGCCACCGTCATCGACGCGGGCGCTCCAGGCAGCACCGGCCTCCACGACCGCGTCGGCCCACGGCGGTAGATGCGCGGGAGGCCACTCGCCGCCGGGCGGTGGCGACAGAACGAACCGATAGGCCTCTGAGCGCTGGAGCAAGAAAGCCGTCAGCGCGAACACGTCGGGCGGCCATGCCAGGAGGTCATCGTCGATCTTCTCTGCAGCCAGCGTCTGCCACAGCGATCTCGGTGTCACTGCGTCCGACGTTGCTCCTCCGCGAGTGCCGGACCGCGGGGATCGAGCTGCGGTATCAGATGGCTGGGACATACGCGGGCTCGCGGCTGCGCGCGACAAGACCGGCGATGAGGTCGGCCGTCAGCTCGGGCTGTTCTTCGACGAAGAAGTGCTTTCCAGGGATCTCGTGGAACGGGATGTTCGGGAGTGCCTGACGTGCCTGTGCGCCATGGATATTGAGCTTGAGCGCCGGGTCGTCGCGGCCCCACACGATTTGGATCGGATATGGCGCGCGACGTAGCGTCGACAAGTAAAGGCTTTGCTTTGCTGCAGTGAGCTCAAAGCCGCGCATGATCCTCAGGAACGCCTTTCCGCCGTCACCGAGCTTCAGCAGGGCCGGGTAGGCGTTGATCTCACTGGTGCTCATCGCGGCTTTGTTTTTGATACCGACCATTCGCATCAGCGGAACGAAGAACGGCGGGCGCATGGCCGCCAACCAAGCGCGCGCAACCGCCGGGTGGGCGAACGGTTCCATCACCCAGGGTCGCGAGAACGAGTCGACGTAGATCGGGGAATCGAGGATCGTCAACGACCCGACCCGATTGGGCATCGCCGCAGCCAACTCGAAGCCGATCGGGCCGCCGATGTCGTGCACGACGAGGTGAAAGCGATCGAGGCCGAGGGCGTCGATCGCGGCGACCGAAAAGCGCCCCAGACCCGTCCAGGAATAGTCAAATCGTTCCGGACGCTCGGCCAACCCAAGGCCGGGGAGATCGAAGGCGACGCCGCGCATCCCGCGATCCGCCAGCGCGCCAATGAGCTTGCGGTACATAAAGCTTGAGCTCGGCACCCCGTGCATCAGCAGGACGGGTTCACCGTGGCCCTGATCGAGTACGAAGCTCTCGACGCCGTCCGCTGAGAAGGTCCGACCGCCCCCCCCGGTGCTCCTCGATGACTGTAGAGACGTTCATCGGGGCACGCTCGCCGAGACCGGGTGGGCGGGCTCGGATCGCCGTAGGGGCGGCCCGATGATCTCAATTCCGTACGCCTCACCGGCCCGCATCAAGCGCTCGACATCGGGAGGACCGGCTGGCGGCAGGCCCTCGAACCGGGCGGGTACGCCCGCCTCGGCGAAGTACCGCTCGCTACCGCCCGGACTGAGCATCCCGAACATGACGGCATCCGAGGGCCCCTCCACGATGAACGTGTGGGGCACCTCGCGGGGCAGTAGGACATACCCACCGGGGCCGAAGACGAACTCACGGTCGGCGACGCGGAATCGAACCAGGCCCTCGGCCACCCAGAAGGCCTCGTCGACCCCCCGATGGACATGGAGCGGAGGCGAGCTGCCGGGCGGCGCCCAGGTCACCCAGGCCCCGTAGCTGCCATCCGTGTCCTCCCCGGTCGCCGTGATCGTCACGCGGTTGGCGCCGAACCAGAGGGCGCGCCCCTTGCCGGCCGCAACGGCGCGCAGCCGGAGTTCTGCGGGGCTCACGTGCTCACTCCGGCGAGCACACGGGCTCGCTCATTCATTCCGGTGAGCAGACGGGCGGCTCGCTCAGCGATCATGATCGTCGGAGCCTGCGTGTTCCCTCGGGTAATGGCCGGCATGACCGAGGCGTCCGCGACGTGCAACCCCTCGACACCCTTCACGCGTAATTCAGGGGACACCGGCGCTTGGTCGTCGGTGCCCATACGGGCCGTGCCGACCGGATGCCAGAGCGTCTGAAGCGTGCTATCGATGCAGTCGTTCAGGTCCGCTCCCGGCGCCGGAAGCACGCGCTGGCCGGTGATCGCCCTGAGCGCCGGCTGAGCGAAGAGGTTCTCGATCGCCGCCAGGCCGGATTGCAGTCTTTCGCGGTCCCGCGGGTCGCTGAGGTACGCCGGGTCCAGAACGGGCCCGTCAGCCGGGTCCGCCGAGGCCAGCGTTAACCTCCCGCGGCTGGTTGGGGACAGCAGGGCGCTGACCGCGGTGACCGCGGGGGTCTCGAGCGGCAGCCTACCGGGCTGAAGGCCGAGCTCGACGAAGAAGACCTGAATGCCCGGCAGGTCGCCCTCGCCGGGAAGCGGGAGCATCGCCGTGCCGCGGGCGAAGGCACTGAACTGCCCGCGTCGGGAGAGGGCGTAGGCGCGCTGCGATTCGGCGGTCATGGCATCGAGCAGCGTCGGCCCCGAGGTAACGCTCCAGACCGGGCACACCGTAGGGTGATCGTGGAAGTTCGCGCCAACCCCGGGGCTGTCGACCATCACGTCGATACCGTGCCGGCGCAGCTCCGCCGCGGGTCCGATGCCTGAGAGCATCAGCAGCTGAGGGGTGCGGACCGCTCCGGCGCAGAGGACAACACCGCGGCGTGCCCGGATCGTGTCGCCCGAGGCGAGCAGCACCCCGGTGGCGCGGCCGTCCTCGATGAGCACCTGGTCGACACGCTGACCGACGCGGACCGTTAGCTGTGGCCGTCCAAGCGCCGGGAGGAGGTATCCCTCAACGACACTGTGGCGCTCGCCATCGCGGATGTTCACCGAGGCGAGGCCGACTCCGGTCTTCTGTGCGCCGTTGAAATCGCGTGTAACGGGGAAGCCTGCTTCGGCTCCGGCGGCGATGAACGCCATCTGGGTCAGGTCGATGTCGCGCGGGGCGTCGATCACCATCGGGCCACCGACCCCGTGGAAGCGATCCGCGCCGAAGGCGTAATGCTCGATCTGGCGGAAGATCGGCATAACGTCGCGCGCCGACCAACCCGTCGCCCCTGCGGCAGCCCAGCCGTCGTAGTCGTCGGGGTGCCCGTGAAACCAGGACATGATGTTCACGGCACTGCCGCCGCCAAGCCCGCGGCCCGTCTGCAAGCCCACCGTACGTCCTCCGAGCGTCGACTGAGGCACGGACTGATCCTGATACAGGGTGTCTCCGAGAAGCCGAGCCAGCGCCGCGCCGGGGACGATCGACTCATCGTCCGGCACGGCAGGTCCAGCCTCGAGCACGAGAATCTGATCGCTGGTCTGTTCGCTGAGTCGGGCTGCCAGCGCGCATCCGGCCGCTCCGGCTCCGACGATGATGAGGTCGGCGTCCTCTGGCACTCGGCCGGAAAGCACCGCGCGGGTCGATGCATCGATCATGACTGGCTCCTGAGGTCCGTGTTGGCTCGGTCAGCGGTGGCAATGGAGGTGTGTGATGTCATGAGAGAAGCATCTAGCGGTTGATGCCTTTCAGCTTCGGTCAAACGACTGCGCCTGACTGACGAGGTCAAATGAGCCGGACGCGATCACGCAGGTTCCGCTCGATCTAACGCCACGCCCCATCGCCGTGACGCTTGGCCCGCAGCGTCTCACGGTAAGCCGACGGAGGGGGCCGGGGCGCAGCTGCGGCCACTCCGGGCCACGCTGCGAGCGTTAAAGCTGGCCGATCAGCGACATCCAACGTCGAGGGCATGCCGCCGATATGCCAGTCGTCCCGGGCAGTCCGCAACCAGGACCCTCACCACCTCACGGAAGCCTCAGAGCCCGCGTTCTTGACCATCATCTCCGTCAGTCGAAGGCCTTAGCGTGTCCGCCTCCTCGCTGAAGACACCTTCAACACATTCGCTGCTGACAAACGGGATCTACTGCTCCTGATGATTTGATTGATGAAGGCGAAGTGGACCTGGATCGCGACATGTGTGCACAGCCGCCGGCGGGTCGGATGGGATCGTGGACATCGGTGCGCCCAGCCCGGCCGGCGACGGAATCGACGGAGGCGCCGGGAGCAGCGTTCCGCGGGCCAGGGCGAAGACCGTGCGGACCGCGATCAGGCCGATGAACAGACTGATCAGTGCGAGCAGCACATATGACTCAGCCTTCCAACCAGCCGGGCGCCCGACGCCGAGCCACAGCTCGCCGGCGAAGACGACGGCGGCCCAGGCGAAGGTGAATGCCCAGAAGCTCGGCATGAACCTCAGCTTCACGAAGGCCGGCAGCAGCCGTAGCTGGGCGATCACCATCATCACGCCGTAGCCCGCGAGCAGCTGGACGGTCGTGTCGATGTGCTGGCCGTCGATCACGAACGCGGCGAACGTTGCCACGCCAGCGGGCGCGATCTCGATCGCGAGCGTCGGGATCAGCGGCGTCGGTAGCGGCGGTCCGACAATGAGACGGCCGAGAACGATCGAGCCAATCACCAGCCAGGAGATCAATCCGAAGCCGAACAGCGCCTCGGCGATCCCATGTTCGCCGACGAGCGCAGCCGACGCTGCGGCGACGAGGCCGCCGGCCACGCTCGGCAGGAAGTAACCGGGGTGGACCTTGGCGAACTCGAGTGGAGCGTAGATCCACTGGCCGGTGAACCAGCCGGCCAACACGACGATCAGTGCTACCCCAACGTTAACGACGACCGAACCGGCCGTGTGGTTGAGCGGGTACAGCGCGTCGGCGGCGGCCAATGTCGGCGTGATCACGGCGAGCGAGCTGAACGGTCCCGCCAGCGGATCCCGCAGGTCGGTGGACAGCGAGACGCCGTTGGCGATCATGCCGAGCACGTGGCTGAACAGGACGACGAGCCAGGTGGCGACCGCGATCGCCACGAGCACGCGCCCAAGCGTGACCGGTGCGAGGCCAAACTCGGCGGCGACCAACCAGCAGTCTGCGAGGCCGAGCAGCCCGAAAGGAATGCCGAACAGATTCAGTGGGAGCGGGCGCGGGCGACGGCTGGTCGCTGCAGCGGCGTCGGTCGGGAGGTATGTGGACATGCCGCCAGCTTGGGCTACCGGTGACGACTTAGCGTGTGTCAGATGACTGCGCAGGGGAGCGTAGCCACCGGGATCAGGACGCGTCGAGGTACGTCAGCACCGCGAGCACGCGGCGGTGATCCTCCTGGGCGGCGGGCAGGTCGAGCTTGGCGAGGATGCTTCGAACATGCTTCTCGACCGCACCCTCGCTGATCCACAGACGCTGGGCGATAGCGGAGTTCGAGCGGCCCTCGGCGACTAGGCCGAGCACCTCGCGCTCGCGGGGAGTCAGCACCGCGAGCGGGTCGGTGCGGCGCTGCTGGGCGATCAGCTCCTGGACAAGCGCCGGATCGATGACTGTGCCGCCGGCGGCGATCCGCTCGAGCGCGTCGACGAACTCCTCCACGCGCATGACGCGAGACTTCAGCAGATAGCCGATCCGCTCCCCGCGCTCGAGAAACTCGATTGCGGTGTCAAGCTCGACGTAGGCCGACAGCAGCAGGATCCCGATCTCCGGGAACTCGACACGCACGGCCTGGGCGACCTCGATGCCCTCCGCGGTGTGGGTCGGCGGCATGCGGATGTCGACGATCAGCAGGTCCGGACGCTCTGACCGGACGAGATCGAGCACGGATGGGACGTTACCTGCGCGTCCGACCACACAGAACCCGTTCTCGCCGAGCAGGCTGGCGAGCCCCTCACGAAGCAGGACGTCGTCGTCGGCGACGACGACCCGGTAGCCGCCTGCGGCGGCGTCGGCGGACATCGGCTCAATGTACCGGCGGCTGCGCTCGAAACCGACGCTGGGCCAGAGAAGTAGTGCTAGCAGGAGGGGTGCCCGGCTCGGTGGCCGCAATGACAAGGCCACAACACCCCGCCATGCTCTCCGGACAGTGCCAAGGTCTCAGAACGGGGTTGGCGATGAGCGCCACGAAGCGGAGTGACTACGAGGTTGGTCCGGTACGCGCCGCGTTGGTCGGGCGGGAGCCGGAGCTGGCGGTGATCGACCGGGCCATCAGAGGTGGCCGGCCGCTGCTGCTGGTCGGCGACGCGGGGATCGGCAAGAGCGCGCTTCTCGAGGCTGGTGCTGAGCGCGCTCGTGAGCTGGGGCACACCGTGTTGCGAGCGGCCGCAGTCGAACACGAGGCCGGGCTGCCGTTCGCCGGTCTGCACCAGATCCTGATCTCCCTGCGCGGCGAAACCGACCGTCTTCCGGTAGGCCAACGTGACGTGCTGCTCGCGGCGCTCGAACGCGGCGAGTCCGCCGGGCGAACGCACCTGCTGCTCTGCAACGCTGTCCTGGGGCTCCTGAGAACCGCCGCGGCACACCGACCAGTGAGCGTGACGTTGGACGACCTGCACTGGCTCGACCGTGCCAGCAGTGAGGTTCTGGCTTTTGTCGTACGCCGGCTCGAAGGGGCGGCCATCACGTTTCTCGCGACACTTCCCTCTCGCGATGGAGGCTTCTTCGAGCGCGCCGGGATTGCGGAGCTAGAGCTGGGACCTTTGAGTGATGTCGCCGCGCGGCGGCTGCTGGCGGCGGCCTTCCCGGGACTCAAGTCTCAACACCGTTCACGCGTCCTCCTCCATGCCCGCGGCAATCCGCTCGCGCTTCTCGAGCTTCCGCGCACATGCCCCGCCGCTCCGCAGCCGTCCGGGGTGCGCCCGTTTGAGAGCGGGCCGATGAACCGCCGGCTAATGGCCGGGTTCGCAGCCCGGCTGGCGACGCTTCCCGCGGCCTGCCGAGAGAACCTCCTACTCATCGCGATGACGCGCCAGGATGAACTGGAGCTGTTGGGGGACGTGGAGGGGATCGCCGGGGTGCTCGTCGATCTCGAGCCAGCCAGGACCGAGGGCCTCATCGACGTCGACTCGGGCGCTGCCCGTGTGAACTTCCGTCATCCCCTGATCCGTGCGGTGGTGCTCGATGCGACATCCGCAGCTGAACTTCGAGCCGCGCACCGCCGTCTCGCGATCGCCCTCTCCGCGGACCCCGAGCGCCGGAGCTGGCATCTCCGGCATGCGGCCACCGGCCCGGACGAGACCATCGCCGACGCACTTGAGCGGGCGAGTGTCGACCTCCGGGCCAGCGGCGACGCAAGTGGGGCGGTGGCGACGATGGTGTCCGCGGCGGAGCTCAGCCCCGGGCATGCGGCGCGCATCCGAAGATTGGCTGGCGCGGCCTTTCTCGGCAGCTATACGGGTGCCGACCTCGGCCAGACACGGGAGCTGCTGGCGCGGGTCAGAGCGCTCGAACCGGACCCAACCGCTTCACTTGAGGGAGCGGCTGCGGCGGCGTGCGTGCTGATGATGGGAGCCGGTGACCTCGAGCCCGCACAGCGGCTGCTCGTCCAGGCGATCGACGTGACCTCCGGGCAATCCCCGAGCACACTGGCCCGCATCGCGGCCTCCCAGACGCTGCTCTCCCTCTGCCGCTTGGCCGAGCGTCCGGACTGGTGGGCGTGGCGTGACGCTCAGATCGGTCGGCTCCGGGCTGCAGCACCGGTAAGCGTTTCGTTGAGCGAACGCATCGAGGACACCCCGGTGAGGGACTCCAGCGTGCTGTTCGACGAGCTCGACCGGGCGATCGCCGGTCTGACGGCGTGCGATGACCCGGCGGAGATCATCGGTGTGGCGGACGCCGCGGCCTTGACCGATCGCCTCGGCGGCTGTCGTGAGCCGCTGCGTCGTCTCCTGGGTTCTGAGCTTCCGGTAGAGGCGACGATGCTGCGGTTCGGCGCTCAGTGCATGCTGGCCTTGGATGCCTTCCAGACGGGTCGGTGGGAGGAGTCGGAGGAGTTGACGCGGGCGGCCGTCGGGCTGGCCGGGGCACACGGCTTCGGGCTACCTGAACGCAGCGCAGTCACCACCGTGATGCTCTGCGCCGCGCTGCGCGGCAATCATTCCCAAGCCCGGGAGTTGGCCAGCGAGATGCTCAGATGGGCGCTGCCGCGCGGTGTCGGACATGTCGCCGCCAATGCCCGCTATGGACTGCTCCTGTCCGCGATCACCGAAGGCGACTTCGAGGCTGCGTTTGCGCATGCGGTGCTGATCACCCCTCCCGGGACGCTGACGCCCCATCAGCCCCGGGCCTCATGGGTGATGCTCGATCTGGTCGAGTCGGCCCTGCGCACCGGTCGCGAGCTTGAAGCCCGCGCCCATGTCGCGGCCGTCCAGGCCTCGGGCCTGGCCACGATGTCGTCACGGACGGCCATGCTCACCGCCGCGGCCGCCGCCCTCGTGACGCCCGACGAGGGGACGATCACGAGCTTCGAAGCGGCGCTCGACGTGCCCGGAGGCGCCCGGTGGCCGTTCGAACATGCACGCGTGCAGCTGCTCTTCGGCGAGCGCCTGCGCCGGCTCCGCGAGCCGTCCCGGTCGCGTATGCATCTCGCCGCCGCGTGTGAGACGTTCGAGCGCCTCGGCGCGCTGCCGTGGGCCGAGCGGGCCAGCCAGGAGCTGCGCGCCACCGGACTGACACGGGCTCGGTCGCGCGGCGCCGGCGGCCCGGATCGTGACGCGCTGACCCCTCAGGAGCTGGAGATCGCCCAGCTCGCGGCGGCGGGACTGAGCAACAAGGAGATCGGTCAGCGCCTCTATCTCTCTCACCGGACGGTGGGGGCCCATCTCTACCGGGTCTTCCCCAAATTGGACATCACGTCGCGAGCTGCGCTGCGCGACGCCCTGCCGAACGCCACCTGACGATTCGGCGTCGCTCGTGGACGTCAGTAGGGTGGGCGCTGATGGCTGACAACACCCCGCCGGCCGAATGGGTCGACCTCCAGCAGCTCGCCGAGCAGCAGAGCGCACTGCGACGGGTGGCCACGATCGTCGCCCAGGGCGCCGAACCCGACGCCGTCTTCGGCGCGGTCGTGGAAGAGGCACCACGCCTGCTCGGGGTGAGCGCGATCAGCCTGTGGCGCTGGGAGGCTGAGGGGCAGCTGTTCACTCTGATGGCGACAACCCGCCGTGGGGACTCACTCGTGTCCGTGGGCTCGACGATGCCGCTCTCGGCCTCACCGATCGGTGGCCTAGTGGTGGGCAACGGGCAGTCCGTCCGGGTAGACGACTGGTCTGCGTTCGCGACGACGATGGGTCGGCGACCGCCGGGGCGCCTGGGTCCGGCGGTCGCCGCGGCCGTGCTCGTCGAGGGTGAGACCTGGGGCGTGCTGTCGGCCTTCGCCGACCAGGGCCAGGACCTGCCCGCCTGGGCAGAGCGCCAGCTCGTCGACTTCACCGACCTGCTCGGGATCGCGATCGCGAACGCCCGCGTCCGGGATCAGCTGCGAGCGCTCGCCTCTGAGCATGGGGCCGCGCTGCGACGCGTCGCTACCCTGGTCGCCGAGCGGGCCCCGTCCTCGACTACGTTCGATTCCGTAGCCGAGGAGGCGAGCCGGGCCCTGGGCGTTGCCCGCGTGATCGTCGCCCGCCCGGATGTCCGCGGCGCGGTGCACATCGTCGGACAGGCAGGGGCGCTCGAGCCACCCGATCGGAACCGTGTCTACGGACCCGGTCAGCTACCGACAGTCACGCGTGTGCTGGCCACGGGCGCTGCCGCGCGGATCGACGACTGGTCGGGCATTCCCGGACCAGTCGCCGAGATGGCCTTACGCAACGACTGGGGAACAGGGCTGGCCGCGCCGATCACCGTTGAGGGCGATCTCTGGGGCGTGATCATGCTGAGCTCTGATCACAGCCTCCCGCCCGACGCGGAGACGCGGCTGACCGACTTCACCCACCTCGTGGCGGGCTTCATCTCCAACCTGCAGGCCCGCGATGACCTGCGAATGCTGGCGGACGAGCAGCGAGGCCTGCGCCGCGTGGCCACCCTCGTCGCGCAGGAAAGCTCTCCCGAACGCGTGTTCCGCGCGGTGGCCGAGGAACTCCGGGGGCTAATGGCCTGTAACGACGCTCGGCTGATTCGCTACGAAGACGAACGGGAGCTCGTCATCGTCGACCGCGTCGGCGTCATGGGCGACGACCCCGCGGTGGGAACGCGTATGCCTCTCGACGGTGACCATCCCGGCGCCCGCGTGTTCGTCAGTGGCCGTCCTGAGCGGGCGATGAGCGTCGAGGCGATCTCCGACGGCGCGATGCGCGAGATCATCGCGCGCCATCCCTTCCGCGGGGCGATTTTCGCGCCGATCACCATCGAGGGACAGATCTGGGGAGCGCTCGGCGCAATCTGGATCGGCGTCGAGCCGCCGATCGAAGACCCCGAGCACTGGCTCACCGGGTTCACCGATCTGCTCGCCTTGTCTGTCGCCAACGCCGAATCCCGCCGCAAGCTGATCGCCTCTCGCATCCGCGTGGTCAACGCCAGTGACGAGACCCGACGGAGGATCGAGCGCAACCTCCATGACGGGGTCCAACAGCGGCTGGTGGCGCTCGGCCTGCGGCTGCGGACGCTGGCCGCACCCGACGAGGTTTCCGAGACGCTACGCGAAGACCTGGGCCAAGTCACCGAGGACCTCGAGGACGTGCTCGAAGAGATCCGTGTGTTCTCTCAGGGTCTACATCCGCTGATCCTCGCCCGGGCCGGCCTCGGTCCGTCACTGCGGACGCTGGCCCGGCGCTCCCCGATCCCAGTGGAACTCGCCGCTCTCCCCGCCGAGCGCTTTCCCGCATCGATCGAGACGGCGGTCTACTACGCCGTCTCCGAATCGCTGGCCAACGTGGCAAAACACTCCGGCGCCGCCATGGTCCGGGTCAGCGTGACGGCGGAGCCGAACCGCATCACGGTCGCGGTCGTCGACGACGGATCCGGTGGTGCCCTCATCTCGGAGGGCACCGGACTCATCGGCCTCGTCGACCGAGTTGAGGCGCTCGGCGGGCGACTGGCCCTAAGCAGCCCGCCCGGCGAGGGCACGACGGTGCGAATCGAACTGCCGCTAATCGATGACGAAGACGACGGCACCCGGCCCCAGAGAGCACATACAGTCGTTTGACCGATGTCCCGAGACGGCTCGCAGGCGACGATACGGGCATGCCAGAACACGACACCGTCCGCAGCCGCTCCCGCGTGATTGGGGACGCAACCATCGCACTACAACAGGACGATGACCTCACGCAGTTTGTGACGGTGAATCAGTCTGGAATCGACCGAGTGCACCGGCTCCGTGTGCTCCTCGAAGCCACGACCCAGGAGATGTTGGCGGCGCGCCGCCAGTCCGCGCGCCTACGCGTCGAGAATCAACGGCTGGCGCGACAGATCGCCGAGCCGCAAGCGCCCACGGTCTCCGACCGGGCCACCCTGCCGCTGGCCCACGCGCGGGGACGATGATGGCCACGTTCAGCGCCCAGCTGATCGGAGGACCGACCGCGCTGCTGGACTATGCCGGTTTGCGGTGGCTAACCGACCCCTCCCTGTCCCCGCCCGGCCAGTACGGCTGGCTGATGAAGACCGCGGGTCCGGCTATCTCGCCTGAGGAGATCGGGTCCGTCGACGTCGTACTGCTCTCCCACGACCATCACCCTGACAACCTCGATCCTGCCGGTCGCAACCTCCTGCCCCATGTCGGAACGGTGCTCACCACCCCCGCCGGCGCCGACCGCCTCGGCGGGAACGCTGTCGGCATCGCACCGGGAGGGTCGAGCGACCTCTTCGGGACCGGCGGGATGCCGGTGACCGTCACCGCCGTTCGCGCCCAACACGGGCCGGACGGGAGTGACGAGGTCATGGGCCCGGTGACCGGGTTCATCCTGGCTGCCCCCGGCGCCGGGAAGGTATACGTCTCCGGTGACAACGCCTCCCTCGACGTGGTCCGGGCGGTCGCCGACGCCCACGGCCCGATCGAAGTCGCCGTGCTCTTCGTGGGCGCTGTGCAACGCGACGCCGAGTTCGGCGGGGCCTACCTCACGCTCTCGAGCGAACGCGCAGCCGAGGCGGCACTGATCCTCGGTGCACGGCACGTTATTCCTGTCCACTACGAAGGTTGGACGCACTTCACCCAGGGCGCGACGGAACTTCGGGCGGCGTTCGCCGGGAATCAGGTTCTCGACCGCCTCGTCTTGCTCGCTCCCGGTGAACGGGTCGAATTCGCGGTCGGAGCCGAGACCTGACTACCGCCGCTCTCGGACTCAGCTGATCAGCCGAGTGATCGCCGCCAACGTCAGGCTGTCCTTGC
>Ga0302314_10013104_pt1 | contig 14271 bp, 12 predicted proteins | sample III_Palsa_N2_3_FD_200533 | JGI IMG/M metagenome (GOLD analysis project Ga0302314, IMG submission 200533) | Peat permafrost microbial communities from Stordalen Mire near Abisko, Sweden - III_Palsa_N2_3 | ecosystem: Environmental > Terrestrial > Soil > Palsa > Peat permafrost | place: Sweden... | reverse complement strand
TGATGAGACGGATGGGAAATAAAAGCGATGAGCGATACGCCCAAGTTTGAAGTGATTGACCGCCGCAAGTTCAAGGCGGAAGAAGAGCAGGCCAGCCAGCAGTCCGAGCATGCTGCGGAGACCAAGGCCGAGCCGACGTTGCCCCACGGCGGTCCGCAGCTGGTGGTGAATGAGCGGAGCGTTGCGGCTGAGGCTGCACAGGCACAGGACGCGGGCGCAACGAAGTTCGATGCCGAGGCAGAAGAATCCAGGGCGGGATTTGAGGGCGCACAAGGGCTGCCGCCCGCGCCTACCGCGCAGGAGAGCCGCGAGCAGGCGGCTGCGTATGCCGCTGCGGCGCTGCGACTGGAAGAGCTGATTCGCGCGCAGAACCCGGCCGTTGGCGCGCAGCCGGCCATGACGTTTGAAATGCTGGTGCAGCAGTTTTATGTCTCCGCGATGATCCAGATGGGCGCAGGCGCGCAGGAAGGACAGCGGCCCCGCGTGGACATTCTCGGTGCGCGGACCACGATCGACATGCTGGGGATTCTGGCAGAAAAGACGCTCGGCAACATTACCCCTGCAGAAGACCAGGCGCTGCAGTCGGTGCTTTACGAAGTGCGCATGGCGTTCCTGGAGCTGACCAGCATGATCAGCCTGCAGGCGATGCAGCCGCCGCAGCCGCCACCGCCGGGGAAACGGTGAGGCAGGGACTAAGGGAATAAGGGACTAAGGGACCAGGGACTGAGGGTTTTCGTTTCGCGTAGACGTTTCCGGAAGCGGCAAGAAGTGTCAAGGCACGACTTCACAGCCTGCGGAAAAACTCTTCGGGAGAGGCAAGAAGTGTCAGGGCACGACTTCAGTCGTGCCGAAAATGGCAATTCTGGCATTCGGGCTTTAGCCTCTGAGGCAACGCATGGGCGGATCCGCGGATATCTGAAAGCACGCGCATAAAATTAAACAAGAATGCCGTAATTCGACGGAAAGCCATGCAAGGCAGCCTCACATTTCTCGGCACTGGAACTTCGATGGGCGTACCGACGCTGGGCTGCGGCTGCGCGGTATGCACGTCTCCGGATCCGCATGATCGCAGACTCCGGCCCTCGGTGCTGGTGCGCTGGAGTGAGAGCGCGGCACAAGACCGCGTGGTGGTCATCGATACAGGTCCGGACTTCCGCGAGCAGGCGCTGCGCAGCGGCATCAAGCGCGTGGACGCTGTCTTCTACACCCACTCGCACGCCGACCACATCTTTGGGCTCGACGACCTGCGGCCACTGAGTTATCTGGCTCAGCGCGAGAGCGGCCCGATTCCGCTCTATGCGACGGACGAGACGCGTGCCACGCTTGAGCGCATCTACGAATACACCTTTTCACCGTCGGCCACTTATCCCAATCGCGCGCGGGTTGAGCTGCGGCCGGTGAGTGGCGCGATTGATGTGCATGGCGTCACATTCCAGCCGGTTCCGGTACTGCATGGGGAGATGGAGATTGTGGGCTATCGGTTTGGGCGAGCGGCCTATCTCACCGATGTCAGCGACATTCCCGAGGCCAGCTTTGCCTTGCTTGAAGGTGTCGATCATCTGGTGCTGTCGGCGCTGCGGTTGAAGCCGCACCCCAGCCACGCCACCGTGGATCAGGCCGTGGGCTGGGCGCGGCGCATCGGCGCGAAGCATACATGGTTAACGCACATTGCGCATGAGCTTGGCCATGAGGCGACCAATCGCACGCTGCCGCCGGGCGTGGCGCTGGCTTACGACGGCCTTACTGTCGACGTGACGCTATGACTCAGCGTGGATTCAATTCGGCTAAATCGCCGCATATTCCGGTCTATTGCGCACTCGAAGAGATCCCTGCGGACTTCGGCCCGAGTGTCGCAGCCATCGGCAACTTCGATGGCGTGCACCTGGGCCACCAGGAGATTCTCTCCGCCGTGGTGAGCGAGGCGCGCAGCCTTGGCCTGCAAGCGGTGGCCATCACATTCGATCCGCACCCCGAGCGGTTTCTGCGTCCCGACCGGGCCCCGCAACTGCTGACGCCGATGGATGAGCGGGTGCGACTGCTGGCTGCCGCCGGCATGGATGCCGTGGTCGTGCTGCCTTTCGATGAGTCGCTGGCCGGGTTGACGGCGGAAGAGTTTGTGCGCGGGATTCTGGTGGATTCGCTGCATGTGCGCTCGCTGCACGAGGGCGGGAACTTTCACTTCGGGCATCGCGCTGAGGCAGGCGTCGAAGAGCTGAAGCAGTTTGGCCTTGGCTTTGGCTTTGCCGTACACGTGCATGAGCCGGTGTATGTGCGCGGCCCTGCCGGTCGAGCCATGGAAGTTTCGAGTTCTGCCATCCGCGCACTGGTGGCTGCGGGGGACATGCGCCGCGCCCGGTGGATGCTGGGCCGGCCATTTGCCATGCGGGCAACGCAGGCGCGGGGGCGCGGCATCGGCACGCGGCTGCTGGTGCCGACGGTGAATCTGGCTGCCTACGAGCACCTGCTGCCGGCTCTGGGCGTCTATGTGACGCGGCTCACCGTGGGTGGACGATGTTTTGAAGCGGTAACGAATGTCGGCAACCGGCCTACGTTTGGCGCGGATTCGTTCGCGGTGGAGTCGCACATTCTCAACTTTGAGCCGGTGGAGATGGATGAGAGCACGCCCATCGACCTTGAGTTCCTGCTGCGCCTGCGCGGCGAGGAGAAGTGGCCGTCGCCGGAAGCGCTGAAGGCGCAGATCTTCAAAGATGTGGCCAAGGCGAAGCGCTATTTCCGGCTGGCGCGGCGCGGCTGAAGTTCAATGTCGATCAAAAATAGAAGATCTGAAAAGTTCTTGCTTTCCTACCTTAGCCTGGCAAAACGCGATGCCTGGAGCGCGCCTACGTTGGGCATCCGCTAACTTCGGCGCACACGCAGCGCGCCCCATGTTGCGCCGGGCGCGGGCAAGCTAGTATTGTCCGGGCTATGCAATGGGAAACTCCGGAAGAACGCGCTCGTCAAGGCCGCGAGCGCCGCAAGAAGCTTGGCCGCCAGGCGCATGACGCACTCGACATCAAGGCACGCACACGCACACCATTCGAGCTCTTAAAGCGCTCCATGCGTGGGCGCGTGCCGGCGCTGGTGAAACTGAAGTACGATCTGATGGCGGATTCGCCCTTCGGCTACTTTCGCGGCGCAGTACCGGTGATGGCTGCCGACCTGGCCGCGCTTCCTGACACCGGCATCGTGAGCCAGCTCTGCGGTGACGCGCACGTGCGCAACGTGGGCGCCTATGCCGCGCCGGACGGACGGCTGGTCTTCGACATCAACGACTTCGACGAGACCATCCGCGGGCCGTTTGAGTGGGATCTGAAGCGGATGGCTGCGTCCATCTCGCTGGCTGGGCGCGGGTCAGGACAAAAAGATGCGGCGGTGCGGCTAGCAGTGCAGGAATTTGTGTTGCGCTATACGGCGCAGATGAAGGCCTTTGCGCACATGCCGCATCTGGAGCTGGGCCACTTCCTGGTGCATCGCTTCAGCAAGGTAGAGCCGGTGCACAGCGCCCTGCTGAAGGCCGAGCGCGCCACGCCGCTGCACACGCTGGAGCAGCTCACCGAGCCGGTTGCAGGCAAGGCGAAGAAGAGTGTAAAGGGACAGGCCAAGGGCAAGGCGGACGTGGCTGCCGCGCGGCGGTTCAAGGAGATTCCGCCCATGCTGACGCGGGTTTCCAGCGCGCAGGCGGAGGCGGTGATCGCGTCGCTGGAGCCTTACCGGGCGATGCTGGAGCCGCAGCGGCAGCATCTGCTCTCGTTCTACCGGCCCATCGATGTGGCCTTCAAAGTGGTTGGCACTGGCTCCGTGGGACTGCGCGATTACTGCATCTACTTTGAGGGCAACGGGCCGGACGATCCGCTCTTTCTGCAGATCAAGGAAGAGCCGGCGTCGGGCTACAACGCATATCTGCCCAATGCGCATCCCGACAAGCACAACGGCAAGCGCGTCTCCGACGGGCAGCGCGCCATGCAGTTGCAGTCCGACCCGTTTCTGGGCTGGACAAAGATCGGCAGCCGGCAGTACCTGGTCCGGCAGCTCAACGACCACAAAGGATCCATCGACCTTGAAGACCTGGCCGGCGGTGGGCTGGCGGCATTTGCCGAGGTGTGCGGAGAACTGCTGGCGCGGGGACACGCGCGGTCGGGCGATCCGGTGGTGATCGCCGGCTACCTGGGTGGCGGCGACGGATTTGCCGAGGCTCTGAGCCAGTTTGGCCTGGCTTACGCCAATCAGACGGAGAAGGACTGGGAAGACCTTCGCAAGGCACGCAAGGCCGGTAATCCGCTTTGAATCCAACCAAAGAACGATGCCCTTGCGATTGCAAGGGACTACAACCGAGGCCGGGGAGATTGTTATGAACCGCCGTATGTTTGGTCGTGGCGTTGCGGGAGCAGCGTTGGGTACTGCGCTGCCGAAGATGGCAGCAGCAGCGTGGGCGCAGCCGTCTGGTCAGGCGGCGCCTTATGGGCTGTCCGTGATGCTGTGGACCGTGTTCAAGGACTTGCCCTTCGAGAAGCGGCTGGCCAAGGTGGCGGAAGCCGGCTACACGCAGGTCGAGCTGGTGGGCGAGTACGAGCACTGGACCGCTGCGGACTTTGACCGGGCGAATGCCGCGCGCAAACGGCTCGGCATCCACTTTGACGCGACGGCCGGGCTGCACAACGGCGTGGCCAATCCGGCAACGCGCGACGCATTTCTGGCTGAGCTTACGCAGGCGCTGGTACCGATGCAGACGCTCGATTGCCCGGCGATGATCGTGCTCTCCGGCAATGTGGTGCCGGGTTTGGCGCGCGAGGCGCAGCACCAGGCGGCCGTCGAGACGCTCAGGCAGGCCGCCAAGGTGGTGGAAGGCAAGACCATTGCTGGCGAGCCGGTGCGGCTGCTGCTGGAGTGCATCCACGTGGAGGAGAATCCGAAGATTTATCTCACCTCAGCACGCGAGGGGATCGAGATCGTGCGCGCGGTGAACCATCCGCAGGTCCAGTTTCTTTACGACATGTACCACGAGCAGATGGGCTACGGAGACCTGATCGACAAGCTGAATGGGAACGTGGACGCGATCGGACTGGTGCACATTGCCGATGTGCCGGGCCGGCACGAGCCGGGGACGGGCGAGGTCAACTACGGCAATATTTATAAGAAGCTGGCGGCGGTGGGATACAAGCGCAATGTGGCGATGGAGTTCTACCCCACAGGCGAACCGGTTGCCACGCTGCGGGCGGCGGCAGCTGTTGCCGGCGGTGCGGCCTGATGAGGTCTGTGCTCTCCCACCTTAGCCGCAAACTGCGCGGCGAAGGTGGGGCACCTAATGGTCGAGCCGTCCTCAGCGGATGTTGAAGCTGTACACCACACCGTAGGAGAAGATGGGGTAGATCTCCACCTTGTCGAGGTCGGCGCGCCATTTTGCGAGCTGCGCATTCAGGTTGGAGTTGAATGCCTGCCCGACGGGGTTGGAGGTGTCGCCGATGTCGCTGCAGCTGGTTTGCGCCAAGCTGGTGCAGACAGTGCCCGCGGTGTTCACGGTGAGGGTGGGTGAACCGGTGTAAATGATGCCGAACTCGGTGGGGAAAGACCAGTGGCGGTTGGAGTGGGGCACGTAGCGGCCGAAGCCGAACGAGACCATGGGCTCGACCTTTAAGTTGTGCAGATCGACCTCGCCGCTGCCCGTGACGGGATCCGCCGAGGAGGAGTAATAGGTTTTCCCGTCGATAGTGAAGCTGGTGCCGGGAACGATCTCGGTGGAGGCGGAGATGCGGTTGCCGTTGAAGAGCATGAGCCCGCCGCTCACGCGCCAGACGCTGTTCCAGGGGTAGACGTCGACGACGGCGCCGACGGAGGCGAAGTGGATGTTGCCGTTGATGTTGAAGCCGTCCACTTCCATGCGTCCGGTGTTGAAGTTGAAGAAGCCGAAAAGGGCGCGGAGGTCCAGGTAGTCGTCCAGCGGAGTGGTGACCTTGATGCCGATGCCGAGGGGTGAGAGGTCCGCGCCGATGCCGATGCGGGAGAAGGGCGGTTGGTGCCAGACGGCGGCCCAGGGAACGCCTTCGCGCTGGGGGTTGGCGGCGAGCGCAGCGTAACCGGAGCCGCCGAGCTCGGGAGCTGACGGCAGGAACACAGCGGCGCTTTCCGGGCCAGGTTTTTCGGGATCGAATGCGGACTCAACAGCTGGCACGATGAATGCATCCGGCGCCGAAGCCTCGCGGAAGCCGGGCCCTGCGAGATCGCCCATAGAGTCTTCGGTCTTTAAGTGATTCTCGAGGACAGCGAGCTGGGCCCGCGCGTGCTGGCAAGACAGGAAAAATGCGCATAGGAGCGTGGCGAGCAATGCAGGCATCTTGGCCAGGCCGGATACTGGAATGGGCTTCCGCAAAAAAACCTCCAGGGGCTGCGGGAATAGGGACCCTGCAGTGGCGCGATAGCCGCCATCGGGAACAGGGAAAGGAAAGGCCGGGCGCTGGCCCTGGGTAGGCTGGGGAACGCCCAAACTTTGCAACAGAACGCAACTGGGAGCTTATGAGAAAGAGCTCGGACGCGATCTCTTTTTTGCTGCCGCATGAGAAGCCGGCTGAGTTAATGGAGTCTTGAGTCGCGGGACAGATTGGCGCAAGTTGTCTTTAGGGTAGCATTACCAAGGTGGTACGGGGTCGAACCGGCAGCGGGTTTTTGTGGCTCGGGCCGGGCAAGATACCCAGCGGCACTATTTTTTGTCGGCAAATCTTACAGCGATGATGGGGACGATGCGGAAAGGCACAAAGCGAGCGAAGGCGGGGGGCGCGAAGCAGCCTCACAGGCTGAAGGGCGACGTGGCTCGGCTGCGCGGCGAGCTGCTGGCCTGGTATGACGCCAACCGCCGCGACCTGCCCTGGCGGCGCAGCAGCGATCCTTACTCCATCTGGGTCTCCGAGATCATGCTGCAGCAGACGCGGGTGGCCGTGGTGGTGGAGCGCTACCAGGCCTTTATGCTCCGCTTCCCCACCGTGCCGGCTCTGGCACGGGCCGGCGAGCAGGAGGTCCTCGCGCTGTGGAGCGGCCTCGGCTACTACCGGCGCGCACGCATGCTGCACCAGGCGGCGCAGCTTGTGGTGGCGCAGTTCGGCGGGAATCTCCCGGTCCGCTCAAGCGAGTTGAAAAAGCTGCCCGGGATTGGCGCTTATACCGCCGCTGCCATCGCCAGCATCGCCCATGGCGAGCCGGTCGCGGTGGTCGACGGCAACGTGGAGCGGGTGCTGTGCCGGCTGGCGGGCTGGGACGCTGTCGTCGCGACGAGCGCGGCGAAGCTCAGGCGCCAGGTGGAAGCGCTTGCCGGCGAGTTGCTGAATGGCGGCCTTTCTGATCCGGCGCGCCCAGGTGACTTTAACCAGGCGATGATGGAGCTGGGCGCGACCGTGTGTCTGCCGCGAAATCCGCAGTGTCTTATGTGCCCTCTGGCGGTCAACTGCAAAACGCTGGGTGAGCACAAGACCGCGCCGCGCGCGCCGATGCAGAGCCGTGAAGTGGGCTATGCGCTGGCGGTGCGCGTGAGCAATACCGCTGGAGCAGACGGCCGCGAGATTCTGCTGGAGCAGCGTGGCGCCGAGCAGACAGTGATGCCGGGGCTGTGGGAGTTGCCGCGCCTCAAAGATGGGCCGATTCCAGAGGCTGACCTGCGCATGACGGTGCGCCACGCCATCATGCAGGTGAATTATGTCGTTCGTGTGCGCACGGTGCCGGAAGACAAACTGGAGAATCTGACCGTGAAGAGCGGCGCACGGCGTTGGGCGCCGCTTGGCGAGGCAGCGGGAATGGCGCTGACCGGCCTGGCGCGCAAGGTGCTCACACGTGCGCATCTGCTGGCGGGAACAGATCGCGATGCGGTGGCCGCCACCACAGATTTCGCCGCTGCTGATTAGGACGTATTCTGAAGAGAAGCTCGCGCGTATGCTGGCGCATCTGCCGCCCACTCCATCCACCAGAGGAGAATCCCCATGAAACGAATGCATCTTTTAGCAGCGCTTGCCGCCTGCTCTGTTGCCGTGCCTTGCCTGAACGCACAAACCGCGCTGACGCCGGTGGTGCCGGCGGTTGCCGGACTCCCGCCCGCGGCCAGTGCTGCCGCGTCCTCCATCGATCCGGAAAAGATTCGCGCGCATGTACGCTTCCTCTCGCTCGACCTGCTGGAAGGACGTGGGCCGGGGACGCGCGGCGCCGAACTGGCGGCTGAGTACATCGCCACGCAGATGGCGCTGGCAGGAGTGGAGCCGGCGGGCGAGAACGGAACCTTCTTTCAAAAAGTTCCTCTGGTCGCGGTTCACACCATCGACGACAAGACCAAGTTTGCTTTCGTGCCGGCATCCGGCGCACCAATCGACCTGACGTACGGCAGCGAGATCGTAGCCAAGGACCAGACCGGACAGGCGTCCGCGGAGTTTGACGCACCCATTGTTTTTGTCGGCTACGGCATCCACGCTCCGGAGTACAACTGGAACGACTACGCCGGCCCGGACGGTCACGACATCGACATGAAGGGCAAGATCGCGCTCATCATCGTGAATGAGCCGCCGTCGGACGACGAGAAGTTCTTCAAGGGCAAAGCGCTGACCTACTACGGGCGATGGACTTACAAGTACGAAGAGGCCGCGCGGCGGGGCGCTGTTGGCGTACTGATCATTCATCGCACTGACCTGGCCAGCTACGGCTGGGAGGTGGTGCGCAACTCGCAGTCCGTGGAGAAGAGCTACCTGCAGGGCGACCCCGATGCCACGCTGCGAGCAGCGGCATGGATTCAACACGACGTTGCCCAGCGGCTGTTTACGCTGGCCGGCCTTGGCGATCTGGACCAGGCCATTGCAACGGCCGGCAAGCCCGGCGCCTTTCACGCCACGAAGCTGCCGGTGCACTTGAAGGCGCACATCGAGAGTCGCGTGCGGCGTTATGTGAGCTCGAACGTGGTGGGGCGTGTTGGCGGGGCGTCTGAAGGCGGCCCAGCGGTGCTGTACACGGCGCATTACGATCACCTCGGGATTGACCCCGACTTGAAGGGCGACAACATCTATAACGGAGCGGCGGACAACGGCACCGGCTGCGGCATTCTGCTGGAGATGGCGCGGGCCTTTGCGCAATCAGGCACGAAGCCGCCGCATGCGGTGTACTTTGCCGCGGTGACGGCGGAGGAGCAGGGGCTGCTGGGGTCGCAGTATTTGGGCATGCATCCGCCGGTGCCGGCGGGGCAGATTTCGCTGGACTTGAACTACGACATGCTGCTGCCCATCGGCGTGCCGCGTTCGGTGAGCCTGGGCGGGGCGGAGCGCATCGACTTCTGGCCGACGGTGCAGACGGTGGCCAAGGCGTTCGATCTCGCGCTGCTTCCCGATCCAACTCCCGGCGCCGGGCACTACTACCGCAGCGACCATTTCTCGCTGGCGCGGGTGGGGATTCCAGCGTTTTCCGTGGACCAGGGCGAGCTGTTTGAAGGCCACGACGAGGCCTGGGGGCGCGCGCAAGACGCGGACTACGTGGCCCACCACTACCATCAGCCGTCGGACGAGTACCACCCAGACTGGGACTTCCGCGGCAATGCGAAGCTGGCGCGGTTTGGGCTGGTGCTGGGCTGGCTGGCGAGCGGACAGGGGAAGCCCGTAGAATGGCTGCCCGGCGACGAGTTCGAGGCAGCGCGGAAGGCTAGCGAGAGACGATAATCACTGGCCGGCTCAGCCGCTTGAAGGTTGCGAGCCGGTAGCAGCCATTGCGGCCGGGTGCCCCAGGTGCCTCGCCTTTGGGCATCTGGGAAAGCACAACCCTCGTGACCCAATCGCCAGGCGCCAATGTGCCGCGAAGCGGCGTCTGCCCCACCGCAGGTGGTCAGTAATAATCCGCGCAGCTCAGGTAGTAGCCGCACTCGGTGCAGACCAGCTTGCAGTGGTGGCCGCTGAGCTGGTGGGCGCAGTTGGGACAGATCTGGCTGTGATGGACGGCTTTTTCCGCACCAGACGTGGCCGGAGCGGTTGCGCCGGAATGCGAATTTCTGGCTTCAAAAGCGGCGTCGTAGGCGTGCGGGCGGTGCGGGAGCATGCTCGACAGATTAGCATAGAGACAGCGGCATCCTGCGCGGCAGCATCCGGATAGCAAACCGGCAGGTGCCCGAGGCATCAACTGTCTGCGTCCGTTCCGGGCGCGCACCGCAATTCAGGGGGATTTTCCCCGCAAACGGCGCGCCGGCAGATAAGCGAGAAAACTCCAACAATATCCGAGATTCGGATTCCCCAAGGAGGGAACAATGGCAAGCAAGGCAAGTGCGGTTTGGACAGGTTCACTGAAGGAAGGCAAAGGCACCATCTCCACGGCAACCGGCGTACTGAACAACGCCAACTACTCGTTCGCCACGCGGTTTGAGGGCGCGGACTCGGGCACCACGCCGGAAGAGCTGATCGCGGCGGCGCATGCCAGCTGCTTCTCCATGGCGCTGGGTGCGCAGCTCGGCGGCGCGGGCTTTACGCCGGACAAGATCGAGACCAAGGCAGCCGTCACGCTGGCCAAGACCGACGCGGGCTTCGCCATCACCAAGATCGCGCTCACCACCACCGCCACCGTTCCCGGCGCCACCAAGGAAGCCTTCGACAAGGCCGCCGCGGACGCCAAGGCCGGCTGCCCCATCTCCAAGCTCTTCGCCAACAACACCGAGATCGAGCTGGACGCCAAGCTCGTCTAAGCCCTGCGCAATACTTCAATCGGCAGGCTGCGTATGAAGGCGCCCGATGGGCACTGTTTACGCGCCCTGCCGATTCTGTATTGCAAGGCCCGCAGCTTCTCGAGCGGCTTGTTTTTGCCAGGGTTTCGGGCAGCCCAGAATGCGGGCTCGAAAGTTGACACAGCAGGCTGCATTTGCGAGACTCAGAGTTGCTGCCGGTTCAGCGAAATCTGCTGGACTCCAAGTACGTGCCGAAGTGGCGGAATTGGCAGACGCGCGTGGTTCAGGTCCACGTACTCGCAAGGGTGTGGGGGTTCGAGTCCCTTCTTCGGCACCAAATATTTTAGAGTCAATAGTTTATGTCGATCCAAGAAGGCCAATAGCTCCAGACGAATTCACGTTCTGTAAGTTGGCTCTCGTTCTTACCAGCTCCCGCAAATCTCATCTTATCTACCCCAACTCCAAGCGACACTTCTTGGGGCCGGTCCAGGACCTAGCATTGGCCCGTTAGCGCACCGTTGCGTCGGCGGGAATTCCATAGGCAGTTTCGATGGCCGCCCCAGATCATCGCCGCTTTTTTATCGGGGCCGCGTTAACGATAACCCTCTGTCAATCTCTGTGCTTGTTCGGTGCTCATGATGGTTGGCTTCCTCCTGCCGGGAGGATGAAGCGCCACCGCGATCTTTTCGCTACAGGCAACGCCGGCCCACCCATAGTAGTGTTCGAGGTTGTAGCTTCTTGAGAGTGGAATTGAAATCGTTGCAGCATCGCCGGGTGCAGGACCGAGCTTATACACGTTGAAGGGGTCATAGGTTAGCAGACCGTTTCCGAATTCCTGCGGCAGGCACGGATACCCAACAAGTTCGGCAGTTCCGTCAGCGTCGAGATCCTTTAGCTCTTGAATCCCGAATTCGTTCTTATGAAGCACGATCCATGGCTCTGGAATTTCCAAAATGACCATTACGTTTCGTCTGCCATTCCAATTGAATTGGAAATCCGAGACCTTTCTCCACTTAGTCTGCGCACCACCCAATTGCAAGGCCGCGCAAACAATTGCGAGCAGGAAGATGAACCTCATTGGAAGCATGTACCAATTATGCGGCCCGGTATCAGAATCAGGCGAGCGGCCTCTCGATTGCTCAATTGCTGGTGGATCGTCGGCAAACCGCACCTTATCATTTTCGCGTCTTGTCAAAAGCCGTAATCTCATTGCTCTAGGTGAGCGCGAAGCTGATGGCGAGTAGGATCCGGCTCCGCGGCAGTCGACTAAGGCTGACCTTGCAGGTTCGAGATGAGAATGACTGTCCATCGATATTCTCGAGAACAATCAGGACGCTCCGCTAATCATCTTGACGACGATCGAATTTCCCGATGCCCTGTTTGGGTTCTTTCGGCAAGCTCCGGATCGCGGGCTCTTCGTCACTATCAAGAGCCTTGTGCTCGTTCCGGAATGTTCCGTTTGTGCAAGGCAAAGTTCCAGGAGAATAACTTTGCTGCACGCTCGTGCGTTGTTGTGATTTTCCCTTGTTCGTCGGCGGAGAACGGCGTTTCTATCCTTCTGCTCAAAGCCATCATTTGAGGGCATTCATGAGCATGATCCGGAACCGGCGGCAAACTCAGTTTTCCCGACTGGCGCGTTGCCATCCTTCCTTGCCGCAGGCATCAGCCCAGTAACGGCAAGCACAGAATTTTCTTGTGCCGACTGGAATTCTCAAATCGACGTGCCGATAGAGTTGGCGTACCAACAACCACCTGCTCCAAGTAGCGATTCTGGATCCCTGCGCGACTCAATGGGATTCGGTGCAGGCGGAAATCGATATAAGGAGCCGTAACAATGAGCATTCAGGTCATCAACAACATCGCTTCTCTGGTTGCAGAGAACGCCGTTTCCAATACGCAGAACAGTCTGCAGTCCACGCTTCAACAACTGTCCACCGGCTTGAAGATCAACTCCGGCGCGGATGACCCGGCGGGTCTGTCCATCGCCAATGGTTTGGGCGCCAACATCGCTGCCCTCACCCAGTCGAGCCAGAATGCATCCAACGGCGTTGGACTGTTGCAGACCGCCGACGGAGCGCTCTCCCAGGTGACCACGATTCTGAACCAGGCCGTGACGATCGCGACCGAAGCCGCCAACGGCGGGCTTACCGCCGCGCAGACCACCGCGCTGGGCACCGAGTTCACCTCGATTCTGAACGAGATCACCAACATCGGCAGCCAGACCAACTTCAACGGCACGGCGGTGTTCGGCGCTACCGCAACGACATTCACCGGTGACGGCACGGCCAACGGCGACGCCACCACCTCCACGGCCATCGCCGCGCTTACGCCCGTAGCGCTGGGCATTACCGCTGCCGATGCCACCAACGACCTGTCCACCACTGCCGGCGCCGCGACTGCGTTGGAAGACATCAACACCGCAATCGCAACCGTGGCAGCGCAGCGCGGCACCATCGGCGCAAGCATCAATCAGTTGACAGCGGACAGCAACGTTGAAAACACCGAAGTGCAGAACCTGACCAGCGCTCAGAACGGCGTTCAGAACGCGAATATCGCGTCCGTGACCTCCAACCTGACGCAGTACAACGTCCTGGAACAGACCGGCTTCGATGCTCTGGCACAGTCAAACTCTGCTGAGCAGAACGTTCTGAAGCTCCTGCAGTAAACTCTTGCCCTTCACACCGAGCGGTGGCGCCTGTTTGAGCGTCACCGCTTTTTCTTTGCGCCGAACTGAAAGATGTTGTGGCATGTGCCGATAGAGTTATGCGGTTAGAATTCTTCAAACGCGGATAGAGGAAACGGAATTGACCTCCGCGCAAAGGAAAAGTTCATGAGTTCAACCTCCGCACTGAATTCGCTTCTGTCTTCATCCTCTTCGGCCGCCGATTCCATTGATCTGAGCGAGATTCTGGAAGCGGCAACCGGAGCGTCCACGCCGGGCATCGACGTAACGGCGGCGGTGAATGCCGCGGTAACAGCCGCGGAAGCGCCGGAGGATGTGTGGGAATCGCAGGAGACGACGGTGTCAAGCCAAGACTCCGCGTTGACCCAGATCCAGACCGACGCTACTACGCTTAGTAACGATGCGGAGGCGCTCAACAGCCTGTCCGGCGCCCTGTCCAGCACCACGGTTACGTCTTCGAACTCCTCCGTTGCGACCGCTACGTCCTCCGGAGCCGCAACCGGAACAAATGTTGTGGTGGTCACCAGTCTGGCCACCACCGCTTCCTATTCTTCCAGCGCGGTGGCCAGCGCCACCACCGATTTGCCCGCGGGAACCATTACCATCACGCCGTCCAGCGGCACCGCCACAACGATTACTACGGGCAGCGGTGTTGACACGCTCACCGACTTGGAAAACGCAATCAATAGCGCGGGCGCCGGCGTAACTGCGAGCATCGTCACCGATGCAACCGGCTCGCGGCTGGCGATTGTGAGCAACACCTCAGGCAGCGCAGGCAGCTTTACGATTTCGTCTTCCGGCACAGGCTTTGGATTCACGGCGGGAGACACTGGCGCGAATGCATCGCTGACCGTGAATGGGATCGCAATTTCGAGTGCATCGAACACGGTGACAGGCGCGATTCCCGGGGTGACATTGAATCTGCTCAGCG
>Ga0302314_10013103_pt1 | contig 14271 bp, 8 predicted proteins | sample III_Palsa_N2_3_FD_200533 | JGI IMG/M metagenome (GOLD analysis project Ga0302314, IMG submission 200533) | Peat permafrost microbial communities from Stordalen Mire near Abisko, Sweden - III_Palsa_N2_3 | ecosystem: Environmental > Terrestrial > Soil > Palsa > Peat permafrost | place: Sweden... | reverse complement strand
GCCTGCGCGACCTCGGTGGGCATCACCTGGTCCATGATCCAGTCCATGCCCAGCGAGCTGGACAGGTCGGTGGCGGCCATCGCCCAGAGGTTGGGCAGGGTATGGCAGGTCGAAATCAGGCGGCCCTGGGGGTCGCGCTGCGCTTCTGAGGTGGGGATGAACAGCGAGCCCTCGTTGCCGAGCTCAATGACCACGCTGCCGACCGAGGTCGCGCCGGCGGTGATCGCCAGCGCGGCCGCGTGGCTGGCGCCGACGGCGACCGGAGTGCCGGCCTGCAGGCCGGATTCGCGCGCCGCCGCCTCGGTGACCCGGCCGGAGATCGACGGGCCATTGCCGATGGTCGGCAGCCATTCGCTTTGGAAAGACAGCAGCCCCAACAGCTGCTTCGACCAGGAGCGGGTGCGCGGATTGAACAGCAGCGTCGCCGCCGCATCGCCGGCATCGGTGACGAGCTGATCGGTGAGACGGAAGCGGATGAAGTCCTTGGCCGGCAGGATGTGCGCCAGGTCGTGCCAGGCGCGCTTCTCATGGTCGCGCAGCCACAGCAGCTTGGTCGCCGCCGCGGAAGTGGTGGCGACCCCGCTGGCGAGATTCAGCAGGTTGCGGGCGCCGACCAGCTTGGTGACCTGTTCGACGTAGGCCTGGCAGCGGTAATCGGGGCCAAGGATGACCGGGGCCAGGGCCTTGCCCTGCGCGTCCAGGGCGACGATCGAGTCGTCGCCGGTGACGCCGATCGAGCGGATCTGCTCGGAGCGCAGGCCAGCGCGGCGCAGCAGCTCCTTGATGCCGGTGCGGGCCGCCCGCCACCAGTCCTGGGGGTCGATCGCCGCTCCGGGAGTCCCGCCATACGCGCGACGCAGACAGGCCACCGCTGCGCCGTCACTGGTCAGGATGACTAATCCCAGCCCGGTACGTGCAACGTCGACTCCCAGAACGTACGAAGGTGTCGCCATTTGAATCATTCGACCTTACGGGTTTGATATGGGAAGGTCAAGAGATGGTATGCGTTTTGGCCGGTAGTTATCGCTTACCCCGCATGGAGCATCCCCATACTTGTACGGAGTCCCATGCGCATCACGGCAACCATCTGGGTCTGCGCCTTGAGCCTGCTGGCGAGCGCCGGCAGTCCTGGCTACGCCGATGTCATCACCCTGGATGATGGCAGCGTGCTCGATGGCGAGATCGTCCCGGACGCCAGTCCGGCCGATTCCCAGACTATTGAGCTGCGTATCACGGCCGGCGGCGTCCAGGCCATCCAGCACATCGACCGGCGCCATGTCGCCCACATCACCTACGGCCCATCCGCCCATCAGCGCCTGCTCACCGCGCTTGCGGCCCAAGCCACCGCACTGGGTCGCGACGGCAGCGCCGAGGACTACCTGGCACTTGCCGAGAAGGCCAAAGGCGCGGGGGAATCGGCCCTGGCGCGCACCTATGCCCGGGCGGCGCTGGCGCGCGATCGCCAGTTGCTGGCGGCCCATCGGCTGCTCGGAGAGGTCCTCTGCAATGGGATCTGGATGCTGCCGCGCGAAGCGGCGGTGGCCCGTGGCGAACTCTTCTACGCCGGTCGTTGGATGAGCTGGCCCGAGCACCAGGCGCTCCTGGCCCAGGCCCAGGCCTCGGCCCAGGCCGCGGCGCAGCAGCGCCAGGCCCAGGTCCAGGCCGAACGCCAGGCCCGCGCCGACGAGGCCCTCGAGGAAGCCGAGTTCGGTTCGAGCGCCAACGATCCGGTGAGCGCGAACTACGTCAGCCCCGGCTCGGTCAGCGGCAATGGCGCATCAGTCTATAGCTATGGGGCTAGCTACGGTTACGGCGGGATCGTCCTCGGCACCAGCCAGGGCTCAGGCGGGGTGATCGCGCCCGGCTGGGGCCAGGCCTACCCCGCGTCCCATTACGGTTCGGGCGGTGGCGGCGCGCTGGTGGTCAGCGGCAGCTCCCATTCCAGCCAATGGGCCCTGGGCCTGCACTGGTAGGCCGGACTGGCATTCCATGCCTTGACCCGGGCTGTGACCGGCTATCGTGCCTCCCTCCCCTACGCCGGGTATACGGCATGGTGTGAGCTGGAGCCTGCATGTCTGCTACGTCTTTTTCCTGGGGTCTCGGTCGTCGTAAGACGAGTGTCGCACGCGTCCGCCTGACGCCCGGAACCGGCCAGATGACCATCAACCGCAAGCCGCTCGCGACCTACGTCACGGTCGAGCGTCTGCGCAAGTACATCGCGACCCCGCTGGAAGTCAGCCAGACGACCGGCCGTTTCGACATCCATATCAACGTTGATGGTGGTGGCGTGACCGGTCAGGTCGGAGCCTGCGTCCTGGGCATCTCGCGCGCGCTGATCAAGGCCGAGCCTGCCGCCGAGGCGGCCCTGCGCCGTCATGGCCTGATGACCCGCGACAGCCGCATGGTCGAACGTAAGAAGTACGGCCTCCACAAGGCGCGCCGCGGCTGCCAGTTCTCGAAGCGCTGATACCGCTTCTGCCTGGACGTCCTGCACCAGCCCGGGTTTCACCCGGGCTGTTTGCGTTGGTAGCGCCAGTGCTCGGCAGGGCTCGACCGTGATGGCCCGGTCGTCCCGGTCGGTCGCGCCCAGCGCAAGCTCGGCTCCGGTGCGCTTGCGGAGCAGGGGGCTCGTTCGATACTCCGCTGCATGACCGTCTCGCGCCCGCGCCTGCTGAAGCTCTCCGGTGAAGCGTTGGGCGGCACGGATGGCATCTTCGACCCGCTCGCGCTGACGCGCGTCTGCTCCGAAGTCGTGGCCGGGTCGGGTCCGGGAACCACGGCGCTCGGCATCGTGGTGGGCGGCGGCAACATCATCCGCGGCAACACCCTCAAGCGCGGGGCGATCGATCCGACCCGCGGCGACTACATGGGCATGCTCGGCACGCTGATCAACAGCCTGGCGCTGAAGGATGGCATCGAGCGCCAGGGGGGCCGCGCCGAGATCATGGCGCCGCACGCCATTCCCAATGTCGCGCAGGTCTACGACCGCGCCCGTGCGCTGGCCTGGCTTGCCGAGGGCGTGGTGCTGATCTTTGGCGGTGGCACCGGGCATCCGTTCTTCACCACCGACACCGCGGCGGCGCTGCGCGCCGCCGAGATCGGCGCCGGCGAGCTGCTCAAGGGCAGCAAGGTCGATGGCGTCTACAGCGCGGACCCGAAGCTCGACCCACATGCGCGGCGCTTCAGCACCCTGACCTTCCAGCAGGCCCTGGATGGGCGCTACGGGGTCATGGACCTGGCCGCCTTCGAACTTTGCAAGGAGCGGGGCATCAGCATCCGCGTCTTCGACATGACCGCCGCCGGGTCGATCACCGCCGCACTCGGCAGCCATCCGCCGGGCACCCTCATCGGTCCCCATCCCGGACCCTGACCGGCTGATTGAACCCGACCCGCCACGCATTGCCCCGCTAAGCGGGCACGACCGTCCCACCGCAAGGAGCCGCCATGGCATTCGACGCAGAACTCGCTGATGCAAAAAACAAGATGGAGAAGGCCCTGGGCGCCCTGAGCCACGACTTCAAGCACATCCGCACCGGTCGTGCCACCACCGGCATGATCGAGCATATCCAGGTCGAGGCCTATGGCAGCGTCACGCCCCTGACCCAGCTCGCCGGGCTGAGCGTCCCCGAGCCGACCCAGATCGTGATCAAGCCCTGGGACAAGAGCCTGATCAAGGCCATCGAGAAGGCGCTCTCCGAGGCCCAGCTCGGCATGATGCCGCAGTCGGACGGCACCGTCATCCGCCTCAATCTGCCGTCGCTGTCGACCGAGCGCCGCCACCAGCTCGCGGCCCAGGCCAAGGAGGCCTGCGAGAAGTGCAAGGTCTCGATGCGCAACGGCCGTCGCGACCTGATCAAGGCCATCGAGACCAAGGGCAAGGCCGAGAAGGCGCCCGAGGACCAGATCAAGAAGTCGGCGGAGAAGGTCTCAGAGCTGCTCAAGGCTTCCGAAGCCAAGGCTGAGGTCTATCTCAAGGAGAAGACCGACGACATCATGCGCTTCTAGCGCGAGCTAGCCGCTGCCAGCAGCGAGCGGCATGTTGCGGCGTCGGCCGGCCTTCCCGGCGCTCGCCGCCCTACTTGGTCTCGGTCAGGCGCCGCAGGCGCGCACGCAGCCCCACGACCTCCTCCTTGAGGCGGCGGAACTCCTCGCGCATCTGATTGGTCTTCTCGCGCTCCTCGGCGCTCTCTTTCATGAACTGCTCGCGCAGCGCCATGACCTCCTTGCGCTTCTCGTCGAGCTGGGTCGCGGACTCGGTATGCTGGCTCAGCGCATCGGCCAGGTCCCCTTCGAGCTGGCGCAGGCGGTCGCGCTGCGCATCGCGCTCGGCCTGCGCGCGGCGCAGCTCGCGGGCCAGGTCGAGCGACTTGACGTTCGAGCCGGCGTGGATGCCCAGTGCCGCCTCAAGCTCCTTGATGCGGTCGTTGGCGGTGGCGATCTGCGCCGCCATGGCCACGGCCTGGGCCTCGAGGCCCTTGACGTCGACGCGGCGCGCGCCGAGGTCGTCGAGCAGCTGGTCCTTGTCGCGTATGATGTGGTCGCGCTCCTCGAGCATGCGCTGGAACTCCTCGCGGGTGCGGCGCATGCGCGCTTCGGAGGCCTCGTGGCGCTCCTTGTGCTCGGCCAAGGCCGCCTCCTGGGCGCGGCCGCTGGCGTCATGCTCGGTGAGCTTCTTGCGCAGCTGCGTGATCTCATCGGCGTTGTGGCCGGAAGAAGCCTGATCGCGGGCGCGCAGGTCGTCGACCTCGGCCAGCGCGAAGCGCATCTGGTGCTTGGACTCCTCGAGTTCACTGGCCAGCGCCTCGCGGCCCTTCTGCGCGCCCATCAGCTCCTTGAGCAGGCTCTGATGCTGCGCCTCGAGGCGCTCGCGCTCGCCACCCAGCACGCTGATCGTGCCGTCGCGGTCGATGAGCGCGGCCTTGAGGGTGGCGACCTCCGCCAGGAAGCGCTCCCGCGCGGCGGCTGCCGCGCTGATCTCGCCCTGGGCGGAGGTCAGGCGCTCGGCCAGGGCGCGTGAGCGCTCCTGGACGGCGGCCGCGAGGCTGCGTCCGGCCTCGGCGAGTTCGTCGGATCCTCCGGCGCGCGCCAGCTCGAATTTCTGGGTGGCCTGGGCCAGGGCGTCGTGCGCCTGGTCATGGACCGGCTGCCAGCTGGTCAGGCTGCCCAGGGCCTGGGCCATGGCCGCCTGGTTGGCCTCGGCAGCGTCGCAGCGGCGCTGCAGGACATGTGCGGAGCGCTCATGCTCGGCCAGCACCTGGGCGCGCTCGGAGAGGGCGGCCTGCAGCTCCTGGGTGCGGCGTTCATGGTTGTGCAGCCGCTCCTGGTCGGCGTCGCGGTCGGCGATCATCGAGACCAGCTCGGCGCGCGCCTGGCTGTGCTCCTGGATCTTGGCCGCCAGCGCGGCGCTCTGCTCGGCCATCTCGCGGCGCACCGCGGTGACCTCGCCCTGGTGGCGGCGGGCGGCGCTTTCACCCTCCTGGAGTGCGGCGCGCAGCCGTTCCAGCTCGCGCGCCGACTCTTCCAGCCGGCCGCGCGCGTCGATGCGCTCGCGCTCGATGCGCCCGGTCTGGACCAGCTGCGCGGCGTGGCGCCGCGCCAGGGCCTGGGCGGCGGAGACGCCGGCCTGGGCGACCTCGTTGAGGGTCTCGGGCTCGACTGAGATCTCCTCGTCCTCGGCCGGCAGGCGGGTCAGGGCGGCGTCGAGGTCGAGGTGGCTCTCGCCCGCGGCCTCGGCCATCTGCGCGCAGGCATCGCCCAAGCGCCGCACGGCGGCAACCGAAAGGTGGGTGAGGGTGCGCAGGCCCTCAAGGCGGGTGGTGCTGGCGGTCACCTGCGCGCGCAGCGCGCTCAGCTCGGCCTCGCGCGTCTCGCGCTGCCCGGTCAGCTGGGAGATGACCTCCTTGCCGCTGGCGGCGATCTCGTCGCGCTCGCGCTCGGCGGCCTGCACCGCCTCGGTGCGTTCGGCCAGCTCCTCGCCCAGCTGCGCCACGCGCGCATCGACGGCCTGGGCCTCGTCCTGGCGGTCCTTCCAGTGCCCGGCGAACTCGGCCAGGGCCGGGGCCAGGCGGCTGAGCGCCTCGTGATCGCCGCTACCGTCCAGGGCGCGGTGCGCGGAAGAGATGTCCTGGACATGCGCGACCATGGCAGGCTCGAGTTCGAGCAGGTGCTGGGCCTCGGCCAGCAGGGCCTGCTCGGCGTGGCGGCGGCGCGACGCCTGGGCGCCGTGCTCCTCGATCTGGCGCTGCAGCTGGGCGGCGTCGTGCAGGGCCTTCTGGTGCAGATCCTGGTGCGTCGCCACCCGCGCGGCGAGCTCCTTGCGTTCGGATTCGAGTTCGCTCAGGCGGGTCTGGGCCTGGATGTGGTTCTGGCGGTGGGACTCGGCGTCCTCGCGCGCGAAGTCGAGCTCATGCTTGAGCGAGCCCTCGTTCTGCTGCAGGTCGCCGATGCGCGAGAGGTGGGTGCGGGCCTCGGTCTCGGCGGCGATGCGCTTGGCGAGCGCGTCGCGCAGGCGCTCCTGGACCTGGGCGATCTCGTGCTGGGCCTGTTCAATCTCCAGAGCCTGCTGCGCGGCCTGGGCCTGGAGCCGGGCGACCTGCGTCGCCTGTCCCTGGCGCTCGGCCTCGGTGGCGCTGTGCTTGCCGCGCAGCGCCTCGAGCTCGGCCTCGAGGCCGGCCGAGGCCTCGATCAGGGCATGGCTGCGGCGCGCGAGATCGGCGTACGCCTCGCGGATCTGCGCACCGAGCTCATCAGCACGCGAGAGGTCGGAATGGATGAGGGCCTGGTGCTCTGGTCCGACGGTCATGCAGCCTCCAATGGGCTGCTAGCGTGCCTGGTCGCGTGGCGAAGGAAGTGTCCATCAGGGGTTTCGCGAGCGGCTGTCGCCGTGCTGCAGGGCAATACAACAGGGCGATGCCGCCCAATGCAGAAGTGCAAACGGTGCTGCCAGCGGGTACTCAGGTGCGGCGCCATGCACCGGCATGTGCGCTGTATCGATGGCCGCATGGCTGACATGGCTGGCATGGCCGTGATGGCTGATGTGGATCGATGCGGTTCGGTGCGCGTGGCGAGAGCGGTGAGAGCGCGTCAATTGTTCCAGGCCGGACAGGGTCGCGGAGTGCCGCGCTCATGAGGCCGGCGCCGCGATCCCGGTCATCCCCGTTCCGAGCATCACCGATACGCGCCGTACGCAGGAGGTACGGCTGCCGCAGGCCAGGAGGTCGCGCACCAGGGCGACGATGCCCGTGCCAGACCGATCGTCATGAGTCAGCGCGGCATCCGTGGTGGTTCGGCGCGGCGTCGCCGGACGCCGAACCTCACCGCGCTGCGTCTGGCCTAGTGCTTGTCGTCGGTCAGGCGGCGCAGCCGGGCACGCAATCCCATGACCTCTTCCTTGAGCTTGCGGAACTCCTCCTTGAGGAGGGTGGTCTTCACGCGCTCATCGCCGATCTCCTTGGCCATCTCGTCGCGGGCGCCGGCGACTTCCTTGCGCTTCTCCTCGAGCTGGGTGTGCAGCTCCTCGTGCGCGCTGACCGCATCGGCCAGGTCGCTTTCGAGCTGGCGCTGCTTCTCGCGCAGCGCGTCGCGGTCGGCCTGGGCCTTCTTCAGATCGCGCGCCAAGTCGCCGCTCTTGCTGGTCGCCCCGGCGTGCGCGCCGTGCACCGTCTCGTAGTCCTTGACCCGTTCATTGGCCACCGCCAGCTGCTGGGACAGCGCCGTGACCTGGGCCTCGAGGCCCTTGATGTCGACGCGCTTCGAGCCCTGCTCGTCGAGCAGGCGGTCCTTCTCCTGGATGAGCTGGTCGCGTTCCTCGAGACGGCGCGAGAACTCCTCGCGCTGGCGCTTGAGGCGGGCGTCGCCGGCTTCGGCGCGCTCGTTGAGGTCGTGGATCTGCGCCTCCGACTGCTTGCGTAGCTGATGCTCATGCGCCAGCTCGTCGCGCAGCTGGGTGAGCTCCTCGCTCAGCCCGGCGCTGGAAGCGCCGCCGCGGGCCTTGTGGTCCTCGAGCTCGGCCTCGGTCTGGCGCAGGCGCTCCTGCAGCTGCGCATGGCGGTCACTGGCCTGGGCAACGTCCTGATTGCGCGTGGCGATGGTCGCGGCCAGGGCGGCCTTCTCCTCGTCGGCGGCGGTGATCTGGCGGCGCAGCTCCTCGAGCGACATGTCGCGGTCGACCAGCGCGGCGCGGTGGTTGGCGAGCTGCTCGCCGAGGGCCGCCGACTCGCCATGCACCTTGTCGAGTTCCGAGCGGGTATTCGAGAGCTCCTGCGACAGGTTTTGCGCGTGGCCACGCACCGCCTCGACGAAGGCCTTGCCGGCGGCCGAGACCTCGTCGCCGCCGGCGTGGCGCGCCAGCTCGAGCTTCTGCGCGGCCTTGGCGATCGGATCCGAGAGCGCGGAACCGCTGATCGAGCCGAGGCTGCGCAGCGACTGGGCGATGAGCAGCTGGTTCTGCTCGGCAGCCTCGGCGCGAGAACCCATCGCCAGATGCTCGGCGGTCAGGCGCTCGAGCTCATGGCTGGCATGCAGCAGCTGGGTGCGCGTCTCGGTCAGGCGCGTCTCCTGGTCGAGCAGGCGGCTGCGCACGGTGTCGACGTCGGCGCGCGCGCTGGCCAGCTCGGACTTGCTCTGCGAGAGCTCCTGGACCTGGGCGGCGAGGGCGGCGCCCTGGCTGGTCATCTCGCGCTTGATGGCGGTGACCTCGTTGGCGTTTCTGCGGATGATCGCGTCGCGCTCTTCCAGGGTCGAGCGGGTGCGGCTGAAGTCGGCATTGAGCCGCTCGAGCTGGTCGCGCAGGCGGCGGTTGTCGGTGGTGGCGCTGGCCATGGCATTGGCCACCGCCTCGCGTCGCGCCTGCAGGGCCTCGGCGAGCTTGTGGCCGCTGGCGGCGATCTGCGCGGTCAGATCCCCGGTCTGCGCCACGTCATCGGTGTCGTCCTCGCTGGGCAGCTGGGAGAGCGCCACCTCGAGATCCATGCGCGGATCCTCGATCGACGGCGCATCGGCGAAGTCGTGCTTGGCCTCGATGGTCGCGACCGCGGCGAGCGCCTCGGCGAGGCGGCGGTTGGCCGCCTCGGCCTGGTGCATGCGGTCCTGGAACTCGGCTAGCTTGCCGGCGGCGAGCTCGTTCTCGGCGCGCAGCGCCTGCACGTCCTTCTCGCGGGCGTCCTTCTGCTGACGCAGCTGGGAGATGATCTCCTTGCCGCTCTCCGCCATCTCGTCGCGCTCGTTCTCGAGGGCGGTGGCGCGGCTCTCGTGGTTGGCGAGCTGGCCCTTGAGGATCATCAGCTCGGCGGCGAGGCGCTCATTGTCGGCGACCAGCTGCTGCTTGCGGGAGGTCAGGTTCTGGAGGCGGCCGGTGACGTGCTTCTCGAGCGCGGAGGTCGGCAGCGATTCGCCATCCTTGGTCTCCTCGAGGGCCATCGCCAGGTGCGGGGTGTCATCGGATTCGGGATCCTGGCGCGCGAGATCGACCAGGGTGCTGGCGAAGGCGCTGTGCGACTGGCTGACCTCCTGGCTCTGGGCCTTGAGCTGGTTGAGTTCCGCCGTGGTGCGGGCCAGGGTCGCGGTGAGCTGGTCGTGCTCGCGCTGGATACTGAGCTTGCGCGCCGCGAGCGCGGCGACGGTGTCCACCAGCTGCTTGGCGAAGGCCTCGGGCGGGAGCTGGGCCTCGTCGCCCTGGTCCATGACCAGCGCCAGGTCGGCGCCTGAGTCGGCGAGCTGGTCGTCGCCCTTGATCGCCTTCATGACGTGGCCGGCGATGGCGCGGCCGCTGGCGGCGTGGATGCGCGCCTGGGTCTGGGCGGCGTAGAGGTCGTTCTGCGCCTGGATCAGGCTGCCCTGGTTGGCGCGCAGGCGCTCGAGCTCGGCATTGACCACGCGCTGCTGCTCGCCGTTGGTGCTGATGAAGCCTTCGAGCTCGAGGATGCGGTGCTGGCTGGCGTCATGCGCCGAGCGCGCCTGGTCGAGGGCCTTGGTCAGCTCCTGCAGTTGGGCGGTGGTCGCAGCCTGCTCATGCTGCGACTGCTCCTGGAGTGCGGCGACCACCGAGGCGGCGGCCTCGACGGCGTCCAGCGAGGTGTTGCGGTCGGGTCCCGAGAGGACCGCACGCAGGCGGTCGGAGCTGCGCTGCAGGTCCGGCGAGCGCTTGCCCTCGGTGGCGCGGGTCGCGTCGGCGAGGGCATTGATGCGCTGCGCCAGGGTGCGTTCGCGGGACTCGGCCTGCTCGAGCTGGCGGCGCTGCTCAAGCACCAGCTTCTCGAGGTCCTGGCCGGCCTTGCGCATGCGCTCGGCGAGCACCTGGTGGTCGGTGGCGGCGACCGGGTCGACGGGATTGCCGACCAGGCGGTCGACGACCGCGAGCTGCTCGGCCAAGGCCTCGTCGGCCTCGGGATGCCCGGACTGGAACTGCTCGATGACCATGAGCGCGGCCGCGTCGCGCTCGGGACCCGGGGCGGTGGCGTCGGCCAGCGCCTGGGGAATGACCAGGGAATCGGCCTTGGCCTTGTCGGCCAGGGCGGTCAGCAGGCGGCCATGCTCCGCCTGCAGCTTCTCGATGGCGTCCTCGCCTGCCGAGCGCTCCATCTCCGCCTCGTCGGCGATCTGCTTGAGGGCCATGACGCGCTGGCGCGAGCGCGACAGCTCGGCGGCCAGCTCGCGGGCGACGATGGTCGCTCCGGCCAGGACCTCGGCGGGCTCGCCATCGGCATCCGGCACCGCGGTAAAGGGGGTGCGCTGGCTGGAGTTGCCGGTGACGGTGGAGACGGTCTCCTCCATCGCTTCGGCTTCCGAGCGGGCGCCGTCGAGGGCCTCGATCAGGGTCGCCACGGGCTGGGAGACGTCCATCGCCTTGAGGTTGCCCTCTTTGAGCTGCTCGAGCAGCTGCAGGTCGCCTTCGAGCAGGTTGCGGCGCGGATCCTTGTCATGCGCCTCCTTCTCCTCGAGCGAATGCTTGGCGATCGAGCGCAGGCGCTCGAGATCGTGCATCAGGGTCTGGATGACCTTGGCGCCGGTGTCGAAGTCGTGGTAGAACTGCTCATCCTGGCCGGACTCCTCGGCGACCGGATTGTCCTCCTGGTGGCGCGCGCCGTAATACTGGTTGTCGATGCCGAGCACGCCGCCGATGAGGTCTCCGGAGTGCACCATCTGCTGGCGCACGGTGTCGCGCAGCTTCTCCTTCTCGGCCAGGGTGGTCGAGACCAGGGCCATCTTCTCCTGGAGCTGGTCCTGGAGATCGTAGTTGTCCTGCTGCAGGTCGTCGACATTGGCTTCCGCGCTCTCGAGCTTGGCGCGCAGCGCCTCCATGGCCTTGGTGTAGTCGGCCTGGGAGAGCTTGGCGTCGTTGAGGACCTTGACCGCGGACTCGTACTCGGTCTGGACGCGGGCGCGCTCGCTCTCGGCGGCCTGCTCGCGCAGCATGCGGCGCTTGAGCTCGTCCTGGGTCTTGCGCAGCAGCTCCTCCTTCTCGGCGTCGGAGAAGGCATCGGCCTTGCCGGCCATGTGCTGGCGCAGCAGGCTGAGGATCCACTCCATCAGCTTCTTCTCGCTGATGACCTTGAGCTTCTTGCTCTGCCCCTGCTTGCGCACCAGTTCGGCGGCGGTCGTGGTCTCGCCCAAGCTGCTTAACGAGGAGGCCAGCTCCTGCGACGAGACTTGATCATTACCGGCCATAGCCACCACCTTTTGACCCAGCGCGGTAAGCTGTGGAACGAGGATCCACCGCGCGTCCCATTAGCGTGCGGGGGCGCCCGGAAAGGCCATTGGAGTGGACTGCTGCATGGATTTAACATGGTGATACAGCATCACTTACCTGGCCCCGGCCAGTGGGCGACTAGGGCCAGAGTCAACAAACAAACCACCCCCGGTCGAGTGACCGGGGGTGGCACGTCAGCAGACCTCGCGCTGTCATCAGCGTCATCTGCCCACCGTAACCGCAGGCGTTACTTGACCTTGCTGAAGTACTCCTTGGAACCCTTCGGATCGGCCTTCATGGTCGGCTTGCCTTCGACCCAGTTGGCCGGGCAGACCTCGCCATGCTTCTCGACGAACTGGAAGGCCTTGATGACCCGGACCACTTCATCGACCGAGCGGCCGACCGGCAGGTCATGGACGATCGCGGCGCGGATCACCTGCGAGGGGTCGATGACATAGAGGCCGCGCAGCGCGATGCCGGCTTCCTCGATCAGGCAGCCGTAGTCGCGGGCGATCGACTTGTTGATGTCGGCGACCAGGGGGTAGTTGAGTTCGCCCAGGCCACCGTTGTTGCGCGGCGTGTTGCGCCAGGCGAGGTGGGTGAACTGGCTGTCGACGCTCACACCCAGGACTTCGGCCCCGACCGTCTTGAAATCGCTGTAGCGATCCGAGAAGGCGATGATTTCCGTCGGGCAGACGAAGGTGAAGTCGAGCGGGTAGAAGAACAGGACGACCCACTTGCCCTTGTAATCGCTGAGTTTGATCGACTTGAACGAGCCATCGGCCATCACGGCTTCGGCGGCGAAGTCAGGGGCCTTTTTTTGGACGAGGGACATGCGGTACTCCAGGACGGGGTTGAGCGGTTGGTTGAGGTAGTTGAGGTGGTTGAGGTGGTTGAGAAGGTTGAGAAGGGAGGAATGGAAGAAAGGGTCCCCGAAAGGGGGAGAGGATCATTCCGCCGGGGGTGGGTAGGGTCAATAGGCCCTGACCGGGGGCGGCGCAGCGTCGCCGCCCCCACCAACCATGACCACGGTTGGGGGCTGCCGGCTGGGCGTGATGCACGCGCTGGCGCGCAGCATAAGCTCAGCTTGATACCAGCCGCCTACGGCCAAGCATGCCGATCCATGCGCACCCTGTCCCTCACCCTCGCCATTCTCGCCTCGGGCACTGCCGCCTGGGCCTCCGACCAGCCCGATTACGGCAGCGGCGATGTGCTGCATCCGGAATATTTCGGCGGCATGCGCTTTGATTTCGGCACGGCGCCGGGCATCAAGAAGGTGACCACCAGCCAGTCCAAGGACATCGACGGCAATCCCGATCCGCAGGCCGATGGCACCAGCAATCTCAAGGCCAAGCAGGGCTACTCCGCCGGCATCAGCGTCTACTGGGACACGAGCCTCGCCGGCGGCTGGGGCTGGGTTGTCTCACCCGGCCTCTTCTACCGCGACGTGGTCGGCAAGTCGTCCGAGTACCGCGACACCTTCACCGCCGCCGGCTTCGAGATCGCGACCGGTCCGTCCCTGACCCTCGGCCATCTCAACATGGAGCTGCAGCCATACATCGGCTTCGCCGGCTGCAACCTCAAGCAGGACGCCAACTTCAACGGCTTCACCGGCAGCCGTTCGACCGGCACCGGCAATGATCTGACCTACGGCGCCAAGGCCTCGGCCAACTGGCTGTTCCAGTCCAACTCCTACCTCGGCCTGACCGCCGGCTACGAGCGCTTCAATGCGCAGTGCACCGGCATGTACGCGCAGTCGGTGCAGGGACTGATCTTCGATTCGCAGAAGATCCAGGTCCAGGGGCAGGGCCTCATGGGCTCGGTGACGCTCGGCTTCTGGTTCTGATCACATCCTGATCCGGCGCATGCCGGCGCGCGCGCCGGATGCTGCCCAATCCGGCGCGTGCCCAGCAGCATGCGAATTCCATGAAAAACCCGGCGCCATGCGGCGCCGGGTTTTTTTGTCGTAACCTCGCCACGCCGCGACCCGGGATTGGCCCGGGCCGCGCAGGCCTTACATCGCGGCGATCATCGCCTCGCCGAATTCCGAGCACTTGAGCTCGGTGGCGCCCTTCATCAGGCGGGCGAAGTCGTAGGTCACGGTCTTCTTGGCGATCGCGCCGTTGAGGCCCTTGATGATCAGGTCGGCCGCTTCCGGCCAGCCCATGTGGCGCAGCATCATCTCGCCCGAGAGGATCACCGAGGCGGGATTGACCTTGTCGAGGTTGGCGTACTTGGGCGCGGTGCCGTGGGTCGCCTCGAAGATCGCGCGGCCGGTGGCGTAGTTGATGTTCGCCCCCGGTGCTATGCCGATGCCGCCGACCTGCGCGGCCAGCGCGTCGGAGAGGTAGTCGCCGTTGAGGTTGAGGGTGGCGATGACGCCATACTCGGTCGGACGCAGCAGCACCTGCTGCAGCATCGCGTCGGCGATCACGTCCTTGACCACGATCTCCTTGCCGGTCTTGGGGTTCTTGATGCGCATCCACGGTCCCTTGTCGATGACCGTCGCACCGTACTTGCTGGCGGCGAGCTCATAACCCCACTTCATGAAGCCACCCTCGGTGAACTTCATGATGTTGCCCTTG
>Ga0302314_10013102_pt1 | contig 14273 bp, 13 predicted proteins | sample III_Palsa_N2_3_FD_200533 | JGI IMG/M metagenome (GOLD analysis project Ga0302314, IMG submission 200533) | Peat permafrost microbial communities from Stordalen Mire near Abisko, Sweden - III_Palsa_N2_3 | ecosystem: Environmental > Terrestrial > Soil > Palsa > Peat permafrost | place: Sweden... | reverse complement strand
ACCCTTCCTCACGTCACCGTCGCCGCGCCCGTCAACATCCAGCTCACCTCCGGCAAGAGCCTCGAAAACATCTACGGCATCGACTTCTCCAGCTACGACGCGCTCCGTCCCTTCGTTTTCCTCTCCGGCGGGCCCTTCACCGGCCCCAACGATGTCATCATCGACGACTTCCAGGCCGCTCGCGGCTTTAAAGTCGGCGACACCATTACCATCCTCAACCACCCCTTCCGCATCTGCGGCATCGTTGAGAACGGCAAGGGCGGCCGCAAGTTCATCCCCATCGAGACCATGAACGCCATCGGTGGAACTCCAGGCAAAGCCAGCGTCTTCTACCTCAAACTCGACGACCTCAAAAAACGGGAGACCGTTCGCAAAGAGATCCTCTCCACTCCCGGCATGAGCCAGTACGACGTCCAGACCCTCGAAGAACTGCTCTCCAGCCTCACCCCCGACAAGCTCCCCGGCTTCAACATCGGCCTCCGCATCGTCATCGGCACCGCCGTCATTATTGGCTTTCTGGTCATCTTCCAGTCCATGTACACCGCCGTTATGGAACGCACCCGCGAGATCGGTATTCTCAAATCCCTCGGAGCCTCCCGCTTCTACATCGTCGCCGTCGTCCTGCGCGAAACGGGGCTGCTCGCCATCGTCGGCATCGTTCTGGGGGTCGCCGCCGTCTACCTCATGCGGCTGATCTTCCACTACAGATTTCCCACGCTCGACTTCTCCGTAACTCCCGCCTGGGTCGCCTCCGCCGTCGCTATCGCTTTCACGGGTGCGATCTTTGGCGCACTCTACCCGGCTCTCAAAGCCGCCACCAAGGACCCCATCGACGCCCTCTCGTATGAGTAACCATATCTGGTATCATAGAGATAGGTCGCCGACGTACCGCCAATCTCAACCGGCTGGCAACCGAATTCTTCTCGTCTGCGTCTTTCTAAGGAAATGGATCGCCTCATCCCAGGTGAACCCCTGTAACAATTCTGTAATGTTCTAAACTCCTAATGAAAAGCTGTGTTTAAGCCAGAAGAGACAATGAAGCAGTCCTCACTTAGTCCGGTGCCTCCCAGTAAACTCGTCAAAACAGTCGAGATACTTCTTTTTCTGGTTGCCACGATCTTTCTGGTTCTTCATGCTCTCCATCTCAAAGCCGACTTCCCCAACCACTCCCCCTGGGTAGACTGGGCCAAGTACACCGACGAAGGCTGGTACGGCGACGCCGCGATCCGCCACTTTCAGCTCGGCCACTGGTATGTTCCCGGCGACTTCAATCCCGCCGCCGCCCTTCCCGTCTGGCCTCTGCTCGAAGCGGCTCTCTTCCGCTTCACCGGCGTCAACCTGGTTGCCGCCCGCGGTCTGGCCTTCGGCATCTTCACTCTCATCCTTGTCAGCTCCTGGCTTCTTCTCCGCCGCTGGCACATCCTCAATACCCTGGCCCGACCTTCGTCCGCACAAGCCTCTGCGACCTCACTTGCTCCGGCTGTCGCTGTACTTCTGCTGGCCGTCAGCCCATTCTGTTATGCCTTCAGCCGCATGGCCATCCTCGAGCCCCTGCTGATTCTCTTCACCCTCCTCGCTCTTCTCGCCGCTTCTTATGCCACTCCGCAGCAGGGAACCGGCCCGTCAACCCTGAAGGCCCACCTGAGCCGCATCCTCCCCCTCCTCGCCCTTGGCCTTCTTCTACCGCTCATGGTCCTCACCAAGACCACCGCCGTCTGCCTCATCCCCGCCATCGCCTGGCTTCTCCTGGCCCGCGCCGGATACAGCCTGCGGTCCTTCCTCCGTCTCGCCCTGCCCCCGGCCATCCTGGGCATCGCTGTATGGCTTGGTTACTACCTTCTGCTCGTCCGACCCCACTTCCTCTCCGACTACCACTACCTCTTCGACGCCAATTCCTACACCAGCATCACACCCTCCACCGTTCTTGACGTCCTCAGCGACACCATCGTCCGGGGCATCTGTATCGGCAACATCATGTATCCGTTTGCCCTCACGACCCTCACGATCGCCCTTGCCGTCTGGCCGCGAGTCATGCGCAACCCACTCATTCCGGCGCTTCTTCTCTGGGTTGCGGGTTACGCGACCTTCCTTGCTTACCATGACAATCTGCAGCCCCGTTACTACCTGGTGGTCGCAGTTCCGCTCACCCTTCTTGTGCCCCTCATCTATGAAGGCATCTGGAACGCAACGCGCTCCACGGCCAGTCGCCCCGTGCTCCGCTGGCGCAGCTTCGCCACTGCCACGGTTGTGGCTATTCTCGCCGTGCTCACCGTCACCGACGCCCGCCAGACCCTCCACTACGTCCGCAATCCCGACTACACCTTCACCGCCGCCGCCGCTCAGATCCACCAGATCGTCTCGTCCGACCACACCCATAATTCACTGATCCTCTCCATCAGTGGGTCCAATCTCTCTCTCATGACCGGCCTGCCGTCTATCTGCGACGACTTCGGCACGATGGACCTCGCCGTCCGCGTCCGTGCCTACCGCCCCGGCTGGTACATCGCCTGGAACCATGTCGAAGACGACAAGATGGACGCCCTCACGCCTCTGTACCGCCTGCAGCGCGTCGCCGAATTTCCTGCCATGGACGACCCGGAACGCAACCTCCTCATCCTCTACCGTCTCGACCCTGCTGCTCCCGCCACGCCCCCGAGCCACCGCCGCAAACTCATCATTCCGCATCTCCTCCCTCATCTCCTCCAGACCAGCTTCGGCCAGCAACCCAGCGTCCCCCGGCTGGAGCACTAAGCTGCCTCATACCACCTTCGTGGTACTCCCAAAGCGCCGAGCCATGGATACGCTCACTTCATCGCACCAGGGAGCGCCATGGAACTCGCACACCTTACCGTCCTTACCTCCGAGCCTGCTTCCGTTTTCTATATCGTCACCGGCGCCGTCGGGCTGCTCTTCACCCGTCTTCGAAACTCCGGGCGCAGCGCCGACTCCTCCTCCGTCGCCATGCTCTTCTGCCGCAAATCGACCCGCGACAAGCTGCGTCAGGTAAGTCTTACCTGAGAGCGTCCGGACGACGGGCTTTCGAATCGGAAATCCCTCTAACGAGGCGGACCCACGAGTCTGAACTGTTGTTCCACCACCACTCCGGTTGCTACCGGTGCACCCGCGCGCATCCCTGGCGTGAACCGCCACTTTGCCATTGCCTCTACTCCTGAGGCATCCAGTCCATACCCCAGCGGCTGAGCCACGCTGATCCTGTGCGGAACTCCCTCCCCGTCCACCACCATTCGTAGCTGAATCGCTCCCTGCACCTTGTCCCGCTGTGCAAATTCGGGATACCTGGCGTCCGTTCGGCGTGCCACCACAGGAGGCCCCACGTCCTTCGTCTGGCCTGCCTGTCCGACCAGCATATACACCGTCTGCCCGCTCAATTCGTCCTGCGGCCATGCCAGCGTCGGGTCGAAGTAGTGCCGCCAGTAGTCCGGCATCGCTCGTTGCAGCGCGGGGTCGATCCCTACGGAAAACATCGCAGCAAACGCCGCCTCCACTCCGGCAACGCTCCCGGTATCCGCCATGATCAGCCGCATCTTCTCATCATTCAACGCATGCCGCTGAAACTCATGGGCATCCGGGTTATACCGGATTGCAACCCGTACCCCGTCCAGTTCGATCTCATCGGGCTTCCGTCTCTCGACCTTCAGCACATTCACCGCCGCCAGCGTCCAGTCGCCCGCCTTCGGCAAGCCCTGCACCCGCCCCGCAGCGTCATAACTCAGGTCATTTGCCAGATAAAACCCCCGCAGAAACAGCGCCTTCCCCACCAGCGCCTCTGCCGGAGCCAGCGTCCTGTCCTGGTTCTGAACCGCAACCTGTGCGGGAGCCTGATTTGTCGCAGGAGCTGCAACCTGGGCCCGCCCATCTCCCGAAGCCAGGCAAGCCAGCCAAAGCCCGGCTGCCACCAGCCGCATCTCCAAAAAACCGAAACCAGCCATCAAATCATTCCTCATAAGCTTCTTTGATGGCCGCAACCCCATCTGCACGCGATTTTAAGCTACCTTCTCCGCCATTCCCTCGTTGACTTCCGCCCGAACTCTCGTCTATTCTTGAATCTCGCGCAGTCTCGCGTCTGTACGTCTGTGTCTTCACCGTTCACCGCCGCGTCAGACATCCGGGACATCCGTGGTGGATCCACTGGGAGCAGCTTGCAACACAGCCGCCCTGAAGCACCCATCCCATAGGTTTGTGCGTAGTCCAGGCCAGGCGGTTCGTCTTCCGCGCGTTTGAAGAGGCAGCTTCTCTTCCTTCGCCATACCGTCATGTTCTGGAACAATCGATCTTTTGCTTTTTCATGAATCATTAACCGGCACCACTTTCTTCATGCACCACGCCGAACACTGAAGACGGCAGAATCAGGGAGTACTCAACGATGTCCACCACCATTCCGAGCGGCAAAGATATTAAGCGCAAGTGGTATGTGCTCGACGCCAGCGGCAAAACGCTCGGCCGCCTCGCCACCCAGGCCGCCTCCGTTCTCGCCGGCAAGCTCAACGTCCTCTACACCCCTTACATCGATATGGGCGATCACGTCATTATCATCAATGCCGAAAAGATCGTCCTCACCGGCCTCAAGTCTGACCAGAAGCTCTATCGCCGCTACACCGGTTTTCCTGGTGGTCTCCGCGAAGAGTCCTTCGTCAAGCTCCTCGCCCGTCGCCCCGAGGCGATCGTCGAGCAGGCCGTCAAGGGCATGCTTCCCAAGAACAAGATGGGCCGCCAGATGGCTACCAAGCTCAAGGTCTACAAGGGCAGCCAGCACCCGCACCTCGCCCAGCAGCCCGTTGCCATGGACTTTCATGCCTCCAACGCGCCAAAGGTGCTCACGTCCAAGGTCATGGTGCCAGCGCACCCGGCTCACTCGCTCGAAGGCTAAGCGTCCCGTCCTGCTATGCAGGAGCTAACGAAAGAAGGGGCGTGAGCCCCACGTTCTATCAAGTTCAAGGAGCATCATGGCAGATCTGATCCAGTACTACGGAACCGGCCGTCGCAAGTCTTCGATCGCACGCGTCTTCCTGCGTCCGGGCAGCGGCAAATTCACCGTCAACAAAAAAGAGTGTGACGTTTACTTCGTCACCGCACAGCAGCGCGCAGCCGCCCGCCGCTCCCTCGGCATCGCCGACATCGGCGAGACCTTCGACGTCATCACCACCGTTCGCGGTGGCGGCGTCATGGGCCAGGCCGATGCGGTCAAGCTCGGCATCGCCCGCGCCCTCATGGAATTCAACCCCGAGCTCCGCAAGGCGCTCAAGGCAGAAGGCCTCGTTACCCGCGACTCGCGTGGTAAGGAGCGCAAAAAGTACGGTCAGAAGGGCGCCCGCGCTCGCTTCCAGTTCTCCAAGCGCTAGTCGCGGGAGCACAGAAGGCCTGCCGTCCTCGTACTTTGGGCCCCCACAGTTTGAATGGGTGCCGGACATTTCGTTCGGCGCCCATCGCAACACCCTCACGTATCGATCGCTTGCGGTCGCCGCATGAGGTAAGGAGTCAAATCTCCCGTACGCGGGATTAATCCAGGCACCGGCATCACGGTCCGGCTGTCTTCACTAAGGAGCTACATTGGCAAACATCACTATGAAAGAACTGCTCGAAGCTGGCGTTCACTTCGGGCATCAGACCAAGCGCTGGAACCCGAAGATGAAGGAATATATCTTCGGCGAGCGTAACGGCATTTACATCATCGACCTTCAGAAGACCCTGAAGATGTTCAAGGAAGCGTCGAAGTTCGTCACCGACCTTACCTCCACCGGCAAGCTCATCCTTTTTGTCGGCACCAAGCGCCAGGCGCAGGACGCCATCGCCGAAGAGGCCACCCGTGCAGGGATGCCCTACATCAACAGCCGCTGGCTCGGTGGTCTTCTCACCAACTGGGTCACCGTGCAGAAGTCGGTCAAGCGCCTCACCGAACTCGACGACATGTCGACCGACGGCCGCTACGAGCTCCTCACCAAGAAGGAAGTCATCAAGCTCGAGCGCGAGCGCAAGCACCTCACCACCAACCTCGCCGGTATCAAGACCATGAAGCGCCTTCCCGACGCCATCTTCGTCGTTGACTCCAACAACGAAGCCATCGCCGTCGCCGAAGCCCGCAAGCTCGGCATCCCGGTCGTCGCAGTCGTCGATACCAACTGCGATCCCACCGTCGTCGACTACGTCATCCCCGGCAACGACGACGCCCTCCGCGCTATCCGCCTCTTCACCACGAAGATCGCGGACTCTGCCTACGAAGGCGTCCAGATGGTCTCCGAGAAGGCCTTCGCCACGGAAGCCGCTGACGTTCAGCCTCTCGAAGTTGCTCCTGAGTACGTCGGCGAAGACGGCGAGATCGAAGGCGTCGCAGTCCACGCCGCTGCTGAGCCCGCCGCAACCGCCCCTGAAGAGGACGACGACAACGTCGACCTCGCTGCAGTCCTCGGCGGCAACATTCGCAAGGCTCCCGCAGCCGCCACCGAGCCCGAATCCGAGCCCGAAGCGATCTCGGCCCAGGCCGCCGTCTAAGCAAGTCACGAACACTCACTCTGAGGAGCGTGGCTGCCCGCGAAAGCGAATTCGGCGCCACGCTCTTTCTGCGTCAACGACCCAGTAACACTCACGCTGCATCATCAACAGAAGGATTGCGAACCAACATGAGCGAAACCCAGGTAAAAATCGACGCAAAACTCGTCAAGGAACTCCGCGAAAAGTCCGGTGCCCCCATGGGCGACTGTCTTAAGGCGCTGCAGGAAGCCAAAGGCGACATGGAAGACGCCTTCGTCGTCCTCCGCAAGCGTGGCATGGCCTCCGCCGCCAAGAAGGCATCCCGCACCACCAATGAAGGCGCAGTCGGAACCTACATCCACGCCGGCGGCAAGATCGGCGTCCTCATCGAGCTCAACTGCGAGTCCGACTTCGTCGCCCGCACCGACGACTTCCAGGAGCTCCTCCGCGACGTCGCCATGCACATCGCCGCCGTCGATCCTCGCTTCGTCAGCCGCGAGGATGTCACCGAAGCCGACCTTGAGCGCGAAAAGGACGTCTACCGCGCCCAGGCCGCAGCCTCCGGCAAGCCCGCCAATATCATCGAGAAGATGCTTGAGGGCAAGCTTGCCAAGTTCTACGAAGAGTTCTGCCTCCTCGACCAGCCCTTCATCAAGGAGTCTTCGCAGACCATCGGTCAGCTTATCGCCAGCAAAGTAGCCAAGCTCGGCGAAAACATCTCTGTCCGCCGCTTCGCCCGCTTCAAGGTCGGCGCCCCCGACTGGACCGTAGCCCAGACCAAAGCGGCTGGCACCGACGAAGTCTCAGCCTGACCTGAAGTCCTCTGCAGCAAAGAAAAAGCCCGGACTCCAGTCCGGGCTTTTCTTCGTCGAGCCTTTGGTCCGGAAGTGAGTGGGGGACTGGTCCGGATATCGCTGATTGCCAGGTTGGCGTCGCGCCGGCGAGATGAAAGGGCCGTATTCCGGAAAAGTGCTCAGTCGGATGCGGCCGGGCAATTTAAACCTTTCCAAACCTGGGACATACAGGGTACCAATAGGCTATTGTTCGAAGCGCTCCAGGTGGGAGGGTACGGATATGCCATCGACTCACTATTTTGAGGATCTGTATGGTGTTACGGAAGAACAGGTACTTAACTTCTGGGCCTCCAATCTCCACGAATCGATAGGAAATGAGCAGTGGTCCCGGATCAGCGACTCTACGGGTGTCTATCTTGCAAGCGTGCTGGGTCATTTTTGCCTGCAGCCGGTAGATCGGATGGAAACCCTTTCTCCGGATTACAGTCCGAACGATCAGGAGTTCCGGCAGTTTGCAGATCTGACCCAGATCGCTGAGCTCATGATGCAGCAGCTCACCAGCGCGAAGAACCCTCTCTGGATGGAGTCGGCCGGCGCGCACATTCTTCTCTATGCCGGATTCTTCCAAAACCAAAACAGGAACCGGCACAACATCGAGTTCTATTCGCAGCTGGGCAGAGAATGCTATCTCATGGCGGCAGTGGGGAAGCGGGAGAAGATCATGAAGCTGATGGCGGCAGGCTTTCATCAATACCTCTTCCATTTGGCCAACCTCCATCAACATCTGCGGGAGAACAGATATTTGATAAGGATGGAGCACTAGATTGACGTATCCCCCGACTGGACCGTAGCCCCGGCCAAAGCGGCTGGCACCGACGAAGCTTCCGCCTGACACAGCTTCATCTGCAACACGGAACACAACAGAGACAGAAACCTCTGCGCGCTATCAGACACGACTACTCCCAGTGCGCCGTCCGCCACGCATTGTCGACGATCTGGTGCGCCCGATCCACATGCCCGATCGCCCGGTCCCGCAGCCCACGCGACTCCGGGACATCCTCCGCCTTCGACAGGTCATTATGCGCCGAGAAGAGCAGCTCATTCGCCTTCCGGAACCGGTCATGCGGGCTCAGATGCGCATCGATGCGGAACGGGTCATTCAACCCCTTGCCATCGTCGATCGAGGCCTTCTTGATCTCATTGATCGCGGCGTCAATCTCCCGAATTGCGGCATCGTCGTCATGGCGCACCGCACCCCACGTCCATCCATCGTTCAGATAGTGCCGCGCCGCGCGCAGATCGCTCAACGCATGCATATAAGCCGGATGTGGCCCCGGAACCTGTGCCTGCATCGTCATCGGTGCTGTTGTCGCCACCAGTCCAGCCGCTAAAACCATCCATCGTACTTTCTTGAACATCGGGTCAATCTCCTCTGGGCGGCATTCTCTGCCGCACGCATCCTGCAATACCCACCTTATTTTGCATAGTTGTGCGAAACCCTCGTACTTACCCCAAAGTTGTAGAAGAGCCTCTCGTCGATATCACTCGCCCAACTCCACCCAACCTCTGCATCACCCATGCGATACTTAGACCTGACATGTACAAAAGAGTCCTTCTCAAGATCTCAGGCGAAGCCCTTGCTGCGGGCAAAGGTTTCGGCATCGACGCCATCTTCATTCACAAAGTAGCCGCAGAGATCGCCGCCGTTCACGCTCTTGGCTGCGAGATCGGCATCGTCGTTGGCGGAGGCAATTTTTTCCGCGGCGTCGCCCAGCAGGCCATTGACATGGACCGCGTCGCTGCCGATCACATGGGCATGCTCTCCACCGTCATCAACGCCATCGCCCTGCAGGACGCCATCGAAAAGCTTGGCCTCTTCTGCCGCGTCATGTCCGCCATCGAGATGCATCAGGTCGCCGAGCCCTACATCCGCCGCCGCGCCATGCGCCACCTCGAAAAGAATCGCATCGTCATCTTCGCCGCTGGTACGGGCAACCCCTTCTTTTCCACTGACACCGCCGCCAGCCTCCGCGCCATGGAGATCAAAGCCGACATCCTCCTCAAAGCCACCTCCGTCGATGGTATTTACACAGCCGACCCCAAAAAAGACGCGAACGCCACCAAATTCGACCAGATCACCTATAACGACATCCTCCGCCTGAACCTCGGCGTTATGGACACCACCGCCGTCTCCCTCTGCCGCGACAACAACATGCCCATGATGGTCTTCAGCATGCGCGAGCAGGGCAATATCGTCCGTGTCGTGAGCGGCGAAAAACTCGGCTCCCTCGTCACCGCCTAGCCGTAAATCCGCTCTCCGCGGTCACCCCAGGTCCCATCCGAACCCCTGATCCGGACGATGGAGAGAAAACTGCGCAAAATGCGCTCAAATCCCAAATTTCGCACGTCAAATATCTGGAAACTGCGTTAGATAGAATGGCACCCTCGCAGCATCCAATCGTTAGGGACGAAACTGAGTGAACACAAGCATTCTGGAACCAGGGATCGAGCAATCGCCTCTGTCTGCACCCAAACCTGCGGCCGCCGCGCCTATCCGTCGGCCCCCGCTGCCTGCTCTCACCGGCATTCGGACCCTGCTTGCTTTCGCTATCATCCTCTTCCACTTCACCCCGCCACACCTTGGTATTCTTTATCCGATCATCGACAACGGTTACGTCTTCGTCGGCGCTTTTTTCCTTATCTCCGGCTACGTCCTCACCTACAACTACTCTGACCGCGCCAAAACCCTCGTCAAACGCGAGTTCTGGCTCGCCCGCTTCTCCCGTCTCTACCCCGTCTACCTCCTTGTCCTCATCATCTCCGTCCGCATGCTGCAGGACGAGTGGCAGGCCCGCTCCCACTTCGAGTTCTGGCAGGGGATCATCCTCACCCCCTTCGTCCTTCAGGGCTGGAGTCCGTCCGTCGCCACCTTCTGGAACACCGTCTCCTGGACACTCTCCAGCGAGGTCGTCCTCTACGCCGCCTTCCCGTTCCTCATCCGCGCCCGCTGGCCCCAAAAGCCTCGGCAACTGGTTCTGCTGCTCCTCAGCTTCTGGATCATCGGCCTCATTCCCCACTCCCTCTATCTCTTCCTGAACCCCGACCATATCGTCGGCCCGGTTGACCGCTACAGCTCCAGCCAGCTCATCCGCTTCCTCAAGTACACTCCGCTCCCTTACGTCTGCACCTTCCTCAGCGGTGTCACCCTTGGCAGGCTGCAACTCTCCCTTACCCTGACACCTCGCCAGCGCCTCACTCTGTCTGCGGTCAGCCTCGCCGGCGTCTGCGTCTTCTTCTACACGCTGGTCCTCCACACCCCTTACCTGCTCATGCACGCCGGTCTCCTGACCCCGCTCTTCGCTGCTCTGGTCCTCGGCCTCAGCGGCCCGCACCATATCTCGGCACTCTTCTCCTGGCGGCCTCTCCTGCTCATCGGCGAGAGCAGCTACTGCCTCTATCTGCTCCACTTCAACGTCTTCCAGCTCCTCCACACCTATCACGTGCCCGAGCGCCTCCACCTCGCCGCCTTCGACCCCTGGCTCTCCTACGCCATCCTTCTCCTGCTCTCTCTGGCCGTCTTCCGCTTCGTGGAGACGCCAGCCCGCAAAGCCATCCTCCGCCGCTTTTCTCGCAAAGCCCCCACGCTTTTGCCCACCGCCTCTTAGAGCGGCGTTACGATTGCGTTGAAAAACGCAATCGTACAAGCACATTCTGAACGGCGTATGGATGAGCAATACCACCGAAAAATCTGTTGATTGTCGTTATTGTCGTTATGGCTCAGCTTCCGGACAGCAAGCCGTCTATCTAATCGGGAGTATCCGCGATGGCGCGCTTTAGCTGATCTTCAGCGCCAGCGCCACGTAAGGCGAGCAGTGTTCCGAGATTTGTGCAGGGCTGCACAGGCGCTGGCGAAACCAGGACTCAGCGGTCCCGGGATTCCATGCGACTCAGCAAAGCGGCTCCGATCAAACCAGCATTCGACCCGCATTGCGCCGGACGGATCGACACAGCCGCTGCCTTCTCGCCGGCCCGCGCTCGCTCCAGGCGCAGGCGGTAAGTGTAGCTCAGTCGTTCTGCGACCTCCAGCATCCTGGGGGCAAAAAGGTCCCAGCTCTGTGCCACTCCGCCGCCGACTACGTACAGGGGCAGGTCGAGGATATTTGCAGCAGCGGCAATCGCGCGGCCAAGATAAACACCCACCTGCTCGAAGAGTTCGCAAGCGACGGCATTTCCGGAACGCGCAAGCGTGGCAATCTGCCTGGCAGTAAGTTCCTGGCCTTCATTTGTTCGAAGCCCGCGTGCGGCAGCCGAGCGAGAGATGCCTGTGGCTGACGCGTACAACTCCAGGCACCCGTATCCGCCGCAGGTACATGGTTCGCCTTCGGGTTCCACGCACGTGTGGCCGAGTTCTCCACCCACGCCGAAGGAGCCATGCCAGATGCGGCCGTCGAGAACGATCCCGTTCCCTACACCCGTGCCCAGCGTCAACATGCACAGTGAGGAGGCGCTGGAGTCCTGCAGCGACCCCATGTACCACTCGGCAAGCGCGGCCGCGTTGGCGTCGTTCTCCAGGATGACGCGTTTCTGGAAAGCCTTCTCTGCAGCTGCTCGCAGCGGAAAATTATCCCAGCCCGGAAAATTGGGGAGAGTGCACAGACTACCCTGTACCAGATCCAGCGGGCCGGGACTGCCGAGGCCGATCGTTTCCACGGAGATCGCGTGGCGCTGCTCAAGATCGCGCAAAGCATCTCGCATATCGAAGACGACCGCCTCCGGGCCGTCAGAGCGTCGGGTAGGCAGGGAGACGCATTCGATCTGCACCATATCGGGCCCAAATATCCCGAGGCGAATGCTGGTGCCGCCGAGATCGATGCCAATAAAACTTTTGTCTTTGCTCAAATCGAAGCGCCTTAAGAACCAGAACCGCGAGAGCGATTATATTGTTTTCAATTCTAAAATAGATAGCGGTATCAATTTCTGAGACAGAACCTGGCTGTATTAAAGATCGAAAATCCTTACGGTTGCATTCCCTGCAATCAACGCCGCGATGGATCGAGCAGGAGCGACAGCTTCCTGACAGCAGTGCAGGCAGGCACTCCCTTCACCCCGGTTGTCGATTTCTTTGGCTAAATGCTCTGTCAAGCCCTCAACCCTCAAAACCCCTTGCCATACGGGCAAAATCGCGTGGCGTAGTAGTTACCCTCCACCCGCTATACTGGATAAGGAAAGATAAGAAAGCCTCGGTGCCCCCGGGGCTTTCCGCTTTAAGGAGGACATACCCGTTTATAAACAATACTTTACCTCCAACCCGTTTGAAATGAACACTTTGCATAGAAAGTAAGAGCCTAAACTGTTTGATATCAAGACTTTGCACGTAAACAGGTAGGTGGGGGAGTGCTGTAGCAACGCAGCGGCGATGGAGAAAAGAGAAGTGGACGTCAAAGAAGAGCCGGGAAGAAGAGAGAAGGAAATCAGCAGGAACCGGCGGCAGCCCAATGAGGTTCCCCGTGCCGGAAAGCAGAAGGCCCCGCCAGTCGCGGGGCCTTCTGTACAGCGAACGACATCGTTCTAAGGATTGATGAGCTGCGTCGGGTGCGATCCATTTGCCACGGACACCGCACAGGTCGGCAGACCCGAGGTGGGGAACGGAGTGTTCTGGACCTGCTGCAATCCACCATTATTGGCGTTGAGCTTCAGAGCTGTAGCGTCGGATGCCAGCTTGTTCGACGTGTACAGATAAATACCCAGCGCCGGCTCGATGGTGATGCAGGTCGGGTTCGTATCGGTCGCCGTCGAAGCAGAGCCGACAGAGCCTGTCGGTGTTCCGGTCGATTCATTGATCGCATACGCGCCCACGGTGCTGGACGTTGCATTCGCGACATACACATACTTGCCACGCGGATCGACGGTCACTGCGACCGGGAAGATGCCTGTGGAAAATGGTCCATTCACCATTGGCACAAGCGCGCCTGTCGTCCCCGCCACATAGCCATACAGCTGATTGCTGGCCTGGTCTGTGACATAGACAAACCGCGCCGAAGGATCTTCGGTGATCGCGCTCGGCGTTGTGCCGGCGCCAAAACCAGTCGCCACCGTCTTGCCGCCGGTGGGCGTCGTAACGACCGTACCCGGCACAGGCGTCAGCACCCCGGTCGTCAGATTCTCAGAGAATCCAAGAGCGACTCCGTTTGGAGTACCGTTCGACAGTGTCTCCTGATCGACCACATACACATAGCTGGCTGCGGTGGCGTTGAACTGCGGCTTGCTGACAACAATGCTCGCCGGGTTGTTGCCAAGAGGGAAGTAGTTCAAAGAAGTTGTTCCAGGAGGCAGACCAACCGAGGTATTCGCTACCGGAGATCCCAGTGTGCCGTCCGACTTGATCGGGAACACCGTCACCCCGCCCGGTCCAGGCGACGCTGGCGAATACAGCTGCTGGCCATTGGCGCCGAGCTGATACGTAAACGTAACGTAGAGGAACGCCCCCGCAGCATCGATCGCAACCGCTGTCGGTGTGCTCCCTGTCACATTCACAGTCTGCTGGTTATACAACTTACCGTCGGTACCGATCGAATACGCCATCACATTCGAGTCGTTCTGGTTCACGACATAGAGATTCAGGCCGTTCGGAGAAGCCACCAGAGCCACAGGATCATCACCGGCTGGTACCGGGGAATCTGCCAGTGGCGTTAGCGCACCGGATTGATAATCTACCGCAAACGCGCTCACGCCGCCGTTATTGGACCCGCTGGCGAGTGGTTTTGAGGTTGTAACGTAAACATACGCCAGCACATAGTCACGGCTGCACGCCGTTACGCCAACCATCGCCAAAGACAAAACCGAGGCCAGCCCTGCGCGGCCTATCTTATTCAACTTCATGCTTACCTGACTCCGGGGCAAATCGTTTCCGCCCGCCACTACTGTCCGTTGCTCAGAATTCATACCGACATCCTGTCCTGGGTCTTCAGCTGCTGACTGCCAGCTAGTCTACGT
>Ga0302314_10013100_pt1 | contig 14275 bp, 13 predicted proteins | sample III_Palsa_N2_3_FD_200533 | JGI IMG/M metagenome (GOLD analysis project Ga0302314, IMG submission 200533) | Peat permafrost microbial communities from Stordalen Mire near Abisko, Sweden - III_Palsa_N2_3 | ecosystem: Environmental > Terrestrial > Soil > Palsa > Peat permafrost | place: Sweden... | reverse complement strand
CCGTCGACTTCTATGCGCGGCTGGGATTTCGCCTCACCGAATACGGCGAGGAAGACGGGCCGAACGGACGCATCGCCGCGGCCTGGATGCACCGCAAAGGCAATGTGCACGATTTTGCCATTACCAACGGCAAGGGCCCTCGCCTGCACCATTTTGCCTATTGGGTGCCGACGGCGATGAACATCCTGCATCTGTGCGACGTGATGGCTTCCAGCGGCTTCCTGAAGAATATCGAGCGCGGTCCCGGCCGCCACGGTATTTCCAATGCGTTCTTCCTCTATATCCGCGACCCCGACGGTCACCGGCTGGAGCTTTACACCAGCGATTACTTCACCGGGGATCACGACCACGAGCCGCTGCGCTGGTCGCTGCGCGATCCGCGGCGGCAGACGCTGTGGGGCGCGCCGGCGCCGCGTTCCTGGTTCGAGCAGGGATCGCCGTTTACCGGACAGAAGGTTCGCGAACCGCTGTTTGTCGCTGACGTGACGATTGCGGATTAGATTAGAGCAGACCAGTGAATCTCCGCAGCGACAGCTTTCACCTCCCGTCGTCCCGGCGAACGCCGGGACCCATACTCCGCGGCGGTGATGTTACAGAAGGTGTCGGCGTCAATGCGCGAACGATAGGACACGGCGTATGGGTCCCGGCGTTCGCCGGGACGACACACATCATGACGACAAAAATCATATTGGAAACCTCATGACCCCTTCCCGCCTCGCCACTTTCTCCATCGACGGTTCGACCAAATACGGCGCTGTCACCGACGCCGGGATCGTCGATCTCTCCGCACGTTTCGCCAAGGACTATCCGACGCTGCGCGAAGTCATCGCCGCCGGTGCACTGACAAAACTCGCCGAGGATGCCGCCAAGCGTTCGCCTGATTATGCGCTGGACAAGATCATCTGGCAGCCGCCGATTCCGGCGCCGGAAAAGATCATCTGCATCGGCGTCAACTATCCCGACCGCAACGCCGAGTACAAGGACGGCCAGGACGCGCCGAAATATCCGAGCATGTTCATGCGCACGCCGCGCTCGTTCGTCGGCCACGGACAGCCGCTGGTTCGCCCGAAGGCGTCGGCGCAGCTCGATTACGAAGGCGAAGTGGTGCTGGTGATCGGCAAGGCGGGCCGGCATATCGCCGAGAGTACGGCGCTGGATCACATTGCCGCGGTGACGCTGTGCAACGAGGGCACCATCCGCGACTGGGTGCGGCATGCCAAATTCAACGTGACGCAGGGCAAGAATTTCGACTCCACCGGCAGCCTCGGCCCGTGGCTGGTGCCCTACACCGATGAGAAGCAGATCGCCGATATCAGGCTGACCACGCGGGTCAACGGCGAGACCCGGCAGGACGACCGCACCGGCCGGCTGATCTTCGGCTTCCGCCATCTCCTAAGCTACATTTCGACCTTCACGACATTGGTGCCCGGCGATGTCATCGTCACGGGCACGCCGACCGGGGCCGGTGCACGGTTCGATCCGCCGCGTTTTCTCAAGCCCGGCGACACCATCGAAGTCGAAGCTGACAACATCGGCGTGCTGCGCAATGGCGTGGCCGACGAGACCCTGTAAACCTGTTCGCGAACGATTGGACCTTAAAATGACCTCAACTTCCGGCGGCGAAGCCATCGTCAACGGCCTTGTCGCGCATGGCGTCGATACCGTGTTCGGCCTGCCCGGCGCGCAGATCTACGGCCTGTTCGACGCGTTCCATCAGGCCCAGCTCAAGGTAATCGGCGCGCGCCACGAACAGGCCTGCGGCTATATGGCCTATGGCTACGCGCGATCCAGCGGCCGGCCCGGCGTGTTCAGCGTGGTGCCCGGCCCCGGCGTGCTCAATGCCGGTGCAGCGCTGCTCAACGCGTTCGCCTCCAACGAACCCGTGCTGTGCCTCACCGGACAGGTGCCGACCGCCTTCCTCGGCAAGGGCCGCGGCCATCTGCACGAGATGCCGGACCAGCTCGCTACCGTGCGCACCTTCGTGAAATGGGCCGAGCGCATCGAATATCCCGATGTAGCGCCGTCGGTGGTGTCGCGCGCGTTCCAGGAAATGATGTCGGGCCGCCGCGGGCCGGTGTCGCTGGAAATGCCGTGGGACGTGTTCACGCAGCGGACCGACGTCACGCCGGTGAAACCGTTCGACCGGTTTCCGGCGCCGCAGCCCGACTCTGAACGGATCAAGGCTGCTGCCGCAATGATCGCAGCCAGCAAGACCCCGATGATCTTCGTCGGCAGCGGCGCCATCGACGCCCGCGATGAAATCCTCGAACTGGCCGAACTGATTGACGCCCCCGTGGTGGCGTTCCGCAGCGGACGCGGCATCGTCAGCAACGCCCATGAACTCGGGCTGACGATGGCGGCGGCCTACAAATTGTGGCCGAAGACCGACCTGATGATCGGGATCGGCACGCGGCTGGAACTGCCGTCGATGACGCGCTGGCCGTTCCGTCCAGACGGCATCAAATCGGTCCGGATCGACATCGATCCCGTTGAAATGCGGCGGGTGATCTCGGACGCCGCCATCGTCGCCGACGCGCAGGCCGGCACAAGCGACCTGCTCGCCGCGGTCCGCAAGGTCGGCTACAGCAAGACCAGCGGCCGCCGCTCCACGATCCGCGAAGCTTCGGCAGCGGCGCTCAAGGAAATTCAGTCGGTTCAGCCGCAGATGGCGTATCTGAACATCCTGCGCGAGGTGCTGCCGTCGAACGCCATCGTCACCGACGAGTTGTCGCAGTTCGGCTTTGCGTCATGGTACGGCTTCCCGATCTATGAGCCGCGCACCTTTATCTCGTCGGGTTATCAAGGCACGCTCGGCTCCGGCTTTCCGACCGCGCTCGGCGCCAAGGTCGCCAATCCCGACCGGCCGGTGGTCGCGATCACGGGCGACGGCGGCTTCATGTTCGGCGTGCAGGAACTGGCCACCGCGGTGCAGTTCAAGATCGGCGTGGTGACGCTGATCTTCAACAACAACGCCTATGGCAATGTGCGGCGCGACCAGCGCCAGCGTTTTGAAGGCCGCGTGGTGGCGTCGGACCTGGTCAATCCGGATTTTGTCAAACTGGCGGAATCCTTCGGCGTCGGCGCGGCGCGGGTGACCTCGCCCGAAACCTTCAAGCCGGCGCTGGAAAAGGCGCTGGCGCATGGCGGTCCTTACGTGATCGCCGTGGAAGTGCCGACGGATTCGGAAGTAACGCCGTGGACGTTCATTCATCCGGCGAAGCCGTGAACTGCGCCTCATGGCGAGGAGGCGCTTCTTCAGCGCTGCCTCGAACCATGAGGTGTCTCATCCTTCGAGATTGTGTAGGGTGGGCAAAGCGAAGCGTGCCCACCGACAGATCGTCGGTTGAGTTACGGTGGGCACGGCGCGAAGCGGCGCCTTTGCCCACCCTACGACGTCGACGCACGCCCCGGAATGACGGGTCATCTACACCCGTCTCACCCTTCGCCCACCCTGCTGCACCCACGCCGCCGCCATCACCATCAGGCCGGCGCCGGCGACCGACCAGCACGCCACCGGCGCCCAGTGCAGCAATGGCGCGTATTCGGGAATCTTTTGCAGGCCGCCGGCGACCGCCGCCATCCGCGCGAAGGTGGCCAGCGCCAGCGCGGAAAACACCAGGCCGAGCACCTTGCCTTCGGCGCCGCTGTCGCCGATCGCCATCGCCGCCGAGATCGCGCTCATCAGCATGCAGCCCCAGGCCGCACCCGCGATGAATTGCGTCACGATCAGCGTGTTGAGGCCCCCGGCCCGCTCTGCGGCCAGAATGGCGAAGGCACCCAGCAGGCCTGCAACGCCCATCACGATCAATCCGCCGCGGCGCTTGGTGACGACGCTGGCCGGAAACAGCGCGATGTTGAAACCGATCCAGAACACCGGCATCAGCCATTGCAGATCGGCCGGCTTGGCGAAGCGCAGATAAAACGGCGCGCTGTTGATGCTGAAATGCAGTTGGTAGCCCAACGCCAGCAGCACCATCGCCGCGATGAAGATCACCGGCACCTTGCCGAGCGGCTTTGCGACTTCAACCGGCCTGATGGGCGGCGAACGCTCTTGCACCAGGCCGCGCTCGACGCGGGACAACGCCAGTGCGACAATGACCAGCACCACGCTGGAAATCACGAAGGGAAGCCGCGGGTCCACGTTGCGCAGCACCACACCGAGATAGGGCGACACCGCGCCGGCCAAACCGTAACCGAGCATGGCAAGCGCCGACAAAAACGGGATCGAGGGTTTGGCGCTGTATTTGCCGAGCAAGGTCAGCGGCGGCGCGCGCAATGCCGAAGAGGTGATCGCCCAGATCACGATCAGCACGATGAACCAGATCTGCGCGCCGTGGCCAATGTCCGCCACGAACGGCAATGCGAGAAAGGCCGCGCAGGAGATCGCAGTCAGCGCGCCAACCACCGCGCCGATCCGGCCGACGATGGGTGCGATCCGGTCGGCGGCGATGCCCATCGCGGTGTCGGTGATGGTGAAGATCGCCTGGTCCAGCATCAGCACCAGAATCACGGCCGACGGCGCGATGCCGACCTTGGCGGCAAGCTCCGGCAAATAGATCACGTAGGTGGTCCAGCCCAGCGTGAACACCCCTTGCAGAACCGCGAAATAGATGCCGGTGCGATTGACGCTCGATGCCGTCTCATTCGCCGTTATCTGGAGGTCGCTCATAAGGCCCCTTAAGCGCCGAGCTTACAGCAGTGCGCGCTTCGATAAGCAGCCATCGCGTGCCGCCACGACCAAAATGAGGCAGTTTTTGCGAGCGCTCAGCGCGCCTTGCGAAAGGTGAGATTGATGCGCTGCGGGCCCATCACGGCGTGCTCGCCATCGGCCAGGGCTGCTACGCCGTGAAACGCCAACCGCGCCGGACCGCCCCACACCGCGATATCGCCGTGCTCCAGCCGAAACCGGAGTGGCTTGTCGCTGCGTTGCAGTCCGCCGAACAGGAAGGTCGCGGGCAGGCCCAAGGAGACCGAGACGATGGGTGCTGCGAAATCGAGCTCGTCCTTGTCCTGATGCAGCGACATTCGGGCACCCGGCTGGTAGCGGTTGACCAGGCAGGCATCCGGCGCGAACGCCGCAAACCCGGCCTGCACGGCTGCGCGGGCGGCGAGATCGCGAAACGATGCCGGCATCGCCGGCCATGGTTTTGCCGCTTCGGGATCGTTGGCATCGTAGCGATAGCCGGTGCGATCGGTGACCCAGCCGATGCGGCCGCAATTGGTCATCGCCACCGACATCTGGTGGCCGCCCGGCGTCACCATGTGGCGAAACGGCGCCTGCGCCACGATCGCGCGCAGATCGGCGATCAGTTCGGTCTCAACGGGTCGCGCGAAACCGCGCAGCAGCACCGCGCCCTCCGCCATCGCTTCCTGCGCGGGCCGCACATCGGGAACGCTTGCAAACAGATCCGCCGTCAACAGGTTTTGCGCTCACTTCGCATCGTGAAAGATCACACCCACGGTATGGCGGTGGCCGGAACGGATCCGGCTGACGCCATGGCGCAGGTTAACGCGATAGAATCCGCGTGTCCCCTGTACGGGGCGCACATGCACCGCAAAAGCCACCGCATCGCCCTGTGCGAGTGGCACCACTTCGGGCCGCGACTGCATCCGCGGCCGCTGCTCGGTCAGCACGAATTCGCCGCCGGTAAAATCCCGCTCCGGTTCCGACAGCAGGATCGCGACCTGCAGCGGGAACACGTGTTCGCCATAGAGATCCTGATGCAGGCAATTGTAGTCGCCGGCGCTGTATTGCAACAGCAGCGGCGTCGGCCGGGTTTGCCCGGCGGCATGGCAGCGTTCCAGGAACGCGGCGTGGTTTTGAGGGTAGCGGATGTCGATGCCCATCGCCTCGTTCCAGCGATTGGCGACGCCATGCAGCCGCGCATACAGCGCCGGCCGCAATTCGCCGATCAGATCGGGCAGCGGATAGGCAAAATATTTGTACTCGCCGCGGCCGAAGCCGTGGCGGCCCATCACGACACGGCTGCGGAACCTGTTGTCGTCAGGGTAAAGCGCGGTGAGCGCGTTGCATTCGTCTGGCGAGAGCAGGCTTTTCAGGATCGCGCAGCCCTGGGTGTCGAGTTCACGGGCTGCTTCTTCCCAATCAATGGCATCGACACGAGCGGCGATATCGGGAGAGGTTGCGGGGCGGACGACGGTGTTGGCTGCGGATTTCATGGCATGAAGTCTCACAGGTCAGGCGGCTTCGCGCCACCCGATTTCCGAGTAGTCTTAACCTCTCCCGCTTGCGGGGGAGGTCGACGCGCTCGCCAGAGCGCGGCGGGTGGGGCTCTCTCCACGCGCACCAGTATTTGCTGAGGCGCCCCCACCCCGCCCTCCCCCGCAAGCGGGAGAGGGAGCAGACCGCGTTTGCGGTCAAGACAATCCCTAATCTGTCACCCCAACACCGGCAACGTCACCACATCATAGCCATGCTTGATCACGCGCTTGAGCACGGGGTCTTCCAGCTCGAACTCAAACCGGCTGGCCGGGCGGATGCCGCCCTTCGCCGCAAACGTGCCGCCGAACATGGCGCAGCCGTTGGGCAGCGTTTTGCCACCAAAACCGCGCTGGATCAGGTCGGCGACCGGTAGCATGCCGTCGAGCGTGCCTTCCTGGTAAAGCACCCGCGCGCCGTCGATAACAGCGTACGAGCGCAGGATCATGCGGTCCCAATGGCCGATGACGTCTTCGAGTTCCCACAACACCGATGCGATCGGCTTGTCGCACATCTGCTTCGAGACCGTGACGCTGTAGGCTTCGACCTTGCGGTCGGTGTGATCGGAGCCGCAACCGACGAAGATCCGGCCTTGCCAGCCGATCAGCACGAACTCGACCTCGCCGCTGGAATCTTCGCCGCTGACTTCGATGCTGTCTTCGGTGGTCAGCCGCCGCGCCGAGACCCGATAATAGATCGGCGTCGAAGCCGGCCGCGCGATGCCGATCGCTTCGAGTTCCGCGATGTGCTTGTCGCGCGCCACCGGATCGCGGCCGGTCCAGCCGGCGATCACGGCCTGGTCGATCGCAAGCGTTAAGGGCGTGGTGGTATCCTGGGCGTCGACAGTGAAAGACAGATCAAACACGGATGGCGGCCTCCATGCCGGCTGCGAGTTCAAAGATACGGCGATCCGATCCGCCGGCAGCGGCCAGCATCAGCCCGACCGGCGCCTCGCCTTCGCGATGCGCCGGCAGCGAAATCGCGCAGCCGTCGATCATGTTGATCAGCGTGCAATTGCGCAGTGATAGCAGATTGGCCTTGGTGAAGGCCTTGTCATCGGCAAGGTCGGCAATGCGCGGCGGCGTGATCGCGGAGGTCGGCATCACCAGCGCATCATAGGGTGCGATGCGTTTTTCGGTGCGCGCGATCAGCGAGCGCCGCGCGTTAAGTAGATCGATATAATCGGCCGCGGTAATGGCTTCGCCGCGCAGGATCCGGCTGGAGACGCGGGGATCGTAGACGTCGCCCTTGCTGGTGAGGAGATAGCGATGCCAGGCATAGCTTTCGGCCGCGGCGAAGCCGCCCTTGGCGCTCATCACCCCGACATCGAGGAATTCCGGCACCGCGATCCGCTCGATCAGCGCGCCGTGCTTTGAAAGTGTTTCCAGCGCGCGCTCGAACGTCTTTGCGACAGCGTCCTCGAGTTCATCGAGCGCGACCGTGGTCGGCACCGCCAGCCGCATGCCCTTGATGGAGCGGGGCTGCAACGGAACGATTGCCTCATCGGCCAGCACGGCATCGAGCACCGCGCAGCACGCCACCGAGCGCGCCAGCGGTCCAAAACTGTCCAGCGAAAACGACAACGGCACGCCGCCGTCGAGCGGCACGCGGCGCTGTGTGGGCTTGAAGCCGACGATGCCGTTATAGGCCGCCGGAATCCGGCAGGAGCCGCCGGTGTCGGTGCCGAGCGCGCCATAGGCCATCTGATCGGCGATCGAGACCGCGGCGCCCGACGACGATCCGCCGGGGACATGGCCGACATGACGCTGCCAATGCCCCTTCGGCGTGCCGTAATGCGGGTTGATGCCGATGCCGGAATAGGCGAACTCGGTCATGTTGGTGCGCCCGATCACCACGAAGCCGGCCCGGCGCAAGCGCGCCACCACGGTCGCATCGGCTTCCGCCGGCGGCGAATCCTCCAGCGCGCGTGAGCCGGCGCGGGTCACCTGGCCCTTGATGTCGAACAGGTCCTTGATCGAGACCGGAATGCCGGCATAGGGCGACGGCGCGGCCTTCGCCGAGCGCAGATGATCCATCGCTTCGGCGGCCGCGATGGCCGCATCCTTGTCGACGTGAACGAAGGTGCGGATGCCCTCGCCTGCGGCATCGCCGATCCGGGCCAGGCATTCATCGACCAGCTTGCGGGCGCTGGTGCGGCCGTGTGCGAGATCCTCGGCCAAGGAGGCCAATGTCGGGGCGTGTTTCATCTGCGATTTTTCCGTCGTGGCCGGACTTGTTCCGGGCAACACGATTATGAAGCGAGGTCGTCCTCGATGTCCAGATCGAGCAGCGCGGAACTGAGCGACTTGCCATGCGCATCCAGCGCCAGCGACCGCGTCACGCCGCCGCCGAGGGCTGCGTCCATCACGAAGTTCAGCGCCGATATGTTGGGCAGCTCATAGCGCACTACTTCACCTTCGACCACGCCTTTGAAATGCGCCTTCACCCGCGCTGACGTGACCTGTTTGAGCAGCAGCGGGTAATGCTTCGCGTCATAGGCGATCACGGAAATGTTGGAGATGTTGCCCTTGTCGCCGGTGCGGGAATGGGCGATCTCGCGCAGCTTCATCGTTTATGCCCCCACGAAACGGACTTGCGGCTTCGCCAGTTCACGCGGCAGCAGCACCGAAGCCACGGCCACGACATCGCGCGCCGACTTGAACGCGCCACCGCCAGCGGCGGGACCGTTGGTGTAGAGCGTCTCGACTTCGTTGCCGATTCGCACCGCTTCGCGCAAATTCTCGGTCCGTCCGGCGACGCGAACGCGCACCTCATAGGGCTCGTTGGCGCGGGCCGAGACCCCAGCGCCATGCAACGCATCAACGCCGATCAACTCAAAACGTAATTCGCTGGTCGCAACCCCGGTCAGCTTCAGCCGCTCGCGCACGATCTCCAGCGCCAATCTGCCGCGCGCCAGCGCGCCGGGACCGGCATAGGAAATCTGGCCCTCGCCGATATAGCTGTCGACATAGCCGACCGAGACTTTCAGCGTCCCGGTGCGCTCAGTGCCGCGTCCACCGCTGACCCGCACCCGGTCGGGCGCGATTTCCTCGACGGTCACGTGCGAGAAATCCGCCACCACATCGGGCTGGATATAGCGTTTGGGATCGTGCACCTCGTAGAGCAATTGCTCCTTGCAGGTCTGCGCCGTTACCACGCCGCCAGAGCCCGCCACCTTGGTGATCACAAGTGCGCCGTCTTCACCGACTTCACCGATGGGAAAGCCGAGCCGCGCCAGACCGGCGACATCCTTGTAGCCGGGATCAGCAAAATAGCCGCCGGTGATCTGGCCTGCGCATTCGAGCAGATGCCCGACGACGGTGCCCTGCCCCAGCAGATTCCAGTCGTCCATTGCCCAGCCGAAGGCGTGGATCATCGGCGCCAGAAACAGCGCCGGATCCGAAGCGCGCCCGGTGATCACGATATCGGCGCCGGCGCTCAGCGCCTCTGCCATGGGCCCTGCGCCGAGATAGGCATTGGCCGACAGCAGCCGGTTGCCGAGCTGCTTGATGGTGCCCTCGAATTCCATGATCGGCAGGTCACCGTCCTTGCAGGCCTCGAGCACATCGTCGCCGACGATGGCCGCGATCTTCAGCGAGGACAGCCCGAGCGATTTGGCAATCTCGGCGGTCTTGCGCGCCGCCGCGACGGGGTTGGCCGCGCCCATATTGGTGACGATCTTGATGCCTTTGGCGGCACACACCGGCAGCACCGCGCGCATCCGCTCTTCCAGCAGCGGATCGTAGCCGCTGTCGGGGTTTTTCATCCGCGCCTGCTGCGCCAGCGCCACCGTGCGCTCGCCGAGGCACTCGAACACCAGATACTGGATCTCGCCCTGTTCGGCGAGTTCGAGCGCAGGCTCGATGCGATCGCCCGAATAGCCAGCACCAGATCCGATCCTGATGGTTCGCATTATTTCAATCCGAAATATGCCTGCCGCAGCGCTTCATTATCGGTCATCTCGGCGACGGTGCCGGAAAACCGGATGCGCCCGCCTTCCAGCACGAACACCCGCGTCGCCACCTCGAGAAACCCGATATTCTGCTCGGCGATCAACAGCGCAAGCCCCTTGCCGCTGAGATCGCTGAGGATGCGGATGACTTCCTTGACGAACAGCGGCGACAGCCCGGCCGAGGGTTCGTCCATCACCAGCAGACGCGGCTCGGCAGCGAGCGCCTTGGCAATGCCCAGCATCTTGCGCTGGCCGCCCGACAGACTGGAGGCCGGCGCGCGGCGTTTTTCGCGCAAGACCGGAAACACGCCATAGAGTTCTTCGACCCGGGCGCCGGGGTCGGCATGGCCCAGCGCCTGCGCGCCGACGCGGATGTTTTCCTCGATCGACAGATCGGGAAACACCGCAAGCTCCGACATGTAGGTCATGCCGAGCCGCATCCGGTCGCTGGAGCGCATTTTGGTGACGTCCTGGCCGGCGAGCTTGATGTGGCCGTGACGCGTCTCGATCAGGCCGACCAGCGATTTGAGAAACGTGGTCTTGCCGGCGCCATTGGCGCCGAGCAGCAGCACGGTTTCACCGGGATGGACGTCGAGATCGACCCCCCACAGCACCTGCATGGTGCCGTAGCCGGCATCGACGCCGACGGCTTCCATCAATGGGGCTGTCTCAGGCGGCATGCTCGCCTCCGAGAAACACTTCGATGACCTGCGGCACCTTGACGGCGACCGCGAGCTTGCCCTCGAAAATTTCCTTGCCGGCGTTCATGACGATGACGCGGTCGGTGATCTGCTCGATAAAACCCATCAGATGCTCGACCACGATAATCGCTATACCGGTTTGCGCCAGCGCCTTGATGCGTCCGGCGATCCAGTCCAGTTCCGACGGGTTGAGTCCGGCGGCCAGTTCATCGAGCAGCAACAGCCGCGGCCGGGTGGCGAGCGCGCGCACCAGATCGAGCATTTTCTGCTGCGCGTTGTTCAGGTCGGCTGCCGGCCGGTCGGCCACTTCAGCGAGCCGGTATTCGTCGAGCAGCGCAGCTATGGTCGGCGGCGCGACCGCGGCGCGGCCGTAGGCCAACGCCACCTCGATATTCTGGCGTACCGTCAGCGACAGGAACGGTTTTGGCACCTGGAACGTGCGGTTGATGCCGCGATGGACCAGTTTGTGCGACGCCACGCCGCCGATCGAGCTGCCATCCATCACCACCTCGCCACCGTCGGGCGCATAGAGACCGGAGATCACATTGATGCAGGTGGTCTTGCCGGAGCCGTTGGGGCCGACCAGCCCCAGAATCTCGCCGGACGCGACATGAAAGCTCAGGCCGTCGAGCGCGTGAAAGCCGCCGAACCGCTTCAGCAGATTTGAAACCTTGAGAATCGGCGCATTATCAAGGGACATTCCAGCCCCTTCGCGTTGCCAGCGACACCAGCCCGGCGGGCAGGAACAGCACCAGCCCCATGATCAGCAGCCCGTAGATCAACTGGAAATATTGCGGCGTGGTGAAGCCGATCAGGTTGTAGATGCCGTAGAGGATGACGACGCCGACGATCGGGCCGGAGATGGTGGCGACGCCGCCGAACAGCGCGAACACGATCGCAAAGATGCTGAAATCGCCGCTGAAGACGTTGTCGGGATAGAACACCGAGACGTACCAGGCATAGACACCACCGGCGAGACCGGCCACCAGCGCCGACGCCAGCCACGCGATCACGCGCATCTGCACCACATTGACGCCGGCCATTGACGCGCTGACCGCATCCTCACGCACCGCCTGCAGCGCCAGACCGAAGCGAGAATTTTTCAGAAACACCACCGCACCCAAGGTCAGCGCCAGCACCACCAGGGCAGCCGCATAGGCCATGTTCGGATTGAAGGTGCCGGTCAGCGAGACGCCGTACGGTCCCTTGGTGATGTTTTCCAGCGCCGGATTGGCGACGAAATGCAGCACCGCGAGCGACGCCGCGAGATTGGCGATCGCGAAATAAGCCCCTGATAGACGCAGCAGCGGCGTCAGCAACAATCCCAGCGCGATACCGACAAGGCCGCCGGCGATCACGGCGAGCGGCGCCGGTGTCTGGAAGTGCATCACCATGATGGCAAAGCCGTAAGCGCCGGCGCCGAAGAAGCCGACATAGCCGAACGGCAGGTAGCCGGTGAACCCGTAGATGATGTTGACGCCCTGGGCGAGCACCAGGAAGATCACGAAGTTGAACAGCAGAAGATGGTTCTGGTACACGCCCGGCAGCACCGACAGAATGACGATCAGGGGTGCTACGATGAACAGCAGGTGTTTGACGGAGCTAGGCAACGCGCACCCGCCTTCCCAACAGACCGCTCGGACGCAAAAGCAGGATGAAGATCAGCAGCACGTAAGGCAACAGATCGGCCCATGAGCTGAGATAGGTCTGCACCAGCATGTAGCAGACGCCGTAGACCACGCCTCCGAGCGCGGTGCCCAGGGGATTGCCCAGCGATCCCAGCACCACGATCGCGAACGAGGTCACGGTCGCATCGGCGCCGAAGGCCGGCGTCACCGAGCCGAACATGAACGGGGCAAACACGCCGGCCACCGAGGCCAGCCCAAGGCCGATACCGAACGCCGCGGCCGAGACGCGATCGACATCGATGCCGGTCGCCAGCGCCTCGTCGCGCCGCGACATCACCGCACGGGTCAGCGTGCCCAACCGGGTGCGGTACAGATAGACGTAGACACCTGCGATCACGATCAGGCTGGTAGCGGCCGCGATCACCCAGGCCGCCGGAAATCCCTGGCCGAAAATCTGGATCGGACCGGAAGCCTCGGGTTTGCCGCCGAACAGTTTGACCTTGATGGTCGAGAATACCGTGCCGAGCAGACGGCTCTGGATCGAGCGCTCGCTGGTGCCGAAGAAAATCGTGGTGATGGCTTCGATCACCTGCGACAGCCCGAAGAACAGGATGATCGACAGCATCTCCGGGTTCACCGAGCCCTGCAGCCGCGGCACCAGCACCCAATACAGCAGCACGCCGACCAGCAGGAACACCACGAACGCCAGCGGCACCGCGAACAACGGATCGATACCGAAGATGCCGACGATGCCGAACGCGATGAACGCGCCCAGCATCAGGATGTCGCCATGCGCCAAGTTGACGATGCGCATGACGCCGAACACGAGATTGAGCCCGATCCCGACCAGGCTGAAATACAGCCCGAACAGGACGCCGGCGACCAGCGCATAGATCAGCATCAGCGCTTCGCCCCCAGCGTCCGGTTGTCAGGCTCGCGTCGCATCATGGACGCGGGTAAACCGGCTTGCCGGTCGCGGTCTCGTGCGGATAGATCGAGATGAACTTGACCTTCTCCGGATTCTTTTCGTCGATCGCGAGCTGACCGAGCGGCGTCAACTCGCCGATCTGGCCGCCCATCTCATCCAGTGCATAGGTGCCGTCGAGCGTCTTGAGCTCGCCAGACAGGCTGAAATTGGCGCGGCGCAGTTCGAGCTGGTCGAGGCTGGCGGCGACGCCGAGCGTCTTTTCCATGATGAGCCCGGTGGTGTAGCCGGCCACCGCGTTGAAGCCGAACTCGACCTTGCCGTCGGGATAGGCCTTTTCCCAGGCCGCCCTGTAGCTGTTCATGTCCATGCCGAAATTGACCTTATATTCCAGCTCCGACGGCGGCACATAGGTGAAGACGTTCTCGAGGCCCTTGGCGCCGACGTTCTTTTCCAGCAACTCGGTCTCGAGCCCCGCGTAAATGCAGAACAGCATTTTGAACTTGGTGCCGACGTCCTGCACGTTGCGCAGGAACGCGATATCGTTCGGGGCATAGCCGAAGTGAATCACGGCATCTGGGTTGGTGTTGGCGATGTTGTTGATGATGACGGTGTAGTTGGTGGTCTCGGTCGGGACGCCCTGATCGTAGACGATCTCGATCGGCGCGCCGGAATCCTTGACGAATTTGCGGAACGCGTTGGCCTGGGTGCCGGTAAATTCGTTGGTCGCGTACAGAATGGCGACCTTCTTGATGCCGAGGCCGGGACCGTCATGCGTGATGAAGTCGGCGACCGGCTTCGGCCACACCGTCGAGACCGGGTCGGCCATCAGCGCGATATAGGGATTGT
>Ga0302314_10013098_pt1 | contig 14277 bp, 16 predicted proteins | sample III_Palsa_N2_3_FD_200533 | JGI IMG/M metagenome (GOLD analysis project Ga0302314, IMG submission 200533) | Peat permafrost microbial communities from Stordalen Mire near Abisko, Sweden - III_Palsa_N2_3 | ecosystem: Environmental > Terrestrial > Soil > Palsa > Peat permafrost | place: Sweden... | reverse complement strand
TCCATGGCCTTCCAGACCTGGCTATAGTCCTTGAAGGCGAAGCCGATGCCGTTGATCGAGGCGACCGGCACCAGGGTCGACAGGATCAGGCCGGACAGCGTGAAGAATTCCAAGGCGCCCGAGCGCACCTGGCTCAGCATGTCGGTGTCGCCGCCCAGCTGGCTGTTCGGGAAGATCTGGATATCGACCTTGCCGCCCGACCCCTCGCGGATCTTGTCCGCCGCCTCTTTCAGACGCGTGTTCATCGGATGCGACAAGGCGAGATTATTCGCCATCTTATAGCTGAATTCGGCCGCGCGCAGGCCGCGCGGCAGGATGGTGGCGCCGAGCCCGACCGCGGCGGCCGTACCGACGAAGCGTCTGCGGGTGATTCCCGTCATTTGTCCCTCCCCCTCAAGTTTTGATCTTTCTTATTGGGGAGCAGCATTCCCTAGGGAAACAAGAAGGGCAACCGTCCGATGGGGGGGTGCGGCCATATCGTCGGACTTTTTGTCGATTTGGCCCGACTGGCCCGAGGAGGATCCCTCTTCCGCTAAATTTGCTATAGGGTTGAGGACCGGGGTGACCCATGGGATCTTCAAAAAAGCGGCTGCGGTGCGACCGCTGCCGACAGGGATGGGAGCGGGCAGTCGATGAATTGCAGCGCAAAGACCTTTGGCGGTGCCGCACTGACGACAGTGTCCGGCCGGATCGACCTGTCGAACGCCGAGGCGCTCAGGGAGGCGCTCGCGGCGGCCCTGGCCTCGGCCGAGACCGCGCTGGTCATCGATCTCTCCGGCGTCGACTACATCAGCAGCGCCGGCCTGCGCTCGCTCATGATCGTGTTCAAGGCGGCGAAGCCGCTGGGTAAGGCGTTCGCGATCGCAGGCCTGCAACCGCTGCTGATGGAGATCTTCACGATCAGCCGGTTCAACCTGGTCTTCCCGCTGTTCGACACCGTGCGCGGCGCTTTGGAAAAATTCGCGCCCGCGGCACTCCCCGAATTCGACGCTCATTGATCAGGGGCCGGCGATGCAAGTCACCTTCTGGGGTACCCGCGGCTCGCTGCCGACGCCGCTCAACGGCAAAGCCGTCCGCCGCAAGATCGTCACCGCGCTGGTCAAGGGCGCCGGGCGCAGCTTGGACACCGCCGAAAAAGCCGAGGCGTTCTGCGCCGAGGAGCTGAGCTTCGCCGAGGCCGGCGCCTATGGCGGCAATACCTCCTGCGTCCAGGTCGACCTGGGCGGGCCCGACTATTTCCTGTGCGACCTGGGTTCGGGCGCCCGTGAATTCTCGCTCTCGATGATGGGCAAGCACGGACCGGGCAAGCGGCAGACCTATCACGTGCTGCTGTCGCACGTGCATTGGGACCACATCATGGGGTTCCCGTTCTTCATTCCGGGCTTCATCCCCGGCAACCGCATCCGCCTCTACAGCTGCCATCCGAAGCTGGAGCAGGCGATCCGCGGGCAGAACCACGATCCCTGCTTCCCGGTCGAATTCAGCATGCTGGCGGCCAGCATCGAGTTCGTGGCACTCGAACCCGGCAAACCCTACGAGATCTGCGGCGCCACCGTGACCGGCCGGTTGCAGCTGCATGGCAATGATTCCTACGGCTATCGGATCGAGAAGGACGGCAAGACCTTCGTCTATTCGACCGATGCCGAACACAAGCCCGAAGACGTCGCCGAGATGGAAGGCACGGCCGCCTTCTTCAAGGATGCCGATCTGGTCGTGTTCGACGCCATGTACTCGCTCGCCGATTCCGTCTCGGTCAAGGAGGACTGGGGCCATTCCAGCAACATGCTGGGCGTCGATCTCTGCCAGATGGCGGCGGCCAAGCGGCTGTGCCTGTTCCATCACGAGCCGGTCTATGGCGACGACCAGATCGACGGCATCCTGGCCGAAACCATCCGCTACGAGGAAATCACCCGCTCCGGCCCGCCCGTGGCGATCTACGCGGCCTACGACGGCCTCGTGATCGAGATCTGATCCCGGGCGTGGGCCGGGTCGGTCAAGCCGTGTCGGCCGCGGTGTTGCGTGGATGGGGGCGGCGCGCCGCCTGGGCGATGCTGGTCCTGTTCCTGGCCCTGCAGGGCTTGGCCGGGTCGGTGTTCGACGCACCACGGCGCGCGCTATTCGACCTTTATCAGCGCACGATGCCGCATCGGCAGGAAACGGCGCCGGTGGTCATCGTCGCCATCGACGATGCGAGCCTCGCCAGCATCGGCCAATGGCCCTGGCCGCGCCAGATCGATGCCGACCTGGTGACCAGAATCCTGGCCGGCAATCCTGCAGCACTCGGCATCGATGTCCTCTGGTCCGAACCCGACAAGCAGTCGCCGGAACAATTGGCGCAAGCCGGCGACCTGCCGCCGGCGCTGAGCGACGCCTTGCGCCAATTGCCGAGCCACGACGGGTTGCTGCGCCAGGCGCTGGGCCGGGGCCCGGTCGTGATTGGCGTCGGCGGCATCGACAGCGGGCAAAATCGCAAAGACACAGGGAAACTGGCCCCGGTCCGCCAGATTGGCGGCGGCGACGCGGCCGAACGCCTGCCGAGCTATCCCGAAGCCTTAAGGAGCATTCCCGACCTCGACAATGCGGCAGCCGGTCGTGGCGTGCTGTCGGTCGACCCCGATCCTGACGGCGTGTTCCGGCATCTGCCGCTGCTGTCCGTGATTTCCGGCCGGCTGGCGCCCTCGCTCGATCTGGAGATGCTGCGGCTCGCGGCCAAGGCGCCCTGGATCGATCTGCACCTGGCGGGTTCCGCGATCCTGGGCGCCACGGTCGGGCCGCTCAGCGTGCCGACCGAGCCGGACGGCAGCCTGTGGATCGACTTTTCCGTCCATGACGACCGGCGCTTCGTTTCGGCCGCCGACGTGCTGGCCGGCCGGATACCGGCCGACACCTTCGACCAGCGCCTGGTGCTGATCGGCATCACCGGCCTGGGGCTGACCGATCAGCGCCTGACACCGCTCGGGCCCATGCCGGGCATCGAGGTCCATGCCCAGCTGCTGGAAAACATTATCGATAACCAGCTGGCGCGCCGCGCACCGCGGGCGACGGTGGCCGAGCCGGCGCTGACCGCCATCCTGGCGCTGCTGCTGATCACGGCGCTGCCGGCCCTGCGCCCGCGCTGGCAGGTGCCGGCGGCCCTCCTGCCCTTCGCTCTGCTGGCCACCGGCGGCTTCGGCCTCTGGCAGGCCGATCGGTTGCTGCTCGATATCGCCACGCCGGCGATCGGTTTGGTCCTCATCCTGACCGCCATGCTGGGCGGCAGCTATGCCGAGGCCGACGTGCAGCGCCGCCGGCTGCGCCGCGAGCTTGAAATTCGCAAGCTGGCCGCGGCCAAGGCCGAGGGCGAGCTCGCGGCCGGTCGCCGCATCCAGATGGGCATCCTGCCGACCATCGCCAGCGTCGCCGACGACCATCGCTTCGATCTGGACGCGCTGATGATCCCGGCCCGCGAGATCGGCGGCGATCTCTATGATTTCTTCAAGATCGATGCCGACCATCTGTTCTTCGCGGTCGGCGACGTCAGCGGCAAGGGTGTGCCGGCCAGCCTGTTCATGGCGATCGGCAAGTCGCTCTGCAAAAGCTGCGCGCTGCGCGGCGAGGCCGACATCGGCGCGATCGTCAACCAGGCCAACGCCGAGATCTCCCGCGATAATTCGGAGCAGCTGTTCATTACGATGTTCGCCGGCGTGCTGAATGTCGCAACCGGCGAGCTGCTGTTTTGCAACGCCGGCCATGATGCGCCCTTGTTGGTCCGCGCGGGCGCCGCCCCGCAGTCGATCGACGCGATGGGCGGCCCGCCGCTCTGCGTCGTCGAGGAATTCCCCTATATGACCGAGCGCCATCAGCTCGCCCCCGGCGATGTCCTGTCGCTGACGACCGATGGCGTGACCGAAGCCATGACCGAGGCCGGCGCGCTCATGGGCGGAGAGCGGGTCAAGGCTGTCCTGGCGGCGCTGCCCGATGGGGCCAGCGCCAAACTGGTGACGGAAACGCTCCATACCGCGGTCGAGCGCTTCGTCGATGGCGCCGAACCGTCCGACGACCTGACAATCCTGACCATCCGCTGGATCGGACCTGCGCCCGCTCAGAACGCGGTATAACGTCCGCCGCCTTAGGAGCCATCGACATGACATCGACCAGCAGCGCGCCGCCGTCCCAGAAACCCAGCGGTCTCAGGCCCCTGCCGACCATCATCTTCGGTTCCCGCTGGCTGCAGCTGCCGCTCTATCTGGGCCTGATCGTCGCCCAGGGCGTTTATGTCGTGCTGTTTCTGCAGGAGCTGTGGCACCTGGTCAGCCACGCGACCGTGTTCGACGAGCAGCAGATCATGCTGCTGGTCTTGGGCCTGATCGATGTCGTGATGATCTCGAACCTGCTGATGATGGTCATCGTCGGCGGCTACGAGACCTTCGTGTCGCGCCTGCGGCTGGAAGGACACCCGGACCAGCCGGAATGGCTCGACCATGTCAACGCCGGCGCGCTCAAGATCAAGCTGGCCATGGCGATCATCGGCATTTCCTCGATCCACCTGCTGCGGACTTTCATCGGCATCGGCAATCTGGGCGCCCCCGACAGTACCTACACCCTGAACGGCGTCATCCTGCAGACCATCATCCACACGGTCTTCATCCTGTCGGCGATCGGCATCGCCTATGTCGACCGCCTGGGCCAGCCGGCCGAGGCTAGCGCACGGTAATCTCGACGCGGCGATTGCGCGGTTCCGGCACCTGGTCCTTGGTCTGGACCAGCAGCTCGCGCTCGCCGCGTCCGACCGCGATCACGGAGGCGGGTGCCAGGCCGCGGTCGGTGAACAGCTTCGAGACGGACTTTGCCCGCGCCAGCGACAGCTTGTCGTTGTAGTCGGGTGTGCCCATCGTATCGGTATGGCCGGTGACGACGATCTCCGACGCCTTGCGCCGCGCGATCTCGGTAAAGACCTCCTCGAACGCGGCGCGGGAATCCGCTGCCATCTCGTTGCTGTCGGCCAGGAAATAGAGTGTATAGCTCTTGGGCGGGATCGGGCGTGCCGCGAGCGTGCTGCCGAAGATCTGGTCGACATCCTTGGCATCGACGGTGACGGCCTTGGCGTCGGCGCCGGCCGCGGCATAGGGCTTGTCGAGCAGGATTTTATTGTCGCCGTGCTGGACGACCACGCCGCCGATATGGCCATCGGCCGCCGGCAGCACGACCACGAGATCGTTGCTGGCGCAGCCGGCGAGCAACGCCAGACCGAGCAAGGGTGCCAGGCACCGGAGCCAGCCTGCCATCAGCTTTTCCCATCCGCGCGCACGACGAATTCGGTGCCGCGCACCCCCAGCAGCGCCGCCGGCGTGCGGATATGCATGGCCTCCGGCGTCTGATGCACGATCTGGCCGGACTTGACCGCGAGCGTGCCCTTCTGCAGCGAGCTGTCGAACACGCCGTCCTGGGTGGTGCTGTCGAAGCGGAACTGATCGAGCGCCAGCTGGCTGTCGGGCCCGAGCGACATCATGCTGTTGTCGGCGAAAGTGATGCCGACGCTGCTGCCTGGCGCGGTTGTGATCTTGTCGGCCTGGAACACCGGGTCGCCGATGGCGACGGGTGCGAGCTTGCCCGCGCGCTCGACCGTGACCGTGCCGGTCTCGGTCTTGATCTGGCCGATCGGATCGGCCGCCCGGGCGGCGACGGGCGCCACAGCCAGGACGAGAGCGATGAGGTATCCCGCAGGCTTCGATGTCATACTGCGCATTGGAGGGGTTCCCGATGGAAAGGGGTGCCGATGCCGACCGACCTTGAAGTGAGTTTCCCTGCGACCACGCGCGGCCTGATTACCGCGCTCGAGACGATAGAGCATTCCGGCCGCGCGTGGAACTTCGGCGCGGAGGTGATCGCGCGGTTGCTGATCATCGTCGAGGAATTGATCTCGAACACAATCAAGTACGGCTATGGCGGGGAATGCGATTTGCCGGTGCGGCTGCGCTTGAGCGCCCTGCCCGTCCCGACCCTGATCTATGAGGATGACGCCGCCGCGTTCGACCCGACCAGCTGGGAACATCCCGACGGTGACCTCGCCCCGGACGAGCGCCCGGAGGGCCGCGCCGGGATCAAGATGGTGCTGGGCCTGAGCGGTACCGCAACCTACCTGCCCCGGCCGCGCGGGAATTGCCTGGTCATCACGTTCACCCCGCGCCGGACCTGACCCACCTTTCTAGTGATGCAGCACCTTCGAGAGGAACTGGCGGGCGCGTTCGGCACGGGGCTCGGCGAAGAAGGCGTCCTTGTCGGCATCCTCCAGCACCCGCCCCTGATCCAGGAACAGCACGCGATGCGCCACACGGCGCGCGAAGCCCATCTCATGGGTCACCACCATCATGGTCATGCCGTCTTGCGCCAGGTCCTGCATGACATCCAGCACCTCGCTGACCATCTCCGGATCGAGCGCCGAGGTCGGCTCGTCGAACAGCATCACGGCCGGGTCCATCGCCAGCGCGCGGGCGATCGCCACCCGCTGCTGCTGCCCGCCGGACAGCGTCGCCGGACGGCTCGATGCCTTGTCGGGCAAACCCACCCGGCGCAGCAGTTCCAAGGCGCGGGCCTCCGCCTCGGCGCGCGTGCGCTTCAGCACATGGATTTGCGCCAGGCAGATGTTTTGCAGCACGTTCATATGCGGATAGAGGTCGAAATGCTGGAACACCATGCCGATCCGCGCGCGCAGTTTCGGCAGGTCGGTCTTGGGCCCGAGCGTGACGCCGTCGACGGTGATGGATCCGTCCTGGTAGGGTTCCAGCCCGTTGACGCATTTGATCATCGTGCTCTTGCCGGAGCCCGAGGGCCCACATACGACCATCACCTGGCCCTTGGCCACCTGGGTCGAGCAGTCCTGAAGGACGGGGGTGCGCCCGTAGGATTTGCTGACGCGGTCGAGCACCACCATCGCCGGTTCGGTCATTGGATCACCTCTCCTCGCCGACGGCCGGCGAGCTGCGAGCCGGCCAGGCAGATGACGAAATAGACCACTGCGACAAAGCCGTATAATTCCACCGGCCGGTCGTCCCGGCTGGCGATCACGCTGGCCGCCGTCAGGAAATCGCGCAGCGCCACCACATAGACGAGGGCGGTATCCTGGAACAGGATGACCACCTGGTTCACCAGCAGCGGTCCCATGGCGACCAGCGCCTGCGGCAGCACGACCAGGCGCATCACCTGCCACGGGCGCAGGCCGGTCGCCGCGGCCGCCGCCGTCTGGCCGCGCGGCACGGCCCGAATGCCGGCCCGGATGATCTCGCAATAGAAGGCGGCCTCGAACATCACATAGGCGACCAGTGCCGAGGGCAGCGCGCCGATGGTATGCCCGGTCCAGAGCGGCAGCATGAAATAGAACCAGAACAGCACCAGGATCAGCGGGACCGAGCGGATCACCGACACATAGGCGCCGGCCGGTAGCCGCAGCGCGCGATGGCGCGACAGGCGCAGCGCCGCCAGCCCGCCGCCCAGGATCATGCCGCCCACCGAGCTCACGACCACCAGCAGCAGGCTCAGCGCCAGGCCGTTCGCCAGGAAGCCGAGGTTCGTCCAGATGACGCCGAAATCGAGCTCGCCCACCGATCAGGCCGCCTCGAGCCCAGGGACGCGCAGCCGGACCGCCAGCAGATGCATGACCCCGGTGATCGCCAGCCCGATCACCAGATAGCTGGCGGTCGCGGCGCCATAGGCCTCGAACCCATGGAACGTATCGTTGGCGATGCGCTGGCTCTGCGCCGTCAGCTCCAGCACGCCGATGGTCAGCCCGATCGAGGACATCTTGGTCGCGATCAGCAATTCCGACGTCAGCGGCCCGATGATGCTGCGCATCGCCACCGGCAGCACGACCAGCCGATAGGCCTGCGCCGGTCGCAAGCCGGTGGCGAGCGCCGCCGGCAACAGCTTGGCCCGCACCAGCGCGATCCCGGCGCGCACCTGCTCGGCGACGCGCGCGGCGCTGAACAGGCCGATGCAGACGACCGAGGTGGTGAATTCCGGCAGCGGCAGGTCGCGCTTGATCCAGAGGCCGATGGCGTCCGGCACCACCTCCGGGAACACGAAGAACCACAGGAACAGCTGCACCAGCGGCGGCACGTTGCGAAACAGCTCGACGAAGGCGGTGGCCGCAATCCGGCCTGGCGCCCAGGCCAGGCTGCGCGCCAGACCGACGACGCCGCCGACCGCCAGCGCGATCGTCCAGCTAAGCGCCGTCACGGCCAGCGTCCAAGCGACGCCTTCGACCAGCAGCGCCGCATTGGCCGGCTGCAGCAGGATGCCCCAGTCCCAGTTGTAGTTCATGCCTCAGCGCCCCGTCGGCTGCCTCATTCCGGGAAGGAGTAGGTGTCCCAGGCGCCCCTGAGCTTCGGGCTGACGCCGACGCCGAACGGGCTGAACCATTTCTGCACCAGCTTCTCCGCATCGCCATTCTTGAACATGTCGGACATCTCGTGCCCGGCGATCCAGGCGAAACCCGGGTTGTTCAGCGGAATGATCAGCGCCTCCGGCTGGTAGCTCAGCTCCGGCCCGACGATAGCGAGGTTCTCCGGATGTTGCGACGACTTGATCAGCGCGTAGAAGGCCGCATTGTCGCTGAGATAGGCGTCGGCGCGGTGGCTCTCCAGGGCCAGCAGCGCTGCCGGATGGTCGCTGACCCGCATCACGCGGAAATCCATATGCTCGTCATCGAGCAGATGCTTCACCGTCGGCTCGCTGGTGCCGCCGGTGGCAATGATGACGACCTTGCCTTTGAGATCGGCCAGATCCTTGATGCCCGAGCTTTTCAGCACCAGCAGCTGCTCGGCCGACGTCCAGTGAATCGGCGTGAAGGCGACCTGCTTGGACCGGGCCCAGGTGCGTACCGTGCCGTCGCAGACGATATCGACCGTGCCGTTGGCGATCAGCGCCTGGCGCGTCTGGATCGTGACCGGCACATAGTTGATGTCGAGCGTCGGCAGCTTGAGGTCGCGCTTCGCGGCCTCGGCGATGCGCTGGCAGAATTCCACGGCATAGCCGGTCGGCTTGTTGTCGGGCCCTAGATAGGAGAGCGGCAGCGAGCTTTCGCGATAGCCGATCGTGATGGTGTGCGTGGCCTGCAGCTTCTTGATGACCGAATCCACCTCCTGCGCATGCAGGGGTACGGCGGCAGCGAGGCCTAGGGCTGTGAGCAGAACGGCGGAGAACCGAGTGAATCGCATGCTAATCTCCTGATGTGCTGGGGAGTGCGTCGGCGTCCTGCCATTCATCGCCCAATAGCTCGGGCGTGTCGAAGGCCTGCAGGGCGGCATAGTGCAAATTCCGGTCTTCCGTGAACAACGACCGCGCCAGGCCGCGCGCCAGGCGCTGCGCCCCTTCGCTGACCGCGGGAATGTCGCCGGCCAGCTTGCCGTGGCTGAGCGTGGCGTGATGGTTGAAACAATGGATGTGCCGCAGCATCGGGCAGATGCCCGGTTGGCGTTCCTGAAACTCGAAGCCCGGGCCGAGGTCGGGCGACGTCGCCAGTTCTTCGTCATCGAGCCCGTCCGGTGCCGGGAAACGGTCCCGCCACAGCCGGATATAAGGGGCGAAGCTGGCGAACTCCGGGCGGCGGTCCAGGTCCTGGCGAAAGCCGGTGGCGAAGATCAGGAAGTCCAGGCCATAGCTGCCCTTGGGCGTGGTCACCCGTAGGGCGTCCCCTTCCTGCTCCAGACAGAGCAGTGGGCTGCCCAGATGAAAGCGCGCATTGGCGTGGGCCGACACGCGCAGCGTGCTGTCGCGCGGCGGCGGGGTCTGCTCCGCCATGGCGTAATGCAGAAACCGCCACTTCCAATCGTCGGGCAGGCTGGCAAAGCCGTGCACCACGCCGGGGCTGCCGATGCCGGTGAACTTGTTGATGCGCGGCAGCTTTGCCCGCCGGACGAACAGATCCACGCTGCCGGCGCCGGCCTCCAGCGCCGTTGCGGCATTGTCCATGGCCGAGGCGCTGGCGCCGACCACGCCGACGGCGCGCCCGCGCAACGCCTCGAAATCGATCGCCTCCGCCGAATGCGCCCAGAAGCGCCGGTCGATGCCGTCCGCGACATTGGGTACGAACGGGCCACCCAGCGCGTCCCGGCCATTGGCCAGGACCAGCCGGCGGGTCAGCAACTGCCGGGGCCCGGCCGGCGTCGCGACATCCAGCGTCAGCAGGTCGGGATCGAGCAGGCGCACGCCGGTCAGCCGGGTCTCGTTCAGCACGGGGAGATCGAGCACGCGGCGATACCAGACGAGATATTCCATCCAGAGCGGGCGCGGGATCTTGCCGAGCGCCGTCCAGGCCTCGACGCCGAAGCGGGCCTCGTAATAGGCCCGGAACGTGAGTGCCGGCAGACCCAGGGCCGGGCCGGTCAGGGTCTTCGGCGAGCGCAGGGTCCGCATCCGCGCGAAGGTCACCCAGGGGCCCTCCAGCCCGGCGGGTGCCGCATCCAGCGCCACGATGTTGCGGATACCGAGGTTGATCATCGCCGCCGCGGCGGTCAGGCCGCACATGCCGGCGCCGACCACGACCACGTCATAGACCGCCTGCCCGTCTTTCTGGCGCGGCGGCACCCAGCTTTTGGCCGGCAGCTCCAGATAGGTCAGGTCCTGCTTCAGCCGCGCTTCGAGCGCCGGCAGCCCCACCGCCGTCATACCCCATACTCCATGGTCGGTTCGGCTTCGGCCAACGCCGCCCGTTGTGCCGGATCGCAGAGCCGAAAGCCCGGCAGCAGTGCCACGGCACTCTCGTAGACCGCGTCGATCAAGGCGGTGACCAAGGCCGAGCAAGGCTGTCGGGCCGGCGTCACCACGCCCCAGAGGAAGGGAATCTCCACGTCCAGCGGGCGCACCACCACACCCTCGATGGGGGCGCCATAGGCGGTCGCCGGCTCGACCACCGCGATGCCGAGCCCGGCCCGGACGAGCAAGGCGGCGTTCACCGTGGTGTTGGTGGCGAGATGGGCCATCGGGGCGATGCCCTGGCGGTCCAGGGCCGCCTGTACGCGCCCGCGCAGCCGGAACGGGTTGGCCATGGTCAGCAGCCGACGCGTCGCGAGCTCCACCAAGGGCAGAACCGGTAGCGCCGCCAGCGGGTCGTCGGACGCGATCAGCGCCACACAGGCGGCCTGGCCGACCCAATGAGTGGTCAGGCCCGGATGGTCGAACGGCAGGCTGGTCAGCCCGACCGCGGCGCGGCCGCTCAGCACCGACTGCACCACGACCTCCGCCGGTGCGCTGTCGAGCTGCACCCTGTTCGGCAATGTTTCGGCCAGCCGGGCCAGGACCGCCGGCACGATCCCGCAGGCCAGCGCCGGGGTTGCGGCGATCGCCAAGGGGGCGGCCTCGGCCTGGACAATCGCCTCGACCTGGGCCCGCATCTGGTCCAGCGACATCAGCGCCCGCTCCACTTCCTGATGGAAGCTGATGCCGTTCGCGGTCGGGGTGATGCGCGGCCCGGCGCGATGCAGCAGGCTGAAGCCGATGTCGGCCTCCAGCTCCTGCACCAGGCGGGTGACCGTCGGCTGGGATTGCCCGGTCAGCCGCGCGGCCCCGGTGATGCTGCCGGTCGACATGACGGCGGCAAAGGTTTCGATCTGTCGGATATCGAAATTTCTTTTATCCATAGTTCTGATTATGAGCATGGTGCTATCCGAAAATCTAATACAGAATTACCGACAGGCTTGGATGAGCAGGAGGTGGCTTTGAGGCCGAATGTGATCGAACAGCTGATCGAGGCGCCGCCGGGCTCGCCCGTCGCGCAAGCGCTGGCCGCCCGCGCCCCGCTGATGCAGGCGAGCCAGGCGAATTACGACGCGGTGTTGACGCCGCAGGACCCGGGTGGCCTGTCGCAAGCGCTGCGCTTTGCACTGGCGGCGCGCGTCGCCCGGCTGGGCGGAGATGCCCGATTGGCGGCGCACTATGCCGCCGGCGGGGCGTTGCCCGAGACCGATGCAGGCTGGCAGGACGCCGCGACGACCGCGATCCTGCGCCATGTCGATCTGATCGCAACCACGCCGCGCGACGCGACCCAGGCCGATATCGCCGCCTTGCAGGCGGCCGGGGTGACGACGGGCGACATCGTCCGGCTGTCCCAGCTGATCGCCTTCGTCAGCTACCAGCTTCGCCTGATCGCCGGCTTGCGGCTGATGGGAGCAACGCCATGAGTGACGTGGTCCACGACTTCACCGCCGACGCGCTGGCCTGGCGCCCCTATCTCGCCCCCGTCGTGCTCGACGCGGCGACGCCCGCCCAGCGCGACGCGCTCAAGGAAACCCCGTCGAATACCAAGATCTCCGACTACGTCCTGGTGCTGGCGCACGATCCGGAATCCTTGGGCCAGCGCACGCCGCTGTTCAACGGCATCATGTACGGCCGCGGCGGCCTCAGCCGCGCCGAGCGGGAATTGGGGGCGACGGCGGCCTCGGTGGTCAATCGCTGCATCTACTGCGTCTCGGTCCATGCCGGCCGCTACATCAGCCTGGCCAAGCAACCCGAGGTCATCGCCGCGGTGTTCGACGGCACCGAGGCGGCGCTCGGCGCGCGCGACCAGGCCATCGTCGGCTACGCCACGCGCCTGGCGCTCAACCCGCCGCAGGCGACGAACGAGGACGTGCAGGCGCTGCGGGAAGCGGGTCTATCGGATCTGGAAATTCTCGATCTCACCCTGTCCGTCGCCGTGTTCGGCTGGGCCAACCGGCTGATGCACCCACTGGGCGAAGCGATCCGCCCCAAAGAGGCCTGAGCCGATGCGCGTTGCCATCCTCGGCGCCGGCTCCATCGCCTTCGCCACCGCCGCGATGCTGGCGCGCGACGGCCATCAGCCCGTGCTCTGGTCGCCCTCCGGCCGTCGCACCGCCGCCCTGGCGGCCGGCGCCCCGCTTCAGGCGCGCGGCGCCATCGACGGGCTGTTCCATCCCGCCATCGCCCAGTCCAGTGCCGAGGCGCTTGCCGGCGCCGACGTCGCCTATCTTGCCGTGCCGGGTTACGCCCATCGCGCCATGATCGAGGCGATCGTGCCGCATCTGCGGCCCGACCAGCCGGTCGTGATCAGTTCTCATATGTCGTTCAGCATGCTCTATCTGCTGCAGCAGCGGGCCGCTTACGGCCCGGCCCCGCAGGTGATCGCCTGGGGCACGACGGTGGTGACCGGCCGGCAGATCGGGCTGACCGAGGTTATGGTCTCCAACATCCGCGCGAAGGTGGATATGACCGTGCTGCCGTCCGCCGCCGGCGCCGGCGCCGAGGCGATGGCGCTCTGTACCGCCCTGTTCGGCGACCGCTTCGTGCTGCGCGAGCACCTGGCGGCGATCGCCCTCAGCAATCTCAATCCGCAGAACCACCTGGCCATCGCGCTCTGCAACCTCACCCGCATGGAAAAGGGCGAGCATTGGCTGCAATACGCTAATATCACCGGCGCCGTCGGCCGGCTGATGGAGGCGCTGGATCGCGAGCGTCTCGCGGTTGCCGACGCCTATGGCGTGAGCGTGAAGACGCTGCACGAGCATTTCCGGCTGTCCTTCGCCGCGGACGGCGCCACCATGGCGGAGCAAGCGGCCTCGCTCAGCGCCCGCGGCAACGACGTCGCGGCGCCCGCCACGCTCGATAGCCGGTACGTGACCGAAGACGTGCCGTTCGGCCTGTGGCCGACGGTCTGTTTGGCCGAGGCGGCCGACGTGCCGGTCCCGCTCCACATCGCCGGCGTCGAGATGATGTCAGCGCTCTACGGACGAGACTTCGCCGCCGAGAACGACATCCTCCCCGCGATTACCGATCTGTCCGCCATACAGAGATCCTGGCTGAGCCCCGCATCGTCGCTATGACGAAAGGTCCGGCATTTCGACGATCCTGCGCCCTCTCGGTCCGGCACTCCAGCGGCCGCGCATTTTCCAGGGATGACCGGATCGCGCCACTCCGCTAAGGATCAGGGCAGAATTGCCCATCGGAGAATGCCGCCATGTCTACCGCCCGCGAGGTTTCGTCCCTGCTCGTCCAACTGGGCGTCGATCCTGGCGCCTACGAGGGCGGCACGCTCGCCGTGCGCTCCCCGATCGACGGCGCCGTCATCGGGCGGTTGCGCGAGACCTCCGCCGCCGAGGTGACCGCCGCGATCGGCAAGGCCCAGGCGGCGTTCCTCGCCTGGCGCGAGATCCCGGCGCCGCGCCGCGGCGAGCTCGTGCGCCTGTTCGGCGAAGAGCTGCGTGCCCATAAGGACGCGCTCGGTCGCCTGGTCACGCTCGAAGCCGGCAAGATCGTCCAGGAGGGCCTGGGCGAGGTCCAGGAGATGATCGA
>Ga0302314_10013097_pt1 | contig 14277 bp, 13 predicted proteins | sample III_Palsa_N2_3_FD_200533 | JGI IMG/M metagenome (GOLD analysis project Ga0302314, IMG submission 200533) | Peat permafrost microbial communities from Stordalen Mire near Abisko, Sweden - III_Palsa_N2_3 | ecosystem: Environmental > Terrestrial > Soil > Palsa > Peat permafrost | place: Sweden... | reverse complement strand
GAGGCTGAAGCCTCGGGGTACCTAGAAGCGAGAGCAACGACAAAGGCAACGACAAGAGAAGAAGCAGATCCCCTGCGGGGATGACAACCAAAAAACAAAAACAAAAACAAAAACAAAAACAAAAACCAAAACAAGAGCAAGAGCAAGAGCAAAGACAAATACAGGGGTCCTTCGTTGCACTCAGGATGACGAGTGTTGAGGAGGGATCATCATGGGGCGGTTGTGGGCGTGACGGAGAGGGTTAAGGGCGTGGGTTTGGCGGGGCCGAAGCCGGAGTCGAAGTTGATGCGCTCGAGTTCGACCGCGTAAGGACGGTGTTGGAGTTGGGTGTAGATGGCGCCGACGTACTCGCCCATGATGCCGAGGAAGACCAGCATGATGGACTGCAGGAAGAAGACGCCGATGATCATGGGTGCGACCCCGACCGAGAAGGTCTTCCAGTAGATGAGCTTGGCGAGGAAGTAGAAGAAGGCGAAGAGGAAGCTGAGGACACCGCCGGCGAATCCAGCGAAGGTGGCGAGGCGGAGCGGCACCTTGCTGTGGTTGATGATGCCCAGCATGCCGATGTCGTAGAGGGTGTACCAGTTGTTCTTGGTGATGCCGAACTTGCGGGCGGGCTGGTCGTAGAGGAGCTTTACGGTGGGCAGGCCGATCTCGGCGATCATGCCGCGGAAGTAAGGGTAGGGGTCGTCGAAGGACTTTACGAGGTCGACGACCTTGCGGTCGTAGAGGCCGAAGCCGGTGTAGTTCTGGATGGTCTCGATGGAAGAGAGCCGCTCGGCGATGCGGTAGTACTGCTTGCGGGCCCAGAACATCAGCGAATTTTCTTCGGAGGTGCGCTTGATGCCGAGGACGCAGTAGGCGCCGTTCTCCCACTCGTGGATCATGTCGGCGATCATGGGCGGAGGGTCTTGCAGGTCGGCGACGATGCCGAGCATCGCGTCGCCACGCGCAGCAAACAAAGCATGGATGGGCGAGCGGATGTGGCCGAAGTTGCGCGAGTTGACGATGACCTTTACATTCTGGTCTTCGGCGGCGATCATCTTGAGGATGGCGACAGTGTTGTCGCGCGAGGAGTTGTCGATGAAGATGTGCTCGTACTCGTAGGGGAGGGTGAGCATGACCTCGCGGACCTGGTTGTAGAGGTTGAGGACGTTGGCCTCTTCGTTGTAGCAGGGCGTGATGATCGAGATGGTCTTTTGGCTCACTGCGACTCCTAAGGTGCTGAGACAAGTTTAGCTGAAGGGCAGACAGTAGAGAGTAGACAGTAAAAGGCCATGCCGTCCAATCCGCAAAGTCGGCTTAGGTGGTGGGCTTGACCTTGAAGGTGACTTTCTTGTGGCCGACGAAGCTGAAGATGGTTGTGAGGCCTTGTACGAGGGCTCCGGCGAGATAGCCGGCGATGGCCTTGCCGGAGGAGAGCTTGTGGAGCGTGGCGAGCGGACTGCCGTGGAGGTGGGCGGCCAGGTGCGCGACAGCTATGTGGAGGGCGGGGCCGTGGGCGTGGATCGTCGTTTGTAGGAGGCGAGTGACGGCGGAGAGGGCGAGCAGGCCGGGGGCCATGCCGACGCCGTAGACGCCGAAGCATTTGAACCACTCGATGAGGTAGTTGCCACGGGTTTTGAAGACGAACAGCTTGTAGCCGAAGTACGCGACCGTGATGTTGAGGGGCGTGGAGATGAGCGAGGCTGCGATGACGGTGAGATAGAGGAAGCGCTGCGGCACAACATGGTTGAGCAGGAAGAGCGTGAGCGCGAAGGTGCAGTATCCGAAGACCGTGTTGAAGAGGCCTACGCAGACGTAGCGCAGGAACTGGCCGCCGGGGAAGAGGTTGACGAGGCGCTGGAGGCGGCGTTTGGGGAGGAAGGGGTCTTGCGGGATGGGGACGACGGGGGGATGGGCGGGACGTATCTCTTGGGTCATGCGGAGGCCTCTTGCCAGTCGCGGATGCCGGTTGACGGAGGGCGCATGAGGCCGGGGCCGAGCGTGGCGTTGAGCTTGGCAATGCCGAGGCCGCCGAGCAGGGGGCGGGCGGCTTTCTGGTTGAGTTCGGGGGTGGTGAGGGGGAGGATGAGCGAGGCATCGAGGTTGAGGATGTCGCAGGCCTGGAGAGCGAAGTCGTAGCGGGAGAGGAAGTCGGGGCCGGCGATGTGGAAGATGCCGGTGTGGCCACCTTGCACGAGGGCGATGGAGGCGGTGGCGAGGTCTTCAACATGGGTGGGCGTGGCGAACTGGTCGGTGGGGACGCGCATGGTCCTGGCGGGTTCCTGAGGAACAGGGGTCAAGAGACGGCGGAGGGTGTAGAGGAAGTTCTTGGCTTGCGGGTCGGGGCCGTAGACGGTGGTGGTGCGCAGGATGAGGGCATTGGCATGCTCGGCGAGGATGGACTGCTCGCCCTGGAGCTTGGTGCGGCCGTAGAAGGAGAGCGGGTTGGTGGGGGCATCTTCGAGATACGGGCCGGAGAGGCCGTCGAAGATGTAGTCGGTGGAGAAGAAGGCGAAGGGGATGTTCCTGGCGGCTCGGGCGAGGGCGAGCGGGCCGAGATGGTTGGCGGCGGCGGCCCAGGCGTGGTCGGACTCGCAGCGTTCGACGTCGGTGGCGCCGGCGGCGCAGTAGACGGCGGCGATGTTGTGCTGGGCGAAGATGGGGTCGAGGAGCGCGGGGTTGGCAGCGATCCCGGCGAGGTCGATGTGCAGCCAGTCGGGATGAAGCTGGCGGCGGGCTGCGGGCAGAGCGGCGGGCCCAAGCTGATGGATGAGCGCTGTGCCGAGCTGGCCTGAGGCTCCGACGATGAGAGAGACAGGTGGGTTTAATTCCGGCATGAGCTTGAGGCAGATCCTCTTGGAAGATGTGGGCTGTGGTGCGATTGCGGTTAAGAACGAGCTATGAGCGATGATCGTGTGAGCCTAGAGCTCATGCCAGAATCTCCGCGGGATGCGAAGTTAGAGGACAGTGCGGCCTCCGTCGACGATGAGGTTTTGGCCGGTCATGTAGGAGCTGGCGTCGGAGCAGAGGAAGAGGATGGCGCCTTGATATTCGTCTTTGTGGGCCATGCGGGCCATGGGGATGAGCTGGTGGAGCTTGGCGGTGAAGTCTTCGGGCTGGGAGGTGAAGACACCGCCGGGAGAGATGGCATTACAACGGATGTTGTGGGCGGTCCAGTAGGTGGAGAGGTAGCGGGTGAGGCCGATGAGGGCGGTCTTGACGACGGAGTAGGTGACGGGCTTGACGGGCTGCTCGTCTTCGGGGACGCCTTCCTTGCGGTAGAGGCGCTGGTCGGGGGCGATGACGCCGAGATCGGAGGCCACGTTGAGGATGACGCCGGAGTTGCGTTTGACCATCTCCATGCCGAAGACGCGGGAGCAGAGGAAGGCCCCGGTGAGGCCTACGGCGATGTCGTCGTTCCAGACCTGGAGAGGGAAGTTTTCGAGGCGGGACCAGGCTTGCGAGGTGGCGCCGCCGGTGTCTTCGACCTTGGGATTGTTGGCGGCGTTGTTGATGAGGATGTCGATGCGACCGAATTTGGCGAGGATGGCGTCGCGGGCTTCGAGGAGAGATTTTTCGGAGGTGATGTCTGTGGCGAGGCCGAGGCATTCGGGGCCGTGGGCGAGTTGGAGCTGGTCGGCGCGGAGGGCGGGGTTGGCTATGGCTAGGTCTAAGAGGACGACGTTCGCGCCGGCGGCGGCGAGGATGGCTCCGTGGTGGTAGCCGAGGAGGCCTGCGCCTCCGGTGACGATGGCGACGCGGCCGGTGAGGTCGAAGAGGGTGTGGGCGCGGTTGGGGGTGACAGTCATGGCTAGTGTCAGTATCGCAGGGGATGCGGGTTTGACGCTATGCGTGGGTTGACGGGCAGGCTGACGAGAGATGCGTTTACTGCGGCTTTGCCGGAGCGTCTACAGCAGCGGCGGCGGGAGCAGGGGTTGCGGGTGGAGTTTCCGGAGCGTTTGCTGCGGGTTCAGCTTCCTGCGAGGCTGGCGCGGTGGTTGCTGCGGGCGTGGGTTTTTGGGCGGGTGTGGCGAGCGTGATGGTGGCGAGGGCCGCTGGGTCGTCGCGGAGCTTGACGTAGAGCGTTGTGCCGTCGGTTGGGGTGGGGACCTGGAAGGTGCTCTCGGCAAAGCCGGTGGGGACGTCGACGGGCTTGGCAAAGTCTTTGGTCGCGCTGAAGGACTGTACGAGGAAGAAGTTTTTGCCGTCGGCGGTGCAGGTGGGAGCGTCCGTGCAGTGGATGGCGGTGATGAGCGGGGCACGGACGAGGGTGCCAAGCGCGGTCCAATCGCCGGGGGTGCCGTCGGCGGCGACGGGACGCATGGCCAGCTTGCCGAAGGCGGACTGGCCGAAAGCTTTCAAGGGATCGAGCGTGGCGACGGCGGTGTGTTCGTCCTGGAGCACGAGATTGCTGGCGGCGAGGGAAAGCGTGGTGTGGACGGCTCCGTTGGCGGTGGCGACTTCGACGGTTTGGGTGCGTGGGAAGGCGTCGGTGGTCTGCACGACGAAGGTAAGCGTGCCGTTGAGGAGGATGTCGTTCTTGGTTTCGAGCGCGATGGGGAGGGCGCCATCCTGCCTGGCGGGCGTGGCTTTGAAGGAGAGCAGTTTAAGGCCGGGGCGGGCGGCCTCGACGGAAACTTTGACCGGCATGGTGCGGCCGTCTTTGAGTTTGACGGTGGCGTTGGAGCCGTTGTCGGGGGAGACGGCGGACTTGGCTTCGAGGTGAAGGGTTTTGTCGTCATCGGCCTTCGCGGGCGTAAAGGCCTGGCTGGCGATTTCAACTGAGACGACATCCTTGACGCCCTGGCCGGTGAGGATGGCGGTGCTGTCGCCGGCGTGCAGCTTGAGCGCGTCGAAGTGGATGTCTCCGGTGTAGGCGGTGAGGGGAACTTTGTCGGGGTTGGCTGCGCCGTACTGCTGGATGGCGAGGGCGAAGGTGCCGGGCTCGGCTTTTTTGAGGGAGGCGTCGAGGTTTAAGGTGTCTTTGGCGTCCTTGCCGTCGGCGGGTTTGAAGGTGACGTCGACGTCTTTGTCCTTGGTATTGGTGAGGGCGATGTGCTGGACGCAGGCGGCGGCGTCGGCTTTGAGGGTGAGCTTGTTGTCCTGGCCGGCGAGGACCTGAGAGTTGCCGACGATCTTGAAGTCTTTGCCGTCGACCTGCTGGAGGGTGAGGGTGGGGCCTTCGAAGGTGTCGAAGCCCCAATAGCCGTGGATAGTGCCGGTGATGAGAATATCGGAGGGGGAGCCGATTTTGGCGTCTTTGGGAGCTTCCAGCGGCTTTCCGTCGGATGATTTCAGGGGCTCGCGTTTATCGTCTTTGGCAATAATGAGGCCGCCTTCGAAGGCGTCGGCCTTCAGAGGAAGGTCTGTGGGCGAGCCGGTGCGGTTGAGATGCAGGACGATGTTGTGGGCGAAGCTGGTGGAGAAGACCAGTGGAGCGCCTTCGACAAGTAGAGCTACCTTGGGCTGCAGGAGGCAGGCGACTTCGTCGGGGTTATGCGGCTTGAGCGGCGGGAGCTTGGCTTTCTGGATGGCGGGGAGGCCGATGACGATGACGGTTTCGGGTTTGTGGAAAGAGGGCGGCGCGTTGAGCTTGAGGTCGAGTGTGGCATCGCGCGGGAAGGCGAGGCCGGGGATGTATTGGTACTGCGCGGTGCGCAGCAGGTTGACGATGCGCACGAGGTCGACGATGGTGCCGACGTAGGCGGAGTAAAAGCCCGCGCCGGCGGGCTGGGTGGCGGAGGCGTTGTTGGCGAAGTCGGAGACCGGGCCGGAGGTCATGGCCTCGGCGATGGTCTGGCCGTGGCCGTCGCTGAGCAGGATGGGAGCCTTGGTCTGGGTGAGGCAGGCGACCTGCTGAGCGACGGGCTGCTTGAAGCACTTGTCGTCAGGCTTGAGGGCGAGGGTGGCGGCAAGCTTGGCGGAGTGCTCCTGGATGGCCTTGGGGTCGCCCTGTGGGACGGTCTTCATGGCGGCGAGGTAGGCTTCGATGCGCTGCTGCTCGAAGGAGGCTTCGTTGAGGTCGGCGTCGGCGCGGATGAAGAGGCCGGGCTTGCCTTTGACGGCGGAACGAAGGGTTTTGAAGTCGCCGCCGGTTTGGGGAGCGATGAAGATGAGCGCCTGCTGGGCTTCATTGGGAACGGTGACGGTGGTGCCTTCTGCGGTCTTTTTGTCCCAGGTGTCGATTTCGGTGAACCAGTCGTCCGGAGGCTCGTTGGTGGTGCCGCGGAGGAAGGCGACGATGAGCAAGAGATGGTTGGACTGGGTAGGCGGGAGGTCGGCCTTGACCCAGATCTTGTCGCCGGGCTGGAGGTTGGGGACTTCCGCGATGGGTAGCGTTGTGCCGCCGCGAGTGATGCGGATGTCAATTTTAGGGCCGACCAGGTCAAAGCGAGCTGCGTCGTCAGCGTAAATGGCGGATGTAAGGGAGACAGCGAGCAGGCACGCGAGAATATTCTTGAATCGCATCTAGGGGTCTTTAGACGGCGTCGCGAGGGGTGGAGTTGTGGGGGATTGCTGTTTATTCGAGATGAAGGGGACAGGCTAGAGGTTGCGGGTTTGGCCGCCGTCCATGACGTAGCAGGCGCCGGTGGCGAAGGCGGCTTGTGGGCTGCAGAGATATGCGGCTAGCGAGGCGATCTCTTCTGGAGTGCCGAAGCGCTGGAGGGGGACTTCGGTTTGGAGCATGGATTCGACAGCTTCGCGGCGGTTGGTGAGGTGGCGTTCCCAGGAGCCGCCGGGGAAGTAGATGTTGCCGGGGGCGATGGTGTTGACGCGGATATTCCGCGGGCCGAGCTGGCGGGCGAGGTTTTTGGAGTAGTTGACGAGAGCGGCCTTGGCGGCAGAGTAAGGGAGTGGGGCGGGGGTGGCTTCGATGGCGACGATGCTGGAGATGTAGAGGATGCTGCCGCCGTTGGGGTTGCTGAGGAGATGCGGGAGAGCGGCTTGGGTGAGGCGGGTGGAGGCGAAGAAGTTGAGTTCGAAGAGGCGTGACCATTCGGCTTCGGGCTGGTCCCAGCCGGGCTTGCCGGCGCCGGTGCCGAGGTTGGCGATGAGGTGGTCGAGGCGGCCGAAGTAGGTGATGGTGCGGGTTAAGGCTTTGGCGATGGTGGTGGGGTCGGCGAAGTCGCCGCGGATGACGAGGATGCGGTCGTGGGTATCGGGGGTGGTGAGTTCGGCGGCGGTGGATTTTAGGGAGGCCTCGTCGCGGCCGGTGAGGACGATGCTGGCGCCTTCGTCGAGGAGGGTGGCGGCGATGGCGCGGCCGATGCCTCGGGAAGAGCCGGCGATGAAGGCGACCTGGTTGTTGAGTTTCAAATCCATGGAGAGATATTCCTCAGAACTTCTGATGGTCTGTTTCAGGCAGACCGCCAGATACGAACAGACCATTTTCTAGAGGCTGTATGGGTTGAATTATTCCTTTTGAAGGGAGAACTTCCTGATACCAAACTTTGACGATCCCGATTAAATCCCCAACGTTGTCCGGGGTGATAGCAATCCGCTTTGCTGAGTGTTGTGGCATTCTCGGTCGCCGTAATTCAGGGCCGTTCTTGGTAGTTCTTATCTGAGCAAAAATCCTATGAGCTTTATTGCGCTTGATCTGACTGCTGTTTATTGAAGTGCCCGGCCTCAGAGCGAAATTAATCGCATTAGAACGCGCATAATCATGCCCAGTTCCGATTGTCTGATGAATATCGTTGACTAAGCGCTCAACCAAGGCAACGGTGTCTTCATCAAAGTCAACATCACACACTTTAGCCATGCCTTGAGTCTAATCGCAGCCAGCTAAACGGCGGTCCAGCCTCCGTCGACGTTGAGATTTTGGCCGGTGACGTAGGTGCTGGCGTCGGAGGCCAGGAAGAGGAGGGCGCCGCAGAGCTCGATGGGGCGGCCGATGCGGTCGAGGACGGTGTAGCCCTTGAGGCGTTTGACGAAGGGGGAGTCTTCCTGGACGGCGTTCTGGCCGGTGCCGATGTCTTCGGTGTTGGAGAAGGGGCCGGGGGAGATGCAGTTGGCGCGGACGCCGTCGCGGCCCCAGAAGCTGGCGGTGTAACGCGTGAAGGCGGCGAGGGCGGCCTTGGAGGCGGAGTAACCGGGAGGGTTGAGGCTGGCGGTGCCTTCATAGAGCTGCGGGCGGGGAGCGACGGAGGCATACATGGTGGCGATGTTGATGATGGAGCCTCGTTGCTGGGCTTTCATTTTTATGCCGAGGCGTTGGGTGGTTTGGACGGCCCAGTAGACTCCGCCTTGCAGGTTGCGTTGCCACTGGTCGAAGGTGGAGTTTTCGAGGGAGCCTTCGGGGACGTTGAAGCCGGTGGCGGCGCCGAGCTCGTGGGCGTTATTGATGAGGATGTCGATGGATTTTTCTTCGGCGGCGATTTTGTCGCAGAGAGTGTTGAGAGCTTCGACGTTGTACATGTCGATCTGCTCGACGGAGATTTTGTCGGCGCCGAACTGGTTGGCCCAGTTTTTTGCTTCCTGGAGCAGACGGTCGCTGCGGCCTAGCGCGACTACGCGGGCCCCGTTGGCGAGGAGAGCGAGGGCGAAGGTTCGGCCGAGGAAGCCGGAGGCCCCGGTGAGGACGGCGGTCTTGCCTTCGAGGGAGAAGAGGGTGGAGAGCTTGAGTTGGTCGGCGGTGATGGGCATGGGTCTCCGGTTGGGCTTGTGATGCGACAGCATACCCCAGGGGCCAAAGCCCGCTTTGTTGCCGGGCTATGAGACCCAAGGCTAAAGCCTTGGGGTACCTGGAAGCAAAAGCAAGTGCGAGCAAGAAGCAGATTCCTCGGCTTCGCTCGGAATGACAATTCTATGGTGGAGCTACCAGTAGCGCTTGACGAAGGCTAGTTGGGTCTTGATGAAGTTGACTTCGTCGTTGTCGGCTCCGCGGGCTACTTGAAGGGTGATGCCGTGCTTGTAGTTGATGCTGCGGATGGCGTGGAAGACCTCGTCGAAGTTGGCGGAGCCGGCGCCGAGGGGACGGGTTTCTACGCCGCCTTCGGGTTTTTTGTAGCGGTCTTTGATGTGGATGGAGCCGATGCGGTCGCCGTAGGCCGCGAACTCTTCGGTGGCGATGTAGCCGAGGCCAGAGCTGTTGCCGGAGTCCCAGTTGACCTTGAGCGAGGGGTGGTGGATGCGAGTGAGGAACTGGGCGAAGTCTTCGGGGTTGAAGTCGGCTTCGAGGTGGAGCTCGACGTCGTTGTCTTCGGCGACAGGGAGGGCGCGGTTGAGTATCTCGACGACTTGTTGTTTTTCTTCGTCGGTGGTGATTTTGGATTGGTCGACGAAGGGAAGGACGATGCGCCAGGCGCCGATGCGGGCGGCGATGGGGATGAGATCGTGGAGGTGCTGCTCGCGTTCCGCGAGTTCGGATTGAGTGCAGCGGATGAGGGGGAAGTCCATGAACCAGTCGCCGCAGAGGGCTGGAGTGGCGATGTTGTGTTCGAGCTTGAGGGCGTCGAACTCGGCGAGGCCGGCTTCGGTGAAGATGGGGTTGGCGCCTAGATCGTAGTGGTCGTGGATCCACTCGATGTAGTCGAGGCCGGCGGCTTTTGCGCGCGGAAATTCCTCGCGCCAACTGTTGCGGGGGAAGGACTGGAAGCGGCCGTCTTCGGGTGGGGATAGGCGGCCTTGCATGATGCCGTAGGTGTGCATAAGACAGAGTGTAGAGGATAGAGAGTAGAGAGTAGAGAAAACAACAGCAAGTACAGAAGCAGATCCCTACGGGATGACAAACAAGAAAGGCAACGGCAAACACGCTTGTCTTTGCCGAAAACTATTCGGGGAGGGGTTTGACGATCATGTTGGCGAGGAACTCTTCGCGGGGCAGGAAGGGGAAGAGGTCTTCTAGGGGCTTGGAGATGAAGCTGCCGTCCTCTTTCTGGTAGCTCTGGAGGCGGGGGGCGCGGACTTCGTCGGGGAGGACGTTGACGTCGCAGAGGACGGGGCCGGGCATGTCGAGGACGGCGCGGACGTCGGCGGTGAGGTTGGTCTGGTCCTTGATGACGTAGGTGCCGAGGCCGTAGCTGGCGCCGATCTTGGAGAGGTTGGGGATGGTGAGGCCGGTGTTCTTGTCGGCACCGATGGTGGCGTCGCCGAAGTAGGCTTTTTGCGAAGCGCGGATGGAGGAGTAGCCGTCGTTGTTGAGAACGAAGAACTTGATAGGGAGCTGGAGACGATGGATGGTTTCAAGCTCCTGGATATTGAACATGAAGCCGCCGTCACCGTCGACGGCGATGACCTCGCGGCCGGGATTGGCGATGGAGACGGCGATGGCCATGGGGATGGCATAACCCATGGAGCCGAGGCCGGCGGTGTGGAAGAGGCGTTGGGAGTGGAGCGTGGGGCAGGCGAGGAGGTAGATCTCGATGCCGGAGCCGGAGTTGCCGACGACGAGGCGATCTTCTTTGCTGACTTCGTTACCGAGGACCTCAGAGAGATAGAAGATGGAGACGAGGCCTTCAGGCTTGCGATGTTCGTCGGTGACGACGGGGTAGCGGGTCTTCCAGTCGGCACAGCGGGCCAGCCAGGCGGCTATCGAACGAGGTTTGATTTTTTGTTTATTTTTCAATAGTTCCGTGAGGAAGAGCTTGGCGTCGGCGCAGATGGGTTGCTGGAGGTAGGGGTGGAGTTTGCCGAGCTCGGCGGCGTCGATGTCTACGGCGATCTTGTAGGCTTCGCGGGCGAGGTTGTGGGGGGCGTAGCCGGTGATGGCGAAGTCGAGACGGACGCCGATGGCGAGCAGGAAGTCGGAGTTCTGGAGGGCGAAGTTGGCGCCTCGGGCAGCTACGGAGCCGGGGCGGCCGACGTAGGTGGGGTCGTCGGAGGGGACGAGATCGGCGGCGCACCAGGTGGCTACCGTGGGGACGCCGAGGAGCTTGCGGAGTTCTTCGAACTCAGCTTCGGCGCGGGCGAGACGGATGCCGTTGCCGGCGAAGAGCAGTGGGCGCTCGCAGGCGTTAAAGGCCTCGATGACGCGCTCGACTTCAGCGGCGACGTTGGAGGTGCCGGTGATGGCGGGGTCGTTGGCGAACTCTGCGGGGTCGAAGGCGCGGAGGGTGGTTTCGTCGATGGGCGAGGCCTGGACGTCGAGGGGGATGTCGATCCAGACTGGGCCGGGGCGGCCGTTGAGGGCGAGGTAGACGGCCTTCTCTAAGTGATACCGAATGTCTGTTGGTTCGAGGATGGTCTCGGCGTACTTGGTGATGGGGCCGATGATGGAGCAGATGTCGACCTCCTGGACGCCGAGCTGGCGCATGCCGAGGGGCTTGCCGGTGGCGTCGAACATGCGGTCGGGGCGTTTGACCTGGCCGGAGATGTAGAGGACGGGGGTGGAGTCGAGCCAGGCGCCGGCGACGCCGGTGACGGCGTTGGTGCCTCCGGGGCCGGTGGTGACCATGCAGACGCCGAGGCCATTGGAGGCCTTGGCATAGCCTTCGGCGCAGATGGCGGAGGCCTGTTCGTGGGAGTTGCAGATAGCGTGGATGCGCTTTTCAGCGCCGAGCGAGGCGTTGAGGTGCATGGCGCCGCCGCCGGTGACGAGAAAGACGTTATCGATGCCGAGATCGGCGACGAACTTGAGGACGTAGTCGGAGAGTTTCATCTGTGTCTAGGATACCTGTTTGGAGATGGATTTATTCGGGTGGGCGGATCAGGAAGACGTCGCGGCCGCGGAGGTTGCGGGCGGCGAGGATAGCGTCTGCGAAGGAGCGGACGGCGCCGTGGCCGCCGGGTTGATCGGAGAGGAAGCCGTGGCCTTCCTCCTGCTTTAGAGAGACGAACGTGAGGACTTCGGCGGCCGCGTTGGCGGGGCAGGCGCAGAGGCCGGCGATCTCCATGGCGGAGAGGTCGTTGACGTCGTCGCCGAAGAAACAGGTGTCTGCGAGCGGGATGTTGTATTGGGTGGTGAAGTCGCGGATGGCCGCGGCCTTGTCGCGAGTGCCCTTGGCGACGAAGGGGGTGTGCATTTTTTCGGCATAACGATCGACGAGAGGAGAGGGTTCGCCGGAGATGAGGGCCATCTTGATGCCGAGGCGGCGGAGCAGCGAGATGCCCATGATGTCGGTGAAGGAGAAGGACTTGATTTCGCCGACCGCAGAGGACGACCAGGTGAGGGTGCCGTCGGTGAGGACGCCGTCGACGTCGAAGGCGATGGCCTGGAGGGTTGCGAGGATGGTGGGGTCGAAGGGCATAAAGGGAGTGGTTAGCGACTAGTGATTAGTGAAAAGCGAAGGCCCGATCGGTTGATCGGGCCTTGGTGGAGTTGGCTTGACTTAGACAGCTGCGCCGACGCGGCGGAGCTTCTTCATGACGGGGACTTCTTCTTCGTAGACGCGCTTGATGCCGTCGCCCATGGATTGCTCGACGAGGCGGATGTCGCGGACGAGGCGGGAGATGCCGTTCGGCTCCAATGAGGCGGACTGGTCGGAGCCCCACATGGCGCGATCCATGGTGATGTGACGCTCGACACAGCAGGCACCAAGGACAGCGGCGGCTACCGTGGTGGGGATGCCGGTTTCGTGGCCGGAGTAGCCGACCGGGATGCCGTAGCGATCGATCATCGATGGGATGGCGCGGAGGTTGAGCTGTTCGTATTTCGCTGGATAAGTCGAAGTCGTATGCATGAGGATGAGGTTTTCCTTGCCGAGAACATCGACGGCGTGGTCGATCTCGGCGTAGGTGCTCATGCCGGTGGAGGCGATGACGGGCTTGCCAGTCTTGCGGACGTGGCGGAGCAGGTTGTCGTCGGTGAGGGAGGCGGAGGCGATCTTGTAGACGGGAGTATCGTACTGTTCCATGAAGTCGACGGAGATCTCATCCCAGGGGGAGACAAACCAGTCGATCTTGATGGAGCGGCAGAAGGCGTCGATCTCGTCGTACTCTTCCTGGCCGAACTCGAGGCCTCGCTTGAGGTCGCCGTTGGTGTCGCCCCAGGGGTTGGGGCGGGGGGTGGCGAGTTCTTTTTCGGTATAGACGATCTCTACGGTGCGCTTCTGGAACTTGACGGCGTCGCACCCGGCTGCGACGGCCACGGAGATGAGGCGTTTGGCGAGGTCGATGTCGCCGTTGTGATTGATGCCGATCTCAGCGATGACATAGCAGGGCTGACCTGTTCCCAGCAGTTTATTTCCGACTTTTACGGTGCTCATGGATGCTCCAGTGTGGCCCTTGGAAACGGGCCGGTTAGTGGCCTGTAAACGGTTTGGAAGACTCTTCAATTGTGACAGCAATCTAGGGGAGCCGTCTATGTTGAGAGGGCGCCGGGAGGAAAAGGGTTGGGCGGTGTTCGAACGGAGACCGTCGAAATGTGGCTGAGCCCCAACAGTTATTTGGGGGTGAGCCAGTCCTGTCGGGGTGGAGCGAAGATGTCGAAGAGGATGGAGTCTTCGATTGCGTCGGCGCCGTGGATGAAGTTTGGGGGGATGACGAGGGTATCGCCGGCGTGGAGGACCTTTTGCTCGATGGCGCCGTCTTCACCGAGGTGGAAGAGGACGGCGCCCTGGAGGACGCAGGAGATCTGCTCGTTGGCGTGGGAGTGGCGGGCGGTGATGCAGCCGGCTTTGAGCTCGATGCGGGCGAGCATGACCTGCGATCCGGTGACGAACTGGCGGGTGAGCAGGGGAACGGGGTGTTCGGCGGGGACTTCAGTCCAGGGAGTGAGTTGGTAGGCTGGAGAAGACGTTCTGGAAGGCATGGGAGCAGGATATATTGGGCAGAGAAGTATGTGGGGAGATTCCGTGGGGAATTTACCTTGCTGCCGGTGCCGATTCCTGCTTTGAAGTTGGTAAGCTGATTTGCCTGCGCGGACGCCTTGGCGGCGAACGCGAGGGGTAGAGAATGAAATCGGGATACGAGGCAGAGAACAATGCAAAAGATTGAAGCGGTGATTCAGCCTTCGAAGCTGGATGCAGTGAAGGATGCGCTGGTTGAGTTAGGCATTTTGGGAATTACGATCTTTGAAGTGCGCGGACATGGGCGGCAGAAAGGGCATACGGAGTTCTATCGCGGGCGAGAGTACGCGGTCGACCTGCTGCCGAAGATCAAGCTGGAGCTTTTTGTGACCGACGAGACGGCGGAGAAGGCGATCCAGGCGATCATTACGGCGGCACGGACGGGGCGGATCGGGGATGGGAAGATTTTTGTGTCGAAGATCGATGAGGCGATACGGATACGGAACGATGAGCGCGGGGAGATAGCGTTGTAGGGCAGAGGATAGAGTGTAGAGGATAGAGCAACGACAGATGCAGATTCCCTGCGGGAATGACAACCAAAAAGCGGATGGTCTTGGGGTGAGAG
>Ga0302314_10013095_pt1 | contig 14279 bp, 11 predicted proteins | sample III_Palsa_N2_3_FD_200533 | JGI IMG/M metagenome (GOLD analysis project Ga0302314, IMG submission 200533) | Peat permafrost microbial communities from Stordalen Mire near Abisko, Sweden - III_Palsa_N2_3 | ecosystem: Environmental > Terrestrial > Soil > Palsa > Peat permafrost | place: Sweden... | reverse complement strand
AACGCCGAGCAGACCGCTGAGGCCGTCATATGCCTGTTTCCGCGCGCCGACGTGAAAAAGTTCGGGTTCGGCTTCGTGATGTTTATCGAGGCTCCCAGGGGCCGCAACGAACTGATGGGGCTGGTGCTGCACGGGCCCCGAGCGAGTTTTCGCCTTGGTATCTCGAGCGGAACCGAGCGCATCTCGGAAGCCGATGCGATCAACCGGGTGAGAGCGGAGTTGGGCCGAGCGCCTCGCAGCGACCGCCGGGCGCGCCTGTTGAAACTGCTCAGCCGGTCTGCCTTTGCCGGGCACGATACCCTCGATGCCCTGCCGCAGCCGGTGTTTCTGGAAGTTGACGTCGCATACTTATGCCCGCCGGACGGGATATTCCTGAAGGGCTGGTTCGCCGATCCGTTCCGGCAGGCGGCGGCGGTCAGATTGCGTTGCGGGGGCCGATCGGAGCTGGTCGAACGGGATCACTGGATCGAGATTTCGCGCCCGGATGTGGTCGCGGCGCTGCTTAAAACCACCGGTTTTTCCAATGAACGATGTGGCTTCGCGACCTTTGTGCCCAATATCTATGCGCCGGGCGAGACTTGCTATTTCGAGGTCGAGACGTGGGAAGGTGAGATCGGCTTCAAGAAATTGCAGCCGCCGCGCGCCGGCGGTACGCCGGCGATAAAGAATATCCTCGCCGAGTTCGATTTGCGCTATGAGGCGCTGTCCCACGGTTTCGATCACGTCATCGGTCCGGCGGTGGCAGCGCTGGATGTCGGCCGCCTTGGTAGCCCTCCGAATGTGACCGAATTGGTATTCGGCGAACCGCCGGATAGCGTGCGCTGCTCGATCATCGTGCCGCTCTATGGCCGCATCGATTTCATGGAATATCAGCTCGCGTTCTTCGAGCGAACCCTGGCATCGGATGTCGAGCTGATCTACGTGCTTGACGATCCGACGCTGATCCGCGCGGTGGGCGGACTTGCGTCGTCGTGTCTGGCGCGCTTCCGCCGCCCCTTCAGGGTGCTGACCTACAAAACCAATCTCGGCTATGCACCGGCCAACAACATCGGTTTGCGCTTTGCCCGCGGTGAATACGTCTGTTTCCTCAACTCGGACATTTTTCCGAAGGAACCGCGATGGCTGGAATTCATGTTGGCAGCCGCCGCGGCGGACCCCGCGATCGGCGTGCTGGGCGCTCTGCTGTTGTTCGAGGATGAGTCGGTGCAACATGAAGGAATGTCGTTCGAGCATTTGCCGGAGTTTGGCAATTGGATTTTCTGCAATCACCCGCGGAAGGGCCTTGCTCCGCGGGAAGGCGAGACAGTGTCCCGGGTTCCGGCGGTGACGGGGGCGTGCATGCTGCTGCGGACCGAGCTGGCCCGCGCATTGGGCGGATTTGACGAAGGCTATGTCATCGGAGACTTCGAGGATGCAGACCTTTGTCTGAAGGCGGCGGCGCGCGGGCTTGCCTGTGCGGTGGATCATCGCGCGCAGCTCTATCACCTGGAACGCCAATCGCAGGGCGGGTATCAGGGCAGTTGGCGGCAAAATCTCACGCTCTATAATGCTTGGCGCTTTCAGCAACTCTGGCGGCCGACGCTTGAGGCGATCGTCCGGCAAGGAGTTGCCCGATGAAAAGAGCTTCCGCGGCAAGCGCTGCGACGGCGGCGCCGGCATCGGCCGGGCAGCCGGGTGCCGATGGCCGTCCCCGAATACTGCTGATGTCGCACTCCCACCCGCTGATTACCCATGGTGGCGCAGAGATTTCGGCGTATGCCTTGTTCAAGGCACTGAAGGATCACGATTATCCGACCTGGTTCGTGGGTTGTTCAGGGCCTGCGAGCGAAAATCGGGCGGGGGTACCGTTTGCCCAGCCGTACGGGCCGCTTGAATATGTCTATCACGAGTCAGCACCGTTCGACCATTTCAAATTTGCCAATCCCGATCCGAAGTTCCCTTCCGCGCTCGAAGAGCTGCTGGTGGAGCTCAGGCCCGACATTGTCCATTTGCACCACTATTCCCGCTTTGGTGTCGAGACCTTCAGAATTATCAAGCGCGCGCTGCCGCGGGCCAAGGTCGTGCTTAGCCTCCACGAATTCCTGGCGATCTGCAACCATAACGGACAGATGGTGAAGACCGGCGATTTGCGCTTGTGCTACGAAGCGACGTTTTCCGCCTGCGCGGCCTGTTTCAGGGACCGGGGTGCCCGCGATTTCTTCTTGCGCAAGCGTTATCTTACGGAATTTTTGGACGACGTCGATAAATTCGTCTCCCCCAGCATCTTCCTGGCCGATCGCTACGTTGCGTGGGGCGTGCGGCCGCAGAAAATGACGGTGCTGGAGAACTTGCCCGCAACACTACCTGCCAGTCGCGCCCGGCAGGAAACCAAATTCGACCGGGACGATACCGATGACGATGGTACCGCGCCGGCGCGTCGGGTGCGGGTCGGCTTCTTCGGCCAGATGTCGCCGCTCAAGGGTATCGTCGTGTTGATCGAAGCGGCTAACCGGCTCGAGGAAATGGAAATCGAGAATCTGAGCATCGACATTCATGGCGATTACTCCAATCAGCCGCCGGAATATCAGGCTGCGGTTACAAAGGCGCTTGCCGATGCAGGCAAAAATGTGGTTTATCATGGACCATACGAAAATGCGCAGGTGCAGAGGCTGATGGGATCGGTCGATGTGGTGGTCACGCCCTCGATCTGGTGGGAAAATTCCCCGCTTGTGATCCAGGAGGCGTTCACCGCGGGCAAGCCGGTCGTCTGTTCTGATATCGGCGGGATGGCGGAAAAGGTGCGTCATGGCGTCAACGGGCTGCACTTCGAAGCCGGTAGTTCGAGGCACCTGGCCGAGATTTTGGCGCGGTTTGCCCGCAAGCCGTCGCTGCTTGACGAACTCTCGGCTTCTGTTACGGCGCCACCGGGTCCGGACGCGTCATTGAGCGGTTATATTGAGTTGTACGCGAATTTAATGAAAAACTGATAAGCAAGAGCAACAGAGGTCTAAGCAAGCGGGCTACGGGGACGCATCCAGATGATCGATAGATGGCTTCATCAAAGTCGACAGATGGTGGGTGTAAGATGCTCAAGGGTTCGATCGACTCATTAACCACCGAAGGAGCCACCGGCTGGATTTACGGGCCAAGCTACTTCGAACATCCGCGGATTGGAGCATTTCTGGATCGCACAATCATCGGCGATACGATCGCCGATGCCTACCGCCCGGATCTGGAGCGGGTCGGGTTCGGCGACGGGAAATGCGGATTTGTCATCCAGTTCAGAGAACCGATCGATGCAGCCCTGGTACCGTTCGTGCGGGTCCGGCCGGAGAATGTCGATCTCTGTCTGCCGCTTAACGGCGGGGTCGGATTTGTAGATCTGGTAACGGGTTTGCTGGCCGATTACCGGGGAGCCGGCCGCCATCGCAGTATTCTTGGAGGTTTGTGGACCGATCGCACGGATGCGGCGCAAGTCCTGGCGGGGAGGCTATCGGTGGGTTCGTGCCCGCCCGATATCCAGAGCTTGCTGCTGGAGCTCATTGCTAACGGCTTTGTGGTGCTCGAGGGATTACTCGCTCCGCTGGGTTTTTCGGCGGCGGACCTGGAGAGTATTGGCGCTCTACCGTCCCTGGCGGCGGGTGAGGGAATTGTCGGGCTGAGGTCCACCCTGTCGTCGGTCGGCAATCTGCTGTTTCGTGAGGAGGCGGTGCGCCTGTTTCGCGCGGTTCTCGATGATCAGCCGGTGGTCTACGGCATTGAGAACATGCGTAGCAGTGCGCGATTCGGACAGATGTGCAGCGCCGAGTTGCTGCCGTCGCCAACCGAATGTCTCGGCATCTATGTCGGCCATCCCGAGGGTAAGGTGCGGCTGGATTATATTCGCGACAGCCACGAACTGGCCGAGCTTAGCGCGCGCGGGGTTTCGCGCTGGACTCCCGAAGGCGCGAGGGATCTCACCGACCTCGCCGGTGCTGCCGGATTGTCTATCCAGAGCGTGGAAGTTGGCCGGTTCGATGTCGTGGTGGTCGGTCCCGGGTTGGTTCATCGCATAGTGACCGAGGGCGCGGCCACGGCACTACGCGCGGTCTGCACACCACGCCGGGTAACTCCCGCGCGCTTTTTAACCGGTGACGGAGCATGGAGCGAGGTCGGGCATGTCTCCGGGGCGCGGATCCGGTACTAGTGCGAGATGAAATCAGGAAGAGAAGGAAGGTCTTCTTTTGGTAGTGGGTCCGTTTGAAGCCTGTACAGACTTCAAACGGACCCACTACCCTTCTTTTTTGAAAAAAAGAAGCAAAAAACTTTTGTACGTTTAGTTCAGTTACGGGTCCGCGAGTTCTCGCGATGCGCCAAATTGACAAAAGTTTTTTGCTTCTTTTTTTCAAAAAAGAAGACTTCTTCCTGTTGCTTCCACTTTTGTCGCTGTTTATGACTGCTCATTGTTGTGACTGGTCATAAATTGGGCGATCCGGGCCTTGGCCTCGCGGGCCATGGCGGTCGGCAGGGTCATGAAAGGGTGAGTGGCCTCGGGGTAGACTTGCAGCTCCGCGCGGCCGCCTGCGGCTTCGAGACGTGCCGCCAAAAACAGGCTGTCGTCCAGCACCGAGTCGGCGGTGCCGACGGTGAGCAGGGCCGGCGGCATTCCGGTGAGATCGGCGTAGAGTGCCGAGATACTCGGATCGCGCAATTGTTCCGGGGATAGGCCTGGAAACACCGTCGCCTGGGTGCGGCGCAGTACGGCGGGTGAGAGGAAGTAGCTGTCGGGGGCTAGGCGCTGACTCGGGGTCATCGAAAAATCATAGTTGCCGGCAATAAGGTTCATGGCGCTGAAGGCCCCGGTCAGTCGGTGGCGGTCGCGCAGACGCAGAAGTGTGAGTAGGGAAATCGTGGCGCCGACGGATTCTCCCCCGATCAGCAATGGCAGATCGCCGAAAGGGCGGTCTCGGATAAGCCATAGTGCGACGGTTTCGGCGTCGTCGAGCGGTGCCGGGTAGGCGGCAGCGGGGATCAGGCGGTAATCCACGCTCACCACGATCGCGCCGGTCGTGCGTGCGAGCACGCTGTTGCTGTGGTCCATCATTGCCGCGAAGCCGAATACGTAGCTGCCGGCATGGAAGTGCAGATAGACCGCACACGGCTGATCGGGCCGCAAGATGCGCACGGGCACGCCGCCAACTGGGATAACTTCGACCGGAAGCAGTTCGGTCGGATCAGCGCCCGATGGGTCCGCGGGATGGTCCCCGTGTTGCGCCAGATATTGCCGTTGTTCCTCGACATACACGAGCAGGGCTGAGTCGATCATGACGGGCTCCCATTGACAAAGTTTTTTTGCTTCTTTTTGTTCGCAAAAAGAAGTCTTCTTTTTTGAAAAAAAGAAGCAAAAAAACTTTTATTCGATTCCTGCTGCGCGCAGAACCGGGATCACCTCGCGCCACAGGCGATAATTGCGCTCGATATTTGGCCGGCTGATCGGGCCGTAGACGAATGCCATGAGGTGTCCAGCGCCGGTGGCGCGGCATTGCTCGATGATCAGTTCGGCCACAGTTGCGGGCGAGCCGTTGATCTGTTCGTCGGCACCGAACATGAAATCGTCCCGGGAGGGCGCGTCGGGGACGGCACGTTGACGATCGCCTCTGCCGCGACTCATCTGGGCGCGCCAGTCCGAGGCGGCCTTGGCGCCGATCTCGCGCGCTTCGGCGTCGGAGGGCGCGATGAATACCTGGCGGCGCAAGGCCAGGTGGTCCGGACACGGGCCGCCCGCGGCCTCGCGGTAGGCGTCGAATACGGTTTTTGCTTCCGGTACAGAAATGAAGCCGGTGCAGATCTTGAAGCCGCGCAAGGCAGCGGCGCGGGCCGATCCGGTGCTGAGAACCGTCGTCCAGCGCGGCGGCAGAGAATGGAAGGTGCGCGGGTGGGTCTCCATCGGGTTGAAATGCCAGAAACGGCCCTGGTGTGAAAAACGGGCGCCGGTGAGCGCTTGCTCGATGATGTCGACCGCTTCGTCGAAACGCGGCCGCACGTCATCGATCGGAATGCCGGCGATGGTGGTCTCGGCCGGGCCGATGCCGCTGGAATAGCCGACTTCGAGCCGCCCGCCCGTGAGGTGATCGAGCATGCCGATTTCCTCCGCGACCCGCCACGGCGTGTGGAGCGGTAACACCGAACCCATCACGCCCAAACGCAATGTGGACGTGCGCATGGCAACGGCGGCGATCAGGAGATGCGGCGAAGGGCTGGCGGCACCTGGGTGAAAATGATGCTCGCTGAAGAAAATGCCCTCGAAACCGGTCTGCTCGGCTTGCTGCCAGAGATCGAGATACCAATCGTAGAGCGGCACCCCAGGCGCAGGAGTGCTGTTGGCGAATTCAAAAATCCAAGGGTGGATCATGGTCTTCCTGGTGTGCGAAAGGTATCAAGGGAAGCTGGAAGCATCTTTTTTGAAAAAAAGAAGCAAAAAACTTTGGTAGTGGGTCCGTTTGAAGTCTGTACCGTCCCGCTCCCCCACCCGGCTACCAAAACTTTTGTTCGATTGGACCGGAGCCTACCCCCGCGCTATAGCGGATTCCTGGGCCCCGGAGAAGGGCCCGGATGGTGGATCTGTTCCATGAAACGGGCCGGCCGTTGAGCAGACTGCCGAGAGCTACGCGGCCACTTTTGACACTAATGTGCTGGGCACGATCCTGAGCATGAAACACGAACTTCGCGTCATGCAGGCGCAGAGTAAAGGCAGCATCGTCAACATCTCGTCCACCTTCGGGCATGAAGGCGGGGCGGGGGCGTCGATTTACGTGGCCAGCAAGCATGCCGTCGAAGGCTTGACCAAGTCGGTGGCGCTGGAAGCTGCCCAATTCGGCGTGCGTGTCAATGCGGTGGCACCTGGCCCGATCCAGACTGCGATGCTGGACCGCTTCACCGGCGGGGAGCAAGGCAAGGCTTATCTCGCGACACTCAATCCCCAGAAACGGATTGGCCGGCCTGAGGAAATCGCCAGCGCTATCCTGTATATTTCGTCGGATGCCGCCAGTTTCGTGACCGGCCACATCCTTACCGTGGATGGCGGCAAATCCGCCGGGTAACCCGCGCGGGCCGGGCGTTAATTCTGGCCTGTTTCGCGGATCGCAAGGAAAACGAACATGTCATCCGATCACCTGAAACTTTACCGCGCGGCGGCTTCGCCCCATTCGCGCCGGGTACGCATCTTTCTGGCCGAAAAGGGAATTTGCGTTTTGCAAATCCCTGTCGATCTTGCCGCGAAAGAGCAGTTGTCCGAGGCTTACGCGCGGATCAATCCGCGGCGCGTGGTGCCGACACTGGTGCTTCCTGATGGCACCGCCATCGGCGAGGTGCCGGCGATCTTGCGCTATCTCGAAGAAACTCATCCCAACACGCCGCTGCTGGGTACGTCGCCCAAGGACAAGGCGCTGGTGACGATGTGGGAGCGGCGGATGGAACTGGAAGGCTTCGCGGCAGTGATGGAAACCGTTCGCAACGCTGCCGCGGGTCTCAAGGACCGTGCGATTGCCGGGACGCATGATTATGCGCAAATTCCGGCCCTGGTCGAACGCGGCCAGCGGCGTGTGGCGGATTTCCATGCCGACCTGGAGGCTCGGTTCGCTGAGGCGCCGTTCGCGGCGGGCGATCGCTTCAGCGTGGCGGACATCACCGCGATCGTTGCGGTCGATTTCGCCGCCAAGGCGCTTGATCTGCCGATACCGGAGGCCCACGTCGCATCGCGAAGGTGGTACGCGTCGATCGCCGCCCGTCCCAGCATGGCCGCATAGCGCCGGCCTCAGTCGCATAAAAGGAACTGGATCATGGTTGAAAAGCCCATCAAGATTCCCGGCCCCGACCATCCCATCACGATCGAGAAGAATCCGAACCGGGTCGTAGTGATGCTCAACGGTCAGAAGCTGGCGGAGACGAGCCATGCGCTGAGCTTGCGGGAGGCAACTTATCCCGCGGTTCAATACATCCCGCGTGTCGACGTCGACATGGCGCGGCTGACGCGGACCGCGCACGCGACGTATTGCCCGTTCAAAGGCGATTGTTCCTATTACAGCCTGCCCAGTCTGGGAGAGCGGGGTGAAAACGCGGTCTGGACCTATGAGACGCCGTACCCGGCGGTCGCGGAGATCACGGGCCATTTGGCATTTTATCCCGATCGGGTCGAGATAGTTGAGCAGCGGCCGTGATCCTCCGCGATTCCGCGCTTGCCGCCTGGAAAGAGCGTAGGTAAAATCAACAGGTTGAGGTGCAGGAAGAATCTTCTTTTTGTGAACAAAAAGAAGCAAAAAAACTTTGTCAATTAGGGGTGCATTGTCTTGCGGGGGTGCACTCATATCTAATTCACCAAAAGTTTTTTGCTTCTTTTTTTCAAAAAAGATGCTTCTGCCTTCCTTCAAGGCGCCGCCGCGATGTGGCGCGGATCGATGGCCGTTGTCGGCGTCTGACCGGCCAGGCGGGACAAACTCGCAACCGCCGCAAGCGCTGCAAAAATTGCCGCCAAGGTTAGGGCGACGGGTTCGACGTGGGTTGCTACTCGGAAGCAGATCGCGGCTATCGTAGCACCAGCGGTTTGGCCGGTGAGGCGCGCGGTTGCCAGCATTCCGGCTGCGGCGCCGCTGCGCTCGAGCGGGGCTGAGGAGAGCATCGTGCGATTGTTCGGCGATTGGAAGAACCCAAAACCGGAACCGCACAGGGCCATCCGCCAGCAAACCTCGAAGGGGGTGGCGTGCGCGGGTAGGAATGCCAATAGGAGCAGCCCGCTGGCGAGAACGGCTAGGCCGGCGCTGCCGAGAATTGCGGCCGGGAGCCGGTCGGATAGGCGGCCGGCGATGGCGGCGCTGATGCCGGAGGCGACGGGCCAGGGTGTCATCACGAGCCCGGTTTCGACCTGGGTTCGATGCAGCACACCCTCCAAAAAGAAGGGCAGCGATACGAAGGTCAGCATCTGGGCGGTGAAGGATGTCACCGAGGTCGCGACCGATAGAGTGAAAATCCGGATTTTCAGGAGATCGACGGGGACTAGCGGGTCCTCCTGCTTCAGGGATCGTAAGACCAGAATCGTGCCGGTCGTGACAGCTGCCGCGAGTTCGCCAGCGCCGAGCCAGGCGTTGCCGCCGCGCGTGAGCACGTCGATGCCGGTGAATCCGAGGCCGAAGGTGATTATGTTCACGATGGTGCTGGGAAGGTCGAACTTTCCCGAACTGGGGGTTTCGGGGAGCGATACGCGGCCGAGGAAGTAGGTCCCGATGCCGATCGGGACGTTGATGGCGAATAGCCACTCCCATGGGCCGATCGCGAGGATCCCCGCGGCGATGGTGGGGCCGAGGGCTGCGGAGACGGACACTACTAGGGCGTTCAGGCCTACGCCTCGGCCTAGAATGTTGGAGGGGTAGGTGTAGCGGACCAGAGCGCCGTTCACGCTCATGATGCTGGCGGCCCCGAAGCCTTGCAGGGCGCGGGCTAGGATCAGGGTCGGGAGCGAGTGGACCTGCGTGCATCCGGCCGAGGCGATGGTGAAAAGGATTAGGCCGACTTGGAATACGCGGCGGTAGCCGACGATCTCGCCTAGGGCGGCGAGCGGGAGGAGGGATACCACGATCACCAGTTGATAGGCGTTTACGACCCAGATCGACTCGGCGGGCGCTGCCGATAGGTGACGCGCGATCGTGGGAAGCGCCACGTTGGCGATCGCGGAGTCTAGCACCGACATGGTAAGGCCTAGCCAGATGGTCAGCGCTGACCAATACCGCCGTGGGATAGGGAGCCCGTCACTTGCCATCGGGGGCGCCATGGGAGAGCATTCGGCGCGCGGGGTGAATGACGGTTACTCCGGTTGCGGTTGGCGGGCGCAATCATGACCGAGCGGGCGAATTTTCGCCAGGGCGTTTTCCGGACCGTTCGCTTTGGCGATGGCCGGAAAAACGCCTTACGTGGTTGTTTATGCAGGTGAGTCTAGGCTGCGTTGCGGAAAAGCTGGATCGCCTCGCGGCAGAACGCGGGAAGGTCGTCCGGGTTGCGGCTGGTTATCAGGCCCTCGTCGACGACGACCTCGCGATCGACCCAGTTAGCGCCGGCGTTCGAGAGATCGGTCCGTAGCGATGGCCACGAAGTGACGGTGTGATCGTCGACTACGTCTGCTTCGACCAGCATCCAAGGCCCGTGACAGATCGCGGCGATCGGCTTGTTCGCGTCGTAGAACGCGCGCACGAAAGCCACCGCGCGTGGATCGGTGCGCAGCGTGTCCGGATTGGCCACGCCACCGGGAATTACCAGGCCGACATAGTCTTCCGCGGATACTTCGTCGATGGTGTGGTCGACCTCGGTCTTCTGGCCTTTTTCATGGTGGTTCATGCCCTGGATCGAACCGGGCTTCAGAGAGATCACCTCGACCGTGGCGCCCGCGTCGCGTAGGGCTTTTACCGGTTCGGTGAGTTCACGCTCTTCGAAACCGTCGGTGGCAATCACTGCGATGCGCTTGCCGTTAAGATCCTTGGCCATTTGGTTCTCCGTGTTGGTTAGCGTGAGATATAACGGTGTTTCGCGGGGTTTGGTTCCATAAGGGGTAAGTGGTAAGGCGGGGGCTTTGCCCCTCGACCCCACCAGGAGCTAGGGCCTCTGGACCCCCAAAAGTCACGGGTTCCAAGGGCCTCTCGGCCTTTGGCGGGTCCAGGGCAGAGCCCTGGCCTTGCCTTAGCCTTACGGGAACAGTCCCCTTACTTCCTTAGCGGCACTGACGCGGCTTACGCCGATGGCCATGGCGGCCAGGCGGTGCGGGATGTTGTCCTTTTCGGCGCGGCGCATGACTTGGGTGAAGGCTCGCTCGAGCAGCTGGTTCAGTTTGTCGTGGACTTCCTGCTCCTCCCAGAACAGGTGCTGCATGCCTTGGATCCACTCGAAATAACTCACGATGACGCCGCCGGCGTTGCAGAGAATGTCCGGGATGACGAAGATTTCCTTGCGGCGCTGGTTGAGGATCAGGTCGGCGTCGGACGACGTGGGGCCGTTGGCTCCCTCGGCGAGAACGCGGCAGCGGAGGTTGGCGGCGATGTCGGCGTCGATCGCGAGCTCCAGGGCGGCGGGGACCAGGACGTCGCATTGGCGGGTGAGTAAGTCGCGTGGGTCGATCAGGAGCTCGGTGGAGAAGTTTTTTAGGGTGCCGTGGCGGCCGACGTGCGCGATCAGGGCGTCTACGTCCAGGCCGGCGGGGTTGTAGTAGGCAGCAGTGTGGTCGGAGACGCCGGTGACGGTGACGCCGCGCTCGACCAGGGTTTGGCAGGTGACGGAGCCTACGTTGCCGAAACCTTGGACGATCGCGGTGGCGGATGAGGGGGCGATCCCGAGATGCTGCAGGACACGGCCGATGAGATAGACAATGCCGCGGCCGGTGGCCTCGCGACGGCCGACGATGCCGCCGGCGCTTAGGGGTTTGCCGGTTACGATCTCGTTTATGGTGCGGCCCTGATACATCGAGTAGGTGTCCATGAACCAGGCCATGACGGCCTCGTTGGTGCCGACGTCAGGAGCCATGATGTCGATGTCGGGGGCGACGAAGGGGATCATCTCCTGCATGTAGCGGCGAGAGACGTTTTCGAGTTCGCGTAGAGAGAGAGTCGAGGGGTCGACTGCCACGCCCCCCTTGGCGCCACCGTAGGGGAGGCCGATCAGGGCGCACTTCCAGCTCATCCAGATGGCGAGGGCCGCGACTTCACCCAGTTCCAGGTTGGCGGCGAAGCGCGTGCCGCCTTTGGTCGGGCCTAGCGAAAGATGGTGCTGTACGCGGTAGCCTAGAAAAAGTTCCTGGGTGCCGTCGTCACGGTGGATCGGACAGGCGACGGTGAGGGCACGCTTGGGGTAGAGCATGCGAGAACGGTCGTCGACGGGAACACCGACATAGTCGGCGACGGTTTCGAATTGGCTTTGCGCCATGGCGAAAGCCGGACCTGAGTAGAGCGACATGTGAATTCGACCCTGTTTTTCTGGCGCGGTGAACGCCGCCACGTGGGGGCGTTGGTTGAAAGCGGGCGCCGGTTATGGCGGGGAATTTGCCATATTCCGCCGGGGTTGGCCAATCGCGGGGAGCGGGTGAGGCTTGGCGTAAGAGCATGGGATGACGCGCGGCCGAGGGGATGATATGCAGAGTCGAGATTGTATCCAAAGTTGCGAACGACCTAGAGAAACGGATCGTCGCGGGGGGAGTGTTAATGCGTAAATGGCATCGCTGGATCATGACGGTGTTCGGGGTCTTATTGGCCTATTGGGCGGTTTCCGGCCTTACCATGGCGATTTATGACCTAACGGATCATAACCAGATCTGGGGCATCGAAGGCGGTGGGCCGGGATATCGTCTGACCGACGACGCGATCACCGCGCTCGGGATCAAGCCGCCGGTTAGTTATACGCCGGGGATTGTGACCGCACTCGGCACGGTGGGCGCGATGCCGATCGCCAGTGTTGATCTAAGGATGGTCGGGCTCTTGCCGCGGTTGCAATTCGCGGAGGCGAACGGGGATCGCGCCACCAGGGTTCGGTTTAATGCTTTTACGGGCGCTGCGATGAGCGATGACGTGGCCGATGCGGTCGCGGTCGATCCGAGTAATCACGATTTCCGGAACTGGATTAAAAGCTGGCACCGCGGGAATATTATTGGTTTTACCGGGCAGTGGATTGGAGTGCTCACCGGGCTTTCGCTGATCGCGATGGTGGTCACGGGGGTGTATTTCTATTTCCAACTTTGGAATGCGCGCCGGGCGATCGGCAGGAGTGGGTTTTTCTGGGTGTCGCGCGAAAGCATTTGGCGCCGGCTGCATCGTTGGACTGCGATCGTGTCGGCGGTGTTTGTGCTGAACATCGCGGTTTCTGGCGTCGTGCTGGCGCTGGGCGAACTTATACTTGATTATTATTTGCGATATCACATCGGGTTCGATCCCTACCCGCGACCGACACCATTGCCGGCGCAATCGAGCGCGCCACTGCCGAAGGATTTCATACCACTGCTGCAAACCAGCTATCAGGCGGCACTTAGCCAGAACCCGCAGGCGCTGATTACGTCGGTAACTCTGGTCGAGCGCGGCGATGGTGTGCCGCATGGGTTGGTGGTGCTGGGTGGGCCAGCGCCGCAGACACTGGCGTTCAATGCTGTCAGTGGCGCGCCGGTTGCGGATTGGGCGACCGGCGGCGTGCAGGTCGGACAGGGTTATTACGCCGACTGGCACCAGATCGTGAAACGTATTCACCGCGGGGATATTATCGGTAGCTTTTCAGGCCGGTATATCGATATCACTGCGGGACTTTGTTTTCTGTATTTGGTGGTGTCTTCGTTCGTGATGTACACGGATTTGTTTACGCAACGGGAGAAACTCGGGCGTAAGGGGTTGTTTTGGTAGTAAGGGGAAGGGAAGCATCTTTTTTGAAAAAAAGAAGCAAAAAACTTTTGTTACTTGGAGTGCAACGGTTTTGGCCGGCGCGCTCCAATTGACAAAGTTTTTTTGCTTCTTTTTGTTCACAAAAAGAAGACTTTCCTTCTCCTAACGCGTGCGGAAGAAGTCTCGCAGGTCATTGGCGTAGAGTTCTGGAACTTCCCATGCCGGAAAATGGCCGCCGCGCTCCGCGATGTTGTAGCGCTGCACATTGTAGAAGCGCTCGGCCCATTCACGGGGAGCGGTTAATAGGTCGCTCGGAAACATCAGGACGGCAGTCGGGACTTTCACGAAGTCGGTGGGCTTGAAGGGCGGGCGCAGGTGCGTCGCTTCGTAATAGTAACGCACCGAGGAACCTATGGTCGCGGTGATCCAGTAGATCATTAGATTATCGATCAAGGCGTCGAGCGGAAATATGCTTAGAACATCACCTTGGCAGTCGCTCCAGGAATGGAATTTCTCGACGATCCAACTTGCCAGGCCCGCGGGGGAATCTGCCAGAGCGAAGGCCAATGTCTGCGGCTTTGTGGATTGTATGGCGGAATAGGCGCCTTCTTCCTTGCTCCAGCGATTGTAGTTTTCCTGGTAGAGCGTTTCGGCTGGCGTTAACGACGTGATTATGGGCGGGTTGGCGACGGAAGTGATGTGGATCGCGGTTACAGCTTCGGGATGTTCGAGGCCCAGTCTGGTGGCGACGCCAGCACCGATGTCGGTTCCGGCGGCGCAGAAGTTTGTGTAGCCTAAGCCTTCGGTCATCAGACGGAAGAATAATTCGACGGCCGTAAGCGCTCCGCCCGGACGCTGCGGCCGATCGGAGAAACCGAATCCCGGCAATGCCGGAATCACCACATCGAAATCATTCGTTAGCAGCGGCGC
>Ga0302314_10013094_pt1 | contig 14280 bp, 7 predicted proteins | sample III_Palsa_N2_3_FD_200533 | JGI IMG/M metagenome (GOLD analysis project Ga0302314, IMG submission 200533) | Peat permafrost microbial communities from Stordalen Mire near Abisko, Sweden - III_Palsa_N2_3 | ecosystem: Environmental > Terrestrial > Soil > Palsa > Peat permafrost | place: Sweden... | reverse complement strand
GGCATATTTATGGCCAGTTCGCCGAGCATCTGGGGCGCGGCATCTATGAAGGCATCTGGGTCGGCGAGAACAGCAAGATCCCCAACATCCACGGCTATCGCAAGGATGTTCTGGAAGCGCTGCGCCACATCCACGTGCCGGTGATCCGCTGGCCCGGCGGCTGCTTCGCCGACCTTTACGATTGGCGTGACGGCATCGGCCCGCGCGCCAAGCGGCCGGTGCGCATCAATGTGCATTGGGGCGGGGTGACTGACGACAACAGCTTCGGCACCCACGAGTTCATGAACTTCGACGAGATGGTCGGCGCCGATTCCTATGTCTCGGCCAATATCGGTTCGATGACGCCGCTGGATGCCGCGCAATGGGTCGAATATATGACCTCGAACGAGAATGCCTCGCTCGCCAACGCACGACGCAAGAACGGCCGCGCGGCGCCCTGGCAGCTCAAATATCTGGGCATTGGCAACGAGATCTGGGGCTGTGGCGGCAACATGCGCGGCGAGTACGCCGCGGACATCAACCGGCGCTACTCCACCTTCGTCAACGCGCCTGCCGAAATGGGCACAATCAAGGTCGCCAGCGGTCCCACGGGGTCTCGTCCCGACTATCTCGACTGGGCCGAGGACATGATGCGGGACGGCGGCCATCTGCAGGCAATGAGCTTTCACTATTACACCATTCCAAATGACCGCATGCCCGGGGACACCTCCGTCAACTGGCGCGGTCCGGCGCTGGGGTTCGACGAGAATGCCTGGGCCACGACCCTGTCCAAGACGCTGCGCATGGAAGACATGATCGGCCGCCTGAGTGCCATGATGGACAAATACGATCCCGGCAAGCAGGTCGGTCTTTATGTCGATGAATGGGGCACCTGGTACGACCAGGAGGCCGGCAGCCATCCGGGCTTTCTCTATCAGCAGAATTCGCTGCGCGATGCGGAGGTGGCCGCGCTCAATCTGAACATCTTCCAGCGCCACAGCGACCGGGTGAAGCTGGCGGCGATCGCCCAGATGATCAATGTGCTGCAGGCCATGATCCTGACCGACAAGGACAAGATGCTGTTGACCCCCACCTATCATGTCTTCGACATGTACCAGCCCTTCATGGGGGCGGTGCCCTATCCGGCCGTGGTTTCAGTCCCTGACTATGTCCAGGGCAAAAACAAGCTGCCGATGGTGGATGTATCGGCGGCGCGAACAAAGGACGGCAAGCTGGTGCTGTCGATCGTCAACACCAACCCGGGCCATGCGGTGCAGGTGGTGACCAATCTCACCGGCTCGGCCCATGGTCGCATCCTGACTGCCTTTGCGATGGACGCGCACAACAGCTTCGATGCACCCAATATGGTGCATCCGTTGGCGTTCCAGAGCAGTACGGAAGGCGGCAAGATGTCTTTCGACATGCCGGCAAAATCGGTGGCCGTAGTGACCGTCGACTGAGCTACCTGGCGCTGAACTTGTAGACAATGGTGTTGGTATAGGTCTGGCCTGGGTTCAGGCGCGAGGTCGGAAAGTCCGGATGGTTGGGTGTGTCCGGAAACACGCCCGGCTCCAGGCAGATGGCATCGCCCTGGCGATAGGCGCGTTGGCTTTTGCCGAAATAGGTGCCGTCCAGAAAGTTGCCGGTATAGAATTGCACGCCCGGCGCGCTGGTGCTGAGTTCCAGGGTGCGGCCTGACACCGGCTCGCTCACCACGGCGGCGGGCCGCAAGCTGCCTGCCGCGCCATCCACGATGAAGTTCTGGTCGTAACCGCGGGCATAGCGGATTTGCTGGTCTTTGGCGTCGCGGATGCGGTCGCCCACCCGGTGGGAGGTGCGGAAATCGAACACCGTGCCGGCCACAGCGCGGCGCTCGCCGGTGGGGATCAGGGTCGCATCCACCGGGGTGAACCGCTCAGCATGAAGCGTCACCATATTGCCCATCACGTCGCGCGCGTCATTGCCCGACAGGTTGAAATAGGAATGGTTGGTCAGATTGAGCACGGTGGGCTTGGAGGTGGTGGCGCGGTATTCCAGCTTCAGCTCATTCTGTTCGTTCAGTGAATAGGTCACCGTCACTTTCAGCTCGCCCGGAAAGCCTTCCTCGCCATCGGCGCTGACATAGCTGAACACCACCTTCGCTTCCGGCCCGTTGGAGACCGAGTCGATCTTCCACACCCGTTTGTCGAAGCCCTTGGCGCCACCGTGCAAGGTGTTGGGCCCGTCATTGACGGGCAGGGCATAGCTCTTGCCATCCAGCGTGAATTTGGCCTTGGCGATGCGGTTGGCGTAACGCCCCACCGAGGCGCCGAAATAGTCGGGATGGGAAAGATATTCCTGCGCGCTGTCATAGCCCAGCACCACATCGTCCTTGTGGCCGGCCTTGTCGGGCACCATCAGCGACTGAAGGGTTGCGCCCAGGGTCATGATGCGGGCCGAGATCCCAGCGCCGTTGGTCAGGGTGACAGCTTCGACCTTTGTACCGTCGCTGAGCGCGCCGAACGGGGTGCGCGCCGCGGTTCCTGCCTGGGCCGCGGTGGCGCAGAGCGCCAGGACAGCCATACCGAAAATTGCGGATTTCATGATCCCCCTCCGTTGTTGCGGCCCACTATTCCGGCAAACTAAATCCCACACAAGTCTGTGTAGTTAAGCTATAATGATGCGTCGCAATAAGGGTGTTGCCGTGTTTCGCCGACTTTTCCTGTCCCATCCCCAGAGCTTGGGTGAAAGCTATTTCCAGCATCAGCGGGTGGCGCTGTCTTTTGCCTTGCCGCTGCTGGGCGCCAGCCTCGCGGCCTTTCTCCATGCGCTTGTCCCGGCGGCTTGCGAACGCACCGCCGGCGATACCATCCGCAAGCTGAACGAGCGGTTGGAAAAGCGCAGCTGATTTCAGCTGCGACGCGCGAACTGCAGGGTGAAGACCGCGCCGCCGCCCGGGCGGCTCGCCACCGTCACCATGCCGGCATGGATTTCGGCGATCTTGGCCACGATGGCCAGCCCCAGCCCTGCGCCCTGAAAAGAATGATTGAGGGTAGGATTGCGGTCGGCCCGCCAGAAGCGGCGGAAGATCAAAGCGCGGTCTTTCTCCGGCACGCCGGGGCCGCGGTCCATCACCGCGACGCTGCCGTCATCATCTACCTGCAACTCCACGGCGGTGCCGGGTGGGGCGTGCTTGATGGCGTTCTCGACTAGATTGCGCACGGCGCGAAAGATCATGGCGCTGTCGCCCCTGACCCACACCGGCTGGGCCGCGCCCGCCAATGCGATCGACCTGTCCTGGCGGATGGCGATCTCCGCCATCATCGCGGCCACCTCGACGCAAATCGCGCGCAAGTCCACAGTAGTGGTGGGCGGGGCGCTGTTGCCTTCCACCTCCGCCATCTCCATCAGCTGGTTGACCACATGGGTCATCACCAGAATGTCGGCCTTAATGCCTTCCAGACCCTCGCGGCCGGACATGGTCTCGACCCTTGTGCGCAGCACCGCCAGCGGCGTGCGAAGCTCATGCGCCGCGTCTGCGGTGAATTCGCGCTGCACGCGGATGCCTTCTTCCAGCCGGTCCAGCGCCTGGTTCATCGAGGTGATCAGCGGCAAAAGCTCCCGCGGCATGTCGTGGCCGGGCAGGCGCAGGTTGGTTTTCGCCGGATCGATGGCGCTGGCGATTTCCGAGGCCCGAAGCACCGGCTTGAGCGCGTCCCGGATCACTACGATGTCGATGGCCAGCAGCAGAGCCAGGATCGCCACCGTGAACCAGCCGATATGGCTCAGATAGCTGGAGACGATGTCGTCGAAGATCACGTCGGGATGCTGGATGTTCTGCGCCACCTTGATCCAGATCGCGTCATCGCCTTCGCCGCGCTTCAGGGCCAGGCTGTAGAATTCGCCGCCAATTTCAGAATAGCGCTGAAGCTGCTGCGAGGAGATCGGCACCAGCGCCGCCCCGCTTCTAAGGTTGGAAGTGAAAAGCGGGCGGTTCTGGGCATCCGCCACGGCATAGGACAGGCCGTCCAGGCCATGGGCATAAAGGGTCTTGAGGTCATCGGGCAGATCGAGCCGCCAGCCGTCCGGTGTCTGGGTCAGATATTGCGCGATGGTTGCGGCATGATCGCGCAGGGTGCGGACCTCGAACTGATTGGCGTACTGGTTAATCACCAGATAGTTGGCCAGCGGCACCAGCAGGGCGGCGATCAGGATGGCAAGCAGGTGGAAGATGGCGATGCGCGATTGCAGCGAGGTCAGCCGCAATCTCTGCAACCTCACGGCCTGGGCTCCATCAGGATATAGCCCACGCCGCGCACGGTATGGACTTCCGCGGTCGCGCCCGCTTCCGTCAGCTGCTTGCGCAGCCGGTGCATATAGACTTCCACGGCGTTGGAACGCACATCCTCGGACGGCCCGAAGAGATGATCTTCCACCAGCCGCTTGGGCACCACCCGGCCCGGCCGGCGGATCAGGATTTCCAGAAGCGCCAGTTCGCGCGCGCTGAAGGATTGGGGCTTGCCGCCGACAAAAGCCTGCCGGGCCCCGCTATCAAAGGACAAATTGCCCGCCTCCAGCAGGTTGCCGAGAAACTCTCCGGGCCGGCGCAGCAGGGCGCGGATGCGCGCGACAAGCTCCTCGAAGGCGAAGGGTTTCACCAGATAGTCGTCGGCGCCGCTGCTCAGTCCGGAAACCTTTTCCTCGGTGGTGCCGCGGGCGGTGAGCATCAGGACGGGGGTGGCGTCGCCTTTGGCGCGCAAGGCGGCGACCAGATTGCGGCCGTCTCCGTCCGGCAATCCCAGGTCCACGATCATGGCGCCATAGTGGCTTGCCTGGATGGCATCTTCAGCCTCGACGATGCGCGCGGCGCGGTCGCTGTCGAAGCCGGCCGTCTTCAGGCCCCGGCAGATCAGATCCGCAAGCTGGTCATTATCCTCGACCACCAGCAGACGCATGGGCTTTGTGAACCTTTCCGGACTGTAAGTTTCCTGTAAGCCGGCGCGCCTATAACCCCGGCCACCGAGTACTTCATACAAGGAAATGATTTGGAAAAGCAGCCTCCAAAAGGCCTGCCGCGTAACGCCCAATTGCGCATCCTGGCGCTGGGCGCAGGCGCCGTCGCGGGCGTATTGATCCTTGTTCCGGTGCTGCGCGACACGCTTTCGGCCAAGCCGGCGCCTGCGTTGCCCAAGATGGTGCAGGGCGGGTTTCGTCCCGACAGCGCCCAATGGGCCAATATCACCTTGGGGACCGTGACCTCGCGGAAGTTCCCTGGCCTGGTGTCGGTGGAAGCCCAGGTCGCCACTAATGACGATACCACCACCCAGGTCTTCTCGCCCTTCACGGGCCAGATCGTGAATATCGCGGTGCGCGCCGGCGACCATGTCGCCAAGGGCGCGGTACTGATGACGGTTGCCGCCAGCGAGGCGATGCAGTCGGAAAGCGATCTGATCGCCGCGCAGATCACCGCCCGCAATGCCGACGCCAATGAGACGCGCCAGCATGCGCTTTATAATGACGGCAGCGTGGCGCTGAAGGACTGGCAACAGGCCCAGGCCGATCAGGCCACGGCGACGGGGGCGCTGATCGCGGCGCGGGGCAAGCTGCACGCCATGGGCTTCAGCGATACCCAGATCCGCGCCATGGAAAATGCGCGCAAGGACCACGCCTTCGCCCCGCCGGCGGAATTGACGGCGCCGATTGCCGGCACCGTCACCCAGCGGCTGGTGGGACCGGGCCAGTTCGTGCAGGCGGCTTCGACCAATCCGATTTTTGCCATCGGCAATCTCGACCGGATGTGGCTGGTCGGCAATGTGCGCGAAGAAGATGCGGTCCAGATGCGGATCGGCCAGGCGGTTGACGTCACCGTGCCGGCGCTGCCCGGCCGCACCTTCCCGGCAAGATTGAGCTGGGTTGGGCCCGGCATCGACACCACCACCCACCGCCTGGCGGTCAGGGCCGAAATCGTCAATCCGGACGGCCTGCTCAAGCCCGCCATGTTCGCCACCATGATGATCCATACCGGCGGCGACCGCGTCTCCTCCGCCATTCCCGAGATGGCGGCGATCCGTGAAGGCGACCAGTCGCACGTCTGGCTTTCCGCCGGCGGCGCCAGCCTGGTGATGCGCCGCATCCAGCCCGGCCGGTTGCAAAACGGCTATATGGAAGTGCTCAGCGGCCTCAAGCCCGGCGACCGGATCGCACTCGCCGGCAGTCTTTTCCTCGACAGCGCGGCCAATTCGGACTGATTCATGAGCAGCGTTGTTCTTCTAGCCTTGCGCCAGCGCGTGCTGGTCGCCGTTCTTCTGGCCGTGTTCATGGTCATGGGCGTGGTGCTCTTCACCAAGCTCAATATCGAGGCCTATCCTGATCCCGTGCCGCCGCAGGTGGAGATCGTGACCCAGAGTTCTGGGCTTTCGGCCGAGGAGATCGAGCGCAACATCTCCATTCCCATCGAAATCCAGATGGCGGGCATTCCTCACATCACCGCCATCCGCACCATCTCGCTGTTCGGACTTTCGGATGTGAAGGTCCAGTTCACCTATGACTTTACCTATGACGAAGCCCAGCAATGGGTGATCAACCGGCTGTCCCAGCTTCCGCCGCTTCCCGGTGGTGTGCAGCCGCAGCTTTCGCCCACCAGCCCGATCGGGGAAATCTACCGCTACCGGCTGATGGGACCGCCGGGCTATTCGGTGACCGATCTCAAGACCATCCAGGACTGGATCCTGGAGCGCCGCTTCAAGGCGGTGCCCGGCGTGGTGGACGTCACCGGCTGGGGCGGCAAGACCAAGACCTACGAAGTGTCGGTGGACCAGCACAAGCTGCTGCAATATGGCGTCACCATTCCCCAGCTGCTGACGGCGCTGAACAACAGCAACGTCAATGTCGGCGGCCAGACCGTCAACATCGGTCAGCAGGCGGCGATCGTCCGCGGCGTCGGCCTGATCCGTTCGGCCAGCGACATCGGCAATGTGGTGCTGGCCCAGAACAAGGGCGTTTCGGTGATGCTGCATGACGTGGCCGATGTCAGCATCGGCCACCAGCCGCGGCTGGGCATCGCCGGCCAGGACAATGACGACGACATCGTCCAGGGCATCGTGCTGATGCGCCGGGGCGAACAGAGCATGCCCACCATCCATGCGGTGGAAGACGAGGTGCGCAATATCAACGCGTCGGGCATCCTGCCGGCCGGCGTCTATATCAAGCCGATCTACGACCGCACCGACCTGATCAATGTCACCACCCGCACGGTGCTGGAAAACATGCTGGTGGGCATGGTGCTGATCTTTCTGGTGCAGTGGCTGTTCCTGGGCGACCTGCGCAGCGCGGCCATCGCCTCCGCCACCATTCCCTTCGCGCTGCTGTTCGCCGTCACCATCCTGATGCTGCGGGGGGAATCCGCCAACCTGCTGTCGGTGGGGGCAATCGATTTCGGCCTGGTGGTGGATGCGACCGTGATCATGGTCGAGAATATCTTCCGTCACCTGTCGGGCGAGGTCTCCGCCCGCGGCGAGCGCGAGAAGCGCCGGGCCGAGGCCGAAGCGGCCGGCATGCACGGCAAGCTCGCCACCATCATGGTCGCGGCCCAGGAAGTGGGCCAGTCGATCCTGTTTTCCGCCGCCATCATCGTGGCGGCTTTCGTGCCGCTATTCACCATGTCGGGGGTGGAAGGCCATATCTTCGGGCCCATGGCGCGCACCTATGCCTATGCCATCGCCGGCGGCGTCATCGCCACCTTCGTCATCACGCCGGTGCTGAGCGCGTTCCTGTTGCCGGAGAAGATGGAAGAGACCGAAACACGCCTCTTGCGCTTCCTGCACCATCGCTATGTCCAGATGTCGGAATTTGCGCTCGCCAACCGCACCCTGGCGCTGGGCGGCGCGGGCGTCCTGCTCGGTTTCGCGATTCTGGCGGTGACCATGATGGGCATGGAATTCCTGCCGCATCTGGAAGAAGGCAATTTCTGGATCCGCGCCACCATGCCCTCCACCATCTCGCTGGAGACGGCCAACACCTATGTCAACCAGATGCGCAAGGTGATCGGAACCTATCCCGAAGTGATCACGGCGGTGTCGCAGAACGGCCGCCCCGACGACGGTACCGATGCCACCGGCTATTTCAATGCGGAATTCTTCGTGCCGCTGAAGCCGTTTTCGCAATGGCCCAGCGGCGTGGACAAGGAGAAGCTGACCGACGACCTGAACACGGCCTTGTCGAACAAATTTCCCGGTGTGGAGTTCAACTTCTCCCAGAACATCGAGGACAATGTCGAGGAGGCGGCCTCGGGCGTCAAAGGCGAGAATTCCGTCAAGCTGTTCGGCAATGACCTGCAGACGCTGGAAGACACCGCGGCCAAGATCAAGGCGGTGATGGCCAGGGTGCCCGGCATCGCCGACCTGGCGGTGCTCAATTCGCTGGGCCAGCCCACCATCGAGATCCGTGTGGATCGCGCCAAGGCGGCACGCTTCGGCCTTGCCACCGGCGACATCAATACGGTGATCCAGGCCGCAATCGGCGGGCAGGCGGCCGGCAATCTTTATGAGACCAGCAGCGACCGCAACTATCCCATCATCGTGCGGCTGGCGCCGCAGTATCGCGGCAGCCTGGAGGCAATCCAGCATATCCAGGTGGGGGCGACCAATCCGTCGGGCGGCGCGGCCATTCCGGTGCCGCTATCGGCCATCGCCGACGTCAGGCTGGTGTCGGGCGCGGCCTTCATCTACCGCGAGCATCAGGAGCGCTACATCCCGATCAAGTTCAGTGTGCGCGGCCGCGATCTGGCGGGCGCGGTCAAGGACGCGCAGGACCGCATCAACAGAGAACTCCACATGCCCGCCGGCTACCGGTTGGAGTGGGTTGGTGAGTTTGGCGAATTGCAGGAAGCGCTGGGGCGGCTGGCCATCGCCATTCCCATCAGCCTGGGGCTGATCGGCATGCTGCTTTACATCAATTTCTCGTCGCTGCGCGATACCTTGCTGTGCGCCAGCGTGATGCCCATGGCCGCGATCGGCGGCATCCTGGCACTTTATCTCACCGGCACGCCCTTCAGCGTCTCCGCGGCCATCGGCTTCGTCGCCCTGTTCGGCATTTCGGTGATGGACGGGATCATCGTGCTCGCCTTCTACAATCGCATGTTGCAGAACGGGGTGTCGCGGGCGGATGCGATCGCGCGCACCTGTCATGTGCAGTTCCGCCCGGTGATGATGACCTGTGTGGCGGCCTGCGTCGGCCTGCTGCCGGCGGCGGTGTCCACCGGCATCGGTTCGCAGGTCCAAAAGCCCCTGGCGCTGGTGGTGGTGGGCGGCATGCTGTTGGCCCCGGCGCTGATCCTTCTGGTGCTGCCGGTCCTGATTGATCGTTTCTCCCAGCGCCAGCCCGGAGATGCCACATGAAGCATCTGAAAGCGGCTGTTTCGGTGCTGGCGCTTTGCGCCCTGGGGGCTTGCGCCGTGGGGCCGGACTTCAAGCAGCCCGACGCGCCTGTCGCCGGCCGCATCACCAACCAGCCTTTGCCGTCCCAGACCACGTCGGCCAGCATCACTGGTGGCGGCCAGCAGGCCTTTGTCGCCCAGGGTGCGGTGCCGGCGGACTGGTGGACCCTGTTCAACAGTCCCGTGCTGAACGGGCTGGTGCAGGATGCGCTCACCGCCAATTCCGATCTGGCGGCGGCACGCGCCGCCCTGCGCGTGGCCAACGCCAATGCCGCGGCCGAGCGGGCGGCGTTTTTCCCCGGCCTGAGCGCGGGCTTCGGCGCCAGCCGCCAGCAGACCTCCCAGACCCTGTCGCCGGTGCTGTCGAGCCCGATCCAGACCTTCAATCTCTATACCCCGCAATTGACCATCAGCTATGTGCCCGATCTGTTTGGCGGCACGCGCCGCACGGTTGAATCGGCGGAGGCCCAGGCCCATGCACAGGAATTCGCGCTGAGGGCGGCGCATCTGACCTTGGCCAGCAACGTCGCGCTCGCCGCCATTCAATATGCCTCGCTATCGGACCAGCTCGCCGCCCAGCAGAAGCTCACCGACAGCGCCGAAGCCTTGCGCGCCCTGATGCAGGACCAGCTGTCGCGCGGCGCAATCAGCAAAGCGGCGCTGGGCTCGCAGGATGTGGTGGTGATGCAGGCGCGTGCCGCGCTGGCGGCGCTGAAAAAACAGCAGGCGCAACAGATCGACCTTTTGGCGGCGCTGACCGGCCGGCTGCCGGCCAATTTCCAGCCGCCCGCGTTAAGCCTGGCCGACCTGTCGCTGCCGCGCGAGGCGCCGATATCGCTGCCCGCCGATCTGGTGCGCCAGCGGCCCGATGTCCGCATCGCGGAGGAAAATCTCCATGCCGCCAATGCCGAGGTCGGCGTCGCCATCGCCGCCATGCTGCCCAACATCACTCTCAGCGCGACCGGCGGCTCCGCCGCCACGGCCATCGGCCAGCTGTTCGGTCCCGGCACCAGCTTCTGGACCATCGGCGCCAGTGTGGCGCAGACGATTTTTGACGGCGGCGCTCTGCTGAACAAAAAGCGCGCTGCCGAGGCGGCGCTGGATCAGGCCAAGGCGCTGTATCAAAGCGCGGTGACGACCGCATTCCAGAACACCGCCGACGCGCTGGAAGCGGTGCATTACGACGCCGATGCGCTTGCCGCCAATGCGGCAGGGGCCCAGGCCGCGGCCTTGGCTGCGGAACGGGCCAGGCGTCAGCAGGCTTTGGGCGACACCGGCATGCCGGCGGTGCTTCTGGCCGAGCAGAGCAACCAGCAGGCCCAGATCGCCCTGGTCCAGGCCCAGGCCACCCGCTACGCCGATACGGTTGCGCTCTATCAGGCGCTGGGCGGCGGCTGGTGGAACAAGCCGGAACTGCCTTGAAGGCCCGCGCCTACCAGCCGTAGCCGAACGAGAAGACGCCGTCATAGCTCTGCGAGCGCGACGACACGGCTTCCTCGAAGGTCAGGCCGGTGGAAAGGCCGTAGCGGCTCTTGAGCTCCGCACCCAGTGCCACCCGGGCCATGTTCTTGCCCGGCTGGGCGCCGAAGGTGGTGAAGTTCGATCCCGGCAAGGCGGCATAGGCCGCCTGGACATCGAACGAACTCTCGGCGGCGTGTTCGAAGGCGAACTTGTCGGTCAGGTGCAGCACCCAGTTGCGGGCCACCGGCAGATCGGTGGCGTTGCGGAAGCCGACCTCGAAATCGGGCACATTCACGCTGCGCGAGGCATAGCTGAGCGCGAAGCTGTTTGCTCCGGTCGGCCCGGTTTCGGTGTAGGCGGGCGTATTCAGCAGCCTGTCCTCGATGTCGATATAGGGCGTGATCCAGCGCAGGTTGATGCCGGTCTCATAGCGCAGGTCATAGACCTGGCTGGTCAGGCTGGCGCCCAGCGTGTCGGCTTCGGTGGCGTTGACGGTGCGGGCGGTGGTGATCGAATCCTCGCCGATCGCCCCCATGAAGGCGCCATAGACGCGCGGCGTGTACTGCACCAGGCCATAGACGCCGAACTGATAGGCGGTGGCCTTGCCCCCGCCCAGTCCGTCGCCGATATGGAAATGGGTGGATCCCACCGACAGCGCCCCGCCCAACAAGATGCTGGGCGAAAGATGCCAGTCGGCGCCACCGGCAAAGCCCACGGCGCTGGAGGAGAATTTCTGCGCCCCGGCCGACGCATCCTGGCCGACGACGTTGCTGCCCGCCAAAAGCGCCAGCCATGCGCCGGGCCCGCCTTGCAGGGCGGCATGCCGCACGGTGCGCGGCTGGTCGCCGACATCGGCCAGGCGATCGAACACGGCATCCTGGAACGGGTCGAACAGGGTGTTGCCGACCTGCGGGATATCGCCGCCGAGCTCGCCCGCCATCTGCTGGGCATCGGTGCCGAGCGTGGACGAAGAGACATTGCCCAGGTTTTGGAACGCCTGGGGCAGGGTGCTGCCATGGGCGATGCCGGCATCGACACCGGCGACCGCATTGGTCTGATTCACGGTCGAACCGCTGGCCAGAAGCGGCGACAGTTTCGACAGGTTGACGGTCAGAAAGACGTCGTTGGCGTCCTGGGTGACGGAGGGCGCGAATTGCGCGGCGCCGGCGGTGATGGGCAGCGGAACCGCGGTGAAGGTGCCGCTGACGCCGCCGGCCGCCGTCAGGACCGTTATTCTCTGGCCCAGCGTGAAAGTACCGTTGGTGCTTGCGACCGAGACGGAGCCGCCCGCACTGGCGGAGCCTGACACTGCCAGCAGCGGCGAGCTGGTGGACGAAGTGTTGATCAGGAAATTGCTGCCGTTGGCGAAGGATGCCGAGCCATTGACGCTGAGCGTTCCGCCGCCGCTCGAACCGGGCGCCACCGTGCCGCCGCTTGCCACCGTCAGACCCGACACCGTACCAGTGCCCGACAGGGTGCCGCCGGAATTCACCGTCACGCCGCTGGAACTGGCGATCGAGCCGGTCACCGCCAGGGTGCCGCCATTGATCGCGGTCGCGCCGGTATAGGTGTTGGTTCCCGCCAGGGTCTGGGTGCCGCCGCTCACGCTCACGCCGCCGGTGCCCGAGATGATGCCGGCGAAACTGCCCGCCCCGTTGGTGATGGAAAGCGTCTGCGCGCCCAGCGAGACCTTGCCCGAGCCCGACAGCGAACTGATCTTGGGCGACGCCGTGGCGGACACATCCAGCAGGCCGTTGTCGGCGACATTGCTGGAAGCCGCGATGCTGTTGGCGACGCCGATCTGCAAGGTCGCGCCGCTGGCGATGGTGGTTACGCCGGTATAGGTGTTGACCGCGGTCAAGGTCAGGATGCCCGGACCGAGCTGGCTGACGCCACCGGTGCCCGAAATCGTTGCGCCGATCGTGACATTGCCGGCCTGGGCGAAGGCCAGGGTGCCGTTGTCGGCGACATTGCCGACAATGGAGCCGCCAGTGCCAAGCTCAAGGGTGCCGCCGGTGCCGATCATCGTGCCGCCGGTATAGGTGTTGGCGGCGGTGAGGATGGTGATGCCGCCCAGCTGGCTGACGCCGCCGGCGCCCGAAATGATGCCGCTGAAGGTGCCGCCGCCGGCGGGATAGTTGAAGGCCAGCGTGCCGGCGTCATTGATATTGCCGATGACGGAGCCCGCCGTGGTGCCATCGCCAAGCTGCAAGGTCGCGCCCGATGCGATGGAGGTGCCGCCGGTATAGGTGTTGGCGCCGCTCAGGGTCTGCGTGCCGCCGCTCACCGTCAGGCCGCCGGTGCCGGAGATCACGCCGCCGAAATCGTCGGCGGCATTGGCCAGGGTGATGCTGTTGGCGCCGAGCTTCACGGCGCCCGTGCCGGACAGCGAGGCAAAGGTCACTCCGGCGTTGGCGGCCGAGACGTCAAGCGTGCCGCTGTCGGCGATCGCAGCCTGCGACAGGCTGCCAGCGCCCGAAAGGATCACGGTGGCGCCGCTGGCGATGGTGGTTACGCCGGTATAGGTGTTGGCGCCGGTCAAGGTCTCGGTGCCGCCGCTGATCGTCAGATTGCCGCCGATGCCGGAAATCACGCCCGCGAAAGTGCCGGCCGCATTCGTCACGACCAGCGTGTTGCCGCCCAATGTGACCGAACCGGAAGCGGAGCCTGCGAGAGAGGCGATCTCCACAGTGACCACATTGCTCAGATTGTTGATCGCGCCCGAGATGTCGAGGGTGCCGTTGTTCACAATGGGGCTGGTGGCCAGCGCGTCGAGCGCGAGCAGGCTCAAGGTGGCGCCGGACGAAATGGTGGTCGTGCCGGTGTAGAGATTGGTTCCGGAGAATATCTCGGTGCCGGTTCCAGCGATGGTCACGCCGCCGCCGGGGGTCGGGCTGGTGGTCGTGCTTTCGATAATGCCCGAGAAGGTGTTTGCGGTGTTGCTGGCGGTGCCGATGGTCAAGGTGGCGCCGCCCAGCTGCACAAGGCCGCTGCCCGACAGGGAGGTCACGGTCGCGCCGGTTGTGGCGGAAATGTCGAAGGTGCCGTTGGCGACGACGCCCTGTGAGGCCGAAATATCGCCGCCGGGAACCAGCGCCAGTGTGCCTGCGGTGATGGTTGTGAGGCCTGTGTAGGCCTGCACGGTGGCGATATCGAGGGTGCCGCTGATCACCTGCACCGCGCCATTGCCGGAAATGGCGTTGGAAAGGGTCTGAGTGTTGGAAAAATCGAACGCCACCGTGCTGATAATCGTGGCGCCGTTCGTGGCGGTGCCATTATTGACGACAATGTTGCCGAGCACCGCTCCCGTGGTCGAGCCGTCGCCGATCTGCAGCGTGCCGCCGCCGTTCACTATGGTGCCGCCGGTATAGGTGTTGTTGCCGCCCAGCACTTGGCTGCCGCCGCTTATCACCAGGGCGCCGCCGACG
>Ga0302314_10013093_pt1 | contig 14280 bp, 9 predicted proteins | sample III_Palsa_N2_3_FD_200533 | JGI IMG/M metagenome (GOLD analysis project Ga0302314, IMG submission 200533) | Peat permafrost microbial communities from Stordalen Mire near Abisko, Sweden - III_Palsa_N2_3 | ecosystem: Environmental > Terrestrial > Soil > Palsa > Peat permafrost | place: Sweden... | reverse complement strand
CCGCCTGCACCTTCTGGCGCATGTCGGCCTGGATCGCCGCGACCTTGGCCTGCTGGTCGGGGGTCAGGTTGAGCTGCGCCAGCATAGCCTGCATGCGCGCCGCGCCGCCGCCATGTCCGCCGCCGCCCGCACTGGACGCCGACTGGTCGGACGAGCCCGCGCCAGCCGCCCCGCCCGAGGCCGCCGGCTTGTGCCCGAACAGGCCGCCGATCCAGTCAAAGAAACCCGCGGGCTTCTTCTGATGACCCATGCCGGAGGGAATCTGGCCGGGCAGGAGGATGGTCCCGCCGTCCGTCAGACGGTCGCCGCCATCGGTGACCACCTCGTCGCCCACGGCCAGGCCGGAGGCGACCGAGGTGCGGTCGCCGTCCGCCGGTCCGAGCTTGACCGTGGTCATCTTGGCCGTGTTGCCGCCGGTAAGCGGGTCCTGGTCGACGGTGAAGACATAGTCTCCCTTGGAGCCATGGCGCACCGCCTGGGTCGGGATCACCACCGCGTCCTTCAGGGTGTTCACCAGCAGGGTGACGTTCACGAACTGGTTCGGGAACAGCATGCCCGCGGGATTGGCGAAGCGGGCCTTGGCCTTGACTGTGCCCGTGGAGGTGTCGATCTCATTGTCCAGGGTCAGCAGCTGGCCTTGGGCCAGGGTGGTGGCCCCGGTGCGATCCAGGGCGGTGACCGACAGGGTCGCCCCCTGGGCGATCCGCGCCTGCACCTGTGGGACACTGTCCTCGGGCAGGGTGAAGACGATGTCGATCGGGTCGATCTGGGTGATGACCACCACGCCCGTGGTCGTGGCCGAGGTGATGTAGTTGCCCGGATCCACCTGGCGCAGGCCGACGCGGCCGGACACCGGCGCGATGATGCGGCAATAGATCAGGTTCAGCTTGGCCGCGGCGATATTGGCCTGGTCGGTTTTCACCGTACCCTCGTCCTGCTTGACCAGGGCGGCCTGAGTGTCGACCGTCTGGCCGGAGACGGAGTCCTGCTTAACCAGGGTCTGGTAGCGCTTCAGGTCGAGGTTGGCGTTGGCCAGGCTGGCCTGATCCCGCGCCAGCGCGCCCTGCGCCTGGGCCAGGGCCACGACATAGGGGCGGTCGTCCACCTCGGCCAGCAGCTGGCCCTTCTTGACCAGCTGGCCTTCGGTGAAGTCCACCTTCTCCAGGGTGCCGGCGATCTGGCTCTGCACCGTCACCGTCGCTTCGGGAGTCACCGTGCCCAGGGCGCCGAGGGTGATCGGGATGTCGCCCTTGGCCGCCGTGGCTATGCCCACCACCGTAGGCATATTGCGGCCGCCGCCACCGCCGCCGCCTCCACCACCGTGACCGCGCGCATGTTCTTCGGGGTGCGGCGTCAGCAGCACCGCGGCGAGGATGGCGACCACGATCGCCACCCCGATCCACAACCAAGTGCGCCACACCGGACGCTTCCTCGGCGGCGGCGCGCGGTAGATGGGGGACGAGCCGATCGGTGAACTGGGCGTCTCGCTCATGCGGTCTCCTAGCAACCTTGATGGTCGGGCGCGGGGCTGGAATGGCGAACAGCGGCGCCCGCGCCGCCAAGGCGAGCGTGGGTGTTGCGTCGTTCCTCTAAGCCGTCAATAGGACTGAGTTATCTCACGATTGAAATCTTAGCGAGCAGGCTGACGCGCAAATTTGTAATGAAAAAGGCGCCCCGCCAAGAATAGTCACGTTCGCAAGGATCGGATCGGCGCCTCTGTCAGGTTCAAGGCCGGTCCAGCCGGCGCCCGAGCGGCTTTAATACACCCCTCCGTCGGCGCGTTAGTCGACGAGACATGCAAGTCTGTAACAGTTACAGAACCGGCCACGACGGGCGCAAATCCCTTGTGGGCAAACGGATTGCGGCGACCGACGCCGGTCCGCCGCCCCGCGCAGGAAGGGGTCGCCTGCCGCGCCGGGCTTTGATAGGCCTGACGGCGAGCATCCTGGAGATCCCCCATGTCCGCCAAACCCGAGGCCGTCGGCCTGTCCTCACACCGCCTGGCGCGGCTCGACGCTTTTCTGGAGCGCAACTACATCGAGACCGGAAAATTGAAGGGCGCGGTGATCGCCGTTGCCCGCAAGGGTCAGGTCGCCCATCTGTCCGCCCTGGGGCAGATGGACGCCGAGCGGGCCCGGCCGATGCGGGAAGACGTCATCTTCCGCATCTATTCCATGACCAAGCCCCTCACCTCCCTGGCTTTCATGATGCTGGTGGAGGAGGGCCTGGTCGCCCTGGACGATCCGGTCAGCCGCTATATTCCCGAATGGAAGGACCTGGGGGTGTTCGACGGCGGGGTGCTGCAGGGCTTCCGCACCAAGCCCGTGTCGCGGCCGATGCTGATCGTCGACCTGTTGCGCCACACCTCGGGCCTCACCTACGGCTTCCAGAACCGCACCAATGTCGACGCCGCCTATCGCCAGCTCGCCATTGGCGAGATCGAGACCCAGGGCACGTTGGACTCGATGATCGCCGGCCTGAGCCGGGTGCCGCTGGAATTCTCGCCGGGGGACGCCTGGAACTATTCGGTGTCCACCGACGTGGTCGGCTATCTGGTTGGGAAGATCAGCGGCCATCCGTTCGAGCAGTTCCTCAAGCGGCGGGTGATCGAGCCGCTGAAGATGGTCGATACTGACTTCTATGTCCCGCCGGGCAAGGCCGACCGCCTGGCCGCCTGCTATTCCCTGACCCCCAAGGGCGTCGCGCTGCAGGACGACCCGCGCAAAAGCCCCTTCCTGACCCCGCCCAGCTTCATCTCCGGCGGCGGCGGCCTGGTCTCCACCGCTCGCGACTACATGCGCTTCTGCCAGATGCTGCTGAACGGCGGGGAACTGGAGGGCGCGCGGCTGATCAGCCCCAAGACCCTGGAGTTGATGGGCGCCAACCACCTGCCCGGCGGCCAGGACGTCGCCACCATGTCCAAGTCGCTGTTCTCCGAGTCTGCCTACGCGGGCCTTGGCTTTGGCCTGGGCTTCGCCACCACCATCGACCCGGCCGCGACCCTGATCCCCGCCAGCAAGGGCGACCTGTCCTGGGGCGGCGCGGCCTCGACCTTCTTCTGGGCCGACCCGCGCGAGGAGCTGGCGGTAGTGCTGATGACCCAGCTGTTGCCGTCGTCCAGCTACCCGATCCGGAGGGAGTTGCGGACTCTGGTGTACTCGGCGTTTACGGACTCCAACCCGGAGTAGAGGCCCGGTTGAGGCTGGGTGCGTCCTTCGACACGGCCGCAAGAGCGGCCGGCTCAGGATGACGTAGGATTTTGCGGCCCGGCCCACAAAGCCGGGAGTTTTGCAGCCCCACCCACGACGTCATCCTGAGCCGATGCGAAGCGGCGCGTCGAAGGGCGCGCGGCGGTCGTGCGGTTTGCATGGCGCCCTAAATCGCGAGCCGGCCCGGCTCGTCCGCGTCCTTCGGCAGGAACACCCACAGCGCCGCTGCGGCGGCCTCCAGGACCTGGCGGGACAGGTTGCCGTAGTCGCCCATGGCGATCAGGGCCCGCTGCAACGGCGCCACCGCCCCCATCAGCTTCATGTCGTTGGTGCGGACGGCGACCGCGTGCAGGTCGGCGGCCTGGGCCTGGATCGACCGGCGGGCCTGGACCGGATCGCTTTCAATAGCGGCCAGGGCGGACTTCAGTATCTTCAGCGCCTGTTCCAGCCGCTCGGACTCCGGATGGACGGTGTTGTCGGCCTTGCGCTTGCGCGGACCGCTGTAGTCGCCGGAATTGAACCGTCGGCGGTCAGGGCCGACGTAGGCGACCGCCTCGATCCAGTCGCGCCGGTTCAGCATCACCGCCTCGATCCGCCGGGACAGGTCGCGAATGGTGAAGGGCTTGCGCAGGAATTCGTGGACGCCGTTGTTGCGGGCGCCAAGGATCGCCGCCGACGTCGCCTCGGCGGTGACCAGGATCACCGGAGTAGCCCGGCAGGGCAGCCTGCTGCGGCGCAGGGCCCGAGTGAATTTGATGCCGTCGAAGGTCGGACCCGAAAGCTCGGTGATGATCAACTGCGGCTCGAGTTGCCGACAGGTCTCCAAGGCCTGGGCTTCGGCGGTCTCGATATAGATCCGTGACGCACCCAAATCCTTGACCAGTTCGGCCATCATTCGCGCACTCGCCTGGCTGGCGTCGATCAGCAACACGCGTTGCAGGAACGACGCGAGCGGATGCGAGGTTTTACTGGCCGAATAGATCATGGAAGACGACGCCCTTATCGCCCCTTTATGCGCGGGGAACGGTAAACGACGCCTTGATGCGCAAGGGTTTGCGGCCCGTCAGTCCTCGAACGGATCGCGCATCAATATGGTGTCGTCCCGGTCCGGGCTGGTGGACAGGAGCGCCACCTGGGCGCCGATCAGTTCCTCGATCCGGCGCACATATTTGACCGCGTTTCCGGGCAGATCCTTCCAGCTGCGGGCGCCCTGGGTGGTCTGGGTCCAGCCTTCCAGCTCCTCATAGAGCGGAACCGCCGCCGCCTGGTCCTTCAGACCCGAGGGCAGATAGTCCAGCACCTGGTCGCCGATCCGGTAGCCGATGCAGACCTTCAGCGTTTCCAGACCGTCGAGCACGTCCAGCTTGGTCAGGGCGATGCCGTGGATGCCGTTGATCGCCACGGACTGGCGCACCAGCACCGCGTCGAACCAGCCGCAACGCCGCGCCCGACCGGTGACCACGCCCACTTCCTTGCCGACGGTGGACAGATGGCGGCCGACCTCGTCGTCCAGCTCGGTGGGAAAGGGGCCTTCGCCGACGCGGGTGGTGTAGGCCTTCACAATGCCCAGCACATAGCCCACCGAGCGCGGGCCAAGTCCGGACCCGGCGGCAGCCTGGCCGGCCATGGTGTTGGAGGAGGTGACGAACGGATAGGTGCCATGGTCGACGTCAAGCAGGGCGCCTTGGGCGCCCTCGAACAGCACTCGCTCGCCGGCCCTGACCTTCTCGTCCAGGATGCGCCAAGTGGGTTTGGCGTAGGCCAGCACCTTGGGCGCCACCTCGACCAGGGCCGCCAGCAGCGCCTCGGGGTCGGCAGGCTGCAGGCCCAGGCCCTTGCGCAGGGCGTCGTGGTGGGTGAGCAGGCGGTCGATCTTGGCGCGCAGGGTGTCGGGGTCGGCCAGGTCGGCGATGCGGATCGCCCGGCGGCCCACCTTGTCCTCATAGGCCGGCCCGATGCCGCGCCCGGTGGTGCCGATCTTCTGGGTCGACTGGTCCTCGCGGGCCTTGTCGAGCTCGCCATGGATGGGAAGGATCAGCACCGCGTTGTCGGCCACCGCCAGCAGATCCGGGGTGATCGTGATCCCCTGCGCTTCGATTTTCGCGATCTCGGCCAGCAGGGCCCAGGGGTCGACGACGACGCCGTTGCCGATGACCGAGAACTTGCCCTGCACCACCCCGGACGGCAGCAGCGACAGCTTGTAGACCTGATTGCCCACCACCAGGGTGTGGCCGGCGTTGTGCCCACCCTGGAACCGCACCACCACGTCGGCGCGATTGGACAGCCAGTCCACGATCTTGCCCTTGCCCTCGTCGCCCCATTGGGCGCCGACGACGGTCACATTAGCCATTCGGATACGTCCTCTCGCCTGCCCGGCAAGTCCCATCCACCCTTCGACAGGTCTCGGCGGCGGAACGTCATTGCGATGTCGGGACACTGGGGGCGAGAGGCGGCAAGGCCGCGCGAACGCGCTTCAGGTGTCGAGGATGTAGAGCACCGGATAGGCCGGTGCGTCAACGGGGGATGAATTGCTCCCCGTCGGGAGAATAATGATTCGGCAACGCCAGCGGACGCCTCGTGCTTCGACAAGCTCAGCATGAGGCGAATGTTAGGACTGGCGAGGCGGCTCGCCCTGGAAGGCGGCTTCAATAGAAATCCTCATGCTGAGCTTGTCGAAGCACAAGGATTTCGGGCCCGCTACCGTCGCCGGGCTGCGGATACCCATGGCCCACACCCCAAGGGTCCTCGACCACCACCCCGCCAACCCCTTCCTCCACATAGCTCGGGCCTACGGGCGCCTTGCCGTGGCCGCCGGGGATGTCGAGGACGAAGGCGGGTTGGCAGAGGCCGGAGTAGGTTCCGCGCAGGGCCCGCATCAGCGTTTGCCCCTCGGCCAGGGTCAGCCGCAGGTGGGAGGTGCCGGGGGCCAGGTCGGCGTGATGCAGGTAGTAGGGCTTGATCCGCGTCTCGACGAAGGCCCGCATCAGGGCGCCGAGCACGGCCACGTCGTCATTGACCCCGCGCAGCAGCACTGTCTGGCTGAGCATCACCACCCCCGCATCGATCAGCCGCGAGCAGGCGGCCCGCGCCTCACCCGTCAGCTCGCGCGGATGGTTGGCGTGCAGGGCCAGGTAGGTGGTCTTGCCGGATCGAGTCAGCGCCGAGACCAGGGCGTCGGTAATTCGCTCCGGCGCCACGGCAGGCACGCGGGTGTGGACGCGGACGATCTTCACGTGGTCGATCCGGGCCAGGCGGTCCATGATCGCCCCGATCCGCGCCGGCGACAGCACCAGGGGGTCACCGCCGGTGAGGATCACCTCCCAGATCGCCGGATCGCCGGCGATATAGGCCATGGCCGCATCCAGCTCGGCGTTCGTCAGCGTCCCCGCCCCGCCCGGTCCCACCGTCTCGCGCCGGAAGCAGAAGCGGCAATAGCTGGCGCAGGCGTGGGTGGGCAGCAGCAGCACCCGGTCGGGATAGCGGTGGACGATGCCCGCCACCGGACTGTGGGCGGCGTCGCCGATGGGGTCGACCAGCTCTTCAGGGGTAGTCACGAGCTCGGCTGGGTCGGGCAGGAACTGCCGCGCGATTGGATCAGCCGGGTCGCGGGGATCGATCAGCGCAGCGCTCGCCGCCGTGATCGCCACGGCATAGCGCGCCGCCACTCGCTCCAGCACCGGAAGCTGATCGGCGGCGACCAGGCTAGCGCGGGCCAAATCGCCAAGTCGGGTGAGGGTCCGTGTCATGGCCGGCATATGAACCGCTTCCGGCGCGCGCGAAAGGCCGGCGTCAAACAGGCCTTCCCCGTCCGCCTTATCGGGTTATCATCGATAACCGACAGCCCGCGTAAGACGGGCTGCAAGCCTAGTGGAGGACCCGCGATGAAGTTCACCTGGTTCAACCTGATGCCCTGGCCCTATCTGCCGGACGATTTCCGGGAGAAGAACCGCTCGGTCTGGGTGGACATCGACCAGAAGCTGTTCGACCCGGCCAAGAGCCATGAGGTCTACAACACCTATATGGACCTGCTGGATTACGCCGGCTCCATCGGCTTCGACGGCATCGGCGTCAACGAGCACCACCAGAACGGCTACGGCATCATGCCCAGCCCCAACATCATCGCCGCGGGTCTGGCCCGGCGCGCCTCGGAGGCGGCGATCGTGGTGCTGGGCAACTCCATCGCCCTCTACAATCCCCCGGTCCGCGTGGCCGAGGAGTTCGCCATGCTCGATTGCATCTCGGGCGGGCGACTGGTGGCGGGCTTCCCGGTCGGCACCTCGATGGACACCAACTACTGCTATGGCCAGATCCCGTCCCTGACCCGCGAGAAGTATCAGGAAGCCCACGACCTGATCATCAAGGCCTGGACGACGCGCGAGCCCTTCGCCTTCAACGGCCGTTACAACAAGCTGCGGCACGTCAACATCTGGCCCCGGCCGATCCAGCAGCCGCATCCGCCGATCCACATCCCCGGCGGCGGCTCCGTCGAGACCTACGACTTCTGCATCGACAACACCTACAGCTACTCCTACCTCAGCTTCTCCGGCTACATCCGCGCCAAGGCCCTGATGCAGGGCTATTGGGACCGGGTGGCCGAGCGCAACGCGCCGGACGCCTCGCCCTATCGCGCCGGTTTCGCCCAGACCATCTGCGTGGCCGACACCGACGAGGAGGCCGAACGTCTGTATTCGGAGCATGTCAGCTATTTCTACAATCGCTGCCTGCACGTCTATCCGGGCTTCGCCGACGCGCCGGGCTATCGGACCATCAAGACCATCCAGACCGGCGCCCTGTCACAATACGCCCCGCCCCGCGGCGGCTATACCGAGCTGACCTGGAAAGACCTGATCGACGGCGGCCATGTGATCGCCGGCAGCCCGGAGACCGTCCGCCAGCGAATGGAAGACCTGATCAAGGGTCTGAACGTCGGCAACATCTTCTGCCTGATGCATGTGGGGAACATGCCCGCCGACAAGTGCATGTACTCGACCAAACTGTTCGCGGAAAAGGTGATGCCACACCTGCGCAACATGTTCCCCGACTATGCCGATGACGGACGGTTCTGGTGCAAACCGCTGGACAAGCGGGTCAAGCCGAACAGCCTGCCGTCCGAACAGGACGCGCGCCGCTCGGTGAAATCTGCCCTGGCGCAGGAGGCCTGATCATGGAGCTGAAAACCGTTCACACCCACCACGTCCCCGTCCGCTACCTGGAAGCCGGGTCCGGCCCCGACCTGGTCTTCCTGCATTCGGCCGGCGGCGTCACCGCCGAAGACCCGTTGTTGAACAAGCTGGCGGAGACCCACCACGTCTATGCGCCTCTGGTTCCTGGCTACGGGGACAGCGAGGAATGCCCGGAAATCCGCGACATGCTGGATTTCACCCTGCACAGCTGGGACGTGGTCCGCGCCCTGGGGCTGACAGACCCGATCCTGGTCGGCCATTCCATGGGCGGGATGATGGCGGCGGAGATGGCGGCGATCTGCCCCGACGCGGTCTCGCGCCTGGCGCTGATCTGCCCCACCGGGCTTTGGCTGGACGATCATCCGACGGCGGACATCTTCTCGGTCATGCCCTACGAGATGCCGGCGCTGATGTTCCATGACGCGGTAGCCGGCGCGGCCATGTTCACCGCCGGGACCAACGTCGAGGACCCCGGCTTTCTGCAGTCCTATCTGGTGCGCAACGCCCGCCAGCTCGGCATGGCCGGCCGGATCCTGTTTCCCATCCCCGAACGCGGCCTGTCGCAGCGGCTCTATCGCATCGCCGCCAAGACGGTGGTGATCTGGGGCGATTCAGATCGGGTGGTCTCCCCCGTCTACGCCCAGGCGTTCAAGCGGGCGATCAAGGACGCGTCGCTGGTCTCCATCCCCGAGGCCGGCCACATGGTCCCGTGGGAAAAGACCGCCGAGGTCGCGGCGGCGATCGGGCGGTTGGCGTAGTATCCAATAATCCACTCATCTTCGCCTTTTCGACGATGGGCGGATTATTGCGGATTATTAACGGTGACCACGCCCATCAGCGCGGCTAGTTAGGCGGTGAACCGATCAAGGAGCCTTTCGTGCGCCGCATCCTCATCGCCCTGGCCGCCGCGTCCATATCCGTGACAGCCCACGCCCAAACGCCCCCCGCCGATCCCTACATCTGGCTGGAGGACGCCAACGGCGCCAAGGCGATGGACTGGGTCCATGCGGAAAACGCCAAGACGACCGGGGTGCTGGAAAAGGACCCGCGCTTCGCCGGCCTCTATGCCGACTCCCTGGCGATCGCCCAGGCCAAGGACCGTATTCCCGCGCCCGAACTGATCGGCGACGAGGTCTACAACTTCTGGCGCGACCAGACCCATGTGCGCGGCATCTGGCGCAAGACCAGCAAGGCCGACTACGCCAGCGCCGATCCGCACTGGACCACCGTCCTCGACCTGGACGCCCTGGCCACGGCCGAGAAAGCCAACTGGGTCTTCAAAGGCGCCAACTGCCTGGCGCCGGATTATAAGCGCTGCCTGATCAACCTGTCCGACGGCGGCGAGGATGCGGTCACGGTTCGTGAATTTGACCTGCCCACCATGGCGTTCGTGCCCGGTGGTTTCGCCCTGCCCCACTCCAAACAGACCGTGGACTGGCTGAACCAGGACACCCTGCTGATCGCCCGCGACTGGGGTCCGGGCACGATGACCGAGTCCAGCTATCCCTTCGTGATCAAATCGCTCAAGCGGGGCCAGACCCTGGATCAGGCCGTCGAGGTCTATCGCGGAACGGCGAAGGATGTGTCGGCTGGTCCCAGCGTCCTGCGCGACACCGACGGCCATACGGTCGCGCTGGTTGCGCGGGGGACCGACTTCTTCCACTCGCTGACCTTCCAACTGACAGACCATGGCGCGGTCCCGTTGGATTTGCCGCAGAAGAACAGCATCCAGGGCCTGTTCCGTAACAAGCTGATCCTGACCACCGCCGAGGACTGGACCAGCGGCGGCGTCACCTACAAGGCGGGGTCGGTGGTCTCCTATGGGGTGGCCGATCACGCCGCCAGCCTGGTCTTCGCCCCCAATTCGCGCCAGTCCGTCGAAGCCGTGGCCATCACCCGCCATCGCCTGGTCGCGGAGGTCTATGACAATGTTCGCGGGGGCCTGATCAGCTTTGCCGACAAGGACGGGACCTGGGCGCCCAGCCCCATCCCGGTGACCCCCAACTCTTCGGTGGGCATCATCACCGCCTCGGACCGCGACGACGCCTTCTATTACAATGTGGCCGGCTTCCTCGATCCCGGTCACGTCTATCAGGCCGACGCAGCGAGCGGTTCCACGACGCCGGTCAAGGCCTCGCCCGCGCGGTTCGACGCCTCGCGCGATGTGGTCGAGCAGTTTGAAGCGACCTCGACGGATGGGACCAAGATCCCCTACTTCGTCGTCCACCCGAAGGACATGCCGCTGAATGGCGCCAACCCCACCATCCTCTATGCCTACGGCGGCTTCCAGGCGTCGATGACGCCCAACTATTCGGGCAACCTGGGCAAGCTCTGGCTCGAGAAGGGCGGCGTCTATGTACTGGCCAATATCCGTGGCGGCGGCGAGTTCGGACCCGCCTGGCACGAGGCTGGCCTGAAGACCAAGCGGCAGATCATCTATGACGATTTCGCCTCGGTGGCCCGCGACCTGATCGCGCGCAAGATCACCTCCACCCGCCGTCTCGGCATCCAGGGCGGCTCCAACGGCGGCCTTCTGATGGGCGTCGAGTTCACCGAACATCCCGAGCTCTGGCGTGCGGTGGATATCCAGGTGCCGCTGCTGGACATGCTGCGCTTCGAGCAGATCGCCGCCGGCGCCTCCTGGGTCGGCGAATACGGCAGCGTGTCGGTTCCCGAGGAGCGGGCCTTCCTGGCCAAGATCAGCCCCTACAACAACCTGCATTCCGATGTGACCTATCCGGAACCCCTGATCTGGACTACCACCAAGGATGACCGGGTCGGCCCGCAACACGCCCGCAAGTTCGCGGCCCGGCTGGCGGAAATGGGCAAGCCCTACCTCTTCTATGAGGTAATCGAGGGCGGCCACGGCTCCGGCGCCAACCTGAAGGAAAGCGCCCATACCACCGCCATGGAGTTCACCTACTTTATCCGCAAGCTGATGGATTGACGCCGGTGGTGGACGCCGACGCCTCTTCCGGCGCCGGTGATGACCGCCCTGAACCGGCCGCCGCTGAGCGCCGCAGCCCAGGCGCTGAAGCCTGGACCCGCGACGGCGAACGGGCCGGCCGGCGCCGGTCTGTGATCACGGCGGGGTCGCCACCCCGGTCATGTTGGCGGTTTGCCCGGCGCCACTCGATGGATCGGCGCGGGTGGGCAGGCCGAACACAGGACCACCGCTGTAGCTGAAGACCACGACGTGTTCGCGGTGGGCCACCATCACCCTGTGGGCGCGCAGAAAGTCCGCGCCGACCAGCATGGTCCGGGTGGGGTCGTTGGTGACGCTGTGGTGGATAAAGCTGGTGGCGTCGGGCTGCTCGAGTTGGCTGGCGAAGGGGGCGACCCAGATCCGGACGTGGCCAATCGATTCATCGCCCAGCGCAAAGTTGGCGAAATGGCTGGTGGTCAAGGTCGTCGGCGCCTTGCCCGAACCGTGCAGAATTTCGGACGTCGCGCCGGCGTCGGGCTTGGCGCCCACCAGGTCGGCGGCGGTGCTGTCGACCAAGGATATGCTCGTGCCCGAGGATAAAACCGCCTCCACCCTCTTGCCATTCAGCGCCACGGGCAGGCGAACGCTTGGCGAGTCACGATCGGTGTCGAGCAGGCTCGCCTGGGAATAGGGCTTGTTCCAGTAGACCAACTGGTCCGGCGAGCAGCCCTGCGGCTTGAAAAAGCGAATGAAATGGTTGGCCAGATCGAACTCGACATCGAACTCCGACAGGGCGTCTTCGCCAAGAACCACCGCGACGTCGGAGCTACCCTTCGACGGGCCCGAGGCGATAACCTGGACGTTGGTCGCCACCAGGTTCCCGACCTTCAGCGACCTGACCGTACCGCCGAACGCCTCCTGCTGACCCCCGACGCCAAAAACCGTGACGCCCTTGACGCGCGCCATGGCCAGGTGGCGCTTCAGCGCTTCTTCGCGGACGATCATCGTCCAGCTTGAGCCGGTGTCGATGAGAAAGCGGGCCGGCTGGCCGTTGATCTCGCCCTCGGCCACCGGAACATCCCGGTTCGGATCAAGCGGCAGTTCGGCGACCAGGCCGATCTTGCAGTCCGCCATCGCCGGAGAGACTGCCGCGAAAGCGATGGTCCAGCCGGCCGCCGCGACCAAGGCCATCAAGCTTGCACGCATAAACAACCCCCCGTTGCCCCGCCTTCTAACCCATCCCTTCAGGCTGGCAAACACTGCGATTGGGCGTAAGTCAGCCTTCCGGTCGCTTCCATTGTTCGGTATGCGCTAGCCGCCGCTGTTTGTGAGATGACGCCATGACCGCCGAAGAATTGTTGCTCGAACCGTTCGGGACCGTCCCCGCGCTGATCCGCGCCCGGACCGAGGCCGCGCCGGACTCGATCGCGCTGGTCCAGGGCGAGCGGTCGCTGACCTTCGCGGCGTTCGACGCCCTGCTCGACCGGGTCGCGGCCACGCTTCATCGCGACGGGGTCGGCCCCAGAGAGGTCATCGCTATCTGCGCCGGAACCTCGATCGAATATGTGGCGACCTTCTTTGGCGCCCTGCGCGCCGGCGTTGCGGTCGCGCCGCTGGCGCCCTCGTCCACGGCCGAGAGCCTAGGCGTGATGATCGCCGACTCCGGCGCCAAAATCTTCTTCGTCGACGCGGCCGTCGCCAAGGAGATGGGCGACACGCCGGTCGCCGCGCCCAAGGTGTCGCTGGACGGCTCGGTCGTCGGTCAGGCCTTCGACGCCTGGCTGGAGCCGGAGGGCGCGGAGCCGCCCGCCGTGGAAATCCAGCCCGACTGGGCGTTCAACATCATCTATTCCTCGGGCACCACCGGCGCGCCCAAGGGCATCGTCCAGTCCCACGCCATGCGTTGGAGCCATGTAGGCCGCGGCGGCGCGGGCGGCTATGGGCCGGGCTCGGTGACCATGGTCTCGACCCCACTCTACTCCAACACCACCCTGGTCAGCGTGATCCCCGCTCTCACCGGCGGCGGCACGGCGGTGCTGCTGGAAAAGTTCGACGTGGCCAAGTTCCTGGACCAGGCGCAAAAGCACCGCGCCACCCACGCCATGCTCGTGCCGGTGCAGTACCGCCGGCTGATGGAATATCCGCAGTTCGACGACTACGACCTGTCCAGCTTCCAGATGAAATTCTCCACCTCCGCGCCTTTCGCCGACTGGCTGAAGGCGGATGTGCTGAAGCGCTGGCCCGGCGGGCTGGTGGAATATTTCGGCATGACCGAGGGTGGCGGCACCTTCATCCTGGCCGCGCACGAACACCCGGACAAGCTGCACACGGTGGGCAAGCCCGCGCCGGGCCACGACATCCGGCTGATCGACGAGGACGGCAAGGAGGTCCCGGCCGGCCAGATCGGCGAGATCGTCGGCCACTCCCCGGCGATGATGAACGGCTACCACAACCAGCCGGGCAAGACCGCCGACGCCGAATGGCGCGATGAGACCGGCAAGCGCTTCATTCGAACGGGAGACGTCGGCCGCTACGACGAGGACGGCTTCCTGACGCTCATGGACCGCAAAAAGGACATGATCATCTCCGGCGGCTTCAACATCTACCCCAGCGACATGGAGGGGGTCATCACGGGCCACCCGGAGGTCGCTGAAGCCGCCGTGGTCGGCGTGCCCTCCAACCGCTGGGGCGAGACCCCGATCGCCCTGGTGGTGGTCAAGCCCGGCGCCACCGTCACCCCGGCCGAGCTGAAAGAGTGGATCAATGAGCGGGTCGGCAAGACCCAGCGGATGGCCGCCCTGGAATTCCTGCCCAGCCTGCCGAGAAGCGCCATCGGCAAGGTGCTGAAGCGGGAGTTACGCGACCAGTTCGCGAGTTTGGTGAAGGATTAGGCTCGCGGCCGACGATAGGTCTGAATCGACGTGATCCATTGGGCCAACCCCTCCACGCCCTCGTCGCGAAA